>Ga0075017_100000414_pt1 | contig 23492 bp, 21 predicted proteins | sample AleBraG_ABR_2012_FD_71475 | JGI IMG/M metagenome (GOLD analysis project Ga0075017, IMG submission 71475) | Freshwater sediment microbial communities in response to fracking from Pennsylvania, USA - Alex Branch Run_MetaG_ABR_2012 | ecosystem: Environmental > Aquatic > Freshwater > Creek >... | reverse complement strand
GTTCGCACGCTCGCTTGACGGATCGTGAACACCTGAAGTAGAAATGCAATCTCCAGCTGACCACTCCACGCCCCGTTCACCATCGCGTGGAATCACTGTTCACGATCGCTGGAATACGCACCATTCTCGCACCGGGGTGAACTCGGTTCGACGACCCCGTCTTGACGCATGTGGTCAGCGACGGTTTGCACTTGGCCAAGCGGCACTGCCTAAATTCCTTTACAAGAAGACGCCCCTGCGGACCTACCGGTCGCGAGGCCCCAAAACAGAGCATCAAAACCACGTCGGACACCGATGTCCGCATGCCAACCGTAAATTCGCTCCCACCGCACTACCGGCCCTGCGTAGCCAAACAGCCAGCCTCCATGGAGGGGCATCTTGAAGTGTACGTTGGTCTCGTACACCATCGTGCGCGAACTGCGGTCCCCGGACATCAACACTTTACCGACTACACCACAAGCCAGGTCGTGTCCATCGGCGAGCCGATCGTAGCTGCGTTCCTGGATTATCGCGCGCGCGTAGCCAGCGATGAAAGTCTGGGTCCAGTTGGTCGCCGCGGTATTGCGAACCCAATCGGCGTACGTCGCCGAACGCAAGACCCAGCGGTTGCTCCAACGTTCCACGGCAATGCCACCGCTCGCGCCGAAGCCGGTACCGGTTTCTACGTAGAGCTTTGCAAACGGATAGGCGCGTACGGAGCCAGCGCTCCATGTGCGTGCCCACCTCACGGCTCCAAAGGCTGACGGCAAGATCTTCGCTCGCACGCCTACCTCGATGTCCACATCCGAACCGGGAATAACTCGCAACCCCGCCCTCAAGGGGTTCTGTTGACTTGCCGGGTCCGTCGGACGCTCCTGCAGGCTATCGCTGGTGATGAACAATTTGAGGCGCCGCTCAAGATTCGGAATCCCCAACGTGGCGTCGAGGGCGCGCGCCGAGGTGAACCCGAATTGATCCTGCCTGTGCAGGACAACGCTATCAAAATAAAATCGCAAGGGCGAGACGGGTACCGGCAGCGGCGAAAGCCCTGGGTTGGCAAACCACGAGTCCAGGTCTTCGATCAGGTACTGCATCCGCCTATACAGCCAGTCGTGACCTCGGTCCAGGTAATCTCCTTGCATATTCCGCGCGGTGCTTGAGGAGACCCGCAAATCGCCCACGGTACCCGGTGACGGGCGCACCTGTCCGGGTTCCTCGCTTTGCGCAGAAGTGCAAACTGTGGCCAACGCCAGCGTGATCAGCCCAGTGAAAACGTTGAGCCTCATCGAACCGTGACCGTGTATAAACTCAATCCTATTCCGGATGGTCGAGCTTGGCCGGATCTGTTTGATCTCGAATCACAAGTGCAGACGTAACCGCTTGAAGTCCCACCGGTCGGGTTCGGAGCCCATCGATGGGAGATCAGAAGCGATTATCAGGAACCACCGAGGAGTGCCAGCCCGCGATCGCCAGGGCGGCGCCTTAGCAACGCCGATGGGCCGCCGTTGCGCGAGCGGCTCGCCCCGTGAGCCAGCGTCCCAACAGCCCAATCTCCGTATTTGGTGAGCGCAGTGCTCAGCCGGCGCCAGGCCCGTGATCTGAATGTTCTCGCCTTTCCGCAGCCGCGTGTCGGACATTGCTCTGCTGAACCCGCAACTTCACGGGCGCGTCCAGCTCAGCGCCCTGCGCCGATTCCACCCGCATGCGCCCAGACTCCGCCAACCGCGTCCCAGTGGCCAAGCCCTCTCACGCATATGTAGCAGCGGGACCAGGCCCTTGGCCTCCCGCTGCTCTCGTCATAACGCCGCTGTCCTCCTTGGAACACTCGCGGCAGCTTATAGCCCAAGCGAGTGTCAGCGCGCGATGTGCAAGATCGAACGCTCACGCATGGAGCGCCCCGCAATTGAGTAACATGCCTTATGCCAAACCCAGGAGCCCACCAGCCGCAATCCATTGGTGAACCACAGGGGACACCCGAGAAACTGGCACCGAATCGTCGTCTAACGCATGCTCCAGAAGCCGCACGTGGCATTATTGCGACGATTGCGGCCCCATTTTCGCGACCTCTTCCTCAGCCGCCAGCCAATCATCCAATTCGGACCCTGGCAAGAAGCCCCGTCGCTCTGCCCGATAGTAGGCATTCTCTGCAACAAGCGCCCAACGGGTTTCGTCGTCCCAGACCCTTTCCGGCTCCGGCTGAGGACCACTACGGACCTGCGCGGAGCGCGCCGGTTGGTCAATCGTTCGTCGAACCTCGAGCTGATTTCTTGGCATCATGATGTGTTCCCCCGGACGTCAACCTAGAATTCCTTCATCGTCTATCAAGGCAGCATAAGCCGTTAACTCCCGTCCACGCCTGTATCGCACTGCCGAGCAACGCGGCAACGACTGCCGATATCAGGTCGATCCGTGGAGCACAAAGTGTCCATTCGGTGCTTTGCGAAAGTCCAATACATCCTCGACGTGCCAGTCACCAGCGGCCGAACTTTCGGCCGTACTGTGCAAAATCGCGACACTTACCGCCTGCACCCCCGCGAGGTCCGCACGCGCCGTCATGACCGGCTCGGCTGCTGCGACAATCGACGATGCGATCTGTTCTCGCTTCGTCTGATCGGTCGTCGCCAAGTTAGCATCGCGGATCGTAACCCTAATCCGGACTGTACTCCCGGTCAGCTCAACGGCATCTTTTGAATAGCCAGAACTCGCCGCCACGGCATCTGTCAGCGCTTGAAAATCGCCAAGGAACTGCTCAGACGGCGGCACGCTCGGACCCTTCTGGCTACAGGACGCCAGCAGGATGATGAGTACGAAGTTCAGAATGCTTCCACAGAGGCCCTTCGCGGACATGACTCACTCCAACACTTGCGAACTTTGATTGATGCCCCAACAAACACTTGGGAGGATTAGCCCCTTAGGTATTTGATCAATTTTGAGTTTCCTGCGCGCCGCCGACACAAACTATTCGTGAATGTACGTAGACGTTGGTCGGCGCTATCAATGTCGACGATGACTAGCCATTGGAGGCATTGGACATTGCATTCCTGGTGAGCGGCCGACAAGTCAGTGAAAATGTCAAGAGGCCGGGAGCGTTTCCTACAACGGCCTGCGTCCACCACGGCGTCGCCGATGTTCAGCAATCCTCCCAGCTGCCCGCGGGGCAAGACAATCAACAATTTGCTCAGATTGATCCGCCTATGCCACTGCAAGTCTTCTCATGACCAATTATTATCATCTCCTCTACTTGATGCTTCCGGCCTACCTGGCCAATATGGCTCCGCCATTCACTAGGTTTTGGAAAGGCTGGAATCGACCCATCAGCTAGCGGTGGCTGGGCAATCACAAAACGGTCGTGGGATTTGGACTTGGCGTCGCGATTGCGACGGCGACCGCCTTCATTCAGTCGCGGATTCATTGTTGGGGCGATTTCTGGCCACGCGATCAGTGGCCGACCGTTGGCTTGGCCTTTGGCCTGGGCGCGATGAGCGGTGACAGTTTAAAGAGCTTGGCGAAGCGGCTGCGACACATTCCACCGGGACAGTCCTGGATTCCGATGGATCAATTAGACTTTGTAGTCGGCGCTTTGATCTTTGTGCTTCCTTGGGTGCAGCTGCCTTGGGGTGATGTTGCGCTCATACTCATCGTCAGTTTCGTCGGCGACGTTCTGGTTAACCATGTTTCCTTTTGGCTCGGAATTCGGGAGACCTCTTGGTAGCGATGGCGATCGTTCGTCCGCAGATTGCACGTCGCAAGTACAGTTCCATCGGTATTCGCCCTTGATGCATCGATAGCGCACGCAAGAGCCCAAGCACGGCCTAGCTGCCCGAACGACTGGTGCCTGGATTTCCGTCTCTGGCAGGTTCCGCCCAGACCAATTCGTACGGGCTGGGTCCCCGCCACGGATCAATATGCGTCATCACATTCAGAACCCGGTGCCGCTGCAACACGCGACGTCGTGCCTCAACGGCAATGTTGTGGCCGGCTTCGACCGACAAAGCGGCATCAATATCAAGGTGGGCGTCAACGACGATCATGTCCCCCATCTTGCGAGTACGGACATCGTGCGCGTTGCTGACGCCCGGCGTTTCCAGCAGCGTACGGCGAATCGCCTCAGTCTCCTTCTCGTCGGCTGACCGGTCCATCAGGTCATGCAGGGCATCCCAACCAAACCCCCAGCCCATCCGCGCGACCATGAATCCGACGATCAGCGCTGCGATCGGGTCGAAAACAGGATACCCAGCGAGATTCCCGATAATGCCGAGACCTACAACCAGCGATGAGGCGGCATCCGAGCGCGCGTGCCAGGCATTGGCGGTCAATAGAGTCGACCTCACGCGCCTAGCGACCGCCAACATATATCGGAACAGCAGTTCCTTGACGATGAGTGCCCCACCCGCCACCCAGAGTGCCGTGACCTGCACGGATACCACACTGTCCGGCCTCTCCAGCTTGAGCGCAGCGGACCATAGCATGCCTACGCCGACGGCCAACAACAGCGCCCCAAGAACAAGTGAGGCAGCCGTCTCGAAGCGATGATGGCCGTAGGGATGATCGATGTCCGCATCCTTCTGGCTGTGATGGCTGGCGAACAAGACCACAAAATCCGCCAACAGGTCGGACAGCGAGTGAATCCCATCGGCGATCAGGCCCTGTGATCGGGACACCAATCCAGCGGAAATCTGCGCTCCCGTGAGGAGCAGGTTTGCCCCCACGCTCACCCACGTGCTGCGCTTTGCCGCCGAGGCACGCTCCGTAGTTCCGTTTTCGAAAACCTCAAAGTCATCCGTGGCGCCCGTCCTCGCCAGCGTGGTCACGTGCACCCCTTGCCCTCCGGCATTTGAAACCTTCATGTCGTCGATCCTATCGAAATTTTCATGAAACTAGCGTGCCGACCGCAGTGAAGGCATCGGCGCTATGCTCTGTCGCTGACATTCTCGTTGGACCGGCGCGCCCGTCGGCCGTCCGTTACGATGTCGCGCCTCGTAGCAGCGCACAGGATCCTGAGGCAGAGAAACGCTATTTACCGTCGCGGAATTCACGAACCCAACCCTGTAGAGTTTCTCTGGCAATACCGACCGCCGCCGCAATCTCTCCAATGTTCTTGCGTTCTATAGTCACGAGCCCAACGACGTCCCGTCGGAAAGCGTAGGAATGTCGCGTTTTGCCTCCCACGTCGCGCAAGGGCGGCGTCCCGGGCGCAGTACTACCAGCACCGGCGACTGCGCACATCTTCGCTACCTTCGGTGCCGTGGCGCGAGTCATCGCGTCCGCGGAGGGACATTAGGCGCCGGATGACGCCTTATGCCGGCAACGTTCCTCCCGGGCATTTCCGGAGTGCCGGCCAAAGGCCGCTCACGGAACTGCTGGTACTTATCAGGATTTAGACGGAATTGGCGCATCTTCATCTCCGGCCAAACGGATATGGACTTCCTCTCTATGCACCGCAATCGACTTCGGCGCCTCAATCCCAATTCGCACCTGGTTGCCCTTGATACCCACTATCGACACGGTAATGTCATCACCGATGCGAATGCTTTCGCCGACTCGCCGAGTCAAGATCAACATTTTGAAAACTCCCGCGCTGACTTGGCGGGCAAGTTCCGCCTATGGCGGCTGCACATTCTGTCGCACGATGCCGCTATATGGGGCCATTGTCGGAAACTTCAAGCGAATGAGTGCGCCACCGCCCTCGGCATCAGCAATCTCAATGTGCCCGTCACACGCTTCGATGATTCTTCGGGCAATGGCGAGGCCGAGACCCGCACCGGCGCCCTGGCGATCAGCTCGCCAGAAGCGCTCGAACACCTTGTGGCGCAGTTCCGGAGGGATTCCGGCGCCGTGATCGCGAATCTCGATTTGCGACTGCGGTCCGACCATGACCTCGACCTCGCTACCGGGCGGCGTATGCGAGAGTCCATTCTCGATGAGATTGCGCAGCGCTCGCTCCAGAAGTTCGGCCCGTCCCTGGACGATGCTGCTGCCGCGGTTGAAATACCGAATGGATTTACCCAGACTGATCGCAAGGGGCACCAGGTCTGCGGCTACGCGGCTCGCCACATCGTGCAAGTCACTGCGGGACTGACCGATGTCGTCCAGAGCGTCGGTGCGGGCCAGATCCAGCATTTGCCCGACAAGCCGAGTCATGGCGACAGCGTCCTGGCCCAGCTTTTCCCGCTCGACAGAGGCCGGCAATCGATCGATCGTCAAAGTCATGGTGGCCAGAGGCGTCCGCAGCTCGTGGGCCACGTCGGCCGTGAACTGGCGCAGCGCCTGCATGGCATGCTCGAGCCGATCGAGCGCGCGGTTGAAGGCTTTCAGCAGCAATGCCACTTCGACAGGCGAGTCGGGCTGGTGCAGGCGGCGGCTCGGGTCGTTGGGATCCAAGGCGTCGACTTCGGCGACGGCCCGTTCCACCGGCCTCACCATCCGTCGTACGACCACCACATTGAACAGGAGCAGCAGCATCGACAGCGGAATCAGGGGCAATAGCGCGTGGTCGTAGACCTCCCGGTAGAGCGCTGGCAGGAAAGGGCGCAATCCCTGCCCAGCAATTCCCACTCCAATCCAGAGCAGTCGTCCGTGGATGTCCGCACGGCGGACGCCGGTCAAATAGAACTGGTCTCCGTGGATCTCGCGCGCCGTGGTGGACTGCAGGTCCGGCAACGGCGCCTCTGGCAGCGGCAGGCGACCGGGGTTATCCGCCAACAGTCGATTGCCGTTTCCGTCAAAGACCACGACCGCGCGCGTGGGCGATCCCGGCTGCAGCTTGAGGGCTCCTTCAGACAGACTATTCCGGGAGATTCGATCGGCCACCCTCTGCACTTCCAGTGTGACCAGATCTTCACTTAAGGTCTCCTTGTCCCCGACATACATGGCCACCACAATGACGACTTCCAACACTGCGAATAAGGCCGCTACCACGGCTAAACGCAGGGCAATCTGGGCGAATAGGCGCGTCCCGGGTCTGGACGGTCGGGCGGCCGAGGAGTCAGCCACGGGACGCCGCCGAATTGTTCGGAGCCTTCAACATGTAGCCGATCCCGTGGGCGGTGTGGATTGACACATCGGCATCGGCGCCCGTCAGGCGCCGCCGCAATCTCGACAACGCTGTGTCGATGGCGTTTGGCGTAACCTCCGCGTGCAGGGCATATAACCCCGTATCAATGGCCTCCTTGGTGACTACCCTGCCGCATTGGCGCATAAGCTGCTCAAGGAGGGCCACTTCCCGCGGCGGCATGCTGATCGGCTTGCCGGCCACCCGGACCTCCCGGCTGGTCGTATCGAGCGCAACATTGCCCGCTTCCAATACGGTGCCGAGCGTGCCCCCAGGGCGACGCAGGAGGGCGCGACAGCGCGCAGCCAGCTCAGCAGTAGCAAAGGGCTTGACCAGATAGTCGTCGGCCCCGGAGTCCAGGCCGCGAACGCGATCACCGATGCCGTCGCGGGCCGTAATGATGAGCACCGGCGTCATGACCTTGTTGCGGCGCAAAGTGGCGATCAGCTCGACGCCATCGCCGTCGGGCATGCCGAGGTCGAGCAAAATGAGATCGTACGCGACGCCCGCAAGGGCTCGCCGCGCGTCCGACAGAGTCGCGAACCGGTCGACCACGAAGCCGTCCGCCTCCAGGGAAAGCCGGATCATCTCGGCGAGCCGGTGGTTGTCTTCAATGAGAATCAATCGCATGGTCAATATCCGTGCCCGAAGGCCTACGCTTCTTTCCTGTAATCATGGATTTAATCAGGTTTTCCCGGTGCCGGACGCTTTCGATCACGGCAGCCAGCACATGGATCCCTGCGAGGGACAAGATCGCCATCGCAAAGCCTTCGTGGAGTTCTTCTAGCGCCTCGCTCCCAAAGTACCGATCCAGGCCCATCATCCACCCGGTCACACTCACCCCGACCAGCAGACCCAGAAGCCCGATGATCATGATGGAACCGGCCGGATTATGGCCGATGTACCGCGGCTCCTTTCGGGCGAAGAGCTGGCCCACATACTTGATCAACGCTGTCGGGCTCGGCACGAAATCCGCAAAGCGCGCGTATACCGGACCGACAAAGCCCCAGATCAAACGGATCCCCACCGCGGCCGCAACCCCGTAGCCCACGGCTCGATGGAAGCGGTGTCCATTCTCGACGATCAAGTTGACGGCGCATCCCGCCACGACCGTCCAATGAAAAAGCCGCACGATCGGGTCCCAGACCCGTACCGAGCCCGTTTCAAGCCATGGGTGCATAAGCTTCGTCCCGGATGTTCCTGATCGTGCGGCCATGGCATGGTTCCTCGGTGCTCAGTCGATGTTCGATTGAACGACGGTGCCGTCCACAGGATTGAAATAGACCTCGGCCTTTTGACCCTTCCCGTCGATGGCGTAGATCTCATAGCATTGGCCGCTCGTCTTGAAGACTTTAATCTCACGATAGCCCATTTTCGCAATCCTCTCCTTCATCGCCTGCTCGCTAAGCCAGGCGGTCTTGGGCTCCTTGGTGCACGGCGGACTTGCCTGCGCCGCGGTGGTGAGCAGCGTCGATGCACTCAGCAGCATCGCCAACACGCGTGAACGGGCCTTAATCGACGTCGACATGATTCTCTCCTGAGGCGGCTATGCCGGGACGATATGTCCCGGCTCTGCACGCACAGACTAGGGCCGACTTCTGACGAAGTACTGACCACTTCCGGTCTTTCGAGAGGTCCCCGGCCGTCAGGACTTCGTCAGACCGCACGAATAACCTGACTGCCGTTGCCACTGTCGGCAACGATCACGAGAGAACATCATGACTCACTACAGACTGAATATCCTGGGTGGTGCCCTCCTGGGCGCACTGGCCGTAGCCGGGACGGCCCAGGCGTCCGATCTGGCTCCGCAGACCCGCAAGAATCTCGACGCCGCCATGCATGGCGAGGCTTATGCCAACCTTAAGTACCGCGGCTATGCCGAGGCGGCGCGGAAGGCGGGCAACGAAGATCTGGCAAAACTGTTTGAGGAATCGGCGAACGTCGAAGCCAACGAACACTTTGCGCGCGAAGCGGATGCCGCCGGGCTGACCGGGTTCGACGCCAGGAATCTGGCCGATGCGATGGCGGGCGAGAGCTACGAGAACACGAAGATGTACATTGCCTTTGCGGACGATGCCGACAAGGCGGGTGATAAGAAGGTCGCCAAGATGTTTCGCCAAATCGCGGCTGATGAAGGCGATCACTACCAGCAGTTCAAGGACGCCTTTGTGAAGGTGACGAATCACCCGAAGCTGCCGGCTGATGACAAGGAAAAGCACGTCGAGCGCGATTGACTCCGTTTCCACGGCAGCGTCAGATCCCGGGGCTGGATGTCCCGCCCCGGGACTCCTGTTTGATCGCGTTGGCCGGACGTTCGCACGCTCCATGGCGGCCCAACCCGTTCGGCTCTGGAGCGAGGTGCTCCTCAGGCCAGGGGCCGGATCTCCACCGGGATCGAAGCCAGTCGGCGCAACAGGGCGCGGCGCCAGGCCAGTGGCCACCAGTCGTAGAGCAATGCCTCCGTTGGCCGCCACATGGCGACCCAGCCAAGAATAAGCAAGCCTTCGTCCACGATGGCTCGATCGACAACCAGTGGTCGAGTGACGAGCCAGCGCCGCAACGCCAGGCACGCGACCAGAAACCCAAGGCCAATCGCAAAGCTGATGGCACCGAAGCGTAGCAGCCGAAACGTGTCCGCACGCGGTTGCCGTTCGCGGTACCCGAAGTAGTTGTGTACGGCATCCGCAAGCGTGCGAGCCGCCTCGCTCTGTGCTTCCAGCTGCGGCAAGTGCACGATGAGGCGTAAGGGCCGATGAGATCCCGCCTCCCGGCAAGCCTCCAGCAGATACTGCTCCGCGGCCTCATCCAGGTCCTTTTCCCGAAACGGCGCCGGATCCAGCGTATGAAACAGCTGGCGCACTTCGCGTAACCGGATCTCGATGAGGGTGTCGGTCCCCTCCACCCGATAAACGGGCGTCAACGGCTCCGTGGGCATATCGATGGTCTCCTGGGCGGAACCTGATCGGAATCAGCTCAAACCGCACTGCCCTCGTCTACTCCGGTCCAATCCGGAAACGCGCGAAAGGCACACGTGATGCGATCGTACCCGGCATTATTCGCATCATGGGTCAGACGGAATTGAATTTGCTCGGCTTTGCGGCAGCCCTGGGTGGCGGCCTTTTGATTGGCATTGAACGGGAGCAGCGCAAGGGAAAGGGTTCCAGGCGCGCACCGGCCGGGGTGCGAACCTTCGCGCTGGCGGCTCTGGCCGGCGCCGGTGCGAAGGCACTCGGGCAACCGCTCCTGATTGCCGCCGGGGCCGTCCTGGTGGGGACGCTGGCCATCGTGGCCCATTGGCGGAACCGCACACAGGATCCCGGCGTCACGACCGAACTCGCCTTGTTGGTCACCTACCTTTTAGGCGTCATGGCCATCGGACATCCCATCATGGCGGCAGGTGGCTCTGTCGTGGTGACGATACTCCTTGCCGGCCGCCAGACCCTGCACGAGTTTTCAGTTGATACGCTGTCCGAAAGTGAATTGCGCGACGGCCTCATCTTCGGCGCAGCCGCATTGATCTTGCTGCCACTCATCCCCAACCAGGCCGTTCCCTGGCTGGTGGGCGCAAATCCGCGCCGACTGTGGGAATTGGTGGTGCTTTTCATGGCGCTGCAGGCGGCCGGATACATCGCCCAGCGCGCCGCCGGCGCGCGGATCGGCCTCGCATTGTCCGGGCTTGCCGCTGGTTTTGTGTCCAGCACCGGCACCATCGCCGCACTCGGCGCGCGAGCGCGCGGGGCGCCAGCGCTTCACTCCGCGTGCGTCGCCGGTGCGCTGCTTTCGACGGTCGCCACCATCGTCTTGCTCGGCATCGTCGTGCTCGCCGTATTCCCCCCTGCCATCGGTATTCTGGCGCCCTCCCTCGCCGGTGCACTGACCACCATCCTCGTCTTGGCCTCAGTCAGCCTGTTGCGACGGCGCGGCAAGGCGACGCACCCACCGTCGCCAGGCCGCGCATTCAACCTGTTCTACGGGATCGGATTTGCGGCCCTCCTGACGGCGGTCACGCCAGCCGTTTCCTCGGTCAGCCGCTACTTGGGGGACGCGGCGGCAGGCGTGACGGCAGCGCCCTGGCCGGCGCCTCTGATGAGCACGCGGCGGCCGCCTCCACGCTATCGCTTGCGGTCGGCGGTGGAACCGCGATCGAGACAATGCCCCTCCCTGTCCTTGCTGCTTTTCTTCGAACACCGTCAGCAAACTCGTCGCGGCTATTGCGTGCGGTGACCTCGCCTCGGAACCCCAGTCGGCTCAGGCCTGGTCCTTACCCTCACGGGTGCCTGGGCGCCGTTGATCTTCGTCCGCTGATGGGTAAGGCCGGACGTCGAATGGCGGCGGCGCATCGCCGAAGCTATACCGCCTCGACCGCACGCTGCAATCGCTCCCTGACCTCCAGGGCAAGGCCCGTGAGCTGTGAATTACCCGTGCGCTCCATGCTGCTCACAGGATCGACGGCCGCGATTTCGACACGTTTGGACTCGCTTTGCCGCACGACGACATTACAGGGAAGCAGGACGCCGAGTTTGCTCTCCAGCTGCAATGCGGCATGGGCCAGGGCCGGATTGCAGGCACCGAGGATCCGGTAGGCGGGATACTCGGCACCGAGTTTCGCCTTCAACGTGGCCTGTACATCGATATCCGTCAGAACCCCGAACCCCTCGCGTGCGAGCGTCTCTTTGACCTTCGACACCGCATCATTGAAATCCATCGCAACGATCTTCGATAGGTAATAGCTCATGGCATCTCTCCTTCAAGTTCATTCATGGTGACGCGGACGTTGTCGTGGACGGCATCGCCGGGATAAACGACCACGCGATCCCCCTCGTGGAGTCCGGACACGACTTCCGCGTAGCGGTCATTCCGATGACTGAGGGTGACGGGGGTCTGCCGGGCCCGGCGGCTGGTCGTGACGAGGTAGACGGACCACTGGTCGCCCGCACGGAACAGCGCACCGGTCGGGACCATCAGCGCCCGTTCCGCGCGGTACACCTCAATCTTCGCGTCCAGCCGGTAGCCTTCGCCGAGCGCAAGCCACTCCTTGCGTGCCGAGGTAATATCCACGAGCACATTGACGCGCTGCTCTTCCACGCCCAGCGCTGAGATCTTGGTAAACCCCCAGGGCTCGACCCGCCGTACCCGGCCCAGGAGCGGTGCCGGACCGCCCCAGTTGACCAGGATCACGGGAGCGCCGGGGGCGACCTGCGGCGCCTCCGTGGTCAGCAATTCGATCAACACTTCGAGATTCGAGGGATCGCCGAACTCGATCAGGGGCGTACCAACGCCCACCGTTGCGCCGCTCTTCTGCTGCACGCGCAGCACCCGCCCGGCGATCGGTGCCGTCAGCGGCCATTCCGCTCCGCCGCCGCGTCCGGCCTCTCTTGCCCTCGATAGCGCGGCGACGGCAAAGTCGATGTCATGCTGGGCGACATGCGCATCCGCCTTGGCCGATTCGAGCTCCTGGCCCGCCATGGCCAGCGTGAGTTCGTCCGTCTCGAGCTTGGCGGCGGCCACCATGTGGCTTTCGGCAAGCTTGCGGCTGCGTTCGGCTTCCGCGCGGGCCTGCACCAGCGCCACCTCACTGCGGGCCACCCGGGCATCGGCCGCCTGCTTGGAGGCCTGCGCCGCCTCGAGGCGACGGCGCAGTTCGAGTTCCGTGCGGGCGTCCAGCAGGGCCGGCAATGCCGGCCGGAGGCGCGCCACCGGGGCCCCCGCGGTGACGTCGTCCCCCTCGCGCAGGGTGATCCGCTCGACCTCCCCACTGAGCGGCGCGGTCACCGCATAGTGGTCTCGAATCCGGGTCCTGGCCTGCTCATCCACGGTCTGCTCGAAGACTCCACGCCGGACCGTGGCCACCTCGACGGTGAGCGGTGACGGAATGAACGCCCAGGCCATGAGTCCGGCCACGCCCGGTGCGGCCGCAGCGATCCACAGCGTTTTCCTGTATTTCATGTGCTACTCCCGCGTCTTCAGTGCGGCGACCAGGTCGAGGCCATCGATCCGCCGGCGCACGATCAGGGCGCTCAGCAATCCTGAGACGAGAATGGCGAAGGTGGCCAGAACGTAGGTCTTGGGCGCAATGATGACCGGGATGCGGAATGTGTCGCCGTGCATCTGGTCCGTCAGGAACAGGGCCAGTCCGTTGCCCAGCCAGAGGCCGAGCGGAATCCCCACGGCGACCTCGATGGCAAGTTCACCGAGCAGAAACGTCGACACTTCGGCCCGACTGAACCCCAGCACACGCAGGCTTGCCAGCTCCCAAGCGCGCTCGGCCAGCGCGATGCGCGCGCTGTTATAGACCACACCGACGGCGATCGTGGCGGCAAATATCGTGAATATGGAGGTGAAGACCAGCACGTTCCGCGCCGAGGTCTCGCGAAAGCTCTGTAGTGAGTTGGACTTGATGGCGATGGTTGCGATGCCCGGCGTCTGCTTGATGCGGGCAAAGAGTGCGGCGCTTTGCGCCTGGTCGAGGCGGACGTCGATCGCAGAAATGGCATCGGCCTCGTCCATGAACTGGTTGAGCGCCTTGAGATTCATGTAGGCGACCAGCGCGAACATATCCTTGACCACCCCCTCCACGCGGACATCGCGCTGCACGCGCGCCCCCTCGAGCGCCTCCACATGCACCGAGTCGCCGGGGCGGACCTGAAGCCGCTCGGCCAGCTGGTTCGAGAGCAGGAGTCCGGACGGCGGGACATCGACGGCCTGCCCAGACTCATCGATCGTTCGCCGCAGCGTCGATCGGTCCTGAACTCCGACTATGGCGGTCCGATAGCTGTGCTGGGCCGCACGGAGTTGCACGGCAACAGTTCGGTACGGCTCGGCCTGCAGCACGCCCGCGAGGCGCTGGACCTCAAAGCGGGTTGCCGCCGCACGCGGATTCACCAGGGCAACCACCGCGTCACTGCGTTCCACCGAATTGAACTGCACATCGACCATGTGGTTGATGGCGTCCCACCAGAACGTGCCCGAGACGATCAGCGCGACCGATGCGGCCACGCCGGCCGCAGCGAGCGCAGAGCGGACCGGCCGGCGCTCGAGATTGCGGAGAATCATGCGCAGTGACATCGACAAGCCGCCGGCCAGCCCCAAGCGCTCGAGCAGCAGGCGGCGGAACCGCGGCGGCGTCGGTGGACGCATGGCTTGGGCCGGGGAGAGCCGTACCACATTACGGATGGCGAGGAGTGCGCCGGCGATGGCCGCCACCGAGGTTACGCCTGCCGCCGTGGCGAGCAGCACCGGCTCGATGCGAAACGGCACGGCTGGAAAGTGGAAGAATTCGCTGTACATCCCGGTCATGTAGCGGCCGAACCAGGCGCCGACCACCAGGCCCAGCGACAGGCCGCAGGCCACGACGACGGCGACAAACTCGAGGTAATGCAGGACGATCGCTCCATTCGCATAGCCCAGGGCCTTCAGGGCCGCGATCTGCTCGCGCTGGGTGGCAATCTGCCGGCCGATGACCACATTCAGGAGGAATGCCGCCACCCAGATGAAGAGCGCCGGCATCACGGTGCCGAGTACGCGTTGCTGAAGCATCTCCTGCGTGACGATCTTGTGGGAGCTCTGATCAACCCTGGCGTAAGCCCCCCGGCCTCCATAGGGGCGCAGCACCGCATCGAGTTCGGCCAGCACCTGGGGCACGGAGGCCGACGGCGCCAGGAGCGCGCTCACGTGGTTGAACGCGTCCTTGAGATCAAAGGCCCCGGCGAGCCGTTCCTCGTCGACCCAAAAGACGCCCAAGCCCTTTGGGTCTGGAAACACACCCCCCTGGGAGGGATTGATGTACTCAGGAGACAGACCGATGCCGACGATGTTGAGGGTTTCGCGCTTACCATTGAGCAGGACCACCACTGAGTCACCGGGCTTCAGGTGGCGCGCCGTCGCAAACCCCTCGTCGACCAGGGCTTCCATGGTTGCCGCAGGCTCGATCATGCGGCCGCGCCGAACATGCAGGCGGTTGAGTCGCGGTCCATTCCCGGGCGGAACGCCAACCAGGTGGGCAATCAGGGGTTCCATTACGCCGGAGACGATGAGTTGGCTCGAGGCTTCCACATTGGTCTCGGCGTCGACCACATCGCGGACCTGCGTAATGTCCCGCAAGACCGATTGCGGTGCGCGCTTCACATCCACGAAGACGTCGCCAAAGCGCGCTTCCGCATAAAAGCCGTCTCGAGCACGCTGCAGTGCGTGATAGGTGCCGAGGCTCCCCAGAAACCCGCCGGTGGCCGAGGCCACCACCAAGGCAATGGTCAGTACCTGACCCTTCATGGTCAGCAAATCGCGCAGCAGCTTTCGATGCAGCATGCTCACCAGGAAAGCTCCGCAGCCCGCGCTTTCATGGCATTCCGCTCGGTCGACGCAATCCGGCCATCCAGCAGGCGCAGGACCCGATCGGCCATCCGAGCGATTACGGCGTTGTGCGTGATAACCACGGTCGTTGTCCCCAGTTCGGTATTGATGCGCACGATGGCATCGAGCACCAAGCGACCGGTTTCATGATCGAGGGCGCCGGTCGGCTCATCGCACAACAGGAGTTCAGGCCGCTTGACGATCGCGCGGGCGATGGCGACGCGCTGTTGCTCACCGCCCGACAGCTGAGAGGGAAAATGATCGAGCCGCGACGACAGCCCCACCCAGTCCAGGGCCTCCTCCGAGCGCATCGGCGCCACGGCAATCTCCGTAACCAGGGCGACATTCTCCCGCACGGTCAGGCTCGGGATCAGGTTGTAGAACTGAAAAACAAACCCGACGTGATCGCGCCGGTAGCGAGTCAGTTGCGCTTCCGTCGCGTGACTGAGGTCATGATCGCGCCAAAGGGCGCTGCCGGCGGTGGGCGTATCGAGCCCGCCCAGAATATTGAGCAGCGTGGACTTGCCGCTGCCCGAGGGGCCCAGCAGCACGATGAATTCACCGCGATAGATATCGAGATCGACTCCGCTCAGCGCGTGGACGACCACCTCACCCATGACGTAGTCCTTGACGAGGCCCCGGGCGGTGAGGACCGCTTGAGGTTCTGGCGTGCGCTTGCCATTGTCCAATGCGACCCCCTCAGGTTTACTGTTCAGCCCCAAACTGGTCGCAATTTACCTGCCCAGAAGAGACCTGCCACCCGAACAACTACCTAGTTTCGCTGTGCACGCAATGCGTGAGCCCGGGCGAACCCGTCAACCCAGGTTTCCGCCCCGTGCCGCGGGCGAGGCCGGATGCATATTCAGGCGTCAGTCCGGCAGGCTGACTAGAAATAGGTGACCATCAGCTCTGGTGCGTGCATTGCACGATCGGACCCCGTGCTGTCGTTAATCTCCATTAGTCCAGGAATAGCTGGCCCCAGCTGTTCCATGATGCGCACTTGGAAATCCACGAGCCCCAACTGCTGCGCCTTCATCATGAGAGAAGTGACATCGATCGAGACATGGGTTCCGACATCCGCCTGGGTGAATGACGGTGAGACTCGCACTGAGGCCAGCGGCGGCTGGACGCTACGGTCGAAATCCGTCGCGATCAGCGTGGGCGGCTGAAAGGATACCAGCTCGATTAGAATGGGAAGCGTGGCCGTCGCTGGAATGAATCTGTCGATATAGATATCAAGGAACGCTGTATCGATATTGGCATTTCCAGGCACACCTCCGGTACCGCCCAGCGGGAAATCGAGAAACGTCCTGAATTCCGTAAAGCTTGCGGGATCGATGCCAGCGAATACACTCTGGACCCCGGCCGACATACCCTGGGTGATCGTGAACGTACTTGGCGAAGTTTGTTGAATGTCGCCGTCAAAGGCCGAGTCACTCAGTATTTGGGTGGTGATCGTAGGCGGTGGGCCGAGACCCGAGTCACCACCACCACATCCTGTCAGGCCAACAGTGGCGAAGGTGGCCACAAATGAAATAACCTTAACGTAGTTCATGGCCCGGAGCTCCAGTGACGGGTTAATTTCGCATGCGTGAGTCGAGGCTCCTGCCTCGTTCCGCAACCAGTTGAGTACGACGCACTAATTTCGAACGCCGTCCGCTTCCATTTACGCATTTATACCTCATTGGCCGACCCCTCGTTACATTGCCGATACGCGGCCGGGGGTATCCACAGGCAAGCATAAGGAGCGCAAGAATCGGCAAGATCTAAGCCTTCATTCTCTTCTGCACTCTGAGCGATCGGAGTAGGCCGGCAATCGTCGCCATCCTGATTCGGAGCATGCTTGAGCACGCCTGAACGGCTGCTGAAGACAGCGCCGGCACGCGCGTCTTCGTGCACAACTGCGGGTGGCTTCGCAAACTCACGCCGCCACTCGAAGTCTAAGCCACGATCCCGCAAGATCCGGCAATGAGTCAAGCATGCTCGCTAGCCGAAGCTTGGTTTCGGGAAACACAGATAAATGTTCGCACGGAGACCTATGCAAGGAAGTCCTTGATGACGCCAAGACCCGTCGCGATGCGGGCTATGGGGCCGCGGGCGGGGCCGTCATCGGCCTGCTCACCCATGGCGATAAGCTGCAGAATCCCTTGATAGGCGCGGCGCTCGGCGGCATTGCCGGTGGCGCCGTGGGGAACTATCAAGACCGCCAGGAGCGAAAGTTGCGCGACCAGCTTGCCGGCACCGGCGTCGGAGTAGTACGCAAAGGGGACAATCTCACAGTCAATATGCCGGGTAGCATCACATTCAACACCAACAGCGCTGATCTGAGCGCCAACTTCTACCGGGTTTTGGATCAAGTCAGCGGCACACTCCGGGAATATGGGGATACGGTCATCGAGGTCGCGGGGCATACTGATTCCACCGGTAGTGCCGCGTATAATCAGGCGCTGTCGCAGCGCCGCGCGCAATCGGTGGCGGCCTACCTGACCAGTCGCGGCATCAAGTCGCAGCGACTGATAGTGGTCGGTGACGGCGAGAATCATCCCGTTGCCTCCCATGCGACCGCAGAGGGTCGTCAGCAAAATCGCCGTGTCGAGCTCACGATCGTGCCGGTGGAAGATAAATCCTGATGTTGTGCTTCGCAATCTGCACGCGGTAGCGCGCGCGGGAGCGGTGAAGCGTCGGCCAGGCGGACGCTCGTACTGTACGATTCTCGTAATAACGCAGTGACTGAAACGCCGTTCGCGGATGCGACCTGATCTGAGGCGCTTGTAGCTGCCATTACGGGTTATTCAGACCGCGCGGCCGCAGACCTCATATCGATGCAGTGAGCGTCTTGAAGATTTCGGTCTGTCGCCGGACCGTAGCCGCCGCGGCCATCCTAATGAAACCAAACGGCGGCCGCTGCGCGCTAATGCTTAAAGGCGACATCCGACACGCGGTGGTACGGTCCGGGCGCCGCCTTGACGAGGGTCCCCAGTGTCGCGTCGCTGTAGACGTGGCAGGCGCCGGTACAATTGCGCAGCTCACTGACCGTGTATTGCAGGCCGCCGGCCGTCTTGGGGTGGTGGCCCGCCGTGAAGGCCGGCCCATGGCAACCGGCGCAGCTGCCCGCCTCGGCCGGTGCCGGCCAGGGGATCTGGTCCGTATTGCTGGTGTGGCAGGAGGCGCAGGTCAGCGCCGCGGCGTGGGTACCCGGGTAGTTCGCCGCCGTGTGCACGAAGCGCAGCGTAGTCCAATCCGGATAGCTGTGGCACACGGCGCAGTCGATCGCCGTATGCATGTGCGTCGGTGAAACACCCAGGGCGATCCGGTTGTTGTGGCAACTCACGCAGTTGTGGGTCAGCGTCGTGTGATCCAGCGTCGCGGGAGTCCATGACAGCGTGCCGTGGCAGGTGTCGCACTGCGCGGCGGTGACCACGTGATTGGCCGGCAGGCCCGTCGCGTGGATCGTATCGTGGCAGCTCTTGCAGGTATGCGGGGCCACGCCCACGTGATCGAAGCGCGCCGGCGTCCAGGCGGTGGTGGTATGGCAGGTCGCACAGTCGGTGCCGCTCGCAATGTGGCTGCCGCCCCGGCCAGTCGCCAGCGTACCATTGTGGCAGCTCACGCAGCTGCCGAGCACCTGCGTGTGATCCACCGCCGTCACTGGCATCCAGGTCACCGTGCTGTGGCAGTTCTGGCAGCTGTTGCTGGTGGCGATGTGGCCCGCGGGCTTGCCCGTCCCGCTGGCGGCGCTGTGGCAGCTGACGCAGGGCGCGGCGGCGACCCGACGATGGTCGAATGCGCCGGCGGCTCCCAGCACCGCGGTCCCATTCAGCACACTGGCTCCGCCGATGGCCGTAGTCGCCCGGGCGACGGCCACCTGGCCGCGAGCGGCTGCGCCGCGCCGTACCGCCATCTTGTCCCGCGCGGTATGGCAGCCCGACCCACCGCAATCCTGTCCGGGATAATGGTCGGGCCCATCGCGCACCCACAAACGCACCCCGGTGTTGGTCTTCCAGGTCATGCCGTTCTCATGGCACGCATCGCATTTCATGGTCGTCACGACGGCGTGCTTCATGACCGTGCCCGAGAAGGTCGTAAATGCCGTGGCACTGTGGCACGCCTCGCACGCGAAGGCGCCGGTGCCGGTCGGCGGATTCGAGGGGATGTGCCCGGTGGCCCCCGAGGGCGGCGCGACCAGTGGCTTGGCGGTCCAGACCCCCGCAAAGCTTAGGCCATAGGCGTGACACTGCGCGCAGTTGTTGGCGATGCCGGCATGGCTCATCACGTATGCCGAGAAGTCCCCCGTCGTGTGGCAGTTGGAGCAGGTCGCTGAGGAGCCACCTGGATTCGGGATATGGTTGGTCGGGTAGCTGACCGCGCCCAGGAAACTGGTGGTGTTCAAATGGCATTGCGAGCACTCGCCGGTCGTCGGGTGCGCGCCGCTCGAGGCATTACCGGGCACCAGGTACTGCGGCCGCACGACCGTGGCCGGAGTGCCCACCCAGGCCTTGCCCGCCTCATGGCAGGTCGAGCAGGCCGTCGAACTGACCAGGCTGTGTACCATCGCTGGCGGCGCAGTACCGGTCGCATTCGTAAACGCAAACGTCGTGAAGGTGCTGCCTGAATGACAGCCCTCGCAGGCCGCCGTGCCGAAGGGTACGTGATTGGCCGGCGGCGCTCTGGTCGCCGGTGTGCCGACAAAGCTCAGACCCGCCGCGTGGCAGGTCGCGCAGGCCACCCCCGATACGGCGCTGTGCACCATCGCGGGCGGCGCGCTGCCGCTCGCATTTGACATCGCAAAGCTCGTGAACACCGTGGGCGAATGGCAGGCGCCGCAGTCGGCCGCCGTGCCGCCCGAGTTGGTGAACGGCACGTGATTGCCCGGCGGCGCCTTCAACGGCGCGCTGGTCCACACCCCCGCGAACGTCAGACCCGCGGCGTGGCAGGCCCCGCAATTGCTGACGATGCCCGCGTGGCTCATCACGTACGCGGCAAAGTCGCCCGTCGTGTGGCAGTTCGTGCAGGTCGCCGTCGATCCGCCCGGATTCGGGATGTGACCGGTCGGGTAATTCGTCGCACCGAGGAAGCTGGTGGTGTTCAGATGGCAGTTCGAGCACTCGCCCGTGGTCGTGTGCAGCCCGCTGGACGGGTTACCCGGCACCAGATACTGCGGGCGCACCACGGTTGCCGGCGCGCCGACGAACATCAGCCCCGCCTCGTGACAGGTCGAGCAGGCCAGCGCGCTGACGAGGCTATGGACCATGCCGGGTGGCGCCGTGGCCGTCTTGTTGGCAATCAGGAAGCTCGTGTAGGCACCGGCAGCATGGCAGCTCTTGCAGTCGGCTCCCGCGATCTGTACGTGGCCACCCGGCGAGCCGATTGTCGGGATCTCCTTGACCGGCATCACGAAGGCGGATCCCACGCCCGCCGCGTGGCAGGTCGCACAATTTACGGTGCCCAGCACCGTGTGGACCATCCCGGGCGGTGCGCCGCTGTCGGCGTTCGGAATCTTGAAGTTCGTGAACACGTTGGCCGCGTGGCAGGACTCGCAGCTCGTGCCTGCGAACGGAATGTGATTGCCCGGCGGCGCCTTCAGTGGCGTGGGGGTCCACACGCCGGCAAAGCTCAGGCCCGCCGCATGGCACTGGGCGCAGTTGGCGTTGATGCCGGCGTGACTCATCACGTACTTCGTGTAGTCGCCGCTCGTGTGGCAGGTCGTGCAGCTGGCCCCGGAGCCACCCGGGTTGGGTATGTGGTTACTCGGATAGTTGGAAGCGCCCAGGAAGCTGGTGGTATTAAGATGGCAGGTCGAGCATTCGCCCGTCGGCACGTGCAGACCGCTGGTGGCGTTGCCCGGAACCAGATACTGGGGCCGGACCACGGTCGCTGGCGCCCCGATGAAGGTCAGCCCCACTTCATGACAGCTCGAACAGACCACTGAGCTGACGGCAGTATGGACCATCCCCGGCGGCGCGGTCGCCGTCGCATTGCCCATCGTGAAACTCGTGTACACCGTGGCGGCATGGCAGCTCTTGCAGTCCGCCCCCGCGATCGCCACATGCCCGCCCGAAGAACTGACGGCAGGCATCTCCTTCACGGGCATCACGAACGTCGAACCCACGCCGGCGGCATGACAGCTTGCGCAGGTGGCCGTGGGAACCGCCGTGTGCACCATGCCCGGCGGCGCACTGGCGCTGGCATTAGGGATCTTGAAGGTCGTGAAGCCCGAAGGATCGTGACATCCCTCGCAGCCGCTGCTGCCGATCGGCACATGGTTGCCAGGCGGGGCCTTGAGCGGCGTGGTCCAGACACCGGTAAAGCTGAGGCCCGCCCCGTGGCATTGCGCGCAATTGCCTGTGATGTTGACATGATTCATCACCGCTGTGGCGTAATTTGTGGTCGCGTGACACAGACCGCAATCGATGCCGTCTGCCGCGGGCAACGGGATATGGCCATTCGGTAGGCCCGAAGCGCCCAGAAAGCTGGTGGTGTTGAGGTGACAGGTCGAACACTCACCGTTCGCCGGGTGCGCGCCACTGGCCGGATTGCCCGGCACCATGTACGGCGGACGCAGCACCGTCGGTGGCAGTCCTGCCCAGCTCAGGCCCGCCTCATGACACGTCGAGCAGGACACGGATACGGCGGCGTGCACCATGCCGGGCGGCGCAGTCGCCGTCGCGTTGGTCATCATCCAGGTCGTGTAATTGGTTGGCGTATGGCAGCTTTCGCATTTGGCAGTGCTGATTGGGCCGATCGGTATGTGATCAGCGGGCGGTCCCTTGGCGCCAGCGCCGTTATGGCAGGCTGAGCAGCCCGAAATGGTGTTCCGGTGATTGAACACAGCGCCCGCCCAGCCAATCGTCGAATGGCAGACATCGCACTGCAGGTCCGTGACGATGTGATTGGGACCCATGCCCTGGGCCTGCACATTGTTGTGGCAGCTCGAGCAGCTCCCCTGCACTTCCCGGTGATCGAAATTGACCGCCGGACTCCAGGCCACGGGCGTATGGCAGCTAGCACAAAGGTTCGACGTGAGAATATGGCTCGCCGGTTTGGCCGTCGCGCGCACCTGCGTGCCCACACCATGGCAGGCCGCGCAATCGTGCGGCGTGCCTTTGAAGATGGCATTGACGTGGCAGGATTCACAGGGCAGGTCGCGGTGCTGTCCGAGGAGTTCAAAACCTGTGGTCAGGTGGTCGAAACTCGTGCGCTCCCTCGCTTGCGCACCGCCAGCGATCAATAACAATGTCGCGAAAGCCACGGACCAAGCCGCGACGACACACCAGCCGCGCATCGACCGAGCGGTCGCAAGTTTCCACGCAAGTTGTGTCGCCCTACGCATTGATGGGCTTACCCGGTCCTCCCACCCTGGCAAGTATCGCGCTGGTGGCACGATGCCACTCAGCCCCGATCCGCCCATTGCCACTGTACGCCTTCCCTTGGCATCCCACGCAGTCTCTGGACAGCTTTATCCCCGGCTGCGTGATACAAGATCAGACGGCTCATGCCGATATGCCGCGTTTCCCCTTCAAAGCAAGAGCAGCGTCGTGAATGTCGTCTTGCGACTACAATGGCGAAATGGCGACGATGCGGCAACTGTCGCGATTTGCAGCCAGCTGCCGCTCTCGGACCGTGCCGTCTCGAGCTTATGACAGTCGACGCAGCGACCGGCGACGCCGATGGAGCACACAATGCGGCAGCACGGACTTTATGTAAATTCAGAACCGGATATTTCATGCTGTTAACCGGCGTCTCGCATTGACCAGTCTCCAGCGTCCCGCGCCGACCAGGTATGTTCGAAACAATCCATTGATTCCAACAAGATTATGATTATCAATCGCACGTCAAAATGCGACGCCGCTTACAGAGAAATCCTGGTCAACAATTCGCGCCATTTCTCAATCCCACGACAATCCGTCGAATGCTCCCTCACAGAATCAACACAGTAAGAAATGCCGGCAAAGCCGCAGGATGGCTGCAGTGCCGGTTATCGCCTCGATTCGTCCCCCGGCGGCCACCTCGAACTCCCCCAGCTGAGGCCGGGGTAAACTCCCCCACCTGGCCGCGGTGGGACAGGGGATGATTACGCGGCGTGGGCGCTCTTGGCAAGACGGGCGGCGGATTC
>Ga0075017_100000413_pt1 | contig 23505 bp, 20 predicted proteins | sample AleBraG_ABR_2012_FD_71475 | JGI IMG/M metagenome (GOLD analysis project Ga0075017, IMG submission 71475) | Freshwater sediment microbial communities in response to fracking from Pennsylvania, USA - Alex Branch Run_MetaG_ABR_2012 | ecosystem: Environmental > Aquatic > Freshwater > Creek >... | reverse complement strand
GTGCTGTTTGAAAGCGATGCCGTACCGATAATGGAAGCGATCAGCATCGCCAGGCCCAATGCAGGGCCGCCGATTTTCAGTGAAGCTTCCACGATGTAACCGGTCTTCCATTCACCCCAATTTCCCAGCGCGGCAATCGCCAGCGACGCCGGGATCGTGTACGTCAAAATATTCATCGGCGTATTCCAGATCAGCAGGCGAGGAAGGGTCTTCTGAGGATCTTTCATCTCTGCCGTCACACTGGAAAGTTGTTCGTAACCGGCGTAGTTCCACATCGCCAGGGCTAACCCTTCCCCGAAAACGGTGCCGAGGGGACGCCCCGGCGGAATCCACGGCAGCACAGGATTGTAGTGCCAATGAAAAAGTGAAACACCGCAAAGCCATGCAACCGGAATCGCCGTCGCGATCAGCAACGCCACCGAAAACCATCCCGAGATTTGGATACCCCGGATATTCACGGAACAAAGGGCGCAAAGCGCAAGGCAAGCTCCAAGCCACTTCCAATTTCCCTGCAATCCCGGAATGTAGTGCACCAGATAATCCATCAGCAGCACGCCGTACAGACTGTTCAACAGAAATGTTCCCGTCCAGTTCCACCACCCGCACTGAAATCCCCAGAAATCGCCGAATGCCGCGCGGCTCCAGCGGTAAAATCCGCCTTGCACCGGCAAGATGCTGTTGAGTTCCGCCGCCGCGAATGACATCGGAATGCTCCAGAAAAAAGGAACAAACGTAAGAAACAGCAGCGCCATTCCTGGGCCGGAGCCGGAAAAGATATCCTCGTAGCCGAAGGGGCCGCCGGCGGTATAACCATAAAAAATGGCCAGCAGCGGAAGAAAGCCGATCTGGCGAACTGCATTCTTCGCTTGTGGGGCAGTTTGTTGCACGTCGGTCAACGGGGATCTCCGAGGCTGGATGCTACCCCGTTCGCCCCAAAACTCAAAACAGATTGCCGCCGGCAGAGTAGCCGATCCAGTTGCAAGTGCGCCGGCGCAACTTGTCAACTCTGAAACACTCCTCGCGAGGAAAGATTGACCGCGCTGAAAATCGGCGACAATCTTGCTATGTACACCGGCCCGCGCAGTGCCTCACTGGAGTCAAACCAGGCTCGATCGTGATGCTGCCGAATCTCAAGCTGAATCAGAGGGCCAGGGGGCATTTGGTTTACAATCTGGCCACTCGATGACCGCACCGACAAAAACCGGAAGATATGAAATCACGCGCGAGCTTGGCCGCGGCGCAATGGGCGTCGTGTACGAGGCTCAGGATCCCGCGATCGGAAGAACCGTCGCCGTAAAGACTATCCATCTGACCGAAGAGAATACCGGAGCGAAGCGGGAGGAGCTCCTTCGCCGGTTCCAGATTGAAGCGCGGGCCGCTGGATTGCTTGCTCATCCTAACATCGTGGTGGTTTATGACGTGGGAGAGGATAACGGCCTGTATTACATCACCATGGAGTTGGTGGAAGGTCGAAGTCTACTTTCCATTCTCGACGCAAAAGAAAGGATTACGATTCCACGCGCGATAAGAATCATGGAGCAGGCTTGCTCCGCTCTGCAATTCGCGCATGAACGGAACGTGGTTCATCGGGACATCAAGCCTGCCAACCTGATGATCACCAGCGACGACACCCTAAAGATCACCGATTTTGGCACCGCAAAAATTATGCAGCACACCAGCGGCATCCAAACAACTAGCATCATCGGGACGCCCAGCTACATGTCCCCTGAACAGGTGAAGGGGAAGGCGGTGGATGGCCGCGCCGACATTTTCTCGCTCGGCGTGGTTTTCTACCAGATGGTCACCGGCGAAAAACCGTTTTTCGGCCAAGACATTACCTCAACCATTTATAAAATCCTGAACGAAGATCCGATCGAACCGCAATTGATTAGCCGCTCGCTCCCGCTGGGCTTCAACGACGTGATTCTTAAAATGCTTGCGAAAGAGCCCGTGAATCGGTACCAGAGCTGCAAAAACATTCTCGAAGACCTCCGTAAATTGAGCCTCCCCGCCACCAAACTCGCGGCTGCTCCCCTTGCGGCAATTCCAGTGCGGCCGACGGCGCCAACTTCAGCCGCAGGGGAGAAAAAAGCCTCTGTCTACAGAGTGGACATGCCGAGAATTCCGGGGCTTGAGCCGAAGCCGAAGTCAGCGGAGGAATCGAAGCGTGACTCAAAGCTCGAGCCAAGGCGCGAAATTCAACAAGAATCCCAGCTTGCGGAAGCGCAAACCCCGGAATTCTTGGCAGAGCCCCACAAGAAACTCTTGCCTGAGGGTGTAGCTCCGCTGATTGCAGCAGCCCTGGGATTTGCAGTGCTGGTCGTAATTGGGTTCTCGATTGCCAAGCGCAACGTGCAAAGCAGGCAACCTGCACAGGTGCAGAGTGAGCAGTCGCAAGGCGATCAGGGGCAGGGAGGGCAGCCGACGCAAGCTGACTCACGGGAAGGTGCTGCAGTTTCGCCCAAGCAGCCCGTGTTGCCGAATGTGGCGTCAGTTGACAATCCAGAGGTAGCGGCAGTTTCTGAGCTGACAAAGCCATGGTCTTCAAAAAAGTTCTTCTTTCGCGGCGAGACGTCTGCGGCTTATGTGCCTTCCATGATTGTGCGATTGCCGGGTCCCGCGGCGCAGAGCAAATCGTATTGGGCGTTTTCACTGGATGTGCCTTTTGGCCAATGCAAGTTCGAGTATGTCGAGGACCTTGGCGCGCTCGCGGAGAAATACGGAGTGCAGTCGAGGCACCCGATGGTCGTGAACCCGTGCAGCCAGTCCGTGTTCGATCCTCTGAACATGAAAGAGCTCCCGGGAAAAATTCTGGTGCGCGGCAAAATCGTGCAGGGTCCCGACGTGCGGCCGCCGTTCGGGATTCAGGTGCGCGTTCGAGGGAATTCGATTCAGGCGCTCCGGGTGGAGTGAGAAGAGAGTCCCGACCGGGCCGAGCTCTTCGCTTGAAAGTCGGAACTTGAAGATTCAAGGTTAATTTCAAATTCAAGATCGAGCTCAAACGATTTAACGCAGAGGACACAAGGAGAGCAGAGGTCGCAGGGAAGACGAAGCAAGCGGAGCGCGGACAAAGCGAACTTCGCCGGAACACCGCGCAGGGAGACACCCCCGGCTGTTCTTGGAAGCACGGCTTGTAATACTCTAGCTGTTTCAATAGTGCCATTGCTCTATGCGAGGAGTGTGTGAATCACTATTTTGCACTTGCGGTTTTGCTCTCCGGGATATTTGGCGCGCAGGAGGCGGTCGGGCCGGAGACTGTGCCGGTGGAGAAGGAGCCGCTTCACCAGACAATCTTCAAGAATGAGTCCGTATGGGTGATTCGATTGAACTTGCCGGCGGGGGAACGGACGCTGTACCACACGCATATTCACGACCGCGTGGCGATTGAGTTCACCAGCACGTCGATCACGCAGCAAAAGATTGGCGAAAACGAACAGGCGTCTAGAGCGACAAAGCCTGGCGGTTTTTCGGCGCTCACGATCGGGGATAGCCCGTTCACGCACAGGGTTCACAATGTCGGGGCAGCACCATATGCTGTGATGGACGTGGAAATTCTGCAGCGTCCACAGGGTGCTGCGGGGCCGGCCGCGGCGACGATTGCTGCAGAGAATCCGAGCGCGCGGGTTTACAACTGGGTGCTCGCGCCGGGAGCGAGTTCGGCGATGCACAGTCATGCGCGTCCGTATCTGATTGTTGCGGCTACGGCTTTCAATTTGAAAATGGCGGCGCGGGATGGCAAGACGTTTACTCACGAATTGAAGGCCGGCGATATTCATTGGGTGGATGCAAAAGTAACGCACAGTTTGGGCAATGCGGGCACGGCGGAAGGCCAGATATTGGAAGTTGAGTTAAAGTGACGCGCCGTGCAGGACACCGATTCGAGAATCAGGTCGAAGACCCGCTCCAGCTTGGTGTAAATGCCTACCCCTCTTGCGTCGAAACCCACCAGGTATTTCCACCGGGATCCTTGAAACCGCCGCGGCGGTCAGAGGTCGTCTGCCATGAAAAATCCCAAAAGGTCCCGCAATTCTAGGTACTAGGAAGCCCTGCTGACCATAACGAAGCAGTAGAGGCCAGAGAATGTGCCGTTACCTTGACTTGCCCCAAACGGGCCGGAATAATGGTTACAGCGTGAGACCACGAGCCGGAGGACCTGAAGACATGTTCCTTGACGTCAAGGAATTAGCCGTAAGGAAGCTGCGCATCCGGAAGACCTATGCCCCCGGCAGCGTGGACTACCATACGACCGAGATGAAGCAAGTCGAGCCCTTGCAAGTGACAGCGACTGCGGAGCTTCTGGAGGACCAGATCCGCGTCGAAGGTAACTTCGAGACGAAAATCGAACTGGTTTGCGCACGGTGTCTGGAACCGGTCGTGGAGGAGGTCAGCAGAACATTCGATCTTTTCTATGCGCCACTGCCAAAGGAAGCCAAGCCTAAGGAAGACCAGCTCAAAGACGACGACACGGAAATCGGATTTTACCAGGGGGAGGGGCTCTTTCTCGCGGACATCCTAAAAGAGCAAGTGCTGTTGGCGCTGCCGTTGAAAGTGATTTGCAGGAGCGACTGCCGAGGGCTTTGCCCGTCCTGCGGGGCGAACCTGAACCACGAAGAGTGCCGCTGTGAAACCCACGCTACAGACACGCGAATGGCTCCCCTGGCGCGTCTGAAGCAGGAATGGCTCAAGAAACAATAGCTTTACAGGGCCCATAAGCCCGATATAATCCGCCCAAGGCGGCGAAGACGAGGAGTACTACCATGCCTAACCCAAAACGACGGCATTCAAAGAGGCGGACCAGCACCAGGCGGGCAAACGATTTTCTTTCCAAGCCGGCGCTGGGAAAGTGCCCCAATTGCCATGAGATGAAGCAACCGCACCAGGCTTGTCCGCATTGTGGCTACTACAAGGGCAAAGCGGTGAAAGCGTCAGCTTAAGTTTCAATACGACAAAGTCCCCAGGTCAACATCCCATGATTACTATTGCCGTTGACGCCATGGGCGGAGACCATGCTCCCCGCCCCGAAGTCGAAGGCAGCGTGCTGGCTGCACGGGAATTGGGAGTAAGGGTGTTGCTGGTGGGCCAGCCGCAGGTAATCCGCGCGGAGCTGGCCAAACACGCCACTCCAAATCTGCCGATTGAACTTGTGCCTGCGAGCGAGGTGATCACCATGAACGATCACCCTGCGCAGGCATTCCGCCGGAAGAAAGACAGTTCGGTCCATGTTGCGGCGCGTCTGGTGCGCGAGGCGAAAGCGGACGGCATGGTCAGCGCTGGAAATACCGGCGCGGTGATGACCGTCGCAAGATTCCTGCTGGGAACGCTCGAGTCGGTCGACCGCGTAGCGCTGGCCGCGCCGTTCCCCAATGCCAAAGGCGGCGTCTCGGTGCTTCTGGACGTGGGTGCCAACGTCGATTCGCGGCCGGAGCATCTGGTGCAGTTCGCGGTGATGGGCGAAGTCTATTATCGCGCGACGTTTGGGCATAAGCGCCCGCGCGTGGGGCTCCTCTCGGTCGGCGAGGAAGAGATCAAAGGCAACGAACTGACGCGTGAAGTGTATACGCGCCTAAAGAAGAGCCCCGTTCAATTTGTGGGGAACGTGGAAGGCGGCGACCTGTTTTCTGGCGAAGTGGATGTAATCGTCTGCGACGGGTTCGTCGGAAACATCGCGCTCAAAATCTGCGAAGGGTTGGCAGTTTCGATTTTCGGGCTGCTCCGGAAATCGATGAAGAGTTCGCTCGTCTCGCAGCTGGGCGCTTACCTTTCCACCAACGCTTTCAAGGGATTGAAGAAAACAATTGATTACACCGAGTACGGCGGAGCGCCGCTCCTTGGCGTTCGGGGAGTTTGCGTGATCGGGCATGGACGTTCGAACGCCAACGCGATGAAGAACGCGATTCGCGTGGCCGCGGGCCTGGCGAAAGCAAAGATGAATGAAAAGATTGAGGAAGAGCTTTTTGCATCGGCGAGCGCCACTTAGGTAGAGAAGAGAAGGTAAGAAGATGGGCAAAGTAGCATTCGTTTTTCCGGGGCAAGCTTCGCAATACCCGGGCATGGGGAAAGAACTGGCGGAGAGGTATCCGTCGGCGAAAGCCGTATTCGATGAGGCAGACGCAGCGCTGGGATTCTCCATCTCCAAGATGTGCTTTGAAGGCACCGAAGAAGAGCTGAAGCTAACCGCGAATACGCAACCGGCGATTTTGACCTGTTCTGTGGCGGTCAGCCGCGTGCTCGCGGAAAAAGGGATTACGCCCGATTTTGTCGCAGGCCACAGCCTGGGCGAGTACTCGGCACTGGTGACGGCGGGCGCGCTGAAGTTTGGCGATGCCGTGCGGCTCGTGCGAAAGCGCGGTACATACATGCAGGAAGCGGTTCCCGCGGGCGTTGGCGCGATGGCAGCAATCCTAGGGATTTCTCCGGCGGTGGTCGCGGATGCCTGCAAACGGGCCGCTGAGGGAGAAATCTGCTCGGCAGCGAATCTGAATTCGCCTGACCAAACGGTGATTTCCGGAAACGCGGGAGCGGTGAAGCGAGCGGTGGAGCTGGCTTCGCAGGCGGGAGCGAAGCGCGCAGTAATTCTGGCTGTTTCCGCGCCATTCCATTCCGCCTTAATGATGCCGGCGCAGGAGCGTCTTGAAAAAGATTTGCGCAGCACGGAATTCTCAACTCCCAGGGTGCCGCTAGTGACCAACGTGGACGCGGACTCGATTGAGACAGGCGATGAAGCGCGCGACGCCCTGATTCGCCAAGTGTCCATGCCGGTGCGCTGGGAAGAGTCCGTGCGAATGCTCGTGGAAGAAGGCGTGAACACATTTGTCGAAGTCGGGCCGGGACGCGTTCTCACGGGATTGCTGCGCCAGATCGAGCGCTCGGTTTCCGCGCTAAACGTCGAAGATGAAAAAAGTTTGGCGGCAACGATGGACAAGATTGCCGCAGCCAGAGCAGACGCAGCTTAACTAGCATGGGCACTCTCGCTTTTGCGCTTTTGGTCTTGTTCGCAAGAAAGCGCTGAGCCCGCTGCGGCTCTGCCACAAGGGAAACAATGTTTAGCTTGAAGGACAAAGTAGCGTTGGTCACCGGAGCCTCCCAAGGCATCGGACGCGACACGGCACTGGCATTGGCCGAAGCAGGCGCAAAAGTTGCGGTTGCCGCGCGCAATGAAGAAAAGCTTGCGACGCTGGTAAACGATATTGGGGCGGCCGGCGGTGAAGCCTTCGCCGTAAAGCTGGATGTAGCCGATGCGGAGCAGGTGAAGTCCGGATTCAAAGCAGTGCTCGATAAATTTGGTCGGCTGGATATCCTTGTGAACAACGCAGCCATCACGCGTGACGGCCTGGCGATGCGGATGAAACAGGAAGATTGGGACGCCGTGATTCGCACGAACCTGACGGGAGCTCATTTCTGCATTCAGCAGGCGCTCATGACGATGATGCGTGCCCGGGCTGGGCGCATCATCAACATCACTTCCGTTGTGGCGCAGATGGGGAATGCCGGTCAGGCAAATTACGTAGCGGCTAAGGCGGGAATCATCGGGTTGACCAAGGCGATCGCCATAGAGATTGCCTCGCGCAACGTCACGGTAAATGCTGTCGCTCCGGGTTTCATCAAAACGCCCATGACCGATGTTTTGCCCGATAAGGTAAAAGAAGAATTGAATACGCGCATTCCTCTGGGCAGGATGGGTTCCGCGCGAGACGTAGCCGCTGCGATCATCTTCTTGGCCAGCGATGAAGCTGGCTATATCACCGGCCATGTCCTCGATGTCAACGGCGGGATGTATTTGGCGTGAAGGATTAGACTTTGTATCTCGAGGTTGAACTGTAGTTCTGTCTTTGAGTAATCGTGGGCACAGGCGGCGATTCTCCAAAGTTGACCTTCGGAGGCCAGCTAAATAGAATGGGCAGGTTATCCAGAAGGCCAATTTGAAGGCAGTCGAGCGGTAACCTAAGCCCGCAGCCCGGAACCTGACAAGCGGGCCGAAAAACAAGTTTGGCGCGGCTGTACTCCGCGTAGCAAGTACAGGCACTTAAGCCTGGGGCAATGAGTCGCAAGCAATTGAGTCGCAAGTAGACGAAACAGCGATAACAAATCGCGGAGGATACGGAATGGCCAGTGTCGAGGAACGCGTTAAACAGATTATCGTCGAGCAGCTCGGTGTGGACGAAGCGGAAGTGACGCCGACGGCGTCCTTCGTCGACGATCTTGGTGCGGATTCGCTGGACCAGGTGGAATTGGTGATGGCGTTCGAGGAAGCTTTCGGCATCGAAGTGCCGGACGAGGACGCCGAGAAGATGACCACGGTGAAAGACGCCGTGGAATACATCGACAAGCACGCCAAGGGTAAGTAAGCCACGAAGAATTCACCTCTACAGGGAGCATTTAAAAGTTGACTCGCCGCGTCGTCGTTACCGGTGTTGGGCTGGTCTGTGCTCTGGGCATCGGCACGGAAGAAACCTGGAAGAACCTCGTCCAGGGGAAGAGCGGCATCGGTCCCATCACGCATTTTGATACCACTGGATTCGACTGCAAATTCGCCGGAGGGATCAAAGATTTTGATCCGCTCCAGTGGATCGAGAAAAAAGAAATAAAGAAGATGGGCCGGTTCATTCAGGTTGCGCTGGCCGCCGCGGACTTCGCGGTGAAGATGGCGCAGTGGAAACCGGAGATGTCCGATCTGGATGAGGTCGGCGTTTACGTTTCGTCCGGGATCGGCGGGTTCGACATCATCGAGCGCGAACACATCAAGCTGATGCAGGGCGGCCCGGGCAGAATCTCTCCGTTTTTTATTCCCTCCGCCATCGTCAATCTCGCTTCCGGACACATATCAATTCGCTATGGCGCGCGGGGGCCGAATTCCGCAACGGCCACGGCGTGCTCTGCTTCGGCTCATGCGATTGGCGATTCCTTCAAGATTATCGAACGCGGCGCCGCGGAGATGATGATTTGCGGTGGCACGGAAGCCACGATCACTCCGATGGGCGTTGGCGGATTTGCCGCGATGAAGGCTCTCTCCACGCGCAATGACGATCCCGCCCGCGCGAGCCGTCCCTGGGACGCAGGCCGAGATGGCTTCGTCGTTGGGGAAGGGTCCGGTATTCTAATTCTCGAATCACTCGAACACGCCCAAAAACGCAATGCTCCGATTTTTGCGGAAATTGTCGGATACGGAATGTCCGGTGACGCGTTCCACATCACACAACCTGAAGAAAACGGCGACGGCGCATACCGCGTTATGAAAGCGGCTATCAAGGACGCGAAACTCTCTGCGGATGACATCGGCTACGTGAACGCGCACGGCACCTCTACGCCGATTGGCGACGTGATTGAAACACGAGCCCTGAAGCGCGTGTTTGGCGAACGCGCGAAAAAAGTTTTGATCAGCTCGACCAAATCCATGACCGGGCACCTGCTTGGCGGGGCAGGGGGACTCGAAGCAGGCATCAGCGTGATGGCTCTGCGACACCAGACTTTACCGCCGACCATCAACTACGAAACGCCCGACCCTGAATGCGACCTGGACTACATACCGAACCATGCGCGGCAAGTTCCCGTGGAATACGCGCTCTCAAATTCGTTTGGATTTGGCGGCACCAACGCCGCGCTCATTTTCAGGCGCTGGTCCGGCAAATAGAAGCTATTTTTCGAGTGTTCTTTAGGGGTCGGAGCTTTGCTCCGGCATGAGAGTCAAGCAGCACTTGGGCTTTCGCTCCTGAAGCGGGCTCTATAGCTCATGAAGATAATTTTGAGTTGGCTTCAGGACTTTTCATGCGAACCGCGCGCTCTCGCGGTTTTTCGCTCCCGTGATTTTGCAGGCCCGAAAGGATTATTCCCGTGAAAATCATCGTGTGCATCAAACAGGTTCCGGCCAAAGATGCTCCGCTGGCCATCGCCGGAAACTGGATTAAGGAGTCTGACATCGGCTTCGAGATGAATGAGCCGGACAGCTACGCGCTCGAAGAAGCCCTTCGGCTGAAGGAAAAACACGGCGGCGAAGTGATTGCTCTTTCCATGGGCCCGGAACGAGTCAAGCAGACCATCAAGGAAGCGCTGGCAAAGGGTGCGGACCGCGCCGTGCACATCGCAGATGATAACTTTGCGCAACTCGATCCTCTCAGCTCCGCAAAAGCTCTGGCTGCCGCGATCAAGAATGAAAATGCCGACCTCGTGCTGACGGGTTTACAGAGCGATGACCACGGCTTCGGTCAAACCGGCGTCCTGATGGCGGGCTTGCTCGACTTGCCGCACGCCACCATCATCATGGCGATTGAAGCGTCAGACGGAAAACTGAAACTCAAGCGCGAACTGGAAGCCGGGTGGTTCCAGTGGATGGAGTGCCCGCTGCCTGCGGTGCTTTCCATTCAATCGGGAATTAACAAAGTGCGCTACGCCACATTGAAGGGCATCATGGCCGCGAAGAAAAAAGAAATTGCAACGATCACGCGCGAATCGCTTGGAGTGACGGTCGAGCTGACTCAGAAAATTGAAAAGATTTATGTGCCGGTAAAAACCAAGAAGACGGAATTCCTCACGGGTACGCCGAAAGAAGTTGCAGCGAAGCTCGTCGAAAAATTGAAGTTTGAAGCAAGAGTGATCTAGCTGTAGGGGCGGGGCTTGCCCAGCCCGTGTAAGCCATAAGCAGGGTCAACAGCGCGGGAAGGGAACCACGTCATGAAGATTCTCGCAGTAACCGAACAGCGGCAAGGCAAGTGGAACAATGCAGGTTTTGAAACCCTCGCCGCCGCGCAGCAAATCGCCAAGGAAACGTCGAGCACCGTATGCGCGCTAGTGATCGGCAAGGGCGTTGCAGGACTCGCCGAAGAACTTGCAGCCAAAAATGTAACTGAAGTATTGAGGGTCGAGCACGACCTTCTCGATGCGTACACTCCCGACGGCTACTGCGCTGCTCTGAAGCAGGTGATTGATTCGGCAAAGCCCGACTTGGTGCTATTCCCGCATACCTATCAAGTCCGCGATTTTGCTCCCAAGCTCGCTGCCAGCCTCGGCAAGGGAATGATTGGCGATTGCATCGGCTACCGCAACGAAAACGGAAAGCTCGTTTTCGTCCGGCAGATGTTCCAGGGGAAAACTGTGGCAGATGTAACGTTCACCGGCGCCGCGCCGTGGTTTGCATCCTTCCAAGCCGGAGCATTCCGCGCGGACCTGCTCGCAGCGCATCCTTCAGGAAAAGCTCCGGTGAACGCAGCTACCGTCACGCTCGCAGCAGCGCAAATCCGAACCAAGCCCCTCGAACTTTTCAAAGAGGCAAAATCCGCAGTGGATCTCACGCAAGCCCCGCTGATTGTGGCCATCGGCCGTGGCATCAAAGCGCCGGAAAATATCGCGCAAGCCGAAGCTCTTGCAAAAGCCATGGGAGCGGAAATTGCCGCATCACGTCCCATTTGCGACGAAGGCTGGCTGCCCATGGAGCGCCAGATCGGCAGCTCCGGCCAAACCGTTGCGCCGAAATTGTATCTGGCGCTGGGAATCAGCGGAGCCATTCAGCACGTCGTCGGCATGAAGGGCTCGCGCACCATCGTTGCCGTGAACAAGGATGCAAACGCTCCCATTTTCGAAATCGCGGACTACGGCGTTGTCGGCGATATTTTCGAAATCATGCCCGCCCTCACCGAAGCTCTCGAAAAAGCAAAAAGCACTTAGTCTGATTGCAGTAATTGCATTTTCTGTTGCGTCGTGTGAAATGTCGCGTTCCCACACTTGTTCTGACCCACATTTGCTAGAATGGCGGCAAGATGATGCAACGTGAACAGCTGGAAGGGGATGTATTGATCGTAGGCGCGGGGCCGGCCGGGCTTTCCTGCGCGCTGCATCTCGCCAACTTAATCAAGAAACACAACGCATCGGGGGGATCCTCCGAAGGCGGTCCTCAGCTCTCTGCTGAAAATATTTACGTACTGGAAAAGGGGCGCGAACTTGGCGCTCACCAGCTTTCGGGCGCAATCATGAACCCGAAAGCCCTCGCCGAATTGGTTCCTGATTTCGAGAAAAGCGCGCCGCTGGATACTCCTGTTACCGATGATGCCGCGCTGTTGTTTACCGAAGAGTTCTCGCTGAGATTTCCGATGACGCCGCCACCATTCAAGAACAGGGGGAATTACGTTGTGTCGCTCAGCAAAATCACGAAATGGCTTGGCGGATTGGTGGAAGCCGCGGGCGTGAACGTCTTCAAGGAATTCGGTGGCGCGGAACTCATTTACGAGAAAGACGGAATCGGCGGAGTCATCACCGAAGACAAGGGCCTCGATAAAAACCGCAAGCAGAAAGCTAACTTCACTCCAGGCTACGAGTTGCGCGCGAAAGTTACGGTTTTGGCCGAAGGCACGCGCGGCTCGCTCACCAAAAAACTCGTCGCCGCGAAGAAGCTTGATAATATCAATCCGCAAAGTTACGGCATCGGCGTGAAGGAACTTTGGGAAGTCGAGTCCGGCCGCATCAATCCTGGATTTGTAGCCCACACACTCGGATGGCCTCTTCCGGCTGGTATGTACGGTGGCGGCTGGATTTACGGCCTGTCGAACAATCGCGTTTCGATCGGCCTGGTGGTCGCGCTGGAATACGCAAATCCTCAATTCGACCCGCACGAAGCATTTCAGAAATGGAAGACGCATCCGTTCCTCAAAAAAATTCTCAAAGGCGGAAAGCTCGTCCGTTACGGCGCGAAATCGCTGCCCTACGGCGGCTGGTATGCCATGCCGCGAAATTATGTGGATGGCGGCCTCATCATCGGAGATGCAGGAAGTTTTCTCGATTCGCAGCGCCTCAAGGGCATTCACCTCGGCATGAAGAGCGGAATGCTGGCGGCGGAAACAATTTTTGAAGCGTTGAAGGCCGGCGATACTTCCGCGAAGACGCTCGCCGCGTTTCCAGCCAAAATCGAGCAGAGCTACATCAAAAAAGAGTTATGGAAAGTACGGAATTTTCACCAGTCGTTCCAGCATGGGCAACTCGCCGGTTTTTTCCTCGCCGGGCTGCAGTTCTTCACCGGAGGCCGCGGATTAATCGATCCGATGTCCGCACACGCCGGGCATCTGGCCTACAAAAAAATCGATGGCCGTCCCGTGCCCGAGCGTTTCAAGGGCGACGGCAAGCTCACCTTCGACCGCCTCACCGATGTCTATCATTCCGGAACGCGCCATGAAGAAGATCAGCCTTGCCATTTGCATGTGGCGGACACCAGCGTTTGTGCCACGAAGTGTGCGGAAGAATATGGCAATCCCTGTCAGTACTTTTGTCCAGCCGCCGTTTATGAAATGGTTAAGGAATCGGACGGCAAGCTCAAGCTCAAAATTAGTCCTGCTAACTGCGTTCACTGTAAGACGTGTGATATCGCAGATCCATACCAGATTATCGAATGGGTTGTCCCTGAAGGTGGCGGCGGCCCGAACTACGAGGGCATGTGACGCTGCGATCTTAGCCTTACCTTTTTTTCGAAAATTGTAAACCGAGGTATGCGAGGTACGAGAGTGAGAAATTTATTCGCACTGGCACTTCTGTTGCTACTCCTTTGCGGAAACAATCCGGCCCAAGCTCAAGCGCGCGAAGCCATCAAAGACGGTGCTCAGCAGTTCGCCGCTCTGGGCGACTTCAAGCTCCAAGGCGGCGCCGTGGTGCATGACTTCCGGCTCGGCTACCGCATCCTCGGCAAATTGAATGCTGATAGATCGAATGCGATCCTTTGGCCTACCTGGCTCGGCGGCAAGACGGAAGATCTGTTGCAATTCATCGGACCGGGCAAAGTCGTGGACAGCAGCAAATATTTCGTCATCCTGGTGGATTCAATCAGCAACGGAATTTCGACTTCTCCTTCCAACAGCGCTTCTCAGCCAAAGATGAAGTTTCCGAGCATTGCGATTCGAGACATGGTGGAATCCGAGCACCGCTTTCTGACAGAGTTTATGCAGATCACCCACCTCCGCGCGGTCATGGGAGTTTCCATGGGGGGCATGCAGACGTTTGAGTGGGCTGTGGCTTATCCCGATTTCATGGACCTGTCGATCCCGATCGTCGGGTCGCCACAATCCACTTCCTACGATAAATTGCTTTGGACCGCTGAGATTGACGCAATGAAACTTGACCCGGGGTGGAACAACGGAAATCCGACGGGGACTTTCACCAGAGGAGTTGTCCTATCGGAGGAAATCGGCTCGATGAATCTGACTACACCTGGTTATCGGGTGAATCACACCAAGCCGGAAGAATTTGAGAAGTTGGAGACCGAGATTAAAAAAGACGCGAGCAGCGATCCTGGCGCTGTGTGCGATCAAATCCGCCAGCGTGAAGCGATCCTGGCGCACGATATTTACCGCGAGTTTGGCATTTCTCTGGGAGAAGCAGTCAAACGTGTTCACTCTAAGATGTTGGTAATCGTTTCCTGGCAAGACCACATGGTGAACCCCGCGCCTGCCGTGGAATTTGGCCAGGTGCTCGGCGCGCCGATTGTGGATCTGGAATCGTCGTGCGGCCACATCAGTACTGCTTGTGTATCGGTCGGGCCAGTAGTAGCTGATTTCTTGGATAATCCAGCGTCCGCTCATAGCGAGACACTGAAGGAATCACCGAAGAAATAATGCAAAGCGACACCGCGCTGCTACACGATTCGCCCCTCCGAACCTGCGTCATCGAAAGTGCATTCGCCCGGACACCAACTGCAACCTAATTTGGCTTGAGGCCGTAAACGTCGAGCTCGCCGGGATTGGCTGAGCCTGTGCCAGGATCCGAGCCCCGCGTCCCGATATAGACTTTTCCATTGGCAACCGTCGGAACTGTGAATTTCACAGCAAACCCTGCTTTGTCTGCAGCTGCCAGCGAACTATTCCACAATTCGCTAGTGAGATTATCGGCGTCGTACGCACGCAGCACGCTTGCCCCGCATCCGGGCGGTGTCGGCGCCGGCGTGCAGTACTGGCTACTGTCGAGCGCCCAGACGATACCATTAGTCATTGCGTTCGCTGAGATGGAGGGTGTAGCTCCAGGAAAATTGAAAGTTGCTGTGGACTGAGGCGGTGTGGCGGTATTGGTGAATTGACCGAGATTTGGGTCAATCGTGAATGCCGCCAGGTGTCCACCGGCTCCTGCGATGTAGAGTTTGTTTTGCCAGAATGCGGGGGTAGCAAATATCGGAGTGCTAAGCGGGAATTCCTGAACGATGCCGCCGTCAGTGGGGGTGTAATTGCCCATTTGGTCGCGGTTCGCGACGTAGAGTTCTCCATTGAACCCCGGGCCCTTGCCACCGCCCACCAGTAGGTGCTGGAATCCCGCGGGTGCACTCGGCATATCCACGAGGATGGCTGTACCGCCAGAACCAAGGTCAAGATCTTGCTGTTCGAGAGTAAGTTGGACCGATGGCGTGAAGGAGTCCACCACCAGCAAAGTGCTGGAAAGTTTCAAGATGCTATCCCCATAGTCGGCAGTGCCATCGTAGTCGCCGTTGCCAGTGATGACGTAGAGATTATTGGAAACATCCGCTGCCGGAGCGCCCCCGCCCATCCAGATTCCTCCTTTGCTTCCGTTGGGTGTGTCATTGTAAATACTAAGCAAATTGAGGTTTAGTGCACTGAATGCCATGACCCATCCGTGGTAGAAATCCTTATCTTCGTGAGAAGCCCAGCAAACGTAGACAATTCCATTTACCAGCGCAAGGCCGGCGCGTTGATTCTGCGTTTGAGGATTAAATGCGACACTGCCGCCGACCGCGTCATAACCCGTGCCTGGAACCGCGGCAGCGATTGTCTTCGGCAGGCCAAATTTCTCAACGCCGGACGTCAGGTCCAGCGCGTGAAGGCGCTGGAAGAACGCAGGGGGGACTGCGCTTGTGATGACGGACTTGCTCACGACGTAAAGCGTGTTGCTGGCCGGATCGATTGCCGGTGTGCCCGTGACGCCCACTTCGGGAAAGATGTTGCCATAACCCTGACCGATTAAAGGAGGCGATACGGTTGTCGGAACCGTTGTTTCGTTCCCCGCGCCGCCATGAGCGGTATCCGTCAGATTTGCATGCCAGAGCGCTATGCAAGGGCTTGCATTGGAGTCTGCATCAAACGCGTAAACGGAATTGTGTTGCGTGGCGACTACGACGACATTGTGCTTCACCGTGCCAATCGTCAGTTGGGGGACCCATAGCGGTTGGGCATAGATCGCGCCGTCGACAGAGCAGGAGAATAGCTCGCCAAACGCTTTGGAAGTAACATTCGCAGGAGTCAGCGCGAATTCCTTCGAGTTTGCGCCGTCGCGCGAGAGGTCGTTGTGATACGTAAGCACGCCGGCAAGATCGGTCACACCAATCGTTGCGGAAGCGCTCTTGGTTGAATCCGCTTTGCTGGTCGCCGTAACCGTGTACGTCCCGGGGCCGCCGTTTGCCGTGAGCACAGCCGTCGTCGCTGTTTGTCCCCCGAGCGTCCCAAGAGTCGCACTCCAAGTGACCCCTTGAGCAGTAGCGTCGTTTTGAACGTTGGCAGTGAAAGTGAGGCTTTGGGAAATGGCCATGCCACCTCGGGCGGGACTGACAGAGACGCTGATTGCTGGCGGTGGCGGAGGTGAAGCTGAGCCGCAACCCGCGGAGAAGCACGCCAGACTGCAGACCAGAATGATCGGCAAGAATGAGAATCGAGCCCCGCGGCTCACAAAAAAGAGTTCCATGAATCCTTTCTCAATTGCACCGTGAAAAGTCTGACTAAATCGAAGTCCTCAAGCGAAATAGACGCTTTCCCAGTTGAAAAAATAGCACGGATGTGCGTGATGCAAAAGTCTATAAGAGGCTGAAAATCAGTTCTGTCGGCGAACTCGGCCAAAAGCTAGAAACTGTTCTCGTGGAAATTCAGGAGCCGCCGGACCAAAGTTTGCGGACGTAGTTGCGCATACGGTCGAAGAGGGACGGCGTTGCCGGTGCCGTGGTTTTTTTCTGGCTTGCGGTGTTTGCAGTGGAGGGTGGCGCCAGCGCCGCAGGCGGAGCGGTGCTAGCTGTGCGGATGGGTTCGCCTTCAACGCGGCCCTCGAAGATGAGCCTTGAGCGGATGCGAACGCGACGGACCAGAATAATTGTTCGCGGGTCAATCTCCGGTTGAACTTTCGCTTTCGCATCGTAAATTAGCGGCGGCATGAAGACCTGGTAAATAGGTTCTTCTTTCGCCGTGGCTGAGGGCGGCGGATCTTCTGGCGGCGGGGCGCTTCTCCTTACTTCTTCGGTGGTCGCGATTTGGCTCACTTCGACGCGGGTGGAAGGTAGGGCCGATTCCGGTTGCAGCTCGCAGGAGCACGGACTGGCACCGTTTCGCACTGAATCGATCTGGCCGTTCGTGAGGAGAATATCTTCGGCCTGAGGAACGATGATGGATTGACCGGTCAACTGTTGTTCGATGCGGATTGCACCGCGAATCGCCCGAACGCACATTTCGCCGCTGGCTGCGAATCCGACCAGCGTTTCCAGCGGCCCTCCGCCGATGGAAATAGGGTGCGCCTGAATTTGAGGCGTATAAACGTTCAAACCCGAATCACGCGGGATGAAAACACGAATGGTGCCGGTATCAAGGGCCACCGTCAGAGATCCGCCGGACTTGAGCACCGAAAGATGAGCAGGACCGCAAATGCTGATCTGGCCTCCTTCGACGAGGTCAATGCGTGCCGTTCCCGATTTTACGCTGACTTCGCTTCCGCTGCGGAGCGTGGTCCGAACATGCCCGCCGATGGATTCCATCAAGACCGGGCCCGTCACCGTGATTAGTTCTCCTTCGATGACTCCCACCGAATCTGAGGGAGGCTCATCCATTCCTGCTTTCGAGAAAGGAGCAAGAACAACGGACAATGTGGCCGCACAGCACAGTGGTGCGAAGAGGAAACGGCGCATTCTTAAAGGCCGAGCCACGCGGGAATACTCCCTATCAAGAGCGGGGAAAGTCTCACCTATACTATATGTTGGTGGCCACGGAGCGGAACAGAGGGATGGCAACTGAAGGAGCAAATTCGGGAGCGCAAGTGGAAACAGCTGAGAAGAACCTGAGCCAGCACTACGACACGCGTCTTCCAGAACTGCCATGGTCGCGCCGCATCCAGATTCCAGTGATTGCCGCGCTCGTTTGCGGTTTGATTCGAGTGCTCGGCCCCACACTGCGGTACGAAGTGCTGGGCTGGCAGAATGCGGAGCGGGTGCATGCATCGGGGAAACAGTGCATCTGGGCGTTCTGGCACCGGATCATCATCCCGATCGTTTGGTGGCATCGAAATCATGGCGTCGTCGTGATGAACACAACGGCATTCGATGGGCAGTGGACGCGAAAAGTGATTGAGTGGCTGGGGTTCGGGACGGCGCAGGGAAGCTCTTCGCGCGGAGGTTTGCGCGGGCTGGCGGTGATGGCTCGGCGGTTGGAAGAGGGTCTGGATTGCGCATTCACAATTGATGGGCCGCGAGGACCGCGTTACGTGGCGAAGCCGGGGCCCGTAATGCTGGCGCGAAAAACGGGCTGCCCCATTCTTGTGTTTCACATCGGAGTTGATCGAGGAAAAACATTTGAGAAGACGTGGGACCACTTTCTGCTGCCGATGCCGTTCGCGCGCGCGGTGATTCTGTTCGCGCCACCGATCTGGGTTCCCACAGATGCCAGCGCCGAGGTCATGGAAGTGAAGCACGTGGAAATGCAGAAAGAGCTAGAGAGAGTGCGGGACATTGCCGAAGGTTGGTACGTACTCACCAAAGCCGAACAAGACGCTCACAGAACGGAATTCAGCCGATAAATCTTTCCGCGCTACTCACCTTAAAACCAAACCTTTCGCGCACTTGAAATTCAATTGCCGGTGCGCTCGCCGAGTTTGACGGTGAGATCCATTTTCTTGCCGCCTCGGTACAGGGTTACGGTAATAGTGTCTCCCGGGCGTTTGCGATTCAGGACCAGATTAACGTCAAATTGGCTGGCGATTTTCTGGCCGTCTAGGGCCACGATGACGTCTCCACCCACATATATTTTGCGCATGCCAGCTTGAACCGCGCGATCGCCCCCGTGAATGCCGCCCTCAGCGGCGGGCCCTCCGCGCGGTACCATTTCGACGAGCAAACCCTCCTGTACAGGCAAATCAAGCGCTTGCGCGAGGTATTCGCTGACCTGAAGAGTTTGCACTCCGAGAAACGCGCGGTGGACGCGGCCGTCCGTGATCAAATCACTTGCAATCGCCTTGGCGGTGTTGATGGGAATAGCAAAACCTATTCCGGCCGTAGTGCCCGTGGGAGTATAAATCGCAGAATTGATGCCCACAACCTGGCCGTGAGAATTCAGAAGCGGACCACCTGAATTGCCGCGATTGATGGCGGCATCAGTTTGGATCGCTTCATCAATAAAAGTCGTCTGGCTGGTCTGCACCGTCCTGCCAAGCGCGCTGATCACGCCTGTTGTGAGAGTTGATTGAAAACCAAACGGATTGCCGATAGCCAGAACTTTCTGGCCGACCTGAATCGTGGAAGAGTCACCGAGAGTAAGAGCGGCAAGCTGCTTGCCTTTCGGCTCAATCTTGACCAGGGCGACGTCATTGCGTTGATCGGCGCCAATGAACTTTGCCGGATACCGCGACTGATCTCCAAGTACAACTTCGATGGATTGCGCGCCTGCGACAACGTGAAAATTGGTGAGAATGTAACCACGCGGATCAATCACGAAACCGGAACCGGCGCCTTCGACGGGCACGGGGTCCATGAAAAAATCGTACTCGGTGGCTTTGGTGAGAATGTTCGCGACGGCTGGAGAAGCTTCGCGATAGATGCGGACGTTTATCAATTCATCTGGGTCGAGTCCGGCGTCGTTCTTTGATTGGTTTGCGTTTGAGCCGAGAGGAAGCGCCTCCACATTTGTTGGCTGATGCTGGCCGTAGCGCGCACCGGCCCAGTAGGCGCCCAAGATCAGCACCAGGGCTGCGAGGAGAATCCGCGTGCGGTTGGAACTTTTGGCTGAGGTCATTAGCTTCGTCCCTTCGGAATTTGAGCTAACAATAGTATAGGAAAAATCAGTCGCAGAATCATGCTTCGTGTACGAACCACACCTGGAAAAAAAACTCTAAATCCAATGCAGAAATTATGGCGCGTCAACTAAGCCCGGCGCCGATCAGGAGATTGCCGATCCTGAGGAGGGACGACGGAGCTTGGCGGCGAGCGCTTCGACTTGGCGGCGAGTCCCCTCAAGGGAGCCAGAACAATCTATTCTCTCCGTAGCATAGCGAAGCTTTTCTTCGACCGGGAGTTGGGCTGCCATGCGGCGGCGGCTTTCAGCTTCACTGAGGCCGCGTGCAAAGAGGCGCTCGAGTTGCTGTTCCGGACGGCACCAGGCGACAACCACGCCGTCCAGGCGCAGGTGGAGGCCCGCTTCGATGATCAAGGCTGCCTCGGCGAACGCGGCATCGCGTGTTCCCGCCCGTTCCCATTCGAGGAATTGATGAGCGATGACTTCCGCGACGCGCGGATGCGTAATGGCGTTGAGGCGATCCAGTTTTGCGCGGTCGGCAAAAACGATGAGACCCAGTTTCGCTCGGTCTACGCGGCCCGCTGCATCCAGCACGGAAGGGCCGAATTCGCTGACGACATCGTCGTAAGCTGGTTGACCCGGCTCGATTAATTTATGAGCGAGGGAATCGGCGTCCAGCACGGAGAACCCGAGTTCACGCAGCATGACGGCCACTGCGCTCTTGCCGCTGGCGATTCCGCCGGTGAGGCCAAGTTTGAGCATGACCGATCTATTTTAGCGAGAAGAAGCTCGAGTGGCGGAGATTTTTGGCGAAGCGCGGCGGAGGCGCGCGGCCTTCACCGTGTTGCTCATGAGCATGGTGATGGTCATGGGACCGACACCGCCAGGAACGGGAGTGAGCGCTCCGGCAGCGTTGATGGCGTCCGGATGAACGTCGCCGATGAGGACAGAACCTTTGCTGCGGAATTTTTCGAGGCGCGCGGGAAAATTCTTAAGGAAGCGCTCGGCTTCGGCGAAATCCTTTATGGAATTTGTGCCGACGTCAATGACAGTTGCGCCGGGCTTGAGCCATTCAGGTTCGACGAAACCGGCCTTGCCCATGGCAGCGACGACGATGTCCGCGCGTCGAACGACTTCGGGAAGGTCGCGCGTTTTGGAGTGACAGATGGTGACGGTGGCGTTCGCGTGCATGAGGAGAAGCGCCATGGGCTTGCCGACGATGTCACTCCGGCCGAGGACCACGGCGTTGGCTCCTTCGATGGGGATGCCGGTGCGGCGCAAGATTTCCATGCAGCCGGCAGGAGTGCAAGCGACGAGGCCTTCGCGGCCGCTGACGAGCCGGCCAAGATTTACGGGATTGAATCCATCAACATCTTTGGCCGGGTCGACGGCTTCGAGAATGCGCTTGGTGTCCACCTGCTTGGGGAGCGGAAGCTGAACGAGAATGCCGTCGATGTTATTGTCGCGGTTGAGATCTTCGACGACGGCAAGGAGATCGAGAGTGGAGGCCGTGGCGGGCGGAGTGATGAGCGCGCTGGAAAGGCCGATTTGTTCGCAAGCGGCGATTTTGCTTTTGACGTAAAGCTGTGAGGCGGGATCTTCGCCCACGAGGACCGCAGCGAGGCCGGGGCGAACACCGGCGGCAGTGAGGATGCGGACTTCGTCCTTGAGTTCGATGAAGATTTCGTCGCGGATTTTCAGGCCGTCGAGGATGCGTGCGGTCATCTGAGGAGACTCGCTTTCGTGAAGCGGGGAGTCATAGGTGGTGGTCGCTGGAGAGGATTTCCGCGCCTCCTCTAAAGTGTGTAACACAATTAAGGAAAACTCAAAGCGGGGCCGAGCCCAGAGGGTGAGCGCGAATTCCCCCCTGAACAGCCTAGGGCAATTTAATCGAAAAGGTAAGACAAAAATGGGTGATCGTACGAATGACGGAGTAGAAAAGCACTGCGGGAATCCGTGAAACGAATCGGTGACGGAAGTATCTAAGGCAGCATACAGGCACGGCGCGTGAGCGGCCGACCGAGGGTTTCGCTGAAATGGCATGGTTTGCAGACTTGGGGGACCGGCGAGAGCTGGAGAAAAGGGCGAAGGAACAAGGGCGGCTGCCGCCGGGGCAGTCGCTGACGTTGAAATGGCCGTGCTGCACAACGGGAGTATTCCGGCTTTTGAGGCCACCAAATGGGATTTCAAGATTAGAGGGATGGTGGAAGAGCAGCGGAGGCTGAGTTGGGATGAGTTCCGGGCATTGCCACAAACGGAAGTAAAGGCTGATTTTCATTGCGTGACGCGCTGGAGCCGGCTGGATAACTGGTGGAAGGGTGTGCTGTTTACGGACGTGCTGAAACTGGTGAAGCCGAAGCCGGAGGCGGCACTTGCGCTCATGCTAGCGGAGCAAGTTACTCGACAAATGTGCCGCTAGCGGACTTGATGAGACCTAATGTGGTGTTCGCGTTTGAACATGATGGTGCTCGGTTGACGGCCGAACATGGCGGGCCGCTCAGGCTAGTGGTGCTACATCTTTATGCCTGGAAGAGCGCAAAGTGGGTGCGCGGGTTCCTGCTGCTGGATCATGACCGGCTGGGATTTTGGGAGAGGAATGGCTACCACGAGTACGGGGATCCGTGGAAAGAGCAGCGGTATTCGGGGCGGTAAATGGCAGCGGCGATGGAGGCGAACCGTCGCCTGGAGCGCAGCTTGTGGAAATGTTTGACGCGAACTAAACGGCTGTGGATTTGGATTTTGCGGGGTCGATTTCGATGCGGCCCTTGAAATGGGCGCCGTCTTCAATGCTAATGCGCGCAGAAGAAACGTCTCCCGTGACGGAGCCGTCTCGTTTAATGTCCACTCGGCCGCGGGCATGAACGTTGCCGATGACTTTGCCGGAGACGATGAGATCGCCGGCTTCAATTTCGGATTGGAGCTGGGCGTTAGGGCCTACGGTCAGCTCATGGCCATTGAGCGAGATGGCGCCGGTCACTTTGCCATCGATTTGAAGATCTTCCGAGCCGGTGATCTGGCCCTTGATTTCCAGACTGGCACCAAGACGGGCACCCCCGCGCGGGCCAGCGCTCTCCAAGCGAACTGCCGAGCGTTCGCCGAGTGAAACGGCGGAAGATCCTGGCCGTGGAACGGGCGGGCCTGCGGGTGCTTCCATATCGGACTGCGGCTTATTCCACATACTTCCTCCCTCGAGAGATCCAGAAAAATAGTGCGGCCCTGATCGTAAATGGCGGCTTGATTCACTTTAGGCGCAGCCGAGAAGAGAAAGCAATCACGCATTGCGACTGATTGCGCAGAACGTAAACTGTGCGGGGGGACAGGTTCCAGGCGCCGGCCCTCAGGCGATTTGCTGAACACGATTCAGGAAGCCGACCAGGTATTTCCAAGCGAAGTAGTAGAGGATGAGAGCAACGGGGGCTGCGATAGGCCACACGTGAGAGACAAGAGCGCCGGCGGGGAAATGCAGAAGCCCGGCAAATACGATGCCAAGCGGCGCCAGCAGAATCGGCAGGAGCGCGCCGTGCAGGCCGAGGTGAAGATTTAAGTGAGGGCGCAG
>Ga0075017_100000410_pt1 | contig 23561 bp, 19 predicted proteins | sample AleBraG_ABR_2012_FD_71475 | JGI IMG/M metagenome (GOLD analysis project Ga0075017, IMG submission 71475) | Freshwater sediment microbial communities in response to fracking from Pennsylvania, USA - Alex Branch Run_MetaG_ABR_2012 | ecosystem: Environmental > Aquatic > Freshwater > Creek >... | reverse complement strand
GGTGAAAGCCTGTTCGCTGAATTTCCGCGATCAGATGATCGCCAGCGGCAAGTATGTAGGATCGGTGGCCGAGGACACCGTGCCGCTGTCGGACGGCGTCGGTGAGGTCATCGAGGTCGGCGCCGAGGCGACGTTGTTTCGTCCAGGCGATCGTGTGGCCGGATTGTTCTTTCAAGAGTGGCTCGACGGTCCGGTACCGGCAGACCGTGGCCGCTCGCTCGGCGAGTCGGGTTCGCCCGGGATGCTGGCCGAATTCGTCGTCCTGCCCGAGACCGGCGTGGTCCGCCTGGCTTCGAGTCTCGAGTACGCCGAGGCGGCGACGCTCCCTTGCGCCGGCGTCACGGCCTGGAACGCTCTGCTGGAGGGACCGCGTCCCGTCGGACCGGGCCGGACCGTGCTGGTGCTGGGCACCGGAGGGGTGTCGCTGCTGGCGCTGCAGCTTGCCGCCGCCGCAGGGGCTCGCGTATTCGTGACGTCCGCATCGGACGCGAAACTCGAACGGGCCCGCGCACTGGGCGCCGCCGGCGGACTGAATTATACGAAGGTGCCGGAGTGGGGCGCCCATGCCGCGGCCTGGACCGGTTGCGGCGGTTTCGACCATGTCGTCGAAGTCGGTGGTGCTGGCACGCTGGCACAATCCATGGCGGCGCTCGCGTGCGGCGGCGAAATCGCGCTGATCGGCCTGCTCTCCAGCAAGGCGCTGGAAGGCGGCCTCCTGGCGCTCGCCATGAAGGGCGGGTCCATCCGCGGCATCGGCGTGGGCAGCCGGGCGATGGCGCAGCGGCTCCACAGGGCCGTGGACGCCAACGCCATCCGGCCGGTCGTCGACCGCGTCTTTCCCTTCGCCGAGGCGCGCGAGGCCTACCGCTACCAGGCCTCCGCAGCGCTGTTCGGCAAGGTCGTCATTTCGATCGGGTAGCGGGTTTCCGGGACCGGGCCGGCAGGACTGGGCAGCGACTTGTAAGCAATTGTATTATGCGCACTCGTTGCATTTTTCCAGGGGTGGGCTCCTCTATGAACGCGGTACTCGAAGATGACGTCAATCTGGCCGCGCTGGCGGCGCAGGGCGATGCGCTGCTGCCGAAGCTCAATGCGCTGCGCGAGCGCGATCCGATCTTCTGGAGCAAGACCTCGCAGTGCTGGGTCGTGACCGGATTTGACGCCGTCTTCGAGGGCTTCAGCGGCACGTTGCCGCTGCTCAACGGCAAGATGGAATCGCTGCTGGCGCGCGTGCTGCCCGGGGACGAGCTGCGGCGCCGCATCCCCAATGCGGTGCGCGTGATGCCCCGCATCCTGCCCAATCTCGATGGGCCGGAACATCAGCGGCTGCGCCGGCTGTTCGTCAAGGCCTTCAGCCGCAAGCTCGTCGAGGGTGTCGCGCCGTATGTGAAGTCGCGCGTCGCCACGGTGCTCGACCAGGCCGCCGCACAGGGCGAGGTGGAATTCAATGAGAACGTCGCGCGCCAGATCCCCGGGGCCGTGATCCTGAGCATCCTCGGCATGCCCGAGGATTACGTGGAGCGGCTCAAGTGGTGGACGGACGGCACGACGCGCGCCCTGGTCGCCTTCGATCCGCCGCCGCAGCTGCTCGACGGCCTCGAGGCGGTGATCATCGACATGATCGAGACCTTCACGCCCATCATCGAGGCGCGGCGCAAGGAGCCGCGCGCGGACTTCATCAGTGCGCTGGTGCATGCCTCGGAGGGCGGCGTTTCGCTCGACCACGATGAGCTGATCGCGGCGCTCAACCTGCTGGTGGTGGCCGGACACGACACCACCAGCAACTCCATGACGCTCGGCGTGCGCGCGCTGGACCGGCACCCGGAGGCCTGGGAATACATGCGCCAGCATCCCGAGCGCAGCGTCGACAGCGCGATCGAGCTGATGCGGTTCATCGCCATGTCCACGGCGCAACCGCGGATCGCCGCAAGGGACTTCGACTGGCGCGGCCACCAGGTGCGGGAGAACGATGTCGTCATGCTGGTGATCGCCGGCGGCAACCGCGACGGGCACGCGTTCCCGGATCCGGAAAAGCTCGACCTGACGCGCGCGACGGACAAGTCGCTGACCTTCGGGCCCGGCGTGCACCATTGCATCGGCCACATGCTGGCCAAGCTGCAGATGGGCGAGTTCCTGGCGACCGCCACGCAGCGCTACGCGCGCATCGAGGTGCTCGAGGAACCCACCTGGATACCGAACCTGATCTTCCGCGCCGTCAACGGCCTGAAGGTCCGCTTCCACCCGCGTACCCGGTGACGCCCGCGGCGATTGCGGGTACGCGTCGGTAGAACGCGTCGATAAAGGTTGAAGGCGTCGATAAAGGGGGAGGCGTATGACGACCGGGTTTCCGTCCGCGGCGCTCGAGGGCGCCCCGGTGGGCATGGTGGTGGACCCGCATGAGCAGCTGGCGCTGGTGGTCTCGCAGATCGCCATCGCGGCGCTGGTCATCGGCATCGTGATCTGGCGCTCCAGCCGGGCCACGGTCGGCGTGAACCTGGCAGTGATTCTCGCGGCCGGACTGGCCGTCACCCTGGAATCACTGGCCGATGCCATGCTGCTGATCTGGCACCCCGCCATCGGGCAGTGGACGGTGCTGAGCGCCTACGGGCACCATGTGCCGGTCTGGGTGTCGCCCTGCTTCATGTGGGCGTTCGGCGGCCAGTCGGTCTGGTTTCTCGCCGCGCTGCGCCGCAAGGCCTCGAGGCTCCAGCTGTGGAAACTCTATGCGATCTTTGCGCTCACGGATTTCATCTTCGAGACGCCATCGATCCTGACGCATGGCGTGATCTATTACGGCGATCAGCCGCTGGCCTTCCCGCTGCTGCCGCTGCCGCTGTACCTGCCGTTCGGCAATGCGCTGACGACCGTCATGGCGGCTGTCATGGCGTACATTGCCGAGAAGCACCTCGACGCCGCCCGGCTGCCGTGGATCGTGGTGCCCCTGGCGCTGACGGCGATGACCGCCACCCTGGCCGCCTACAGCTGGCCGGTATCGATCACGCTGAACAGCGAGGTATCGACCTGGGTGCGTTGGCTGGCCGGTCTCTTTTCCATCGGCCTGAGCCTGACGCTGTTCCTGGTGATCGTGCGGGTGTTTGGCCGGGATTCGCGGACCGCGACGCCGGCCTGAGGGGTCAGCCCGGCGCGGAATCGCCGGGCGGGTGGAGGCGCACGGTACCGGCATCGCCGTCGATGCTGATCCGTGCGCCGTCGGGAATCAGTGTCGTGGCGCGCGGCAGGTGCACCGCCGGGAACCCGTATTCGCGCGCGAGACAGGCGGCATGCGAGAGCAGGCCGCCGGTCTCGATGACCACGCCGCTGATGACGCCGAACACCGGGTTCCAGCCCGGATCGGTGGAATGCGTCACCAGGATCTCGCCGCGCGCCACGCGCGCCATCTGGTCGTGATCGGTGAGCACGCGGGCGATTCCGGTGATGGCGCCGGGACTGGTGGCGGTGCCGCGATAGCGGCCGTCGGTGCCCGCGTCGGCAGGGTGCTCCAGGTCGACCGGCCGGTTGCGCTGCAGGCACATGGGCATGTGCACCGCCTTGCGCAGCATGCGGTCGCAGTCGCGCGCGCGGGCGCGGATGCGGGTGCGCAGCAGGCCGGGGCTCGGCGCCTCGCCGCGGAACAGCGCGAACAGCTCCTGCTCCGCAAGAAAATGGAAGTCACGGGGCTCCTCGATCAGGCCCCGTTCGTGCAGCCGCCGCCCGATCTCCACATAGCCGCGCTTGCGAGCAAAGGTCAGCACGTCGGTGGGGCGCGCGCGCTCGTTGTCGCGGATCATGAGGTATTCATGCGTCAGGGCGTAGGTGGAGCGCACCAGGTCCGCCCGCGCCGCGCCGCCGGGCCGCGCCGCGCCGCCGGGCCGCACCGCGATGTTCTCGAGCACCGCGGCCAGCAGCGCCTCGCGCTGGCGGGCGATGTCCTGCTCCGCCGCCTGCGTGTCGGCCGGATCCTGTGCGTTCATCATGACGGTAAAGGCGCGCACGTCGATGGCCGGGTCCTCCGCGCGGCGCGGGTAGATGTAGTCCCGGTCCGAGTGGCCGCGGTGGCCCCACTTCACGATCCACGCCGCGTAGCGCGCCAGGAAGGCGCGGCCCTCGGCGAGCGGCTCAATGGCCCGGAAGAAGCCCGCATCGGGGTGCTCCGCCAGCGCCTGGCGCAGGCCCGGGGAGCGGCGGATCTCGCCCACCAGGGCCGCCAGGTCGGTCTGCTCGAGCTGGGTTTCCGTGCGGCGCGTGACGCCCGCCACCAGCCGGGCAAAGACCGACGGGGCGTCCGCGCCTTCATACCAGCTCACGATCATCCAGCGCAGGGCGGACATCAGCAGCCGCATGGTGATGGTGCCGGGGCCGTAGATGGCGTCGTTCCAGGCGCCGAAGATCTCCGTCAGCTGTTCGCAGTGGCGGACCAGGTCCGCATCGTCGAGTTCACGCAGCTGCGCCGCACTGAGCCCGTAGTAATCGGAACGCGCCCGCCACTGTTCGAAGGTCTTGGGAAAGCCGGTCGGCGTGGTCTCGGGGTCCAGGGTGTACCAGCGCACCAGGCTGCGCAGGAACGCGGTCTGGTCGAACGGCGCGTCCAGGACCTCGCGGTGCTGCAGGGGCGGGATGAAATCGAGCAGCATGGGACGCAGCGCCGGGGGCACCAGGCGCTCGACGAAGCGCCGTTCCGCATCGGCGTTGAAATACAGCTCGCCCTTCCAGTACTTGAAGAAGCGCGTCGCGGCCAGATCCGGGTAGCCGAAGATTTCCCACACCCGTTTGAGGTTTCGGCCGCTGAACACCGGGAAGCGGGTCGAGTAGGTCAGCGGCGTGACGACACCGGAGGCGAGCGCGTCGGCGAAGGCCCGGGTCCACACCGTGTCCGCAGGCGCGGTCTGCTCATAGACGGCATCGACATCGGCGTCCCAGGAGAACTCGACCCCGGTGATGGGTCGTGCCTGCAGCAGCTGCAGCGTTCCGCCTTCGATCGCCCACTCGATGTCCTGGGGCACGCCTTCACAGGCGCTCTGCACGCGGGCGCCGGCGGCCGCCAGCTGCGCGATCATGGGCGGGTCCAGGCAGGAGCGCCGGCGCAGTTCCGCCGGTACCGGCTCGGTCACGACCCCCTGTCCGGTGACCGGGTTGCGGACGATGCGCAGTTCCTTGTCGCCGATGCTCTGTTCGAGCACCGTCCCCTGCGGCATCTGCAGGACGAACTGGTCCGGCGTCACGAGCCCCTGTACCAGCGCCTCGCCCAGTCCCCAGCTGGCGTTGATGACGGTTTCGTCCGTGGCGGTGGTGAGCGGGTTGGCCGTGAACAGGACGCCGGCGATGTCGGAATGCACCATGCGCTGGACCACGACCGCCATCGCCGCCGCGCTGTGATCGAAGCCACGGCGCTGGCGGTAATGCAGGGCGCGGCCTGTCCAGAGCGAGGCCCAGCAGCGCTGCACCGCGTGGATGACCGCGGCGGCGCCCTGCACGTCGAGATAGGTGTCGTGCTGGCCCGCGAACGAGGCCTCGGCCAGGTCCTCGGCGGTGCCCGAGGAGCGCACGGCGACGCAGACGTCGTTGCCGAGGGCCGCATAGGCCCGTGCGACCTCCGCGCCGAGCGCGGCCGGCATCGCCGCGTCGAGGATCTGTGCACGCAGCGCCTCGCCGAGCGTGTCCGGCTGCGCCGCGTCGTCGCCGGCGGCTTTCCGCAGGAGTGCCAGCAGCCGGGGCCGCAGGCCGGTGGCCTCCAGGAACTGCGCATAGGCATCGGTCGTGACGCAGTAGCCGTCGGGCACCGGAAAGCCCAGCTGCGCGAGCCGCGCGAGATTGGCGCCCTTGCCGCCGCTGCGTGCCGGGAGGCTAGCGTCCGGATCGGCGAGCGCCAGGATGCGTGGCGGGGGCAGGTTGCGTGGCATGGCCTGAGGCGTGCGTGTCCGGGGGGCCGGCAGGCGTATCCGGACGGCGGTCAGTAGAACGTGGCGTGACTGGCGAAGGGCACGGATTCGATCTGGAGCACGTCCCAGTGCTCGGCCATCCTGAGATCCTCATCGACGCGGAAGATATCGAGCGTCTCGGACCGGTCGCCCTCGTTCCGCGTCAGGCCCGCCATGTAGATGGCGCACCAGGCGTAGACGAGATCACCCTCGGAGCCGAGATGGTGGATCGCGATGGGGTAATCGTGCCGTTCGCGCGCGATGTAGGCGGCAATATCGGTCGCGAGAATCTGTCCGATCCGCGCGCTGCCGCTGGGAATGTGCGGATTGTGCTGCAGGTAGGTGTCGGTATAGAACTCCGTCACCCGCCCGGCCTGTCCCTGGCCCCACAACTGCAGGTACAGGTCGCGCACTTTCTGCTTCTGGCGCGCCAGCCGTGCTTCGCCGGCCGGTGCCCCGGGGTCGCCGCCGCCCTGGTACCGGTCGTAGCCGCCGGCGACTTCGTCGCGGATTTCCTGGCGCAGGTTCCAGTGCTCGGCGATCCGGCCTGCGGCATCGAAGCGGAACAGATCGGCGCCGGCCGTCGGTGTCTCGCCGGCGTAGCGGACCTGCGCGAACACGAAGTCCCCGTCAGCGACCAGCCGGCAGGCGCGGTTGGGCACCGGCCCGTGGGCATCGAGGCGTGCGCGCAGCGCCGCCAGGCCGGGCGCCAGCGACGGTACGTTGCGCAGCTCGGGAACGTGGGGCAGGTAGGAGGGGGCGCAGATGTCCTCCAGCGTGCCAGGCTTCCCGCCATGTGCAACCACTTCAAGCAGAGCGCACACTTTGTCCTTGCGACTGGATTCCTTCCTGACCATGCATCTGTCCGTGACCCGAGCCAGATCAGAATACCCTAAAATCGACCAATGGCCAGGCGTAAGGCTGCTGTTCCCAGATGCGTCGTAATTGCCGGACCGAATGGCGCCGGTAAGACAACATTTGCCCGAGAGTTTCTCCCCTATGGTCGGGGGATATTGCATTTCGTCAACGCCGATTTGATCGCGGCTGGCCTCTCACCGTTGCGTCCGCCGTTGGCAGCTCACGCGGCCGGTCGCCTGATGTTGGCTGAACTCGATCGTCTGGTGGCCGCGCGCGAGGATTTCGGCTTTGAGAGCACGCTCAGCGGCAAGGGATATGTGGATCGCCTCCGACGTTGGAAAGCGCAGGGGTATCGTATTGAAATTGTCTTTCTGCGACTGGCTACGCCACGGTTGGCGTTAAAGCGTATTGCAATGAGGGTGGCACAGGGCGGACACGACGTTCCGCGGGCCGATGTACTGCGTCGATTTTCGCGGGGACGCGAAAATTTTGACAAATTGTACCGTCCACTGGCGGATGCCTGGGCCGTGTATGACAATTCCGGAGCCAGCCCAATCTTGGAAGCGAGGAATCCTTGAAGACAATCAAGCGCACAAAAGACCTGCCTCTGACCGTGGCGGCCGGCCGGGCTCTGCGTCGCGCAGGAAAAGTCGCTCGTAAGACCGCGCGAATGCACGGGACGGAAGTCTACATAGTGAAGAATGGGAAGATCGTGGCCGAGAAGCCATAGTTGCCGTGGTTTCTCGCTGCGCCAGGTATTGACCTTGTTGTTACGGCCATGTCTGGCGCGACCAGAGCCCTGCCGGCACTTCAGCGATCCTCCGTATCGATCTCAGCCTGGGTCGCGGCGTTGTAGCGGGGACCGCTCACGGTTGCGGCATTGACGCAGGCCCCGGCGCGGGCGATGAGCTCGTCGTCGAGCTGCAGGGACGCGGCGGCGAAATCCTCGGCCAGGTGCGCCACCGACGTGGTGCCGATGATCGGCGCGACGCCGGCGGGTTGCCGCAGCAGCCAGGCGAGCGCGAGCTGCGCGGCCGTCACGCCGGCCGTGGCGGCCAGCGCCCTGAACTCGCGCTTCAGTGCGAGGTTGGCCGCATGGTGCGGTGGCTGGAAGCGCGGCATGTCCCTGCGGATGTCCTTCGGCGCCAGCGTATCCGGGTCGAGCTCGGCATCGGTCAGGAAGCCCCGCCCCAGGGGCGAAAACGCGACGAAGCGGACGTCCAGGCGCCGGCATTCCTCCAGCACGGCGATTTCGGGATTGCGCGTCCAGAGCGAATATTCGCTCTGCACGGCCGTGATGGGGTGCACGGCGTGCGCACGCCGCAGCGTGGCCGCCGACACCTCCGACAGCCCGATGCCACGGATGTGGCCGGCGCGGACCAGACCGGCCAGCGCGCCCACGCTCTCCTCGATCGGCACGCGCCTGTCGTAGCGGTGCAGGTAGTACAGGTCGATGACCTCGGTGCGCAGGCGCCGCAGCGAATCCTGGCAGGTGCGCTTCAGCGCCTCCGGCCGGTTGTCGATGACACGCCGGCCGTCGATGCCCACGGCGCCGCACTTGCTGGCCAGGAAGATGCGTGCACGGTGCGCCGCCAGCGTGGCGCCGACGAGTTCCTCGTTGCGCCCGAAGCCGTACAGCGCCGCCGTGTCGAAATGCACCACGCCGAGCTCGAGGGCGCGGCGCAGCACCGCGGCGGCCTGCTCGGCGGACGGGGGGGTGCCGTAGGCATGGCTCAGGTTCATGCACCCCAGGCCGATGGCCGGCAGCGCCACGCCGCCGATGCGCCGCGTCTGGATCATGCCGGAGGCCACGGCCGTCAACGGCCGCTCAGCAGGGATTGCTCGAGCTCGTGCAGCGTGCGGTAGCAGGGCAGCACCTGGGCGACGCTGGCATTGGGTTCGCGCTGTTCGCGGATGGCGGCGAAGAATTCGCGGTCCTGCAGTTCGATGCCGTTCATCGACACATCGACCTTCGAGACGTCGATCTTCTCTTCCTTGCCGGTGTACAGGTCGTCGTAGCGCGCGACGTAGGTGCCATGGTCGCAGATGTAGCGGAAGAAGGTGCCGAGCGGCCCCTCGTTGTTGAAGGACAGCGAGAGCGTGCAGATCGCCCCGGCGGCGCTCTGCAGCTGTATGGACATATCCATGGCGATGCCCAGTGTCGGATGTGTCGGGCCCTGCAGCGCGTGGGCGCGGACGATGGGCGCGCCGGTCTGGTAGCGGAACAGGTCGACCGTGTGCGCCGCGTGATGCCAGAGCAGATGGTCGGTCCAGGAGCGCGGCTGGCCGAGCGCATTCATGTTGGTGCGGCGAAAGAAGTAGGTCTGCACATCCATCTGCTGGACCTGGAGTTCGCCGGCGCGGATGCGCTTGTGGACCCACTGGTGGGAAGGGTTGAAGCGCCGCGTATGCCCCACCATGCAGACCCGGCCCGTTTCCTTCTGCAGCCTGGCGACGGCCTCGGCATCCGCCCAGCTGTCGGCCAGCGGAATCTCCACCTGCACATGTTTGCCGGCTCGCAGGCACTCGCTGGCCTGGGCGGCATGCATCTGCGTCGGCGTGCAGAGGATCGCGGCCTGGACGCCCGGCTGTGCGAGGGCCTCGGTGAGGCGGGTGGTGACATGGGCGATGCCGTATTTGGCGGCGGTGGCCCGCGTGGCCTCGGGGTCGCGGCCGACGATCGAGACGACTTCGATGCCGCCGATCAGCCGGATGGCATCCAGGTGTTTCTGGCCGAAGGCGCCGGCACCGGCAAGCACGATCTTCACGGCATATCCTCCAGGATCAGGTGACCCACCGCCGTATTGGAGGCGGGCACGTGGTAGAAACGATGGGTGGTCCGCACGCGGGGGCCGAGCGCGCCGCGCATGATCAGCCACATGACCAGCTCGATGCCCTCGGACCCGGCTTCGCGCAGGTATTCGACGTGCGGCATCTGGGCGAGCAATTCCGGATCGTCGGTCAGCAGATCGAGAAAACGCTGGTCAAAGGCCTTGTTGATGAGCCCGGCCCGCGGACCCTGCAGCTGGTGACTCATGCCCCCGGTCCCCCAGACCTGCACGCGCAGGTCCTCGTCGAAGGTGCCGATGGCCTGGCGCAGCGCCTGTCCCAGCCGGTAACAGCGCAACCCCGAGGGCGGCGGGTAGAGCACCACGTTGACCGCGAAGGGGATCACGCGGCAGGGCCAGGCCTCCGGCTGGCCGAACAGCAGCGACAGCGGCACCGTCAACCCGTGATCCACATCCATCCGGTTGACGACGGTCAGGTCGAAATCCGACTGGATCAGCGACTGGGTGATGTGCGCGGCCAGTTCCGGATGGCCCAGTACCGGGGGCACCGGCCGCGGACCCCAACCCTCGTCGGCGGGCGCGAAACGCTCGGCGCAGCCGATCGCAAAGGTCGGTACGAGGTCGAGGCTGAAGGCCGAGGCGTGGTCGTTGTAGACCAGGAACACGACGTCGGGCCGGTGGGCGGCGATCCAGTGCCTGGAGAACTCGTACCCGGCGAACACCGGTGCCCAGTACGGCTCGCGCGTCTTGCCCAGGTCGATCGCTGCCCCGATGGCCGGTACGTGCGAGGTGGCAACGCCTGCGGTGATGCGGGCCATCAGCGCTGCTCCCCGGGAAAGCGGTTGCCTTCGGGCGAACGGCCCCCGTTCAGCATCATCTTTGCGTAGGCTTCCTGGCTCATGCCGGTCATCGTCGCGGCGGCATGCTGGAAGCTCAGGCCGTCGCTGGAGAAGATCTTGGCCAGGAAGTAGATGTTGCCGCCGAGGGCGATCATGCGGTTGTAGTCCCGGGCCAGGACCGCCTGCTTCTGCTCCTCGCTCATGGGCCACTCATCGAGGTAGACGCGTTCTCCGGCCTTGAAGCGCGCCCGGTTCCCGGGCTTCATCAGCGACATGCAGAAACTGTTCAGGTGGTAGCCGACGCGCGCGCGGTCCGCATCGAACACCGTGGTCCCCGGGATATCCGCGTAGGGTTTGGGCAGCGCCATCTTCGCTCTCCTAGCGCGCCCAGTAGAGGCGCATCGGGTTATCGACCAGCAGCCTGCGCTGCAGATCGGCCGTCGGTGCAATGCGTGGAATGTAGTCCACGAGCGCGCCGTCATCGGGCATGTGCCCCTTGAGATTCGGATGCGGCCAGTCCGTCCCCCAGAGCACGCGGTCGGGAAACAGCTCGACGATGCGGCGCGCAAAAGGGACCACGTCATCGTAGCCGGGTGGGCCGCTGACCGACAGGCGCTCGGGGCAGGTGACCTTGCACCACAGGTCGGCCCGGGTGCGCATGAGCCGGGTGAACAGCGCAAATTCCGGGCCGTCGGCGCTGCCGCGCACGTCCGGCCGCCCCATGTGATCGACCACCAGCGGCGCCGGCAGCGCGGCGAAGAACTCGAACAGGTCCGGCAGGTCGGCCGCCTCGAAATAGATCACGATGTGCCATCCGCGCGGCGCAATGCGCCGGGCTATGCGCTCCAGGACATCGCGCGGCGTCGTGTCCACCAGCCGCCTGACGAAATTGAAGCGCACGCCACGGATGCCGGCGGCATCGAGTGCCTCGAGTTCCGCGTCGCTGACCGTCTCGCGCACCGTGGCGACGCCGCGCGCCCGGCCTGCCGAGGCCTGCAGGGCGTCGATGACCGCGCTGTTGTCCGCGCCGTGACAGGTGGCCTGGACGATGACATTGCGCGCGAACCCGAGCCGGTCGCGCAGCTGCCAGAGCACCTCCTTGGGGGCGTCGCAGGGCGTGTATTTGCGTTCCGGCGCGAAGGGGAAACGGGCCCCGGGCCCGAAGACGTGGCAATGCGCGTCCACGGCACCGGGCGGCAGCAGGAAATGCGGCGTCGACGGGTTGGGGTGATAGGGCAGCCAGCTCGCGTCCATCGTGAACGGACCCGACGCCGCATGGCTGGCGTAAGGCACCGGCGGACTGCGCGCCGCGGCGTTCACAGGCCGCGCGCCTTGAGCAGGGCATCGAGCCGCGGGTAGATGCGCCGGGCGTTGAGTTCGAAGATGCGCCGCTTGTCCGCCGCGGGCAGCGGCAGCGCATCGATATAGCGCTTGGTATCGTCGAAATGGTGGCCGGTCTCCGGATCGATGCCGCGCACGGCCCCGACCATTTCCGAACCGAACACGATGTTGTCGAGGTCGATGACCCGCACCAGCAGGTCGATGCCCGGCTGGTGATAGACACAGGTGTCGAAGCAGACATTCTTCATGACGTGCTCGCGCAGCGGCGGGCGTTTGAGCATGTCGGCCAGGCCCCGGTACCGGCCCCAGTGATAGGGCACGGCGCCGCCGCCGTGCGGAATGATGAAACGCAGCGTCGGGAAGTCCCGGAACAGGTTGCCCTCGATGAACTGCATGAAGGCGGTCGTGTCCGCGTTGATGTAGTGCGCACCGGTGGCGTGGAAATTCGGGTTGCACGAGGAGGAGACGTGCACCATGGCGGGCACGTCCAGCTCCACCATCTTCTCGTAGAAGGGATACCAGTGGCGGTCCGTCAGGGGCGGCGATTGCCAGTGGCCGCCCGAGGGGTCCGGGTTGAGATTGCAGCCGACGAAGCCCAGTTCCCGGACGCAGCGCTCGAGTTCGCCGATGGAGTGGGCGATCGGCACGCCCGGCGACTGCGGCAGCTGGCACACGCCGACGAAATTCTCCGGGTAAAGACCGACCACGCGCTGGATCAGGTCGTTGCAGGCGCGCGTCCAGGCCATGGAGATCGCCTCGTTGCCGAGGTGGTGCGCCATGGCCGAGGCGCGCGGCGAGAAGATCGTCAGGTCGGCGCCGCGCTGTTTCTGGAGCTTGAGCTGATTGGTTTCGATGGTCTCCCGGATCGCAGCGTCGCTGATGTCGGCCGGCCGGGGCGCCGGCAGGGCCGGGTTGTCCAGCCAGGCGAGCTGCTGGTCACGGAATTTCTGGTGCGCCTCGGGGGCCGTCGTATAGTGTCCGTGGCAGTCGATGATCAGCATGCTTCAGGCTCCTGCGCAGGCGGCACTGGGTACGTAGACATCGCCGCTCATCAGCTTGCGCGCGGTGCGGATCAGCGCCGCGCGCCGTACCGTGACCGACTCGCCCGCCGCGGCGATGTCGATGTCGACCGTGAAGAACCCGCTCGGGTGCTCGATGTCCAGGCGCCGTGCGCCGGCCGTCGCGCCGGTCGCACCGGGGGCGGTGCCGGCGGCCACGCGCGCCGCGACGGAGCCGGGCAGCAGGCAGGCGGTGGCGACGCTCACGGCACCGAGCACACCGATCGCTTCATGGACGCGATGCGGGATGAACGTACGGGTGCCCAGGACGCCGCCGTGCCGCGCCGGGGCGACCAGCGACATCTTCGGCACCGTCTTGCGCGTGACGTCCCCCAGCCGCATCTTGATCCCGGCGCTCAGGCGGATGCGCTCGATGCGCTCGCAAAGTGCGGCATCGGCTTCGAGTTCTTCCGGACTTTCATTGCCGGTCTTGCCGAAGTCGGCGGCGCTCAGGATCACGACGGGCATGCCGTTGTCGATGCAGGTCACCTCGATGTCGTCGATACGGTCGACGACCTGCCCCGTGGGCAGCAATGCCCCGCAGCTCGACCCGGCGACATCCAGGAAGTCGATGGGGATGGCCGCGGCCGTGCCCGGCACGCCGTCGATGCGTGCATCGCCCTCGTATTCGACGCGCCCGCCGGGCGTGGTCACGTGGGCGACCGCGACGCTGGCCGTGTTCACCATGTGGATGCGCACCGGCGTGGTGGCGCCGGTGACGGCCACGAGGCCATTTTCGATGGCCCAGGGGCCCACGGCCGCGAGCATGTTGCCGCAGTTCTGCGTGTCGCTGACCTCCGCCCGGTCGACCAGCACCTGCAGGAACAGGTAATCGACATCGGCATCGGCGCGCGTCGCGGGCCCGATCAGGGCGACCTTGCTGGTCAGCGGATGCGCGCCGCCCAGGCCATCGATCTGCCGGAGGTCGGGCGAGCCCATGGCCGCGAGCAGCACGCGATCCCGGAGCGCGCGCTCGCGGGGCAGGGCGTCGACATGGAAAACCAGGCCCTTGGAGGTGCCGCCTCGCATCACGGTACAGGGGATGGCGGTGAGCATGTTTGCCTCGAGCCGGCCGGAACGGGCCTGTTCCGCGCCTATTCCGCGGGCAGCTCGTCACGATAGACGAGTCCGCGCTGCGCGAGTTTGTCGCGCATGCCATAGATGTCGAGCCCGAGTTCGCCGGCCTTGAGCCGGGCCCTGACCTTCGCCTCCTTCGCCTCGCGCTCGATGGATTGCTGCAGCGTCGCCGCAGCCTGCGCGCGCGGCACCACGCAGACGCCGTCATCGTCGGCGACGATCACATCGCCGGGGCGGACCGGGGTGCCGGCGCACACGACCGGGACGTTGACGCTGCCGAGCGTCTCCTTGACCGTGCCCTGCGCGGAAATGGCCTTGGACCACACCGGGAAGCCGATCTCCTGCAGTTCGCGCACGTCGCGCACGCCGGCATCGATGACGAGTCCGCGCACGCCGCGCGCGAGCAGCGAGGAGGCCAGCAGCTCGCCGAAGTATCCGGCATCCGAATACGAGGTCGGTGCGACCACCAGGATATCGCCGGGCTGGCAGACCTCGACGGCCACGTGAATCATCCAGTTATCGCAGGGCGCGAGGCTCACGGTCACCGCGGGGCCCGCGATGCGTACGCCGCTGTAGATCGGGCGCATGTGGGGCGCCAGCAGGCCGGTCCGACCCTGGGCCTCGTGCACCGTGGCCACGCCGCAGGCGGCGAGACCGGCGACCGTGGCGGCGTCCGGGCGGCGGATGTTTCGGTAGACGACGTTCATGCGCGGGCGCCATTGTCGCGCGCCCGGGGCGCCGGCCGCCAATTGCATTTGCGGCCAGGGTATAAGAAAGTGCTGACAGCCTTAGTCCCATCCCGGCCCCGGCATGCCTGAAGCGGTCCCCAGTCTCAGCCATATCCAGGCGTACTGCGAAGTCGCCCGGCGCGGCAGCGTCAGCGCCGCGGCGCGCGCCGTGCACCGCTCCCAGCCGGCCGTCACGCAGGCGGTCGCCGCCCTGGAGCGCGCGCTGGGCGCGCCGCTGTTTCTGCGCAGCAGCGTGGGCGTGACACCGACCGCGGCGGGGGCGATTGCGCTGGCACGCTGCCTGCGGCTGCTGCAGCAACTCGATGAAGGGATCGGCGCGCTGCGGCGCGGCCGGGTCCGGGACCGGGCGGCGCCCTGGCGGTCCATCAGCTTCACGCAACTGCAGGCCCTGATCGCGGTCGTGCAGGCGGGCGGCTTCAGCGCTGCGGCGCGCGTGCTCGGCCAGGCCCGGGCCACGGTGCACCGGGCGACGCGCTCGCTGGAGCGGGCGCTGGATGTCCCGCTGTTCGAACAGACCAGCTTCGGCGTGGGAACGACGCGTGCCGCGGCGGAGCTGGCGCGCTGCGCGCTCCTGGCGCTCCACGAGATCGAGCAGGCGCGCGTCGAGGTGGCGGCGCTCGGCGGCGGCGATCGCGGCCGCACCGTGATCGGGGCGATGCCGCTGGCGCGCAGCGTGCTGGTGCCGCGCACCGTGCTCGCCTTCATGCCGCAGCATCCGCACCACACGGTCTGCATCCTGGACGGCCCCTATGACCGGATGCTGGCGGACCTGCGGACCGGGGCGGCGGATCTGCTGGTCGGCGCACTGCGGGTGCCGGTGCCGGGCGAGGACATCGTGCAGGAACACCTGTTCGACGACGCGCTGGCCGTGGCGGTGCGCCGCGGGCATCCGCTGGCGCGCCGGCGCCATGCCACCTCAAGCGGGGCCGGCTTGAGCCGGATGGGGCGCTATCCCTGGATCGTCGCGCGGCCGGGCACGCCACTGCGGGGCCAGTTCGACGCGCTGTTCGACACCGACCGGAGCGCTGCGCCCGCGAGCACCATCGAATGCAACTCCATGGTGGCGGCCCGCGGCATGCTGCTGGCCAGCGACTGCCTCATGCTCGCCTCCGCAAACCAGGTCCATCACGAGCTGAGTACCGGCGAGTTGAAGCTGCTGCCGCACCCGCTCGGCCGGCGGGTGCGCGCCATCGGCCTGACGACCCGGCGGGGCTGGCAGCCCACGGCGGCGCAGCAGTGCCTGCTGGAGACGCTGCGCGCGCAGGCGCGCGCGACGACCGGCGTGGCCGGGGGGCTGCCTTGAGACCGGGCCGCCTCAGGCCGTACTGCCCGGCGCGGTGGCCGGCGCGTGGCCTGGGGCGTTGCGAAACGCCCGGGGCGAGGCGCCGCGGGCGCGCGTGAAGAAGCGGCTGAAATAGCCCGGGTCCTTGAACCCCAGGTACCAGGCCACCTGGCGGACCGACATCGAGGTATAGCGCAGCTGCCGTTCCGCCTCCACGAGCAGGCGGCGATGCACGATGTCGATGGGCGATTCGCCGGCCGCGGCCCGGCAGGCGCGGCGCAGGCGTGTTGCGGAGGTGCCGAGGTGGCGCGCATAGGTCGCGATGTCGGTGTGCTCGCGGTAATGCCGGTCCACCTCGCGGCGGAAGCGTGCGACCAGTTCGACTTCGGGCGTGCGCGGCGTGCGGTGCCCCGGCGCGGGGTATTCCGCCAGCCGCTGCAGGTTGGCCAGCAAGGCCCCGAGCAGCCCGCCGACCGCCAGGTCGCGTCCGGGCGCGGAGCGCGCGAACTCCCGCAGCAGCAGCGCCGCGAGCGCATCGAGGTCCGTTTCCCGCCGCGCCTTGGGATCGAGCGGCAGGGCCGCCGCGGTCTCGAGAAAGCGCGCCAGCCGTTCCGACTCGTCCGCGGTGGGGCGGCGCGTCATCAGGCGGCTCAGGTCCGTCCCGAAGGTGATCACCACGCCGGCGCTGTGGCGCTGGAAGTCGAAGGCATGGACGCAGCCGGGCGGCATGATGACGACCGCCGGCGCGCGCAGCGCGACACGCTGCGCATCGAGGCTCACGGCGACCCGGCCACGCTGCACGTAGAGCAGCTGGTGGAGGTCGCGATGGCGGTGCGGACGGATCTTCCAGTCGAGCAGCGCGCTGCGCGCGGCAATGGTCTCGACGTGGGCGGTGTGCGAATCCGGCGCCCGGGGCGGCTCGCCGTACAGGAAGTAAGCCGGTATCCCGCTCCTGCGGCCCGCGGCCGCCGCGGCTGTAGTACGGGAGACCATGCTCGAAAAGTACATGTTTCTGGAGGCTGCGTCCATGCCGGCCGCCGCTCCGGTGCTTAAGCTCGCGCCATGCTGCGAACCCAGGTGGCCATCATCGGCGCCGGCCCGTCCGGCCTGCTGCTCTCCCAGCTCCTGCACACCCAGGGGATCGACACGATCGTCATCGAGCAGCGCACCCGCGACTATGTGGAAGCGCGTATCCGCGCGGGGCTCCTGGAACAGACCTGCGTGGACCTGCTGGTCGAGGCCGGTGCCGGCGACCGCCTGCGGCGCGAGTGCCTGGTGCACGACGGCTTCGAGATGGTCTGGCAGGGTCAGGCTCACCGGATCGACCTCGCCGGACTCGCGGGCAAGCGCGTCACCGTCTATGGCCAGACGGAGATCCAGCGCGACCTGGGCGATGCGCGTGCGCGCAGCGGGGGCGACCTGCGCTACGCGGCGACGCAGGTGCAGCTGGAGGACCTGGGCGGTCCGCGGCCGCGGGTTCGCTGCGTGCACGGCGGCCAGCCGCTGGAGATTGAATGCGATTTCATCGCCGGCTGCGACGGCTTCCATGGCGTATCGCGCCAGAGCATTCCCGCCGACGTGTTGCGCAGCTACGAGCGGATCTATCCCTTCGGCTGGCTCGGCGTGCTGGCCGACGTCCCGCCGCTCCATCATGAACTCGTGTACGTCAATCACGAAAGCGGCTTTGCGCTCTGCAGCATGCGTTCGCGCACGCGCAGCCGCTATTACCTGCAGTGCGCGCCGGAGGATACCGTCGAGCAGTGGAGCGACCAGCGCTTCTGGGACGAGCTGCATCGCCGCCTGCCCGCCGGACACGCCGCGCACCTGAAGACCGGGCCGTCCATTGAAAAGAGCATCGCGCCGCTGCGCAGCTTCGTCGCCGAACCGATGCGCTATGGACGCCTGTTCCTCGTCGGTGATGCCGCGCACATCGTGCCGCCGACCGGTGCCAAGGGTCTGAATCTCGCGGCGGCCGACGTCCGCGTCCTGTTTCGCGGCCTGGTCGAGCACTACCGCAGCCAGCGCCAGACCCTGCTGGAGGAGTATTCGGAGCGCGCGCTCGCGCGGGTCTGGCGGGCGACGCGCTTTTCCTGGTGGTTCACCTCTCTGATGCATCGTTTTGGCGACGATCCGTTCGGACGCCGGATCCAGCGCGCGGAGCTGGAATACATCGCCGGCTCGCGTGCCGCGGCGCAGACGGTGGCCGAGAATTATGCCGGGCTCGATTTCGAGCCGGGTCTGTAGCGGATCTGCAGCGGGCTCGCGCAGCGGCCCTGCGCAGCGGGTCCCCGGGAGGGTGCGATGTTGAGTTTGCATGAGGCCGGGAAGATCATCGACGGCGCGATCGCCAGGGCGCGTGCGGACGGGCTGCAGCGGCTGTGCGTCGTGGTGCTCGACAGCGGCGGGCATGTGGTCGCATTGAAACGCGAGGATGGCGCGGGTTTCTTCCGCGCACCGATCGCCACCGCCAAGGCCACGGGCGCGCTGGGCATGGGCTTCGATTCCCGCGAGATCGCCAAACGTGCGGCCGCGTCCCCCGTCTTCTATGGGGCGCTGTCGACGATCACCGGCGGGATGGTGGCGCCCAGTCCCGGCGCGCTCCTGATCCGCGCCGCGGACGGCACGCTGCTGGGCGCCGTTGGCGTCAGCGGCGATACCGGCGACAATGATGAGCTGTGCGCACGCGCCGGCCTGCAGGCCGCGGGACTGGCGGAGCCGCGCGCCTAGGGCCGCGCACGTCAACGCGGAGCCGGGCGCACGGAACGGGCACACTTACAGGACATCGTTACAGGACACCAGGGGGTCGCCATGAAGACGTTTGAACGCATCAATCCGGTCACGAACCTGCCGGCGAGCAGCGCCGCGGCCATGACCGTGGCCGAGGCCCGCGCGGTCGCGGACCGCGCCGAGGCCGGGTTTCCGGCCTGGGCGGCGCTGGGCCCGAACGCACGCCGCGCCGTCCTGAACAAGGCCGCGACCGCGCTGGAGTCGCGCAAGGACGCGTTCGTCAAGGCCATGATGGACGAGATCGGGGCCACCGGCGGCTGGGCCATGTTCAACCTCATGCTCGCGGTCGGCATGACGCGCGAGGCCGCGGCGCTGACGACGCAGGTGAGCGGTGAGGTCATTCCTTCCGACAAACCCGGGTGCCTGGCGCTGGCGCTGCGCGAGCCGGTCGGTGTGATCCTCGGCATCGCCCCGTGGAATGCGCCGATCATCCTGGGCGTGCGCGCGATCGCCACCGCACTCGCCTGCGGCAACGCCGTGATCCTCAAGGCGTCCGAGCTGTGCCCGCGCACGCACGAGCTGATCATCGAGGCCTTCGCGGAAGCCGGCTTCCCGCCCGGCGTCGTGAACGTGGTCACCAATGCCCCGGAGGATGCGGCGCAGGTGGTGGGGGCCCTGATCGATCACCCGGCCGTCAGGCGCGTCAACTTCACCGGTTCCACCGCGGTCGGACGGGTCATTGCCCGCCGCTGCGCCGACCAGCTCAAACCCTGCCTGCTGGAGCTGGGCGGCAAGGCACCGCTGCTCGTGCTCGAGGATGCGGACCTGGATGAGGCGGTCAAGGCCGCCGCGTTCGGCGCGTTCATGAACCAGGGACAGATCTGCATGTCCACGGAGCGCATCATCGTGGTGGAGGCCGTGGCCGACGAGTTCGCACGCCGCTTCGCCGCCAAGGCCGCTGCCATGGCCACCGGCGACCCGCGTGAAGGGAAGACACCGCTCGGTGCCGTGGCCGACCCACGCACCGTGCAGCGCGTCAACAGCCTGATCGACGATGCGACCGGGCAGGGCGCCCGGGTGATTGCCGGCGGGCGCGCCGACACCGTGCTCATGCCCGCCACGGTGGTGGCCGGCGTGACCGCGTCGATGAAACTGTATCGGGATGAGAGCTTCGGTCCGGTCGTGGCGGTGATCCGTGCGAAGGATGAGGCCGATGCCATCCGGCTCGCCAATGACAGCGAGTACGGTCTGGTCGCCGCGGTGTTCACACGCGATACCGCGCGCGGCTTGCGCGTGGCGCGCCAGATCCGCTCCGGGATGTGCCACATCAACGGGCCGACCGTCCACGATGAGGCGCAGATGCCCTTTGGCGGCGTGGGCGCCTCGGGCTACGGCCGGTTCGGCGGCAAGGCCGGCATCGACCAGTTCACGGAGCTGCGCTGGATCACCATCGAGACGCTGCCGGGGCACTTCCCGATCTGATCGGCGGCGCCGTCAGCGGCGCGGTGCTCAGTAGCCGATGCTGAGCACCTGGACGGTGGTGTATTCCTTCAGGCCGTCGACGTTGAACTCGACGCCGATGCCGGACTGTTTGACGCCGCCCATCGGCGCGAGCGGGTGCAGCGCCGCATGCTGATTGACCCAGGCCGTGCCGCATTCCAGGCGCACGGCGTACCGAGCGGCTTCCTCCGGGTCGTTGCCCCATACGGAGCCGCCCAGTCCCACATCGAGCGCGTTGGCGCGCGCGATGGCCTCGTCCAGGTTACGGTAGCTCACCAGCGGGATGACCGGGCCAAACTGCTCTTCCTTCACGATGCGCATGTCGTCGGTGGCATCCGCGATGAGCGTCAGGGGGTAGAAGAAGCCAGGCCCCGCGGGGCGTTTGCCGCCGGTCACGATGCGCGCACCGCGGGCGCGCGCATCCTCGACGTAACCGATGACCTTGTCGAGCTGCATGCGGTTCGACAGCGGGCCGATCAGGTTCTTCGGATCGAGGCCGTTGCCGACCGGTACGGCCGCCATGTGGGCGGCAAACTTCTGCACGACCTCCTCGTACTGATCCTCGTGCACGTAAAGCCGCTTGAGCGCCGAGCAGGTCTGGCCGGCGTTGATGAAGCAGCCCCAGAACAGCTTCTCGAGCAGCGGCTCGATCCGCGTGCCGGGCAGCACGATGCCGGCATCGTTGCCGCCGAGTTCGAGCGTGAGGCGCTTGAGGGTCTGCGCCGCGCTGCCCATGACGCGCTTGCCCGTGGCGATCGAACCGGTGAACACGATCTTGTCGACGCCGGGATGTTCGCTGAGCCGCGCACCGACCTCGGGGCCGCCGGTCACGATATTGACGACACCGGGCGGCAGCACCTGGTTGATCAGGGCCACGAGCCGCAGCGTCGACAGGGGCGTGTAGGGCGAGGGCTTGATGACCACGGTGCAGCCGACGCGGACCGCCGGCATGATGTGCCAGGTGGCGATCAGCAGCGGCCAGTTCCACGGCGTGATCGAGCCGACCACGCCGACGGGCTTGTGTGCGACGCTGATGCGGCCCGCCTTGTCGTCCTGGATGGTCTCCACGGGGATCGACAGGCCGGCGGTGGCGCGTGTCCAGGCCACGGCCCCGCCGACCTCGAGGTTGGCGCCGGGTCCGCTCTGCGGCTTGCCCTGCTCGCGGGTGACGAGTTCGGCGAGCTCGCCATGATGTGTCTCGATCAGATCGGCAATCGCGTTGAGCCGCGCGACGCGCTGCGCATCCGGTTGTGCCGTCCAGGACGCGAGTGCCTGGCGCGCGCTGGCCACCGCCTCGTCCACGAGCGCAGCCGTGCCTTCGGGGCAGGCGGCGACGACGCTCTCGTCCGCGGGATTGACGACGTTGAAGGTCCGGGCGGCAGGCACCGCCTTGCCCCCGATGATCATCGCGTACTCGGACATGATTCCGCTCCTTTTCCGCGGCGCCGAAACTGTACTACACTATAACTCAACTGTACCGCATTACGGTTACGGTGCAGAGGGGTCCATCGCCATGCCGACTCGACGCGCCCGCGCGCTGCACGCCACTTCACCATGAGCGCACCGAATTCGCCAGCCTCGGCCGTGCGCTCGACGCGACTCGCCGGCAAGCTGGCGCTGGTCACGGGCCTGGGCAGCGGCATTGGCCGCGGTTGCGCGCTGATGTTCGCGCGCCACGGCGCCCGCGTGATGAGCTGCGACCTGGATGCGGCGGCGGCGGAAGAGGGACTGGCCGCGGCGCGGGCCGAGGGCCTGGACGTGCAGAGCCTGCATCCCTGCGACCTGACCCAGCCGGCCGACGTCGGGCGCCTGGTCGCGCATGCGGTCGAGCGCCTGGGCGGCCTGGATATCCTGGTCAATGCCGCCGCCTGGGGCGCCTTCGTGCCGGTCGCGAGCATGGATTTCGAGCGCGACTGGCGGCGCACGCTGAGCGGCGAACTCGACGTGGTGTTCCTGGCCTGCCAGGCCGCCTGGCCGCACCTGATCGCGCGCGGCGGCGGGTCGATCATCAACTTCGCCTCGGCGAATGCCCACGTCACGCTGCCGGGCTCGCCCGCACTGGCGCATTGCGCCGGCAAGGGCGGCGTGCTGGCCATGACCCGGCAGCTGGCCGCCGAGGGCGCACCGCACGGCATCCGTGCCAACACCATTTCGCCCGCCCTGGTGGTGACCGGCGCGACGCGGCCGGTGCTCGAACTGCCCGGATTCCTGGACCAGGTCATGGCCAAGCTCATGATCAAGCGGCTCGGCCAGCCGGAGGACATCGCCTGGTGCGCGACCTATCTCGCCTCCGACGAATCCACCTGGGTGACGGCCGCGGATTTCTGCATCGATGGCGGCGCAACGCGCTGCTAGGGGCATGGCGGCTGCGTACCCGAGCATGGCGCCGGCGTGCCCGAGCACGGCGGGAACCGGACTAGCGCCAGAACAGGCCGGTCTGGCCGTTGCGCGCGCGCAGCTTGCGCAGCTGCGCGTACAGGATGAAGCCGGACAGCACCAGATAGAGCAGAGCCGCGCCGCAGGCGATGTCCGCGTAGCGCCCGGCGAAGCGGCCAATGATGTCGCCGCGGTGCAGGCGCTTGACCACCTGGTGCCAGTCGGCGAAGTAGCGGTTGCCGACCTGAATGCCGCGCAGGTCTGGATCGTCCACCGCCTGCCCCGAGTGCAGGTCGAAGGCCAGCGTGCGGGGCTCGGGGCCGCCGAGCGTCACGATGCCCTTGGCCCGGTGATCGCGCTGCACCAGATCGATCGCCACGATGGGCGCCCGCGGTGCCGCCGCGTGCGCCGCGTCGTAACTGGTCTGGAGGCCGCGCAGCAGATCCGCGGACAGGCGAGCCTCGGAATAGGGCGGCATCGGCGTGGGCATCGGATAGGGGAAAGGGAGGAGATGATGGATGGCGAGCTGCACCTGGATCTCACCCCAGGCCAGGACGGTCCCGGTCACCGCCTTGTTCAGCAGAAACAGCGCGGCGACGATGGCGATGCCGCGGTGCAGACGCCGCCAGCGGCTTTCGCGCGCGGCCCAGAAGAAGGCGGCCCGGCCGGCCTTGCGGCGTGCCCACCACAGACGCAGGTAGAGCGTCGTGCCGCTCAGCACCATGGTCAGCAGGAGCATCCCGGTCAGCAGCCCGAGCGTCTGTCCCGCAAGTCCCAGCGCATCCCCCTTGTGCAGGGATTTGATGAACTCGCGCCGCTCCGCAAGCGGCGGGCGCGGTGCGAAGGGATCGCCATCCGCGTCCCGCGGGGTCATCGGCTGGCCGGTGTCCGCATGGAAGCGAAGTTCCGTGTCGCGATTCCCGTCGGCCGCCGACAGCTCGAGCCGCGGCATCGACCCGGCCATGCGGTAGTCGACGCCCGCAACCGGCAGGTGGGCCGCCGACGCGGCGTCCAGCGCGCGGCCGATGCCGACGAGCAGCGTGGCCGGGG
>Ga0075017_100000409_pt1 | contig 23596 bp, 20 predicted proteins | sample AleBraG_ABR_2012_FD_71475 | JGI IMG/M metagenome (GOLD analysis project Ga0075017, IMG submission 71475) | Freshwater sediment microbial communities in response to fracking from Pennsylvania, USA - Alex Branch Run_MetaG_ABR_2012 | ecosystem: Environmental > Aquatic > Freshwater > Creek >... | reverse complement strand
CCCCGGGACAGAGCCCGGGGTCTTGTAGTTCGCGCGACTTCTAGAACGCGTAACGCGCCGTCACCTGCATGACGCGGGGATTACCCTGAATCGCGGTGAAGTTAGAGAAGTTGATCGGCGGTTGGTTTGAGTTCGGATCCAACGGGATGCCGAACCCGCTGCGGCTGGCGTCGAACGCGCCCATCTTCTGCGTGTTGGTCACGTTAAAGACTTCCCAGCGGAACTGCAGTTCATGACTCTCGGGAATTCTCGACGAGATCCCACTGAGGTGGAACGTTTTTCCAATGCCCAGGTCCACGTCGATGTATCCGGGCACGCGGAAGACGTTGCGTTCGCCGGTTTCGCCGGGGTAAGCGTTGCGGAAGTGCTGGAACGCGTACAGCGTATTGCAACCGAAGAGCTTCGCCGTTCCGTTGGGATCCTTGGTCGGGCAGGCGTTGAACTTTGCCGTGCGCACGGCATTGCTCTGCACTTCCCAGTTGGTAGCCCAGCGGGCATCGTCAAACACACCGGTGGTTCCGTTGTAGAAGCCGACGGGCATGCCCGTATTCCAGCGGAAGATTCCAGTAAGCTGCCAGCCACCAATAATGCCGTTGGCCAGTTTGCCGGCATCTGGGAGCCACGCCCGGCCATGCCCAAACGGCAACTGCCAGACCGTATTGATGTTGATCTGGTGTCGCGTATCAAAATCCGAGTTGGAGTACATGTCACGCTGGCGGAAGGGGTTGAGGATGAAAGACTCGCCGCTGTATCCAACGCCTGTCTGCAGTCCGGACGAATCGTCCAGCGAGTGAGAGAAAGTGTAGTTGAAGTCCGCGGTCAAGCTTTCGGAGCGGATTTTGTAGGAGGCAGCGAGCGCGTGATAGTTGGAGTTGCCGATGCTGCCCCAGGCGCTGAGAGCCCCGTATTGAGGCTGATAGAAGGCGTTCGCGCCGAGGGTGGAGATACCATCAATGATCGCCTGCGTGGTCGTATAGTCACCACCGACGTCATTGATCAACTGGTAGATGGCCTGGGTTGAGTTAAATGACGGGTCGTACCCGAGATTAGCCGCGGCTCCAGGGAAGAGGTTCTCAAAATAGGCGATCGCGGCGATTGCGCTTGGATTCACCAGAACTCCGTTCGAATCCAGACCGGTGTGCTGTTGGCGGAGTTTTGCCAACATAGTTCCGGCGGTGTACCAGTCCATTTTGGATTGGGGATCGACCAGATCGATGGGCTGCATGACGTCGCGCTGTGCCAGCAGATGACGCCCCATGCGGCCGAGGTAGCTGATCTGGATCATGGAGCTCATGGGCAACTGGCGTTCAAAAGTAGCGCTCCAGGAGTAGCTCTTGGGGGTGGTGAGATTCTGATCGAGCGAGGACTCGATGCGGAGTGAATTGTCTCCGGGCTGCGTTTGTGGAAACGCGATGGCCTGGACGATCGGGGGAGCAGGCATCACACCCCGGATCGGTTGTGCAATGTCCGTGTAGAGCGGGCCCAGGTTGACGCCGTCTTTGCAGGCCCCGGAAGGTCCGTAGTAGTTGGACGCGGGGTTCTGGTAGGGCGAACATCCCACGTCGTAGGTGTTGGGACCCGTTGTAAAAGAGGATCCAAAGCCGAGCGTATTGCGCACGTCGAAGAAGGTGGCCAGTGCCTCGCCGAAGTAGTCGCCGTTTATTCCGAAACCACCGCGCAGAACGGAGCGGTTCCCTTTCCCGAAAATCCGGGAGAACATTCCGGAGCTGAAGTTCGGCGACCAGGCGACGCCAACGCGCGGCTGGAAGTTGGTTTTGTCCCAGTTGTACATGGGCGATTTGTTGTTGGCGGGACCGGAGAGGTTGACGTTGATGGGCACGGTGTAATCGATACCCTTCAAAGCGTTTTCCTGCCGCAGGCGCAGGTAAGTGCCCAGGGGAACATCCGGTTTTGTCTCGAAACCGGTCACCTCGTAAACGGGACGCGCCAGCCCGTAACGGAGTCCAAGAGTAATGGTGAGGTTCTGTTTCGCTTTCCACGTGTCCTGAACGTAGCCCTCGTAGTTCTGGCCGGCGAAATTGCGCGTGGTCGGAGTTCCCACCGGAGTCAGTTTCAGGTCGTGACCATAGGTGTAGTCGGCGGAGTACTGTGTGAACCGGCCAATGAGCGCCGTCATGGCATTCTCGGTACTCGATCCGTCACTGCTAAACATCGGGAGACCGCCGTTAGCGACCTCGTAATTGCTCAACGGCGCGCGCAGCAAGTTGGTGAGGTAATACGATGGATTCGTAATCGCCTGATCGTAAGCGTTGGAATAGCTGGAGCGAATGTTGTTGATCTTGGTAATGTTCGCGCCGAACTGAATGGTGTGACTGCCGTGCACCCAGTTGAGATCATCCACCCAATTATTCACCGGTGTCACACGCGATAACGAATACTGCTCGTTGGTCGGATAGTAAACGAAGCGGAAGTCGATGTCGTTGTGGTTCAGGTCGCCGCCCTTGGTGAACCCCTGCCGCGTGTAGCCGAAGCGGAAGTTGTTCACCAGGTTGTTGTGAATGGTCCAAGTATGGCCGATAGCGTAGCCCCACGGGTGATCCCACTCGTCGGGGGCCTTCGTGTCAGGATACGCCGGAATCCCTCCCCATTTGTCGTAGATGACGTTGCCGCGAACGAACAGGGTCTGCTTGCTGTTGAGGTTGAAATCCAGCCTGGCCGAGTGAGAGTGCAAATGGACCGGGCTGGCGGCGTTGAAGCGGAATCCGCCCGTGTTCAAGCCATCGCCGATGCTGGTATCGTTAGCGGGATACCTTGCGGCCGCCGCCGCCAAGGTCTGCAGGGCTGCCTGGTTCAGTCCCTGAATATCCGGAAAAATGGTACTCAGTTGAGTCGCATTGAGCGTCACTACGTTGCCTTGAGTCTGGCAGGACACATCCGCACAAAGGTGGAACTTGAGAAGGCCCTGGCCAAGGCTAGCCAGCGGAACCGGGGATGTGTTCGCCGCCAGGACCGGGGTTTGGCTGGCGTCAATCCGGCTTTCATAGCTGTAGAAGAAGAACGCCTTGTTCTTCGCGATGGGGCCGCCAATGGCGCCGCCGAACGTGTTGCGGATCAGTTTGGGGCGGGCCACGCCACTGTGGTTGTTGAACCAGTCATTGGCCGTGAAGATAGTATTACGGTTGGCTTCAAAGGCCGCGCCGTGCCAAGCGTTGGTACCGCCTTTCGTCACCAGGGCAATCTGTGCGCCGGACGACCTGCCGCCGGTGGCTCCGGAGTTCAGGGTGGAGACGCGAAACTCCTCAATAGCCTCAGAGTTCAGCCGTAGTACCGGCCCTTTTTCAGCATTCGGAACTGTACTATCGGTCTGCGTGGGACCAATCGCGTTGCTGTACGCCTCGTTGATATCGACGCCGTCCAGAGTGACGTTCGACTGGTCAGCACGGCCACCCGCGACATAACCGTCTTTCGTCACACCGGGCTGCAACGTGAGAAGCGCCAGGACGTTGCGCGCTTCGAGCGGAAGCTGCGTGATCTGTTGCGAGATGAAATTGTTGCCCAGGGAGGCATCCTGGGTATCGACCGCAACCTGGCCGGATTCGGCATTGACCATCACTTCTTCAGCCTGCGCGCCAACCTGCATGGAAACATCGAGGGTGTTCGCCTTGGCGATCAACACGTGAACGTTCAGCTGCGTCTGTTTGCGAAACCCGGCAGCCTGAACCTCGAGTCTGTAGTCCCCCGGAGGAAGGAGATCAAATGAATAGCGGCCCTCTCCGCCCGTCGTTTGAGTGCGAACCGCCGCCGTCGCGGCATTCGTGAGAGTGACGGTAGCGTTGACAATGACTCTATCTTGCGGGTCTTTGACGACGCCGTTCAACGATGTATTGCTCGTCTGTGCAAGCGCGAAGCTGCCCAGCAGAAGCAGCAGGCAGCTTAGGTACGCGATTATAAGGAAGAAACGATGGTTCCGAACCGAGCTAGAATCCATACAAGCCTCCAAGTACGATCTCCGAAAGTGAATCGAGTCTGCAGTACCTCACAGTGGTGGAAATGCGGTCGAACCTAAACTCAAGCGGCGCAGCAAACGCCGGCGGCTTGGATTCCAGCGACAATGGCCGGCTGGATCCGGAAAGCTTGATTCTGGAATGTCTCCATGCGAAATCCGGGGTCTCGCCAAGCAACGTTGTAGAGTCGACGGGCAAAGAGAGAACAGCGCAGAAGCTGTTCTGGTCGGTCGAGGTGGACTGCCGAATATTCTGTTCCGCACCGTCAAATGACCCAATCATTCCCCCGGTGCGCTTCAATGGGTCCGTCGCTCTCCAATTTCGGGTTCCAGCCTGCCCCGATAACCACTATTTGTAGGCCCATGTTTCGGTGATTGTCAACCTGTACTGTCTCGTCGTGTCTTGTTTTGTTACGACCTTAATTGGGTTGTGAATCGCACCTCAGCAACCTCAGCCTTGTGGGCGCTAATCACTGGTGGGGAGTTGAACCTGCCGCCTGCGCCTTTTCGCGCTCCCTCTGCGCTCCGGCGGCATCTCCGGTCTGCTCCAACGCATCCGCCAAGAACAAATGTGCTTCGGGCGACTGGGGCTGAACTTCAGCGGCTTTCTTCAGAAAGGGCAGCGCTTCCGCAGCTTTCCCCTGCAACGACAGAATACGCCCTTTGAGTAGGTTGGCGCGGTAGTGGTCGGGGACTTGCTCCAACGTGATGTTCAGGTGGTCGAGGGCTTCGGGGACGCGATCAATGCGGGCGTAGACCGAGGCGAGGGAGAATTGCGCGTCGGCCCATTTGGGGGCGCGGGCGACGGCGGCTTCGAACTCGGGGGCGGCGGCTTTCCAGTCGCCGGTTTCGAAGAAGGCCAAGCCCAACTCGTAGTGGCCCATGGCGTTGTCAGGTTGAAGCTCGAGAGCGTGGCGCAGGACGGGCAAGGCTCGCTCGTAGTTGCGCGTGCGGGTGAGCGCGGTGCCGAGCTGCATTTGCGCGATCGGCATGTTCGGCTGGCCCTCGATCACGCGTTCGAGTTTGAGGATGGCAGTTTCGTTCTGGCCTTCCTCGATTTCGAGGATGGCGTCGTGCATCAGGTTGGCGATTTCGATTTTGTCTTTGGGATCCGCAGCAGACGTCGATTCGCCCGTCGCGGCCGGCGTTTCCGAGGCAACGTAGCCGAGGGCGCTCAGCTTCTGCGCCTGCTCAGGATCCAATTTTGCTGCGGCAGCTGAGACCGTGCTCGCAGTGCCGCGGCGCAGTTCGTCGGTCCAGGCCGCCAGGGTATCGGCGATGGCGGGTGCCGTGGAAGCTAGGTTGTGAGCCGCCGGGGGATCGTCGTTCTGGTCATAAAGTTCCCGTTGCGGAGCCTGCACGTAGAGATACTTGCCCGTGCGCAAGGAACGCAGCGAACTCCATCCAAAAGCGCGTTTGGGGTAGTCGGTTTCGGCGTAGATGGGGCGATCTTCCGGTTCGGTAGCAGGCGGCTTCGACGGCGGCTTGCCAGTCGCGGCGGTTCCGCGCAGGCGCGGCAGCAGTGACTTGCCTTGGACCTCTTTGGGAACCTCGACCCGCGCGGCCTCGAGAATTGTGGGAAGCACGTCCACGAGGCCGGCGCGAGTCTCGATGTGTCTGCCTGCGGCGCGGTTTCCAGGAAGCTTGAAGACGAGCGGCACGTGGATCGTCTCGTCGTAGAGGAAGATGCCGTGGGTGCGCTCGCCGTGCTCGCCGAAAGCCTCGCCGTGATCGGCCATGACGGCGATGAGCGTGTTGTCATAGAGGCCGGAAGCGTGCAGGAAGGCCAGAAGCGTGCCGACCGCGCTGTCGGCGTAGGCGATCTCACCGTCATACGGGTCTTTGAAGCGCTGCGCGAAAGGAGGCGGCGGGTCATAGGGATCGTGGGCGTCGTAGAGATGGACCCAGGCGAAAAATGGGCCTGGGGGACGCTTCTTGAGCCATGCCAGGGCGTGGGTCACAACATCGCCGGCGCGCCGCTCGACCGTTTTGTAGCGGTCCTCCTTGCCACGCTTCAGGTGGAAAGGCGCATCGTAGACGTCGAAGCCGCGCTCGAAACCGGGCGCGAGACCGTTGACCGGGTCGAGGATGATGGATCCGGTGAAGGCGGCGGTGCGGTAGCCCTGGTGGTGCAGGAGATCAGGCAGGTAAGGCAGATCGGGCCGCAGGGGCTTGCCGAAATCGTTCACCAGGTTGAACTGCGGGTAGGTGCCGGTGAGGATGGTGGCGTGCGACGCGGTGGTCAGCGGGACGTGGGCATAGGCACGAGTGAAGACGATTCCCTGCTTGGCCAGCGAGTCGAGGTTGGGTGAGACGCCGCGGGTCGAGCCGAGGAAGCCCATGCGGTCGGCGCGGGTGGTGTCGAGGGTGATGAGGAGGATGTTGGGCGGGTGGGACGGTGGCGGTGAGGCCGCGAGAGCGGTAACTGCTAGCGAGAGGCTCAGGATCAGCAGGAGTGCGCGCTGGCACGACATAACAGGGAAAAAGAAAGGGAGAGTCTACCATGGCAGACTCTCCCTTGAATTGTTCGTCGGGCTCGCCTAGAAGATGATCTTCAGGGCGAAGTTCATGTTGCGGGGGCCGCCCTGGGCGATCACGGGGTTGCCGGCGGCCACGTCGGAGGAAGTTGTAAGTGTTCCGAACGATCCGCTTCCCACCGTGTTGTTGCTGACGAAGGCGGCATAGTTGGCGCGGTTCAGAACGTTGAACACCTCCCAGCGGAACTGGATGGTGAGGCGTTCGCCGATCTTCGTGTCCTTGATGACGGTGGCATCCCACTGGCTCAGTCCCGGGCCGCGCAGCATGTTGCGGCGGGACGTACCAATCGTGTTGACACAGGGGTAGAAGAACGGGGAGAGGGGCGCTCCCGCGACGAAATTCCCGTTGATGTCCGTGTTGTCTTTGCACGGATCGGCTTGCCCCGCAGCCGTATAGGTCTCCAGAACGTAATGGAAAACTCCCGGGTCTGTCGGATGTGAATTCCGGGTGTCGTATCGGATCGGACTCCCGTCGTACGACGCCCGGAGCGCGACCCCACTGAGCCCCTGACCCGAGGGATCGCCACTGATCAAGGCATTGAAGGGACGGCCGCTCAGAGCGGTGTAAATCGTACTGAGCTGCCAACCATGACCGAGCAGCTTCGGGGCGTGCGGAATCGCGGGGAAGCTGTACAGGCCGCTGACGTTAAAGTTGTGCCGCACATCGTGGTCGCAAGGTCCTCGCGAATCTTCCGGGTTAAATGGGTTGAGGGCCTGGGGGTAGTCGCCCGCGCCGCCCCGATTCACCGAGTTCAAGTCGGTGCAGTTGCTATAGGTGTAGTTGTAGGTCATGTTCAGACCATGCCAGTTGCGCTGAGTGAACGACGTTTGCAGACTGTCATAACGGGAATGCGCAAGATTGGTAGCCTGGATCACGTGCTTGAACATGATGCCATTCGCGTTCGTGAAAACGCTGTCGAACGGTCGCGTGCCGTCCCCGCCCAGCGGGCTGGCATTCAAGTCGCGATAGAGAATCAGGTTTTGTCCCAGAGAACCCGAGTAGCCGACCGTAACGACCTGATTGTTCGTGATTTCCCGCTGAAGACTCACGCTATAGTTATGCGCCCTCGGCGTCTTGAAGTCCTTAACGATGGCAAACGCATTGAAGGGCTGCGAACCGGCTGGGTTGGCGCCAAAAACAGGGCCAAAGGTCGCACTGTCGAAACAAATGAAATCGGCGCAGGTACCCGTCAAAGGATCGACCGCGTTGGACGCTGAAATATTGACCGAGTTTGAGGAGAACTGCCCTTGAAAGGGTTCGGTGAATGAGCCCGCGCGAGCCTTGGCAAAGGTGTAGGGAGCGGCGATGGCGCCGAAGTTCGACACATCGTAGGTCAGAGAATAGCCGGCTCGCAACGCGGTCTTGCCGTTGCCAAAAATGTCCCAGGCAAAACCCGCCCGCGGGCCAAAATCGCCCAGGTCCTTGTTGTAGAGGCTGCTGATGCCGCTGCCCAGCGTCACCATGCCGACACCCGGGAAGAAGTTGGCTCCGTGATTGTCCTTCTCACCCAAGGCGCCATTTACCTCCCAGCGCAGGCCATAGGTGAGCGTGAAACGCGGACGAATCTTCCATTCATCTTGGGCATAGAAGCCCACCGATTTCTGAATGATGTGCCGGTGCGTGTCGCCAAAATTGCGGTCTGCGAGTTCCGCCTTGCCCAAGAGCAGTTCCTCAATCTGGCCCACCTTGCCCACACTGTAACCAAAGGCAAGGCCGGTCCTAGCGCGGTTGCGCAAGCTGTTCGTGTAGGCAGACTGGTAATTGCCGCCGAACTTGATGCTGTGATTGCCCTTCACCCAGCTGAAGTGTTCCGACCAATCGTAAGTTTGGTCCGGCCGAGTCGTAATCGGGTAGCCTTGCACCCCTCCGATATAACCGCCGTAGCCGAGCTGGTACATGTACACATACGGCACACCGAAATCGGTCGCTGCCAGCGGACCCGTATCAATACCCAGACTTTTGGGGTCCACCTTGTTGTTCACATCGATAATCTGGGCGAAGCGCTGATAACCGAGCCGGCTTTCGAGAATCTTGTTGTTGGCTAGATTCCAAGTGTAGTTCAGGCCCACCATCTGTGTCCGGGAAGGGGCCACCGAATTGAAAAGGTCAGGGGGGTGATTACCACCGGCCGGCAGGCCCGCAATGGATGGCGCGCTCTGCAGGCTGTCGCCGAAGATGTACTTGGCGGATAGCGAGTGATTCGAATTGAAGCGGTGATCCACCTTCACACCGAAACCATTCATGCTGTCGGTGGTCGGCGTTCTGACTACAAGGTTTCCGGTATCGGAAACCGGGAAGTAGCTAAGCAGGTTTTTTCCCGCCTCGGTAGCGTTGTTCAGGCCGCCGATCGCCGTGATGGCCGCGTTGACGTCGGCCGTGGCAAGAACGGCTGCGTTTCTAACCGCCAACGATTTGTAGCGCTGGGCTTCGTAATAGATAAAGAAGAAGGTCTTGTCCTTTATGATCGGCCCGCCAAAGGTCCCACCGAACTGGTTGTTGTGGATGGGGGTTGATGTGCAGGGGTCCGGGACAGCGCTACAGCCGCCGATCTTCGAAAAGTAATTGATGGCATCGGCGAAGTTAGTATGCCGAATCCATCCCGCGGTCCCGTGAAACGAGTTGGTGCCACTCTTCATCACCATGATGATGGGTGCGCCACCCTTCACGCCGAACTCTGCGGAAGGCGTCCCCTGCACCGAGAGTTCCTCGATCGCCTCGGGCGGAAACAATGTCGCCGGGATGCCGACAACACCGGTTTGCCCCACCGACGAGTCGCCATAGTAGCGGTCGTTGTTATACAGGCCATCGATGAGGTAGTTGTTCGACGTGGTGCGAGCGCCGTTGATACTGATAGCGAGAAAGCCGCCGCCCGGCGCGCGCTGCACGCCGGGGGTGATCGCGAGCAGCGAGTTGAAGTCGCGCCCGTTGAGGGGCACACTTTCAATCTTCTCGTTGTCAACGTAGTTGTTGTTATTGGGAGCGAAGTCTACCAGGGGCGCTTCGCCTTCTACGGTCACAGTTTCTGCCTTCGAACCCACCAGCAGGGCAAAGTCGGCGTGCGCCACGCCACCGGCCGAAACCTCCATGTTGCGCACCGTCGTCTTGAAGCCTTCCTTACTAACCGAAACCTTATAGGTGCCGATGGGCAGGTCGGTAATGCGGAAGCTGCCCGTGCTGCTACTCGTCGCGGTGCGAGAGAGTCCCGTATCAGGGCTGACGGCAGTCGCGGTTGCGCCCGGCACGATGGCCCCGGTGCTATCGGTCACATCTCCCGAAATATCTCCGGTAATTTTCTGGGCAGCCAATGGAAACGAGACGAGCAGAACCGCAACGAAGACGGCAAAAAGCCACGAAAAGCGAACCATGGAGAAGGGTCCCCCTGCTTGTGACGTAAGTCACACGATCTTGTGATTGTCGGAGAAGTCTAATGCGTGCGGAGCGGAAGTCAATCAAAAAGTGCTGACTTGCTGCGACTCCGGGTCATGTTGCCAGAATCAGCTAAGCCGCTTGCCGTGAATATGTTAGTTGGTACGCGAAGTCGACCAAAACTCCCAAAAATTGGAGGGAATCGGTGCGAATTCTCGCAGCCAGGACGCCTGCTACGTCAGCGGCGAGTCGCTCATCCGGAAGCGGGTGCGGAAGTGCTCGGAGAGCAGTTCAATGGCATCGCGGTTGGCCACCGGGTCGGCCTGGGCAAGATATTTCATGGCTTCTACCAGCACACGCTGGCCGTCCAGGAAGCGGGGGTCGCCGGAATCGCGACGCTGACGGCGATTAAAGCGGGGCACTGCGGGAATCGTAAGAACCTTAGCCATGCTGACTTTCCTTGGGGAAAGACTGCGTTACCAACTATCAGAAAGTATAGCTGGTCAACCCCGTTTTTCATCCCGGAAAATTGGACATGTACGAGCAGTGGCGACGGTTGCCTTCCAGATCAGGGGTGCTTTCCAAAACGGGACAGAAATCCTGGATTCTCTGCCGTTTTTTCGATTCAAACGATTCCAATTTTGAGGCTTAGAGACGTTCTTCCTTACACTTTCGATCAGGCTAGCCCTGCGGTTTCAGAACGGTAGTCTTGCCCGTCGTTTTGAGTTTGAAGACGCCGTCGGGAAGTTTCTGGTTCATCTGAATCGCGGTATAACGCGCCAAGCGGTAGTTGCCGGAACTATCGAAGAGCTGCTGCTGCCGAGAGATGCCAGCGGAATCGACCCAAAGAAGGATACGGGCGATGTTGTTGCGCAGTTTCTCGGATTTCGGAATCAGTTCGAGCTTGGCGGTGTCGGCGCCGTCAATCTTCTCGGCGCTCAGATACTTCACGTCATACGACTTGCTGAGATCATGGCCGCGGCCGCCGAAACCGAGCACCAGAAAGCTCTCGACGTCGGCCCGATTCTTGCCTGCGTTGTACACGGTCACCTGATCGATCTTGGGGTCGTACATCTGAACTCTGCCGTCGGCGAACAGGATGTACTTGGCATGGGGGTCGGTAATGTCAGCGGCCATCAGAGTTTCGTTGCCCTGGCGATGGAAGTAGATTTTGCCCTTCTGCGTGTCCACGTCTTCGATGGGCTTGAGCGTGTACTGGTCCCAGACGAAGTTGGCTTCGAGCGAGCGAAAACTTGCGGCGGCGGAATCCATCTGCGTGAGCACGTGGTCGAGTTGCCCGTCGTTTGACTGCGCGAACGCGGCAGCGGCCAGCGCGATCAGCACGAGGAACTTCAGCAGCATCGACTTCGGCAGAATGGAACGCAATGGGCTAGTCATGATCGAGCGTCTCCGGCGCGGGATGGCGTCTAGCGCTGCACCCAGACCTTGTAGCTTTGGATGCGTCCGGCGTGGTCTTTGACTGCCTCGTATTTGCTGATGGTAACTTCGCCGGCAATCGGCTCGATCACGCGCAAGAGGGAGTCACGCATCGTGGTATCGTCGGCCGCATTCACTGCCGAGGCCTGGATCTGATAGACAAAGCCGCCGGCTCCGTCGGGCAAAATCACCACGCCGGTCGAGTACGGATTTTTCTCAATCGGCTTGTCTTTAAAGTTAATGACCCAGGGCGAAGCGATGACGAAGATCAGGATGACGGTGACCATGATGTCGTAGTGGAGGCTGCCCCGCTCGTACGACCACAGAATGTAGTTGCGAATTGTGCGCCAGATGGAGTTCATCGACCGCGCAGGTACGGCAGGTGCGGCGATACTGAGTTCCGCAGGTCTCAAGTCTAGTTGGTCCTCCTTGGCTCTGGCAAATCGCGCCAGCGAGCCGGTTCAGAGCTGGCGGGGCAGAATGCGATCCGTGCCCATGTAGGGGCGAAGAGCCTCGGGAATGACCACGCTGCCGTCGGCTTGCTGATAGTTCTCGAGAATCGCCAGCCAGGTCCGGCCCACCGCCAATCCGCTCCCGTTCAGGGTGTGCACCAGTTCTGTTTTGTTCTTGCCTTCGGGTTTGTAACGGATGTTGGCCCGGCGGGCCTGGAATGATTCAAAATTGGAACAGGACGAAATCTCGCGGAAAAGCTGCTGGCCGGGTAGCCAGACCTCGATGTCATAGGTCTTGGCCGAGGAGAAGCCCATATCCCCGGTGCACAGCCTAACCACGCGGTAGTGCAGGCCGAGCTTCTGCAGCACCGTTTCGGCATTGCGCGTGAGAGATTCCAGCTCCTCGTAGGAATTCTCCGGCCGCGCGAACTTCACCAGTTCCACCTTCTGGAACTGGTGCTGGCGAATGATTCCGCGAACGTCCTTGCCGTAAGAGCCCGCTTCGCTGCGAAAACAGGGCGTGTAGGCGGTGAGCTTGATGGGCAACCGGGCGGCGTCCAGAACTTCATCGCGGTACAGATTTGTTACCGGAACTTCGGCGGTCGGAATCAGCCACAGATCCTTTTCGCCGTGGGGCACGCGGAACAGGTCGGCAGCGAACTTCGGCAGTTGCCCGGTGCCGTACATGGAATCGGAGTTCACCAGGTAGGGCGGCAGGACTTCTGTGTAGCCATGCTCTTTGGTATGCAGATCGAGCATGAAGTTGGCGATGGCACGCTCAAGTTTGGCGCCGAGATCCCAGTAGACGGCGAAGCGTGCGCCGGTCAGCTTGGTGGCACGCTCCAGGTCGAGGATGCCAAGCTGCTCGCCGAGTTCCCAGTGCGGCTTCGGAGTGAAATCAAATATCGGCGGCGTACCCCAGCGGAGCGCCTCCTGATTTTCCTCAGCCGAGTGGCCGACCGGCACGCTCGCGTGCGGCAAGTTGGGGATGCTGGTAAGGACTTCTCGGAGCCGGGCCTCATGCTCTGCGGCTGCCTTCTCTTCAACGGCAATCTTCTCGCGCAGCGCCTTGGTTTCTTCCATCTGCACCGTCGCATCCTGGCCGGACTTTTTCCGGCGCGCGATCTCTTCCGAGTCGCGGTTACGCTGCGCCTTCAGCGTCTCCATTTGCTGGATGGCCTGGCGGCGCTGCTGGTCAATCTGACGGAAATCCTTCAACACCTCATCCGGATTCATGCCACGCTGGCGCAGCTTCTCCTCCACCAGCGGCAGGTTGTCTCTCACAAACGCTAGATCAAGCATGGGAACCTTTTACTGTACCGGAAAGGGCTGTGCGAGTGAAAGCGGCGGCGCTTGTGGCGACTCGCAAGACCCCAGATCAGCCAGGAATCAGGGCTTCTACTCGACGTCCCGCATGCAAACTTGGGTCGCAATAAGGTCCCTGTGTAAACTGTCAAGCGATGAGACTTCCCCTGCATCTGGCTGCTGCCGCACTGCTGGCGCTTTCTTCTGTTGTGACGGCGTTCGGATCCGCCTACAACGGACGGCCCAAACTGGTGGTTATCGTCGTCATTGACCAGTTTCGCGGCGATTACCTCGAGCGCTATCACGACCAGTTCGCGGATGGCGGCTTCCGGCTATTTCTGGATCGCGGCGCGGTCTTTACCGACTGCGCCTACAACTACGCGAACACGCGAACCGCCCCTGGCCACGCCACCCTGCTGACCGGCGCGTACAGCAATGGCCACGGCATTATTGCGAATGAATGGTGGGATCCGAAGCGCGTGGACGCCCGAGGCAAGGCCGCGTCCGGCATGGTCACCTCGGTGTGGGACGCGGGCAGGAAGTTTGTCGGCATCGCTGACAATGGTACGGGAGCAGCATCCCCGCACAACTTGAAAGGCTCGACGCTGGGCGACGAATTGAAGCTGGCTACACAAGGCAAGTCGCGCGTTTTCGCCCTGGCGCTCAAAGATCGCGCTGCCATTTTGCCCGGCGGCTTTTCGGCCGACGGCGCCTATTGGATCGATAAGGACAGCGGTGCGTGGATCACATCGGACTACTATGGCGCCCGCCTTCCCAACTGGGTGGCAGAGTTCAACCGCGGAAAACGCGCTGACAAATACTGGAACCTGGAGTGGAAAGACGCCAATGGCAAGGTCCTTCGCACCACGACTCCAAGAAAAGCGCAAGACGGATCCCCCGCCAGCTTCTACGAAGTGATCGGCAGCACCCCTTTTGCCAATCAGTATGAATTCGAATTCGCCCGCGAATTGGTGACCAATGAAAAACTGGGCGACGGGCCGGTCACCGACCTGCTGCTCATCAGCCTCTCTGCCAATGACATTCTGGGCCACCAGGCCGGACCCGATTCGCCCGAGATGCAGGCCATGGCGATGGCCATGGATCGTGAACTGGCAGAATTTTTTGGCTTTCTGGGACGGCAGGTCGGGCTGGCCAATTTGTGGATTGCTCTCTCCGCCGACCACGGCGTTGCTCCCATACCCACCGTGGCGGCGAAATTGCGCATTCCGGCGCGTGCCATCGACACGCCGCGCATGCACGAGGAATTGAATGCGCGCTTGTCGGCGCGATTTTCTCCCACCACCATACGTAAATACGTCGCCGAGTTGGATTATCCTCTTGCCTGGCTGGATGAGGCGGCTTTCAAAGCTGCCGGCGTGCAGGAAGGGGCCGCCGAGCGCGCCGTGGGAGAAGTCCTGAAAGAAATGGGCATGCAAGGATATTTCACGCGAGAACAACTGGCGCGCGGCGATGTGCCGCACGATGAAACTGGCTTGCGCTATCTGCACAGCTACGCGGCGACCGGCGGCTGGTACGCCATGGGCATTCCTGCGCCTTACACAGTTGGAGTCACATCCGGAACCGATCATGCCTCGCCATTCACCTATGACACGCACGTGCCCCTGGCGTTCTACGGGCTTCCGTTTCAGGCGGGCACGTATCGCACGCATGCCGAACCGGTGGACCTGGCTACCACGTTCGCTTCCCTGCTGGGCATCAACGCGCCATCGCATGCCATAGGGCGCGTCCTGACGGAAGCGCTGGCACAACCGCGTCGTCCGGAAACGAGCTGGCTTCCAGCATCGGAACACGCAGGGGAGGCAGGAGAATCGCATTGGGCCGGAGGTACGCGATGAGCGCGCAGCAGACACCAGCGGGCACAGACTTCAGCGTGCAGTTCTGCGGCATTCGCTTGAAGAATCCCATCATCGGCGCCAGCGGCACGTTTGGCTATGGCATCGAGTTTGAAGACGTAGTTCATCTCGACCGGCTGGGCGGGTTTGTCGTAAAGGGCTTGTCGCGCGAGACCATGATCGGCAACCCGCCGCCTCGTTTGTTTGAAACCGCTGCCGGAATGCTGAACGCCATCGGCCTGCAGAACATCGGAGCGCGAGCTTTCCTCGAAGAGAAGCTGCCCAAGCTGCGCGAGATTCCCAATACCGTCGTGTTCGCCAACGTATTCGGCTACACCCGCGAGGACTACGAACACACGATCGAGATCCTGAATCAGGGCGAGGGCATCGCCGCCTACGAATTGAATGTCTCCTGCCCCAACACCCAGCACGGCGGAATCCAGTTTGGCAGCGATCCCCGCACCCTCGACGAAGTGGTGCGCACCGCCAAGCGCGCTTCGCGCCGGCCGCTGATCGTGAAGTTGTCGCCGAACGTGACCAGCATCGCGCTCATGGCGCGTGTGGCCGAGGAAGCGGGCGCGGACGCGCTTTCGCTGGTCAACACGTTTCTCGCCATGGCCATTGACGCCGAGACCCGGCGACCGCGAATCGCCAACGTCACCGCCGGGCTTTCCGGACCAGCCATCAAGCCCATCGCATTGCGCATGGTGTTTGAGGCATCGAAGGCGGTCAAGATTCCAGTGATTGGCATGGGCGGCATCAGCGCCGGCGTCGACGTCATCGAGTTCATGCTTGCTGGCGCAACCGCGGTGCAGGTGGGAACCGCGAACTACTGGGACCCGCGCGCTACCGAAACCATTGTGGATGAGATGACCCGCTGGTGCACAGACCGCCGCATCGCGCGCATTGCAGAACTCACCGGAGCTTTGCTGCCCGATGCCGCTCAGTAGCGGCTGCCGAGCGCGAGTATCACGCCCATCACCAGGTACACCACCAACTGGTACCCCGTGTTGATGAGGAAGAGCTTGAACGGCCGCTTGGCGAAGAGCATGTCCGTGAACTGCACCGTCGCCACGAACCCGAGCCACACCGCAAAACCGACTTTCAGCCCGTAAGGCACGGTGTTCACGGTCGTAACGTCGATGATCTTAGCCAGAACGAATGCCGATATCAGGCTGGCAAGGAACGCGAGAGCATAGGACTTCCCCGCTCCCTTTTGCATTTCCTGAATCCGAGCCTTGTCATTCGGATCGTAGCCCATGGCAACCATCCACGGCCGCGCGAACAGCAGCGGCGAATACCACAGGCCGCCAATCACGAATCCCGCTACGGCCGCCAGTGCCACGAAGATGAGACTGATCCCTAGAACATGCATGTCAATCCTCCCAACCCAAACCAAGCCATGAATTGTAGACTGGTGCAGCAGGCAAATCTACATGCGACCTGAAACCCGGTATTCTGCTCCATGCCACGTTTTCCCGGCTCCCGCATCTAAAATAAGAACCCGATTTCTGAATGAGGAGTGTGTCGATTTATGGCGAAAGCAACTTTTGCAGCCGGGTGTTTTTGGGGAGTCGAAGCGGCGTTCCGCGCGATAGCCGGCGTGGACAGCACCCGCGTGGGCTACACAGGTGGCCAAACGCTGAACCCCACCTACAAAGACGTTTGCACCGATTGCACCGGACATGCCGAGGCGGTGGAGATTGACTACGATCCCGCCAACGTCTCTTATGACGACCTGCTGAAAGTCTTCTGGGAGAACCACGATCCGACGCAGGTGGACGGCCAGGGCCCGGATATCGGATCGCAGTACCGTTCCTCAATTTTCTTCCACTCGCCCGAGCAGGAAGCCGCGGCCCGAGCGTCGAAAGCGCAGTTGGAGAAGTCCGGCAAGTTCCGCAGGCCCATTGCGACCGAGATCGTGCCCGCAGTTGCGTTCCATCCTGCCGAAGACTACCACCAGCAGTACCTGGAGAAACGTGGTTTGGCGAGCTGTCACGTCAAGTACTGACTAGGCCGCAGTCAGCACCAGCGGACGGCCGCGGGTGATGACGATCGTGTGCTCGTAATGAGAGGCGCGGCGATGGTCGGCGGTCAGCACCGTTCAGCCATCGCTGCCCGGCAGGCTTTTCCCGTCGCCTGCCGCGAGAATCGGTTCCACAGTGATGACGAGGCCTACGTGCAGCACAGAACTGGCTCGCGTGTCGAGATAGTTCGGCACTTCCGGCAGTTCGTGGATGGTGCGGCCAATTCCGTGGCCACATAGCTCACGCACAACAGAGAATCCATCGCGGCGCGCTTCCCGCTCCACGGCGCGTCCAATCTCCATCACACGAAAGCCGGCGCGCGCCACGAGCATGGCGTGTTCAAAAGCGCGTACCGCGCAGGCCAGCAAGCGGGCGCCGTCCTCGGCAATGTCGGCTACGCCGACGGTGACGGCCGTATCCGCCATGAAACCGCCTTTTTCAATCGTGACATCCAGCTTCACCAGGTCCCCTGCCACCAGCACACGATCGCCGGGAATGCCGTGTACCACTTCATTGTTGACGCTGATGCACGAGTAGCCGGGGAAGCCGTAGACCAGTTTGGGTGCAGACTGCGCGTCGTGCTCCGTCATCACGCGGGCGCCGATCTCATCCAATTCTCTGGTGCTGATGCCGGGACGCACCGCGGCGCGCATCGCTTCCAGCACTAGGCGGGCAATTTTCCCGGCCGCCTGCATGCCTGCGAGCTCCTCTTCAGTCGTAATGCACATCGAAACCTCCGCCGGTGGAGAACAGCGCTCTATAGACGCCGTGGGCCAAACAGCACCATGGCGACGAACGCCACTAAATAGAATGGTAATGCCTGCAGCATTTGAAATCCGAGAATTCTTAAAACGAAACCATAGAGAGCGACTGCCTCGCAAATCGCCAGGAAAAGCAAATGGCCCGTCCGCCAGCGGGTCAGGGCGGCAGCATCGCCGGGTTGGGCTCGGAGGACTTCTTCCGCGTTGCCAGAGAGCTTGCGCCGAAGCCCTGTAGCGATGATGAGGGATACGACCGCCATCAAGGCCAGCAGATAGAGAACAGTGGGATCAGGCGCTTTCGCCGGCGTGGCAACCGAGGCGCGACGGATTTGCTCCGCGATAACGAAATACAAAACCACGCTGATGAGCAACCCGCCACGCACGATCTGCAGCACTCTCAGGGTTTGTTCCATGCCACAAATTTACAGCGTGGGCAACAGGGACGAGAATGACCGATTTGGGGAGGCGGCAGTCTACGACTGCCCGGAAATCTTTACGCGCAGCTCTTCCGGAATGCGTTCACGCACCTTGGGAGGTAGTCGGTCATGCACGCGGCGAGCACCCTCGAGCGCCGCGCCGACCATCACCACGGGCGCGGGGGTGGCTACGGCGACCACCAGCCAGAGCAGCGCCGAAAGAGCGCATCCGGCCAGCGCAACGAGCTCCAGCCAGAACGCGTGGCGCGGATTGAAGTGCCAGATGACGCCGAACGCCAGCAGGAACATGACACCAGACACCGAAGCCAGGGCAATCAGCGAAATGTCGATGATCCGGTGCAGCTTGCGGCGCTCGCGGCAATGCTCGCAGGTCTCAAAATGATGCTCGTAGTCACCGCGCATCTCCGGTGTAATGCCGGAAATGTCGTAGCGCCAGCTGGCCAGAATGCTGCCAACGAATTTATCGCTGCACTGCGTTGACATAGTTTCTACAGCCGGATCGGCTGTAACGGTTGTGCCTGCGAGGCGAGCAGGACGCGGTTGAAAAGCAACGTGCGGCGCCGTTCCAGCGCGCCCTCCGCCATCCCCCGGGCAAGTTCCGGATGGTTGTTCTGCTCAGATAGATGCGCCAGAACTACATAAGCTGCACTTCCATCATAGTCGCCGGAAAAAAATTCTGCGAGGGCGTCATTGGAAAGATGCCCCACCCGGCTCAGCACCCGCTGCTTCACCGACCAGGGATACGGCCCGACTCGCAGCATTTCCAGATCATGGTTCGATTCGATCACCAGCACGTCGCAGTCCTCAAGATGATGACGCACGCTCGCCGGCATGTATCCCAGATCCGTGGCGAAGGCAATCTTCACGCCTTCGGTTTTAAAGGTGAAGCCAACCGGGTCGACCGCATCGTGCGGGATGGTGAACGGAGTAATCGCGATGTCGCCAATCTGAAAACTGCGCCCCGAGGAAAACGTTTCCAGCTTCTCGATCGAGCACCGCTCGCCTTTGGAGTCGCGCGTGTCGCGATGCCAGGCATCATAGGTGGCGCCGGTCATATAAACGGGGAGTTTGAACCTCTTGGCCATGGTGTAAAGACCGGCCACATGATCGCGGTGCTCGTGGGTGATGACGATGGCAGACAGAGCGCGAGGGTCGGCCTCGAGCGCGCGCATGCGCTTCACGGTCTCCCGGCTCGAGATGCCCGCGTCGACCAGAACTCGCGTCGTGGCGCTCGAAATCACCGAGCAGTTCCCGCAGCTCCCACTGGCCAGCACCGAAACAGACACACCCATGCTACGGAGCATACGCGCAATGGCTTGTGGAAGGCGAGTGCTTTGCGGGTTGCGGGGTGCTCGGAGGGAGTAGGCGGGGCGGCGTCTTGGGGAGAATGTCGTGATGCGGCCTTTGAGCGATAACTGTTAACGACAGTTTGGCTGGGTCGAGGATCTGTACTTGGCGAGAAGGTCGGCCAGTTTGTCCGGGTAATCGTAGAATTCCTCATCCAAATCTCGGAATGCCACTGCTTTGGGGTAGAGTTTCAGGAGAATCGCCTGACGCTGAAAGCGGTCCTTCGGCGGCATTCCACTCGGGAACATCTGGGCGGCTTTCTTAACAATCTCTGCCATTTTGAAGGCTCCGATAATTTCGAGTGCTTGAATCGTTTCTGCCGTCCTATCGCCTGCCGAGTTGTAGAAATACTGATGGAAGCCGCCGTTGTTGACTTCGTCCTCCAATGCGGCGATCAAATCTACGACTTCGTCAGGCGACATAGTTTCCCCGCTCTTGGCCAAGACTGTCGATCATCCAGTGATAACTGGCGAAAAGTCGCCATATCACTCTTTGACTAAGGTTCGCAAAAGAGTCTCCACGGCTGCTCTACTTCTCCTGCCACAAACGGCGAATCGCATTCCGTGCCACCGCACCGCACGCAGCCCCGGCAATCGCGGGAATCAACGCTACGAACGTCTCAGAAAGATCCATGCGCGTAATGCGCTGGCCCGCGACTTTGTAGGCCAGGACTTGCCCCACTGGGATGAACAACGGAACCAGAACAACCCATCGCCACGCCCGTTGCGGCCGCATGAAACCGAGGAGCATGCAGGCGCAGGCGATCAACACGGCGGTCAGCAGCAAGTCTTCGACACGCACATCGACGTAACCGACACCGGCACCGCTGAGTAGGCCGATGATGTAGAAAGGAATATCGCTGCCGGTCGACATCGCGTCTTTGTCGTTGGACGGGCGGGACGCTCGTCCCTCCATTGCTTCCGGCATCAGTACTTGTAGAAGCCCCTTCCTGATTTCCTGCCCAGCCAGCCTGCATCCACCATCTTGATCAGCAGCGGACACGGCCGGTATTTCGGATCGCCTAGCCCGTTCTGCAGCACACGCATGACATCGAGGCAGACATCCAGGCCGATGAAGTCGGCCAGCGTGAGCGGGCCCATGGGGTGCGCCATGCCGAGTTTGAAAACTTCGTCCACCGCCTCCGGTGTGGCGATGCCTTCCATCACGGCATACATGGCCTCGTTCAGTAGCGGCATCAGCACACGGTTGGAAACGAATCCCGGCGAATCATTCACCTCCACCGGAGTCTTCTCCAGCCTGGTGGACAGGTCGCGGACGATGGCAAAGGTCCCATCCGAGGTAGCCAGCCCGCGAATCACCTCCACCAGTTTCATTACTGGTACGGGGTTAAAAAAGTGCATGCCGATCACTTTGTCGGGCCGCTTGGTCAGCGCCGCCAGTTTGGTAATCGAAATAGATGACGTATTCGTGGCCAGAATAATCTCTGGACGGCAGCTGGCATCGAGATCGCGAAACAGCTCGGCCTTGATGTCGAACTTTTCCGTGGCCGCCTCGACTACCAGATCGCAGGCCGCCAGCTTTTTGCGGTCCGTGACGGGGGTAATGCGCTTGAGAGTTGCTGCCTTGTCATCAGCAGTGATTTTGTTTTTGGCAACTTCGCGGTCCAGATTCTTGCCGATGGTTTCGAGCCCGCGATCGAGAAGACGCTGCTCGACATCGCAAAGCGTAACGCTAAAGCCGCAGCGGGCAAAAACGTGCGCGATCCCGTTGCCCATCGTGCCCGCGCCGACAACGCCCACCTGACGAATTTCCATAGAACAAGACTTCCCGCTGCATTTATGAAAACGCTAGAGTCTACCACCTTGCCAACTATGTTTCTGTGCGGCCGCGACAGCAGATTGCAATTTGGTTGCCCGGCCCCACAAGTATTTTTCCACCGCTTGCCACCTCAATAGCCCGTTCGTAACAGCCTAGGCATCACAGTTCCCTACCCCGGCATCAGACAACCTGTACCGGAGACTTGAACGGAGGGCGAGGATGGCCCACCGGCAGCCGGGAAGAGGTTTTCGCAGGAGGGACACTATGATCCGCAAGTGGAGAATGACAGCTTGGGCGCTGGCGGCAACCTTGGCAATGAGCAGCCTGGCCCTCGCCGACCGCGATGACGACCGGGACCGCGATCGCGACCGGAACAACAAGAAGTATGAACGCGAGCGCAAGAAGGAAGAGAAGCGGGAGCGCGAGCGAGAAAAGGAACGCGAGCGCTACCGCGGACGCAACGATATGTATTACGAAAACGGCCACTGGTGGCACCGCGGTGATGGCGACCATGACCGTGACGATCGCCGCTTGTATCCTACCTACGGCTATTATCCCAACCGTGGTGGATACTACGGCAACGGCGGATACGGCAACGGCATAGGCTTTGCCCGGCAGTGGGGTTATCAGGATGGCGCTGCGGTTGCCCGTGCCGATATGGACCACCGCCATGGTTTCGATCCCTATCCGCGCGGCAAATACGGCCACCGCGATCGCGGCTACCGCTCCGAATATGGAAGCAAAGGCGCCTATCAGGACGAGTATGCTCGCGCTTATCAAGAGGGCTACCAATCGATTTATCGCGGATACCGTTACTGAAGGTTGCTAGTTCAGTGAACTAGGCTCAAACGAAAGCCGCCGGCATGTCCGGCGGCTTTTTTCTGCTTCGGGGGCTCTAATCTGTACGGTTGTTATTTCTTGGCGGCCACGTCGATGCGGCTCGCGGCGCGAGCCAGCGCATCCAGTGCCCGCGGATAGTCGGTGGAGGCGCGTCCGCTCTTCAGGTGTTCCTCAGCACGCTCTTTGGCCTTCTTCGCGCGTTCCACGTCAATCTCCTCGGGACGCTCAGCCCTCTCCGCGAGAATCGTGATCTTGTCCGGCAAAACCTCGGCAAATCCCCATGCCACCGCAAGGCAGTGCGTGTAGCCGGCATTGCGGTAGGAGATCTCACCCACCGCCAGTTCCGTGATCAAAGGCGCATGCCCGGGCAGAATTCCAAGATAGCCATCGCGGCCAGGAATCTGCATCTCCTCGGCAACGTCTTTCACCACCTGCCGCTCGGGAGTCACGATCTCGAATTGGAATGTATCTGCCATCTCAGTCTTCGGTCTTCGGTCGTCAGTCGTCAGTCAGTTCCAGAGATTCCTGAAGCCTGACGACTGAGGACTGACGACTGCTCTTACGCTGCCTTCTTCATCTTCTCCGCGTCTTCCAGAACCTCGTCGATCGTCCCCTTCATGTAGAAGGCCTGTTCCGGAATGTCGTCGTACTTGCCTTCCGCAATGCCGCGGAACCCTTTCACTGTTTCTTCAATCTTTACGTAGCGTCCCGGACGTCCCGTGAACTGCTCGGCCACGTGAAACGGCTGTGACAGGAACTTCTGGATCTTGCGGGCGCGCGCGACTGTCAACTTCTGGTCTTCACTCAGTTCGTCGATGCCGAGGATGGCGATGATGTCCTGCAAGTCCTTGTACGTCTGCAGCGTCTTCTTCACCATCTGCGCCACTTCGTAGTGATCCGCACCCACAATGCGCGGATCGAGAATGCGCGAGGTCGAAGCCAGCGGATCGACGGCGGGATAAATTCCGATTTCCGTCAACGCGCGGGAAAGCACCGTCGTCGCGTCGAGGTGAGCAAACGTCGTAGCCGGCGCGGGATCGGTAAGATCGTCAGCAGGCACGTAAATGGCCTGCACCGACGTGACCGAACCTTTCTTGGTCGATGTAATGCGCTCCTGCAGCTCACCCATCTCCGTCGCCAGGTTGGGTTGGTAACCGACAGCGCTTGGCATGCGGCCAAGCAGAGCGGATACCTCCGAACCTGCCTGCGTGAAGCGGAAGATGTTGTCGATGAAAAGCAGCGTGTCGGCGCCCTCGACGTCGCGGAAGTACTCAGCAACGGTCAGACCCGTCAGCGCCACGCGCAGACGCGCCCCTGGGGGCTCCGTCATCTGTCCATAAATCAGAGCGGCCTTCGAGTTCGCGGGATCACCCGGCTTGATGACGCCGGACTCGCTCATTTCCAGCCACAGATCGTTCCCTTCACGGGTGCGCTCGCCAACGCCGGCGAACACAGAGTATCCACCGTGCTGCTTGGCGACGTTGTTGATG
>Ga0075017_100000408_pt1 | contig 23604 bp, 18 predicted proteins | sample AleBraG_ABR_2012_FD_71475 | JGI IMG/M metagenome (GOLD analysis project Ga0075017, IMG submission 71475) | Freshwater sediment microbial communities in response to fracking from Pennsylvania, USA - Alex Branch Run_MetaG_ABR_2012 | ecosystem: Environmental > Aquatic > Freshwater > Creek >... | reverse complement strand
CCGGTGTGGAGTTGGCAAGTTTCGGACTGATGCTCATCAGATCGCAGCGCACATCCACGTCCACCGTGCCGGCGGTTTCGATGGTCAGGTGGCCACCCAGACGGCGGGTCAACTCGCCGATCCCCGGGGCGATCATGGGTTCGCCGCCGGTGACCACGACGTGCGTTGCGTGAAAGCTCTCTACCTCTTCGACGATGGAGTCAACCGTTCGCTCCTCGCCCTCGGGCTGCCACGACGTATAGGGCGTGTCACACCAGGCGCAGCGCAGATTGCAGCCGCTGGTGCGCACAAAGACGGAAGGCACACCCACCAGCGTGCCCTCGCCTTGCACTGAGTAAAAGATTTCAGCGATACGCAAGGGGATCCTGGAGGCCGGCATCTTGAAAGCCTCGCAGCCGCAGCCGGCAGGAGTCACACAAGCCGCACGAGCGCCCTTGCGCGTCCGGATCGTAGCAACTATGGGTGAGTGAGAAGTCCACCCCCAGCTCCGCGCCCAATTTTACAATGTCGCTCTTAGATAAGTGCAGCAGGGGCGCATGAAGGCGAAGATGCATGCGGCCTTCCACGCCAGCTTTGGTCGCCAGATTGGCCAGTGTCTCAAAAGCCTGCAGAAATTCCGGGCGGCAATCGGGATAACCGGAATAATCGATCGCATTTACGCCGATAAAGATATCGGATGCGCCCAGCACTTCCGCCCAGGCCAAGGCAAACGACAGGAAGATCGTATTTCGCGCCGGCACGTAGGTGATGGGGATGCCGGGCTGCACGCCGTCTTTGGGAACATCCATGTCCGCCGTTAAAGCGGAACCTCCAAAAGCGCGCAGGTCCACTTTCACCACGCGATGCTGTTTGGCGGATAGGGACGAGGCGATGCGCGCCGCGGCATCCAGCTCCAATCGGTGCCGTTGCCCGTAGTCAAATGACAGCGCGTAGCAATCGAACCCCTCGCGTTGCGCGTAGGCGAGGCAGGTGGACGAGTCGAGTCCTCCACTCAAAAGACAAACGGCGGGTTTCATTTGGGAAGTTTCAGACTCAGCGCGATACCCAGCACCGGGAACACGCTCAACATCCCGAGCGCCAAGTGTAGGCTGCTGTGGTCCGCAATCCAACCGGTGAGCGGGATGAAGACGAAGCCCGCCATTCCCCACGCAAAGCCCATCATGAGCGCGGACACCGTACCCACTTGCCCCGGCACCAGATCCTGCGCCATCACGACGTTCACGGGCACGGTGAACAAGAGAATGAGCGCGGCCAGCGCCAGGCCGGCGATCGAGAGCGGCCCGGTGGTGAGAAAGAACAGCGCCAAAAACGGCAGGCAACCGATCATCGAGGACAGGATGATGCGGCGGTTGCCGAACCGGTCGGCCAAATGGCCTCCGGCAAATCCGCCAATGGCCCCCGCTGCCAGAAACAAGGACAGTGTGTAGCTCGCAGAGGATAGATCGAAGTGGCGCTCCCGACGCAGGTACAAGGGCAGAAACTGCGTAAAGACAATCTGGATAATAGAGCGGATGAAGACCAGAAAATATAAGACGGTCAGCGGCTTCCAAACCGCGCGTAACGGCTCCCACTGGAAATGGCGGGCCGATTTGTGCAACACGGAATGCCGATGAGGCGGCATCCGCATCAGCAGCAGAATTGAGATCAGCACGCCGGGAATGGCGGCCCAGACGGCGAGAGAAAGCCCCCAACGCGTAAGAATCGCCGAGTAATACATGGGGCCAAACGCCAAGCCCAACGACCCCGCGCTGATGAACACGGCCATCCACCGGCCGCGATGCGAGGTGATTCCGCTGGTGGCCCGCGCCGACGCCTGCGGATGAAACGAAGCCACGCCCATGCCGCCGAGAAACACCAGCAGCGCAAGTATGGCGAAATTTGGCGCTAGTCCGAGGCAGGAAATAAATATGCCGGTCACCGCCGGCGCGAGCGCGGAAAACAAGCGGCTCTGAAAACGATCCGAGAGATACCCGTATGCCGGCTGCACCACCGACGCCGAAAAGACCGACAGACCGCCCAGCAAGCCCGCCTGCGTGAGTGTGAGCCCCAGCTTGTCCCCGAGCAGCGGCTGAAACGTCCCCAGCGCGCTCGAATACATATCGATGCAGAAATGTCCTACCGAAAACAGCCCCAAAGTAACGAATCCGGCGCGCAGGGCATGTTTGCGCTCAGAGCTCGCTTCAAAAAGAATCGCTGGGGCTTCAGACGCCATGGCGCCCGCTTATTTGGCAGAATCCGGCTGGGCGCCGCCGGCCTCTTTGCGCGCATGCTCAAAGAGAAAACTGAGTGTCTTCTCCGACCGGATATGGTAGGCGATGCGTCCCACAGCCCCGTTCTTCTCCAGCTTCTTGCGCATCGCGGCCACCGGCTCTTGCTCCTGCTTGGCGATGCGTTGTATCTCGCGGTCGAGCTCGTCGCGGGTGGTATCGATGCCTTCGCGCAGGGCGATTTTCTCGACTAGCAGCGAGGACTTCACGTCGTGAATCGCCTTGTCCCGCTGCGCTTCCTTCAGCTTCGTCCAGTCTATCTTCAACTCGCGCGGATCGATGCCCCGGTCGGAAAGTTCGCGCAACTGGTTCTCCAGGCGCATTTCAATCTGACGGTCGACGTAAGCTTCCGGAACCGGAAAACTGTGCGACTCCACCAGTTTGTCTAACAGCTCTTTCTTGGCAGCCTGCTGCGCTTCATGCTCGCGCTCGCGGAAAATAGCTTTGCTCACCACGTCGCGCAACTCTTCCAAGTGCGAGTAGTCGCCCAGATCCTGCGCAAACTCATCGTTCAGTTCGGGCAGTTCTTTCAAGCGGATGGTCTTGAGCTTCATCCGGAACCGCACGGTCTTGCCGGCCAGTTTTTCCTGGCCATAGTCTTCCGGGTAGGTGATGTCGAACTCTTTCTCGTCCTCCGGCGACATGCCGAGCAGCGCTTCCGTGAAGGCCGGCATAGTGTCCGGATCGCCCACATGCAGCATCATCTCTTCCTGATGAATGGGCTGTTCGGCGCCCGAAACGCTATCCAACGACACCATCGCATAGTCGCCGTCCTGCGCGGGACGCGGTTCCACGTTGACGTACTGGGCCTTCTGCTCGCGAATGCTTTCCAGCCGCGCCGCCACGTCTTCGTCCTTCACTTCCGGGTCGTGATAGTGGATGCTCACGCCGCGATATTCGCCTAATTCGATCACCGGGGCCACTTCAAACTCGGCTTTGAAACGTAGGGGCTGGCCCGGCTCGAAATCCACTTCCTTCACGGTCGGCTTGCCCACTACCTCGAGCGAGTCCTCGTCCATCTTCTTGCGGAAGTACTTCGGCACAAGATTCTCCAGCACATCCTCGCGGACTTGGCTGGAAAATTTGCTGCGAATCAGATTCGGTGGCGCTTTGCCGGGCCGAAAACCTGGCAGCCGCACCTTCTGTTGTAGGCCGCTGACAACGCGCTCCGTTTCCCGGTCGATCTCGTCGACCGGGACGGTAATTTCAATCTCGTGTTTGCAACCTTCGACTAACATGACTTCAACTTCCGTGCCTAGCGGGCGGCCAACGCGACCTTGCTGCCGGCCTGCAACGCCTCGGCTTTGTCTTTCGCTTCCCAACTGAAGCTCTCTTCCGTCCGGCCGAAGTGCCCGTACGCCGCAGTCAAGCGGTAGATGGGACGCCGCAAGCGCAAATGATCGATCATGCCTTTGGGAGTAAGGGGGAAAAGTTCACGCACCAGTTCCACCAGCCGCGACTCTTCAATCACGCCGGTGCCGAACGTGTTCACCATCACGGAAACCGGTTCGGCCACTCCAATGGCGTAAGCCAATTGCACTTCGCACCGCTTCGCCAGGCCCGAGGCGACAATGTTCTTGGCCACGTAGCGCGCCATGTAGCAAGCCGAACGGTCCACCTTCGTCGGATCCTTGCCCGAGAACGCCCCGCCGCCGTGCCGCCCCATGCCGCCATAGGTGTCGACGATGATTTTGCGGCCGGTCAGTCCGGTGTCGCCGTGGGGGCCGCCGATCACAAATCGTCCGGTCGGATTGATGTGATAGTGCGTGCCGGAGTCCACCATATTCGATGGAATCACCGCGTCAATCACGTGTTTCTTGATTCCCGCCCGGAGTTCGTCGTTGCCGACCTCGTCATGATGCTGCGTCGAAACCACGATCGCGTCAATGCGCTTGGGCTGGCCGTTGACGTATTCCACGCTCACTTGGCTCTTGCCGTCGGGACGCAGAAAATTGAGCTTGTTCGCCCGGCGAACCTCACTCAACTGGCGGACCAGCTTGTGCGCCATCATGATGGGCAGCGGCATCAACTCCGGAGTTTCATCGCAGGCGTAACCGAACATGAGACCCTGATCACCCGCGCCTCCCGTATCCACGCCCATAGCGATGTCGGGGGACTGGCTCTGAATGGTGTTCAACACGCCGCAGGTCTTGGAATCGAAGCCGTAGGCTGCGTCAAAGTAACCGATGTCCTTGACCACTTCCCGCGCAATCCGGGGAACGTCGACGTAGGTAGTGGTGGTGATTTCCCCGGCGACCACACAGATGCCCGTGGTGACCAGCACCTCGCAAGCGACGCGGCCGGTAGGATCGTCCGTCAATACCGCATCGAGAACGGCGTCGGAAATTTGATCGGCCATCTTGTCGGGATGACCTTCCGTCACCGATTCCGACGTGAAAATATGACGCATGTTGTCTGCCACTGAACTACAGCCTCCTGGAGAGTAAATGATCTTGAGATTAGCAGCGGGCGATGGGTGCGGCTAAGCCAAACTTTGAGTTTAGCATGTGAGCTCGCGCGGACCCGGCTGGGGTGTGGACGGGGGAGAAAAACGGGGACAGGCAGCAAATTTCCGGGGCGAAGGTGGTTTTGTGGCCTCGTGGTTTGTGGTTGTGTGTGTGACGAAATCTGTGGGACAAGCCTACTTTGGTTGAGGGGGCGGGATTTGGAACAGTCGCCCGGAATGTCCCACAGATTTTTAGCGCCATCCTCCAGGGACGAAATCTGTGGGGGAATGTCCCACAGATTTTTGGCAGACATTCGAGGCCTGTCGGACGGGGAGAAAAAAAGGGACAGGCAGCAAATTTCCGGGCGAAGGAGTTTCGTAGGGAGAGGATTGCGGAGCGGAAATTCGAAGCCTGTCCCCGTTTTTCTCATAGTTTTCTTCCTCGCCAGACGCCTAGGGCCAGGGCCATGACCAGGTCGTCGTGTTGGGTTGCGCCGGATAGGGTGTCCCAGCGGAGGTTTTGGAGTTCGCGGCGGAGGGCTTCGGAATCGGGGAGTCTGGGTTCGACCAGGAGGTTGCCGGATTCGAGGAGGATGGCCAAGCCTTGGATGAGGTCGCGCTTGGGGACGTGCCAGCGGTCGATGTTGAAGGAGTCGCGTTCGCCGGCGGTGAAGACTACCGGGATCAGACGGCAGTGAGTGAAGGAGTGGCTGCGAAGCATGTCCAGGACGGCGCTGCCGACGCCGGTGGCGTCGAGAACTACTTCGCAGTCGCCTAATTGTTTCCATTGGCGGACGAGTGAAAAGATCTGGTTGACTACGTCGACGTAGGAGGTTCCGAGCGGAACGCGTTCCAGCCAGCGGACGGCGTAGCGGCGGCGCTTGAAGCGTTCCCAGGTGACGCGGTCCATTTCGCCGGTGAGTTCGTCCCAGCGTTCGAGGACGGCGATGGCGGTGGGGTCGGACATTTGTCCGAGGTCGACGCAGACGGAGAATCGAGCGCCGATGCGGCGTTCGCTGGCTCTGAGCCAGGGGGAGAAAGCGGTTTCGATCCAGGCGGCGGGGAAAGCGGCGCGGCCGTCCTCGAGAAATTCGCAACAATATTCCTGGCGGAAGCGGGATTCGCCTAGTGAACGGCGTTCTTCTTCGAGGAATTCGGGGACGATGCGCGGGCATTCGGGGGCGGTGACGCAGACGCGCTCCCAGGTGGAGAGAGCGTCCATCCACTCGCGATAGAAGAAGCCGCGAGCGCCGTGGGGAGTCGACAGGAGCCACATTTCGCCGCCGGTGGTGGCGAGCATGGGCTTGGCGGCGGCGTAAAGACCATCGGAGACGCGGGCAGCCTCGTCAATGAGCAGCAGGGTGGCGGCGGAGAAGCCACGGATGGTGTCTTCGTTGGCGGGGAGGCCGACGATGCGGGAGCCGTTGGGCAGATCTAGAGATTTGATGCCGAGTTGTTGCAAAAAGCCGAGGACTTTCCGGCAAAATTCGCGGGATTGGCGCATGGAGGGAGAGCACACGACGACCAAGCGCCGGGGCTGGGTGAAGGCATGATGGACCGCTTTGATGGCGATGAGGGTGGATTTGCCCCATTGGCGGGTGCAATTCAAGATTCCGCGGCGGATGCCGGGGCGGAGTACGCGCTCCTGCTGGGGATCGGGGATGAATCCAAGGCGATCACGGGCGAAAGCAATGGGATCTGTGGCGCCGTCGGCCTGAAGCGACAGGTCCGGGGCAGTTTTTCGCCAGTGAAAATGCATTTCCGGGATCAAGCCGCGCGGGGCGGCTGGGGAATCGGGGGCAGAACGTCGCCGAATTCGTCTTCTTCGGGCTTGGGATAGGGCGCGAGGACGATGCAAGGCTCCGGATGTGGGGGAGTTGGAGCGGCTGGCTTGGGTTCGCTTGGCCGTTTTACGTATTGCGCGGGGTCGCGGCCAGTGGTGGAGACGTCAGGGCGGGTGACCTGGATGGGTTGGGCATCGGCGGGACGGAGTTTGCGCTGGCGATGGAACTCGGCGAGGGCGCGGGCTTGGGTTCGTTCAAAGCGGGCTTCGGAACGATCGACGGCGGCGAGGTACTTGTCGACGCGCATGAAGGCGAGGGCAGTGCGTAGGTCGTCATCGAGGCCGGGATTTTCGGCTTCATCCTGGGCCTTGTGATCCATGAGACTTTGGTCAGTGATGGCAGTAGCGACGGAGTAAGCGCGGCGCATGCGCCACTCGCATACGGCGATGCGCTGGACGAGATGGAGTTCAAAGACGGTGCAGGGCCGGAGCGAATCGATGTAGTCCTGCTCGAGTTGATTGAAGAGTTCACGGTCCTCATGACAGAGGACGACACTTCTGGCCGTTAGGCCGTGTTTTACGGCGTTTTGCGAGGAACGCTGCTTGCCTTCCTCGGTTATGGGTCCGTGCGATTTTGCGCCGTTGGCGCGGGACGCTTCGTTTTGTGCTTCTGATCTCATAAAAGAACCTCCTGCGACCAAAGTACACGATGGGTTGCTTTGACCGCATGGTTGGATCCGGGTAAGTTATTGATTGGCAAGGAAAATGGCATTTTTAGAATGCTGTGACCGCCTTTTTTTCGCCCCTGGCTAATTGGACGGCCCAATGGCCTTGCTGATATCATCCAGGTGGGGTTCAACCAATTTGGATTCAACGGTAGGCCGAATCGAGATGAACGCGGGTGTCATGCAGGGTAAACCTGTAATTCGCGGAACACGGATACCCGTAGAGCTTCTGCTGCGCAAACTTGCCGAGGGTGCGACGATGGAAGATCTCCTGGATGCATATCCCCGGTTGGTCACCGGCGACATTCGGGCGGCGCTGGCGTACGCGGCGGATATGATCGCTCACGAAACTGTGCTGGCTCTCAGTTCGTAGTCGACGTTGCCAATGCGTTTCCTGGCGGATGAATGCTGCGATTTCGCCGCGGTTCGAGTTCTCCGAGCACACGGGCATGACGTGCTTGCGGTGAGCGAATTTCAGAGCCGTTCGGTGGACCAGGACGTGATGAACCTTGCGCTGTCGGAAGATCGAATACTCCTAACGGAGGACAAGGACTTCGGCTGGCTCGTGTTCGCTGGCCGGATGGAGTCACCCGGCGTGATCCTGATCCGATTCCCGGCCTTGGCTCGGAATTCGCTCGCTGGCGCTGTTTTACAACTGGTGGAGGAACATGCTTCGCAATTGGAAGGGGCTTTCGTTGTCTTGCGGCCGGGGGCGGCAAGAATTAGCTCCGGATCCTACCACGCAGAATGAGTTCGAGCAGTCAGGGACGTGCTGTAGGGGGTACGGGTGTTGAAGGGTCGCGCGGCGGATAAGGGCATGAGTCTCTCGGATTTTCTCAAGCGGGAACTCGAGCGAGTGGCGGAGCGTCCGAGCATGCATGAGTGGCTGGAGCGGACGCGGGAAGCGAAGCCGATTGCGGCCAAGCGGAGCGCGGCGCAGGTGGTGCGGACATTGCGAGACGGGCGATGATTGTGCGGGATGCGTCAGGGAAACACCGTCATGACTACAGCAAATCATCCTTCAGCCCCAACTCCCGGAGCGCTGTTTTCGTTTCCTCCATCGCCTGCTTGGACATGCCGCCGTCCGGTGCGACATCCACTGCCACCGTCAAACGCAGGCTCTTCGTCGTCGCGAACCGCGACAGAACCTTTGTGTAAAAGTTCATCCACTTCTGCGCCGGAACCTCCCCGGACCACCGGAGGACTGCGGTCCTGTCTGCGACCGGAAGGGTGCGGGGATTTTCCTCATCGTTCGTCGTGCTGGTAATGACCGCGCCGTCGCCGGTCCTGGGCGTCTCACCGCTAGGCGGATCAAACAAGCTCCCGGTTCCAACGGCCTTCGGCGGAGCGGATAGCGATTGCTTGTACGCCTCGGCGGTCTCGGCGGTGATCACATAGACGTCTTCCGAGATCTCCACTTCCTGCGAGCTCATGCTGACGCCGAACACAAACGGGTCGTAGCCGCCGCCGGCGGTCTTGCCGACGTAGGCCAGGACGCTGTTGCTCACGCCCCGGGCGATGGTGTCCCGGATCAGATCGCCGTTCAGCAGCCGCGGGAACAGGGGCGATGCAAAGACGGCGTCTTTCACGGCCTTGGTGCTCCACTCCTTGTGGGCGCCCGACCAGTTCCGCACCAGGAACTTCGGGCTGATGCCTTCAGAGATGTCGCCGTCTTGTGTCAGCCGGTGGACAATGAAACCAGCTAGTGAGGCGTCAGCGCTGGAGTGGACCAGGCCAAGGTCGATGCTGCGGATAGAATTGTCTTTCGCGAGTAGCATCACCGTCTTGTAGGCCCGCCAGACGGCCTCCCTCAGGTCCCGCTTCGATTTTCCTTGATTCTCGGTGAGCTGCTTTCGTTGCAGTTCTTCCAGCTTGAGTTCGGACGCCTCCTCCTGGATGTCCTCCCACGCCAGCAACTTCCTCGCTTCGTCGCAAAGCTGCCGGCCAGAATCCGGCACGCACCAAATAAGAGCGCTCTTGAAAGTGCGATCCGACGTCCCGCTCTGCTTCGTCATCGAGTCGACCAATTGAAGTGTTTTGGCTTCGTCAACGTCGCTATTCTCCGGAGGGAGGACGACGATAGTGAGAGCCGCCCGATTGGGAATCTGTGAACTCTTCGCTGGGAAGTAAATCCGGTCGATGGGGAGTCCCTGGGAGAAAACCGATTGCACCTCGACGCGCACACGATCCTCAATCCGGGGTTGCTGGATGCTGGCTCGCTTGTCGGCGAGGAGTTTGTTCAAATTCGCGCTCAGTCCGAATCGATAACGGTTCCGGTCTACCGATAGAAAGTAGCAGGCGTTCTCCAACGCATCGACCACCGTCTCGACGTTGCCGATGTCGAGTGACGGTTCAGCCACGGCCAGTCGGATCTCCGGGATCGTGGCCTCGGCACGCGCTTGGCCGCCGTTCGATTCGAAGAAGATCGACGTTGCTACCTTTCGGTTCAGGCGAGCCTTGCGGATCGTGTCCACTGCCTCGGCATCCAGGCGAATAGCGTGGGAGTCCTTCTTCCCGCAAATGTCTGTGGTAACGGCCCCTTCGAGCTTGTTCTCCCCCAACTGTTCAAAGAGCGCGGATCGGAACATCGGGTCATCCAGGGGAGCCGTTCCGAGCCCGATGAGTGGGTCCTTGTGAGCGCCCTGGAATCCCTCCTGGTATGCGCGAGAGACCCACAGTGCCAACAATCGCAGTACGCCTCTGGTCCGTTGGAAGCGTGGCAAGGTTTGCCATTTTCGTTCAAAGACCGAGAGGACGCTGGGGTGAAGCGGATAGGTGGCGGCGAAGGCCTCGCGCGCGGTGTCGATTGGGAACCAATTTGGGATCTGCTGCCTGTGCTCAATGATCCAGTCGGAATACTCCGCGACGGTTCGCTTGGCATCGTCGTTTAGCCCTTGCCATTCAAACAGGCGACGCCGGATGATCTCGGCGGTTTCCGACTCCGCGGCCATCATGATCGGCTTGCCGACGCGGTCAAGCATCTTCTTGAACCACTGCTCGTCCGCTTCGTCGTCGGAACTGTACGGCATTTCCGACGCCGGAATGGATACCAACAGGACGACCTTCTCCGATCCGCGAGCTTGCTCCGAAAGGGACTGAATGAAGTTATACAAAGCGCGATGGTAACCCTTGTGACGATACGTGCTCGTGTAGTTGATCACTTCGTCCATCAATATGAGGCTGGGCTTGTCCTTTGGCAGAAAAGCCTGAATCACGTCACCCTTTGGTTCGACAAACTGACGGTCGTGCTCCGCGACTAGCGCGAAACCGGCTTCACCGCCCAACTGCCAGGCGATTTCGCCCCAAGGGGTCTTGCGCAGCGGCGTACCGTCGTCACCGCCACGGCCTGTAATGGAATCGAACTCGGTGCCAACAAAGACCGCGACGGCGGCCTCTGGGACTGATGCAACTTTCGCTTCGTCTAGAATCCGACGAACCCCGGCCCAGCCGTGAGACTTCGGGCCGTTCTTGGCAAGGTGGTAGAGGAGAGTGAGTGCGTGAGTCTTGCCGCCGCCGAACTGCGTCGCAAGATTGAAGACGGCGGATGTTTCGGTCTTCTCGCCCGATAGTCGCCGTACGACCTGGCTGGCAAGTTCCATGAGCGTTCGAGTCAAATACGTGCGATCAAAAAACTCCTCCGGAACTCGATAGACCGCTGGCGCTCGCCCATCCCGGACTTGGTCCAGATGAACCGCGAACTCGGAAGCATCAAGCGGCTTTGACTCGCGCAGATCCTCGCGCGGAGTAACGACCTTGTACCACGGTTTCAAATTCGCCATAAGCGTTTCCTAGAGTCCCAATCCCTTCTTCCGTGCGAGCACGCCTTCTGACCAGCGGCGCTCGTCCGTGCCGTTTGGATAAAGTGCGCAGAGCGATTGGGCGAGACTCCAAAACTTCTGGTCCTTTCCGACCCCGTCGTCCACCAAAAACCGTCGCAGACCCTCGCCGCGGCCCGCAGCGAATAGAATCATCGCCTGGTGCAGGCGGTCCAACATGGTGCTTCCGGGCTTTGCAGCGTTCTGAAGAGTCCATCCGCTGTCTTCCTGTTCGAGTTCTTCCAACAATCCTGGCAGCGAGAGTTGTGCGGACTTCTTTCGTTTGGCTGCGGGTGATTCGGTACCCTCCTTGCCGAACAATAGCTTGGTCCGCTCGGCGACAGGAAGCAAACGAGCCGTTTCACCGTTGACTTCAACGAGGTTCGCCATAAGCTCAAGATGAGCACCTAGGCCTTGGGCTATCTTGCGAGCCGCGTCGTACTCAAGCATGAACCCCGTCAGCTTTCCGGGTTTAGTGGGCTTTTCATCAGTGTCCTCTACGGCGTCGTTAGGTTCTTCGGTGTTAGTACTGTCGCCGTCGGATAGTCCGGGGGAGAGTGTCCACAGCCACATGGCTGTCAGTCGCGAATCTTCCTCGAATCCTGTCGTGTCGGCACCTTTGAATATCATCAGCAGCGCTTCCCGCGATACGGCCGCCCAGACATACTCCAGATAGTCCTTCAGCGTCACTTGGTCGCCGTTCGGCTTCTCGACACGGGCATACCTGGAGAAGATCTCCAAGGCGGGGCCGAGGCACGCGAAGATCGCGTCCGCGCCAACTACACCCTCGGCCTGCAGGCGCGGCATCCACTCGTGCATACGCACCGGAAGTTCGGCAAGAACCTCTCGCCACTCTCCGACATCACCGCTTCGCACCACTCCATCAAAGCTCTCGCGCGGTCGGCAAACGAGGTGAACAGACGATGCGAGTGCTGCGGAGTCCCGCGCCCTCAGCCGAGCTCCCATCTCAGTGTCGATAGGCCAGGAGGCAGTGATGATCCAACCTGCGTCGAGCATCGCCTGCAACATTGCCTCCCATCCCGACGTTGCCTTGTGGGCAAAGACTACCGTGCCAACCGCACTCGCCTTAGAGTACCGACGGCCCGAGGCTAGAGCCTCAGTCATCTTGGATTCGTAAAAGTGATGGTCTTTGTTCTTCGCCTCATCGACTACGATTTCGGCGTCCTTCTCGACAAGTACCCCCGCAAACGGACCTTTAAGTTCGGAAGGAAGCGCCCGCTTTAGCCACACATAGAAGAAATCCGACAGCGTCGCATACGGGACGGCTTCGTAGTACGGCGGGTCGGTAACGAAGGCGTCAGCGGAGTTGTCTGGGAGAGGATGGCTAGCGGCGTCGGCGCGATCGGCATGGCCGCACGACAGTTTGGCATCAACGGTCGCTTCGACAACCCTATGCACCCAGTCAACCGTGGCGTCCCACCCGACATCGCCGAGAATATTGGCCTCGGCGAAGTCCCACACCATTGGCAACGCCTGTCTACCGAATACATGTTCGACCTTTTCGCCTGGGATGTGCCACACCACGGTGTTCGCGCATTTGTCCGCGCAGCGACTAACAGCCAGAGAGATACAGGCCTGGATGGCAACGCGCAGCCCGACCTCCCCATCGACCGGGCAATCTCGGGATAGTCTGGCCAGTGTAGCCAACGCCAGTGCCTGCCGATGACTGAACAGATCGCCCCACGTTGTCATGCCATAAAGATGCACGCGAACGGGATTGTTTTTCCACACGCGCTCCTGCGGGATGGGTTCGTCGGGGACTGCTCCAAATGGAAGTTCGCCGAAGCGTCGAGCAGCGAGCCGGATCGTTTCAGCGTCGTGAGTCGTCCCCAACCTATAACTGCGGCCTGATTCGTCTCTACGAGTGGTCACGACAACCATCAGACGCGCGTCATCGGCCCCACCTCTCCGTCTGCGTAATTGCTCACGCACGTAGCTCTTAGGTGTCGTGTAGCCGCAGCAGGGACAAGTGGCGTTGCCGAGCTTCACCGTACCCTCTCCGACGTCGCGCGGCTTCGGGTTCTGGACGATCTCAAACTCGACGAATTTCGTTTCTTTGTTCGGCTTCAACCGAAGCGCCACTGATCTCGATGTTTTCTTCGCCAGCCACAGAGAGCGTATCAATGGCACTTCGGCACCACAGCCGGGCCCCTCGCACTTGATCGTTCTTGCCCAGAGATATGCGATCGGTTTCGCTCCACCAGGATCCTCTGGATAGAGTTCCCCCAGTTCTGCCTCGGCTTGGACCTTTACCCATTTGCCCCACTTACGCACACCGTCGGCGAGTTGCTGGCCGTACTTGGGGATGTACTCAAGAATGACCTTGTTGAGCAACACGGCTACTGGATTTAGATCTGTAGCAAAAGCATCGGCACCGATCCGAAGGGCTTCGAATGGAATGGCACCTCCGCCGGCGAAAGGATCGACCACTAAGGGCCGACTCCCCGGTGCACCGCCAAGAGCTTCATGAGCCGACTGCGTCAGCGCGCGACTCGTTTCGAGGTACTCCCCTACCGAAGAGTTGTCCCAGTCTGCAAAATCTGCAATGAAATCCAACAAGGCGAATCGCAGCACATTCCAGTGGGCTTCCGTAGCGCCTTCGAGACCGCCGTTCTTGACCAATGACTGCCACTTGATCCAACTCTCGTGAGAACACCGTTCGCTCAGCTTCTTATCGCTCACGGCCTTTCGGGCAAAATCGTTAATAAGGCGACACCCATCGTCGCGGAACTTCTGGGGGCAAATCGGATCAGCCGGATCGGGCCATAATGCCGCACACAACACGGCTCGGCACGCAGCCAAAGGGCGTCGCGCCCACCAAATGTGTAGGGTCGAGATATGCCCGTGCCGTATCGACTTCTCCCGTCGAGCGTGGGCAGAGATCTTCTTGATGGGAAGATCAACCTCAATCAATCGCCTCGGATAGCGGCTCACGCGCTCGCCTCCAAGATTGCTTTCGCCGCTACATGGTAGTGCTCGATTATTACGAGCGGCTCCCAACCGAGGCGGGCAGGATCTTGGACGATTCGAATCTGCGGTGTTGATCCGCAGTTGAACACGACGTAGAGCCAGAAATCCTTCTTGAGCCGCTCAGCGGTTTTGAATTCATTGGTGGTGAGCGCGACTTCTCCGATGCCTGCCCGGCCCTTAACTTCAATGAATCGGACCTCGACTGCAGTCTCTGGATCTTCCGGGTGCGGCCGACGTGAAATCAGATCGAATCCCCGGTTTTCCGATTCCACACTGGTGACTCGCCACCCGCGAGATTCTTCGTGAGCGATGACGGCCTGAATCGCGATCCGTTCGATTTCGTCATCCCTCACCATCGCGGCAAACTTCGGCGCGGCCCTTTCCGGATGAGGTAAGACCCAAGCGCGGCCATGGTGCTGGATATCCGCAATGGTGCAGAACCGTTCGCGCTCAATCTCGTTCCGCCGCTTCTCGAGGCGGTTGTTGAGATCGTCGATCTTGTCTTCGACCTGCTTGATGTTGGCGGCGAGCAGAGGATTCGCTTCGCGTGAATGATCCCCGCTCATGAGTTCAGCCATTCGAAGGTTTTGGCGATGGATCAACTCGTTCAGGCTGATCTCCATGTGGGTGGAAATCGTATCGATCTCTTTGAGGCGCGTCTGTTGAATTTCTTCGAGGAATCGCTCAAGTGCTTTCTCGATCAGTGATTGCTCTACAACATCGCCACCCGGCAACCCATCGTCAATGCCCGGTTCCGTACCGGCGGGCGCTGGAACCACATCGAGGAACAGTGTCGGTTGTCGAACGGCGAGGGAACCGTCCATGGACGTCTCAACCACAAACAGCCGCCGATGGAGGATGTTTCCCAGGCCATCCCGGATCGTCGCCGAATACACGTCGAGACGCGCGGGTTGTGTCCGCGCAACATCATAGAATACCGAGCCGCGTTCCAGATCCGGACCGACGGACTGGAGCAGGTCTTCCCGAACCACCTCGAAGAGTGGATGCCCGGGCGTCACCCAATCCACGGTAGGGTCCTCTGACAGGTAGTTCTTGTCGAAGACGATCTGCTTGTATTCTTTGCCCAGCTTGCCGAAGCGCGGTTCCAGCAGGTCGCCTGTGGCCCAAAGATTCTTCGGGACCCGGCCCACTCGATAGCAGTGCTTCCCTTTGGTGATCTCCTTGGGATGCACCCCAAGCATCGGCCCAGCCAGCAGAAAGAAGTCCTCCACCACCTCCGGCACCAGCCGCCGCTCCTTTGCTTCGGCTGACTTGCCGACGATTGCGGAGAGGTTGAGGGAGCGCTTGGCCAGTCCTTCCAGCGTGGAGTTGGTGATCTTGCGGAATCGCTCGCCGTCAACCTGCTCCACGATCCGGCTCTTGATGACATCCTCGGAGAGGTTCCCGGTATACATCTCGCGGAGCATTCGTTCAATCTGATTCGAGGCGAAGACATCCCCAAGGACATTAAAGATCTTGCCGGTCTGTTGCGGGTCCAGGTCGGATTCGATGCTCTGGAGCCGCTCGAAGAGCTTGTGAAGAACGCGCCCTTCTCGCGTGTTCGTGGAGACGAAGTTGAGGATGAGGCAGTCCTTCTCCTGCAGGTATCGGTGGATACGCCCCATCCGCTGTTCCAGCCGCACCGGGTTCCACGGAATGTCGTAGTTGATCATGAACCAGCAGAACTGGAGGTTGATCCCTTCACCCGCCGCCTCAGTCGCCGCCATGACCTGGCAGCTTTCACGGAACTCGCGCTCCGCATAGATGCGGCTACCGGGAGTGTCGCGGTCGCCGATCTTCATGCTGCCGTGAATCTGCGTAACGGAGAGGTGCCATTCGTCTCGCATCTTCTCGACGAGGTAATCGAGCGTGTCCTTATGCTCCGTGAAGATCAGGAGTTTCATCTTCGGATCGTCGAAGATGCCCTGCTGCGTCAGGACTTCGCGCAGCTTCCGGAGCTTGGATTCGACTTCCCGCTTTTCGAGCAGAAGGGCCTGCGCGACAAGTTTATCCAGTTGGCCAATCTCGTCTTTCAATGCAATGGGATCTACGGAGATGACGGCGTCTTCGAGCGCGGCCAAGATCTCCTGCTGCTCTTCTTCCGGGAGGTCGTCGAAATCGTCGGGCACCCTCGCATCGATCTGCTGCTGGCGGTACGCTCCGGGATTACCCAATATCTTGTGGCGCTTGTCCCGCATACGCTCCAGGCTTCGCCGGGCGGCCCGGATGCTGGAGGCGAACCGGCGTTGTAGCATCGCCATTGTGAACCCAACGGCACGGCCGCGTGCGGAATTGTCGGCCGCCGCCTTGATTGACTGGTCCTCGACGTAACGAGTGAGCGCATCGTAGAGTTCCCACTCTTCGTCGTCGATGGCAAAGCCGATGGTCTCAACCTTTCTCTTTGTGAAGAGAGTCCGCACCTTGCCGGTATCCGGGTCCGGAAAATGGACAAGCGCTTCCTTTACCCGGCGCAGGTAAAACGGAGCCTCGTGTCTGCGAATGGCTTCGTCGATACTGGCGACGTCCCCGTAGACATCCCGGTCCAGAAGTTGCAGAAACAGACGGAAGTTCTCCGGGTCACCCTTATGCGGCGTTGCGGTCATGAGGAGGTAATGATCCGTCATTTCCGACAGCTTCTCCCCGAGTTCGTAAGCGAGCGTCTTCTTGTCGGAACTGTAGGCGCTCATCTTGTGCGCCTCGTCGACGATGATCAGGTCCCAATGGCTGCGGAGAAGGCTCTCCTTGGCATCCTCGATTCGAGAAACCCAGGAGATCGACGTCACCACCTGGTTCTTCTCCTGCCATGGATTGGAACCGTAATTCGCGCGCAGAACGTCGCTGCGAACGACCTCGAACTTTTCCTGGAACTTGTCCTTGAGCTCGCGCTGCCACTGAAAGCTGAGGTTGGCCGGCGTCACGATAAGAATTCTCTTCACCAGCCCACGAACCTTCAGTTCCTTGATGAGCAAGCCCGCCATGATCGTCTTGCCAGCGCCGGGATCGTCGGCGAGAAGGAACCGGATTCGAGGGAGGCGCAAGAAGGAATCGTAAACCGCCTCAAGCTGGTGCGGCAGCGGATCGACCCTTGCAATTGATAGCGAGAAGTACGGGTCGTACTCGTAGGCGATTCCCAGCCGGAGTGCTTCGATGCCGAGCTTGAACTTCGTCGCATCGCCGTCGAATGGCTGCTGTTCCGGCGAACCCTCCAGACTTGCAAGTTGGGCCGGAGTCAGGATGGGCTGATGCACCAAGCCAGTGTTCATACCCTGGCCGACGAGTTTGATCGAGCCGCCCATCGGTACCACGCGGATGATCTTCACCGGCTCCGGAAACATAGGGCCGCGAACGATGACATTGGTCTTCAAGTCTTGTAGATTCATCGTGGGCTTCCTACTTGCTCCTTCGCCGTTGAAGCTTCTTGCCGCCGGTGCCTGGACGGCGGCGGGTCCGCCGCCTCTCACCCATGCGTCCACCTCCAGCAACTTGCAATTCCATAGACGGCCAACTCGATGGGCTGGCAACCCTTTGTTTCTCGATCCGCCGGTTGACGGTATCAGCAGCGACGCCCAAGTGCGCGGCGACTTCGTTCACGGAGTACCGACGCAGCTGTCCGGATGGAATGCTGTCTGAAATGGACATCGATCAACAATTGTGACAGAGAAATCGGAAGGGATGAGTATCCCAGATGCTTGCTCAGGCCAAACGTTCCGTGTTCCGGGTGATGGCCGACAAGATTCGGCCCGAGATTCCGCCCGTAGACATTGCAGACGTGAGGCTGACAGTTTTCTTTGTGTGAGCGCTCGGAAGTTGGTCCAAAACGTCCTTGATCGCCGTCAGCGCCATTGCTCGCGTGGTCTGCTGTTTGCGCCGAGCGGGTTTCGGCGACACGACGGAAGGTAGCGAGGCCGTCTGGTGTTTGAGTGTACTGTCCCGGCTTCGCCTGCGCATTCACCGGATCGAGAATCGACTCGCGAAATAGGGATCGGGCCGGTATATTGGAAGACGGGGCAGGCCGGGCGTTGCTTGCGCTTCCAGTTGGGCGGCCGAGAGAGCGAACTTACGACAGCGAGCAGAGCAGTTGGAAATGGTGTTTGAGTGTACTGTCCCGGGTTCTAACTCTGGGCCGCCGCCTGCGTCATCGTCGAGGCAATCTTGGAGAAAATCCTACTGATACTGGTCGAAGTGCCCGGCATGATCGCGCCCGCCGCCACCGCTACAAAACCGGCCATGAGAGCGTATTCGATCAGGTCCTGACCACGCCGATCTTTCCAAAGCTGAACTCTCCAAAGAAGTCTGACGATGACATTCATGAGTTTATCCCCACACTTATTGTGCCTACCCCGTAGACGGTACAGGTAGAGGAGGAACACTTAGTTGGGACATTAGGGTTTACTTAGAGCCGGAAAATCCAACCAAACCTGCCAGGGGTTGAGTGAGTTATCATACAGTCTATGATCCGAGCCACGTGTTTGCTCCTCTTTTTGTTCGCTTTCGCGCTTTCCGCACAGCAAGTTGTGCGCGAAGAGATGGTCCCGATGCGCGATGGAACCAAATTGGCCACCACCATCGTTCTGCCGCCCGGTGAGGGCAAGTACCCGGCGGTTCTCACCCGTACTCCCTATGGCAAAGACCGCATGTATGCTGCCGACAAGCAGAAGGACTGGGTCGCCGCCGGTTATGCCCGCGTGGTGCAGGATGTGCGCGGCAAGTTCAAGAGCGAAGGCAAATATCGCGCCTTTACCGACGACATGCTCGACAGTTACGACACCATCGAATGGGTTGCCAAACAGCCCTGGGCCAACGGCAAGGTCGGCATGGAAGGTCCCTCGGCCATGGGCATCATCACCAATCTGGCGGCCATGAGCGGGGCGCCGCATCTGACGTGCGCCTTTGTCACCGTGGGGCACGGCTCCGGTTACCGCTACGCCTCCCATCCCGGCGGCGTGTTTCTCCAGAACATGAATGAGGAGTGGATGAAAGCTCAGGGCGTTCCCATGGACGGGCGTGCGCGGCCCAATTTCAAGGACTACGGTCCCGAAGACAAGGAAGTGGACATGCGGACGTACGCTTCCAAGATCAAGGTTCCGATGTACAACTTCGGCGGCTGGTATGACATCTTCCTGCAGGGCGACATCGACAGCTACATGCTGCTGCAACAGGATGGCGGACAGGGCGCGCGGGGTAATCAGAGGCTAACCATGGGCGCATTCGGCCACGGGCCTTTGTCCGGCGATCTGAAGTATCCCGCCGACGCCGGCAATCTCGCCAACGGCGCCGACGAAATGCGCTGGTTCGAATACTGGCTCAAGGGCGTGGACAACGGCATCATGAAAGAACCGCCGGTCAAGTATTTCGTGATGGGCGACACGCTGGACAAATCCGCGCCGGGTAACGAGTGGCGCACTGCGGCAAGCTGGCCACCAGCGTCCACCACCACTTCTTACTATTTGGGCGCCCAGGGAAAGCTCACCACTCTGCTGCCGGTGGCCAAGTCGACCGCGAACTACATCTACGACCCCAAGGATCCCGTGCCGTCTGTGGGTGGCAACAACCTCATGATGGCGCGCGGCCCCATGGATCAGCGCAAGGTCAGCGGGCGCCCCGACGTGCTGAAGTTCGAAACCGAGCCGCTAGTTTCACCCCTGGAGATCGTGGGCCCGGTCAAAGTCCAACTGGCCGTCGCCACCGACGCTCCCGACACCGACTTCATGGTCAAGCTGGTCGACGTCTACCCCAACGGCTACGAGGCCCTGGTCCTCGATGAAGCGCAAATGCTGCGCTACCGCTCCGGACTGAAGCCTGAAAAAGCCGAGCCCGGCAAAGTCTACCCCATCACCGTCGACCTCTGGTCCACCGCTCTGGTCTTCAACAAGGGCCACAAGATCGCGGTCCACGTCACCAGCAGCAATGCTCCCCGCTTTGAAGCCCACACCAACACCTGGGAAGCAGTAAAGTCCTACGACCAGGCCGTCAAAGCGTCCAACACCGTCTACCTGGACGGGCGCTCCAAGCTGATCTTGCCGGTCACCAAGGTCTACAAAGAGCCGGCGGTGCTCGCCGGGCAGTAAACTTGCTTCTGGGGCCACTCCCCAAAAGGAGGGGAAGTGAAACTCTCGCTGGCACTCCTGATTCTCATTAGCGCCGCTGCCCAACCCGACCCCTGGGCAGCCCTCCGCGTCTTCGAAGGAAAGTGGGAGGGCCCGACCTCGGGCAAGCCGGGCAAAGGTTCCACTCTGCGTGAGTTTCGGTTTGAACTGAACGCCCATTTTCTTTCGCAGCGGGACAAATCCGTGTACCAGCCCGAAGATCCCGCCGCCAAGCCCTTGGTCCATGAGGATTTTGGTTTCTTCAGCTACGACACCAACCTCAAGAAGCTCGTGTGGAGGCAGTTCCACAGTGAGGGGCTGGTCAACGAATACATCCTGGAGTCGGTGAGCCCCGACGGCAGGTCGATCGAATTCGACACCACCAAAATCGAGAATCTACCGCCGGGATTCCGAGCCAAAAAAGTCTATCAAGTCGTCTCCCCGGACGAAATCACGGAGACCTTCTCGCTGGCGCCCCCCGGCCAGGATTTTGCGCTGTACACGCTGGCGCGTCTCAAGCGCGTTAAGTAGTCGCGGCGCTATCATAAAAGTTGCCTCAGTTACAGCGGATAACCGCTTGTTGGCTGCTGGTATTTTGGGCTCAGCTACCAGCGCAGACATGCAAGCCGGGTGAACTGCGCGTCCTCGTCAAGGACTCGCAGGAAGGTCCCATCTTTGACGCGCAAGTAAAGGCCGGCAGTCTCGAAAAGACCACCGGCACCAGTGGCCTGGCGGATTTCAATGACGTGCCCTGCGGCCAATACACCGTTGTTGCGTCCAAGCTGGGTTTTGACGATGGCGAGAGCACTGTGGAAATCGCCAGCGGAGCCAGCGTCGAGGTCACCATTGTGCTCCAGCCCCAACTGGTCCGCTCCAGCGTGGATGTTAGCGCCACGGTGGCTCCCATCGAACAGACCGCTTCCGAGACTACCCAACTGCACCCCGACGAAGTAAGGATGCTTCCCTCCAATCCGGCCACCGTGACCGACATTCTGACGCTGGTGCCGGGCGTGGTTCGCTCCGCGGAAGGCGAGCTCAAGATCAACGGCACTGGCGAGCAGCGTAGCGCCTTCGTGGTCAATCAGAGCGATGTCACTGACCCGGCTACCGGCAAATTCGGGCAAACCATCCCCGTCGACAGCATTGAAGCCGTCAGCGTCTTGAACACTCCGTTCCTGGCCCAATACGGCCGATTCACCCAAAGCGTGGTCGCGGTGGAGACGCGCCGCGGCGGCGAAAAATGGCATGCCGACCTCAACGATCCCCTGCCGGACTTCCGCATCCGCAGCTATCACATGCGCGGCATCCGCAATGAAACTCCACGCGGCGTCGTTAGCGGCCCCCTGCTCCCCGAACGTCTTTATTTAATTACTTCCTTGACTTATTTTCTCGATAAAGTGCCGAACCGCACGCTGCCTTTTCCCTACAATGAATCCAAACAGGAGTCCATCAACTCCTTCACCCAAATCGATTATCTTCTTTCCAACCGCCAGATTCTCACCGCCACCGTGCACCTCAGCCCGCAGCATACAAATTTCGTCAATCCCGATTACTTCAATCCGCAACCTGTCTCTCCCAGTTACGCCCAGCACAACTATCTGGGAACCTTCGCTCATCATTTTGGAATTCTGGGAGGCACCATCGACAGCTCGATCTCTATCCAGCGCTTTGACGCCACTGTCGGCGCGCAGGGCGACGCCGGCATGGCGCTGACGCCCACTGGCAATAGCGGCAATTACTTCGGCACCCAGAATCGCGACGCCCGCCGCACCGAGTGGCTGGAAATCTGGTCGCCCACCATCCTGCCGCTGGCCGGAACCCATCTGCTGAAAATCGGCATGTCTTTGACCGGTTCCGGCGACCAGGGACAGTTCACTTACCGGCCCGTGGATATTCTGAACACCGCCGGTCAGTTGCTCCAGCACATCGCCTTCGCCAACGGAAACCCGTTCAACCGCCACGATCTCGAGGTCACCGCCTACGGGCAGGATCACTGGGCGATCAATTCCAAGTTCGCTTTCGACTACGGCCTGCGCGTCGAGCACCAGCGTCTGGCCGAAAGCCTGCGCATTGCGCCGCGCGGCGGCATCGTCTGGACTCCGTTTACGCAACGTACGGTCTTCCGCGCCGGCTTCGGTCAATTCTTCGACCACATACCGCTCGACATCTATACCTTCAGCCGGTATCCGCAACGAACCATTACCGGCTACGCACCCGATGGCAGCATGCTCGGCGAGCCCGTCACATATGTAAACGTCATCGGCAGCATCACCGGACCGCGCTCCTTCTTTGTACGAGGCCAGCAGGTAGCGGGCGCCTTCTCGCCGCGCGGCTCAACTTACACCGCGCAGGTGGAGCACAGCATCTCGCAGTTTTTCCAGCTCCGCGCCGTCTACTTGGACAATCGTTCGGTTGGATTGATTGTGCTGGAACCAGCCCTGCTTGGAACCACCAACGAGATCGTCTTGAATGGCGATGGCAGTTCGCGGTACCGGCAAACCGAAGTCAGCGCGAAATTCGTCTGGAAGGAAGGTCAGCAACTGGTCTTGTCCTACACCCGCAGCCGCAGCCGCGGCAGCTTGAACACCTTTGATACTTTTCTGGGCAATTTCCCTACTCCCTTGGTTCGGCCCGATCTCTATGGCAATCTCCCGGGAGACTTGCCAAACCGCTTCCTGCTATGGGGCCGTTTCAAAACTCGTGTCTGGAACCTGACAGCCGCGCCGATAGTCGAATATCGCAACGGCCCGCCCTACGCCGCACTGGACGCCAGCCAAAACTACGTGGGGATTCCCTATAGCGACTTGACCCGCTTTCCACGTTTCTTCTCCGCCGATGCCCGCCTCATCAAGGATTTGAAGATCAATCCGAAGTACACGCTGCGTCTATCGTTAGCCGGGTTCAACCTCACCAATCACTTCAACGCCCTGGCCATTCATAACAACGTGGCTGACCCCCACTATGGAGTCTTCTTTGGAAACTACCACCGTCGCTACCGATTTGACCTGGAGGTCGTTTTCTGATCGGATTGCGGGAAGCCGCCCGTTGTTCCTGGGCAATTAGCGCCGCCGCTACCGGTTTGACCTGGAAGTCGTTTTCTGATCGGCTTGCGGGAGGCCGCCCGTTTCTTGGGCAATTAGCGCCGCCGCTACCCGTTTGACCGGGAAGTCGTTTACTGAGGGGATTGTGCAAGACCGCCAGTTATGTAACAGTGGAGTGATATGGCTCGTGGCTGGGAAAGTAAGTCCGTCGAGTCGCAGATGGAAACGGCGGCAACGCGCCGCTCGGAACCGGTAATCGGCCTTTCCGTGGAAGAGGCGCAGATTTTGCGCCAACGGGAGAGCCTGCAACTGTCGCGAACACGGATCCTGCATGACTTGGAAAAAGCGACCAATCCGCGCTATCGCGATCAGCTAAAAGCTGCCTTGCTCCATCTCGACCAAAAGCTGTCCCAATAGCGGACACCGGCGGAACGGCAACATGTTGCCGTT
>Ga0075017_100000407_pt1 | contig 23618 bp, 23 predicted proteins | sample AleBraG_ABR_2012_FD_71475 | JGI IMG/M metagenome (GOLD analysis project Ga0075017, IMG submission 71475) | Freshwater sediment microbial communities in response to fracking from Pennsylvania, USA - Alex Branch Run_MetaG_ABR_2012 | ecosystem: Environmental > Aquatic > Freshwater > Creek >... | reverse complement strand
CGCTAACCCGGGGGCCGGCGCGAGCGCACGTGTCAGCCGGCGCTGAGGTGCGCGGCGCCCTCGGCCACCAGTCGGCCGACCGCGGCATGGATCGACCGGGGGAGCCGTGCGCTCGCGCCGGCCCCCGGGTTAGCGTGCGCGCATGAGCAGCACGCCGTACTGGAACCCGTTCGACCACGCCGTCGTCGACAACCCGTACCCCGCGTACCGGGTGCTGCGCGACGACGCGCCCGTGTACCACAACGAGGAGGTCGGCTTCTGGGCGATCTCGCGCTTCGACGACGTGCTCACGGCGCACCTCGACACCGACACCTACTCCTCGGCGCACGGCACCACGATCGAGCGGTTCGAGGTGGACTCCCCGTTCCTCATCGCCAAGGACCCGCCGATCCACACGTGGCACCGCAAGATCGTCAGCCGCGTGTTCACCCCCCGCCGCATCAACGGCCTGGAGCCGTTCATCCGGTCGAAGGCCACCGAGCTGCTCGATCCCCATGTGGGCTCCGACGGGTTCGACGCCATCGCCGACTACTCGATCCGGCTCCCGCTCGAGGTGATCAGCGAGCTGATCGACCTGCCCGTCGAGCTGCGCGAAGAGGTGCACGTGCAGTGCGAGCACATCGCGGCACGGCCCGACGGTGAGGTCACCGAGCCGGAGGCGGCGATGCAGGCCTCCGCCACCCTCCAGGCGATGCTGGCCGGGCTGGCCCGCGAGCGGCGGCGCAACCCGGGCGACGACGTCATCAGCCTGCTCATCGAGACACCGGTGGTCGACGACGACGGCACGGAGCGCTTCCTCGACGACGACGAACTGGGCTACCGGTTCATCGAGCTCGCCTTCGCCGGGCACGAGACCGTCGCGAAGCTGATCCCCAACGGCATCGTCGCACTGGCCTGGTACCCGGACCAGCGCGCCGAACTCGCCGCCGACCCGTCGCTGCTCCCCGACGCGGTCGAGGAGATGCTCCGCTGGGACCCGCCGTCGCACTACCAGGGGCGCTGGACCACGCGCGACGTCGAGCTCCACGGCACCACGATCCCGGCCGAGCAGCGGGTGGTGCTCATCACCGGTGCGGCCACGCACGACGAACGCCGCTTCGACGATCCCGAGCTGTTCGACATCCACCGTCACATCGAGCGGCACGTCACGTTCGGGTTCGGGAACCACCTGTGCCTCGGCGCCGCGCTCGCCCGGCTCGAGACGCGCATCGCGTTCGAGGAGCTGCTCGCCCGCTTCCCCGAGTACGAGATCGCGACGGCCGGCGTGACCCGCGCCTACTCGAGCAACGTGCGCGGACTGGGCAACCTGCCGCTCGTCGTCTGACTGCGCGGCTCCGACTCGCGTGAATGGCGCCGGGCCCAACCGAGCAGGAGCACCGAGACCACCAGCGTCGTCACACCGCCGACCACCATTGCCGCGCGCGGCGACACCGCGTCGATCAGTGCGCCGATCGCCAATGCACCGAAGATCGTGGTGCCGCCCCACGCGACGGTGTAGAGGCTCATCACCCGGCCCTGCATCTCGGGATCGGTCGCGTGCTGCAGGAGCATCTGCGCGACGGCCCAGAACGCAGCCGACGCGAAGCCCACTCCGAGGAAGCACAGCGCGAACACCGCGATCCCGGGCGCGAACGCGGACGCCAGCAAGGGCAGGCCGAACCCGATGCCGAGCCAGCCGTAGATCCGCACCGACGGGTGCACGATGCCCGCCGCGATCACGCCCCCGACCAGGCCGGCGAGTCCCGTTGCCGTGGCGACCACCGCGTACGCCGTCGACGAGCCGTGGAACTCCAGTCGCGTCATCGCCGGGATCATCAGCGCGAGGTTGTAGGCGAGCATGCTCACGAGCGCGACGCTCACGAGCACCAGCCGGAGCAGCGGGCGCTCCCACGCGTAGCGGAGGCCGTCGCGCAGCTTCACCGTCGTGCGGTCCTCCGCTCGTCGGGGCCGCAGTTCGTCGGGGCGCACCCAGAGGAGCATCACCACGAAGAACAGGAACGTCGACGCGTCGACGAAGAAGCACACCGCGACGTCGGTCGTCGCAAGCAGGATGCCCGCGAGCATGGGACCGACGAGGCGGCCCACCGACATGGTGGTGCTGCCGAGGCCGACCGCGCTCGACAGGTCCTCGGACGACACGACCTCGTAGCGCATCGCGTTCACGGCGGGGAACGAGAAGGAGACGAACACGCCGAGCACCACGGCGAGCACGAAGATCCACGTGAGGGTGATGGTGCCGGTGGCGCTCAGGATCCCGAGGGTGCTCGCCTGGGCCACGCCCACGAATTGCAGGCCGATGAGCAGCTTCCGGTTGTCGAACCGATCCGCGAGCGTTCCACCCACCGGCGCGAGCACGAGGGACGGCAGGTTCTGCAGCGAGATGAGCAGGGCGACGTCGAAGCCGTTGCCACCGAGATCGAGGACGACCCACACGAGCGCGATGGTCTGCAGGAACCCGCCGCACATCGACACGAGGTCGCCGGCGAAGAAGCGCCGGAAATTCGGCGTGGACAGCGCACGGAGCGCGGGATGCTCTCGGACCCTCGGCAGGCGCCGCACGGGCGGAACCTACGCCACCTTGCGCACCCACGACGATGCCGGAGTCGTTTGCCTCGTCCGGCGCGGGTGGGCGAGGATGCGCCCTCACTGGCCGTTCGCAAGCTCACCGGACGGGCCACCACGACGAGGGGGACGCTCCACATGTTCATGTTGCGCTTCGACATGCGCGCGCCGGCCAACGGCGCGCCTGCGCCCGATCTGTACGCCGCGGCGATCGAGATGTGCCAGTGGAGCGAGTCGCGCGGCGCGCTCGCCACCATCGTGTGCGAGCACCACAGCTCCAGCGACGGCTACCTCCCCTCCCCCATGATCCTCGCGAGCGCGATCGCGGCCCGCACCACGACCCTGCCGATCAGTGTCGCGGTGGTGCTGCTCCCGCTCTACGACCCGGTGCGCCTCGCCGAGGAGATGGTCGTCCTCGACCACATCAGCAGGGGCCGCGTGCTCTACACCGCCGCCATCGGGTACCGGCCCGTCGAGTACGAGATGTACGGCGTCGAGTACAAGCGGCGGGGCACGATCGCCGACGAGAAGCTCGAGATCCTGCTCAAGGCCAAGACCGGTGAGCCGTTCGAGCACGACGGCCGGCACATCCACGTGACGCCCGCGCCGTTCACCCCCGGCGGCCCCATGGTGTCGTGGGGCGGTGGTTCGGTCGCGGCGGCGAAGCGCGCCGGCCGCTTCGGCCTCGGCTTCTTCGCGCAGACGAACGGCAAGGACCTCGAGGAGGCCTACCAGCAGGCCGCCCGCGATGCGGGCCACGAGCCGGGGATGCTCCAGCTCCCGGACCCGAACAACGCCAGCACGGTGTTCGTTGCCGACGATGTCGACGCCGCGTGGGCGGAGCTCGGCCCCTACCTCATGAACGACGTGCTCATGTACGGCGAGTGGAACGAGGGCAACGAAGGCGTGGCCAGCGTGTCCTTCGCGAAGACGGCCGAGGAGCTGCGCGCCGAGAACAAGAGCCATGTGGTCATCACGGTCGACGAGGCGGTGGAGTCGGTCCGCAACGGGGTGCCGTTGATGCTGCATCCGCTCATCGGCGGGCTCCCGCCGGAGATCGCCTGGCGCTACCTCCGCACGGTGGCCGACGAGGTCATGCCGAGGGTGGCGGGCTGACCCGGTCGAGACGCTGACGGGTGTTGCGCTTCGACGCGATGCGCCATTTCCCGTCGTCGCCCTTGCGGTAGGTCTCGTGGTAGTGGCCGTAGCCCTGGATGTCGATGCGCATCCCGGCGTCGGTCTCCACCTGCACGTAGTCGAACATCGACCAGATGCCCGTGGCCTCGGTCGCGCTCAGCAGCGTGATCTCCGGCATGTGCCCGTGGTGGGTCGTCACGCCGTTGCCGAGCTGCGGCGGCAGGCTCGCCAGGTAGTCCGCGTTGCCGAGTGACGGGATGGGCGACTCCTCGGGCAGCAGGTGCACGCAGTCGTCGGTGAAGAGGTCGGCGAACGCGTCCCAGTCCTTGGCGTCGAGGAAGCGGAAGTAGCGGGCCTTGAGCTGCTTGATCTGCTCGATGTCCCACAGCATCTGCACGGTGATCTCGCCGTCGGTGTAGCCGGCCATCGTCGTTCCTCTCGCTCCGTCGTGGGTTCTGTGGCACCCTACGGCAGTGGGGGAACCGCTGATCACCCGACTCGACGACGGCCGCGACACCGAGGCGGTGCTCACCGCGCTCGAGGCCGACGGCGCGGTGTTGATCGACCGCTTCGTCGACACCGGGGTGACCGACGCGATCAACCGTGAGATCGACACCGACGTCGCCGCCGCGGAGGCCGGCATGCTCGCGGTGAACCCGACCGTGCAATTGTTCTTCGGCCCGCAGACGAAGCACGTGTCCGCGCTCGCGGCGAGCTCACCCACGTTCGCGAACGAGGTGATGACCCACCCCACCTACCGCGCGGTCTGCGACGCGGTGCTGCTGCCGTCGTGCTCGCGCTGGCAGCTCAACCTCGGCCACGCGATCGTGCGCGGCCCCGGCGCCGAGGCCCAGTGGCCCCACCGCGACGAGGACGTGTGGCCACACTTCCCCCGACCGGCCACGGGTGCGCGTCCGGAGATCCAGGTCGCGTCGCTGGTCGCGCTCACGCCGTTCCGCGCCGAGACCGGCGCCACGCGGGTGGTGCCGGGGAGCCACCGCTGGCCGCGCGACCGTCGACCCGACGAGCACGAGATCGCAGTGGCCGAGCTGCCGGTGGGCGGTGCCGTCCTCTACTACGGCTCCACCATCCACTTCGCGGGCGCCAACACCACCGTCGACGAATGGCGCCGCGGTGTCCACGTGAGCTTCACGCTCGGCTGGCTGCGCACGGAGGAGAACAACTTCCTCGCGGTCCCGCCGGAGGTCGTGGCGACGCTGTCGCCGGCGGCGCAGGAGCTCCTCGGCTACGCCGTGCACGACGCGATCGCCGAGGGCGGCGGCTACCTCGGCATGGTCCGCATGCGCAACCCGCGGGAGCTGCTCGAAGAAGGCGCGCTCGGAGCCTGAGCCCCTCGCGGCGGCGACTCAGTCGTCGGCGGTGGCGGGATCCGCGGCGAAGAGGTCGCGATCGCGGAACAGCTGCACGCACTGCTCGGCCTGCTCCGCGAACTTGCGCGAGTACTCCTCGTGCACGCGCAGTCCGTCGCCGGTGCGCATCGCCTCGAGGATCGCGCGCATGCCCTTCTTCTCCACCTCGATGGCTCCCGGCACCTGGGCGAAGAAGTTGCCGGGGACCATGCCCGACATCGCGCGCAGCAGCACCTGGATCCGTGGAGAATCGGCGGAGTGCAGGATCGCGAGCCGGTAGCGGTACGAGAGCTCGTTGACGACGTCGGCGTCGTCGGTCTGCTCGACGGTGCCGACGATCTCGTCGAGCGTCTCGATCAGGTCCGGTCCGCCGCGCTCGAGTGCCAGCGCGGCCGAGAACGAGTAGATCATGGCGTAGATCTGGAAATTGTCGCGCAGCGCCTGCTCGCTGACCGCGTCGACGAACGTGCCGCGGTGGCGCTCGTTGGTGACCCATCCCTCACGTTCGAGTGCGATGAGCGCTTCGCGCACCGGGATGCGGCTGATCCCGAGGGCCTTCGCGATCTCGTCCTGCGGGACGCGCTGGCCGGCACGCAGCTCGCCGTTGAAGATCAGACGGCGGATGTAGAGTGATGCCTCGTCGGCGCTGCTCCGACGCAGGAGCGCGGCGGTGGGCAGCTCCAGCGGCGGCACCGATTGCACCTGAATATTCTATACAACTTCGGTGCTGCTCGGCCCATGCGGACCGAACCCCCGAGTTGCCGGATCAGGCGTCGAGGCGGCGGGCGAAGCTCAGCTCGTGACCGTCGGGGTCGCGCAGGTGGAAGTAGCGCTCGCCCCAGGGAGCGTCGGTCGGCGCGAACTCGGGGCGCAGTCCGTGCGCGAGCGCGCGCTCGTGGACGGCGTCGACGTCGTCGACCCAGAAGATGACCCGGCCCCACACGTCCGCGGATGCCGGTGCACGCCAACCCTCGACCAGTTGCAGGTTGACGAAGCTCCGACCGGCGCGCAGCGTGGTGAACGGCGTGCCCTCCCCACCCACGACGAGGGGGAACCCGAGGTCGGTGTAGAAGGCGACGGCGCGGTCCATGTCGCCCACCGCGAGCGTGACCGCGTTGATCTCCCGGAAACCGGACGAGTCCTGACCCACGGGGCGGCAGTGTACGTGGGACGACACCCACCGGTGCCTCTACGCTCACGGCGTCCGTCTCACCGACGTGCCGGAGGAATCGCATGAGCCGCCCCATGGAGGGGATCCGCATCCTGGAGGTCGCCGAGCAGACGTTCGTGCCGGCCGCGTCGGCACTCCTCGCCGACTGGGGCGCCGAGGTGATCAAGATCGAGCACGTCGAACGCGGCGACGCGATCCGCGGCCTCGCGGGCTCGGGCATGGCGATGTTCGACACCGAGGTGCTCGTGCTCGCCGAGCACTCCAACCGCGGCAAGAAGAGCCTCGCGCTCGACCTCACCACCCCCGAGGGCCGCGACATCCTCTACCGCCTCGCGGCCACCAGCGACGTGTTCCTCACCAACAAGCTCGAAGCCGTGCGCACCAAGCTGCAGATCGACGTCGACGACATCCGCGCCCACAACCCGGACATCGTCTACGTGCGCGGATCGGGCTACGGCGCACGTGGTCCGGAGGTCGATGCCGGCGGCTACGACATCCTCGGCTTCTGGTACCGCGCGGGGACGGCGCTCGCGGCCACGCCGGAGGACACCGACCTCCTCGCGATGATGCCGGGGCCCGCCTACGGCGACAGCATCGGCGCCATGACCATCGCCGGCGGCATCAGCACCGCGCTCTTCCACCGGGAGCGCACCGGCCACGCCGAAGTGGTCGACGTGTCGCTGCTCGCCACCGGCATGTGGGCGATGGGCGCCGCGATCGCGCAGTCGCTCCACACCGGCGATGCCTGGCGCATGCCCGCGCGCGAGTCGAACGTCGTCGCCACGAACCCGCTCGCGGGCAGCTACGAGACCGCCGACGGCAAACGCATCGCCTTCTCCATGTTGCAGGGCGCGCACTACTGGCCGGAGGCATGTGCACGGCTCGGCCTCGACGAGTACGCCGCCGACCCCCGCTTCGTCGTCCACGAGCACCTGATGGAGCACGGCCGGGAGGGCGAGGCCCTGATCGCGGCGCGCATGAAGGAGGAGACGTTCGCGTACTGGTGCGAGCGCTTCACCGGCATGCGCGGGCAGTGGGCGCCGGTGCAGGACACCCTCGACCTGCTCCACGACCCGATGGTGGAGGCGAACGGCTACCTCCAGGAGCTCCACACCAGGGAGGGCCACGCCTTCCACCTGGTCACCGCCCCGGTGCAGTTCGACGAGGAGCCGGCATCGTCGGCGCGTGCTCCGGAATTCAACGAGCACGGCGACGACATCCTCACCGGCGAGCTCGGTCTCGACTGGGACACGGTCATCGACCTGAAAGTCCGCGGCATCGTCGCCTGAGCCAGGGGGTCACCCGATGGAGACGCTGTCCGGCAAGGTCGTCGTGGTCACCGGCGGCGCGGAGGGGCTCGGGTTCGGACTCGCCCGCGCGTTCGCCGAGCAGGGCGCACGTCTCGCCCTCGCCGACGTGGCGCGCGAGCGGCTGGCCGACGCCGTCGCGACGCTCGCCGCCGACGGGATCGAGGTCATCGGGGTGACGTGCGACGTGGCCGATCGCGACGACGTGTTGCGGTTGCGCGACGCGACCTTCGCCGAGTTCGGCACCGCGCACGTGGTGTGCAGCAACGCCGGGATCGGCGCCAACGCGTCGCTGCTCGCACCGATCGACTACGAGCGGTGGCGGCGCGTGTTCGACGTCGACTACTGGGGGGTGCTCCACGGCATCGACGGGTTCCTCCCGCGGCTGCTGGAGCAGGGCGAGGGCCACTTCGTGCACACGTCGTCGCGACAGGGACTGGTGGCCGCCACCGGGCTCGGTGCGTACCCGGCAGCGAAGCACGCCGTCACCGCGCTCACCGAGATGCTGCGCATGGAGCTCGCCGACGCCGGCGCCCCGGTGGGGGTGACGCTGCTCACGCCGGGCGGGATCCGCACCCGCATGATGGAGGAGCAGCGCGCCCGGTTCACGGACACGCAGCTCGCCGACCCCGCGACCCGCCGGTGGCTCGAGCAGCGCATGGCCACCGCGGTCGACCCGCTCGACGTCGGGCGGCTCGCGGTGCGCGCGGTGCTCGAGGACCGGCTGTACGTGAACACGCACCGCGAGATCATCGACTGGATGCGCGACCGCGTCGACCGCATCGAGGCCGACGCGGACGGGCTCGGCACCCTGCACTGAGGGTACCGAGCCCGTCGAGCCCGACGAGCCCCGTCGCGCGGGGCAAGCGCTCAGGGACGGTTCGTCAGGACGTGGGAGGCAGCAGCACGCCGTCGATCACGTGGATGATGCCGTTCTTCGCCTTGATGTCGGTCGTCGTGATGTTCACGGTGTTGCCCTGACCGTCGGTGATCGTCGCCTTGCCGTCGGCCACGTCGATCGTGATGTCCTTGCCGTCGAGCGTGGTGACGGTCTGCGTGGGCTTCAGCTTCGACGCCGGGACCTTGCCCTTCAGCACGTGGTAGGTCAGCACGTTGGTGAGCGCGGCCTTGTCGGCGAGCAGTGCATCGAGCGTCGCCGCCGGCACCTTCGCGAACGCCTCGTTGGTGGGCGCGAACACCGTGTACGGGCCCTTGCCGCTGAGGGCCTTCACCAGACCGGCCTTCTTCACCGCGGTGACCAGCGTGGAGAAGTCGGGGTTCCCGGCCGCCACCTGCACGATGTTCTGCTTCGCAGTGGAGCCCGAGCCCATGCTGCTCGACGGCGTCGACGCACCCGCCGTGCTCACACCGGCTGCCGTCACCGGGATCGCCACCATTGCCGCAGCCGCCACCATCCGGCGGAACGAGTGCTTGCGCATCCTTGCCTCCTGTTCGGCACGCGTGCCCCACCGGGGATGTGAGGTCGGTCTCCGCGTGCCGTTGTGGAGGTCTTCTGCCCGAGCGCGGGATTCGGATGCAGGAACGTTCGAGAAGCTCGAATCAGGTGAACTGGCCGCGCAGCACGCTCACGGTGGAGTGCGCAGGGTTGCCGTCGAGCGGCTCGACCGAGATGTCGACGAACGGGTCGGTCTTGGTGCTGACGCCCGCGGGCAGCGGGTGCACGCTGCGCGTCCCGGGGAGCACCGGACCCAGCGAGACGAACGACTTGGTGTCGGGGTTCATCAGCCACAGCTCGTAGTAGCTGCCGTCGCGGCTCGTGAGCCCGGTGGTGTCGACGCGCAGCGAGTACGCGTTGCCGTCGCGCAGCAGCGCCGCACTCCCGCGGGCACCGCTCTCGTCGACCTCGGTGAGCGCGACCTGCTGCACCGTCTTCGCGTCGCCCTCGTCGCGCCGCACCAACGCCACGATCCCCGCGGTGGCGACGATCACGACGATCGCGGCCGCCGCCGCCCACAACCATCGGGCCCGAGCGTGACGCCGCGAGGGCGCGTCGTCGATGGCCGTCACTGGGGCGGGCCCACTCTCCGGGCCCGCGACCTCGGTGAGGCCGAGCTGCGCGCTGATGCCCTCCCACACCGCCACGGGTGGCGCGGGCAGGTCGAGGTCGTCGGGCCGCACCGCGCGCCCGGCGTCGACCGCCCGCGCGTACGCCTCGCGCTCCGAGCGGCACTCGTCGCAGACGGCGAGATGGTCGAGCGCCTCCTCGGGGACCGATTCCCCGAGTGCGGCGAGCGCGAGCAGATCGGGATCGACGTGGCTCATGGCCCGACCTCCTCCAGGCTCGCACGCAGCCGGCCCAGGCCGCGTCGGATGTGGCTCTTCACCGTACCGAGCGGCAGGCCCAGGACCTGCGCGATCTGGGTGTGCGTGAGATCGTCGTAGAAGGCGAGCTCGAGCGTGCGGCGCTGCTCGGCGGGGAGCGCCGCGAGCGCGCGGCCCACGACGAGGCGATCGAGCACGGTGTCGGGGCTGTCGCCGACGGCGCCGGCCGTGGGCCCCGAGACGCCCATCGTCCCGGCTGCGCCGGCGCCCACCGCGTTCGCCTGCCGCTCGACGAGGACGTCCCGTCGGCCCGACGCGCGCACGACGTCGGCGACCTTGTGGCGGGCGATGCCCAGCAGCCATCCGGGCAGCGAGCCCTTCCCGGCGTCGAAGCGGTCCCGTCCCTGCCAGGCGGCCACGAACACCTGCTGGGTGGCGTCCTCCGCGTCGGCGCGGCTGGCCAGGTTCCGGCTGCAGAACGCGAAGACCAGGGCGCCGTGCGCGTCGTAGGCCTCGCGCAGCGCCGATTCGTCCCCGGCAGCGAACCTCGCGGCGACATCGTCCCCCGCTCCCACGGGGAGCAGGCTAGGGGCGCAGCCGGCGATCGGGGCAGTCAGGCGCATCGGCGGGCAGGGGGTCGCGGAGTCATACCACCAGGTACTTCTCCGCGAACCCGCCCCCCGGATGCACAGGGATCACGCCGGCAGGCCGAGCGTCGCCACCGTTCTCGCTAGCTCGGCAGGCCGAGCTTCGCCATGTCGACGCCGAACAGCTTGGCCGCGTTGCCCTGGACGATCTTGGTGATGGTCTCGTCGTCGAGGTGACCGAGCAGCTTCTGCGCGACCGACACCGTGTCGGGCCACGTGCCGTCCTGGTGCGGGTAGTCGGTCTCGAACATCACGTTGTCGCGGCCGACCTCGTCGAGCAGCTTGATGCCCACGCTGTCCTTGAAGAAGCAGCTGTACACCTGGCGGGAGTAGAGGTCGGACGGGCGCTCGCCCGCGGCCTCGCCGCCGACCGCCCACCGGTGGGTCTCCCACACGTCGTCGATGCGCTCGATCACGTAGGGGATCCAGCCGATCTGGGCCTCGGCGTAGAAGAGCTTCAGGGTCGGGAAGCGCGAGAGCACGCCCGAGAAGAGGAAGTCGGTGATCGAGGCCGCCGAGTTGTTGAACATCAACGTGGCCTGCACCGCGGTGGGTGCGTCGTTGCTCGTACGGGTGACGCGGGTGCCGGAGCCGATGTGCATGCACACGATCGTCTCCGTGGCCTCGCACTCGGCGAAGAACGGGTCCCAGTAGCCGGAGTGGATGCTCGGCAGGTCGAGCCAGGCCGGGCACTCGGAGAACGCCACTGCGCGCACGCCGCGCGCCGCGTTGCGCCGCACCTCGGCGACCGCGAGGTTCACGTCCCACAGCGGGATCATGGCGAGCGGGATCATGCGGCCGTCGCTGCCCGCGCACCACTCGTCGACCATGAAGTCGTTGTACGCCTCGACGCAGAGCTTCGCGACGTCCTTGTCCTTCGCCCGCAGGAAGATCTGGCCGGCGAAGCGGGGGTAGTTCGGGAAGCAGAGCGACGCGGCGATGTGGTTGACGGTCATGTCGTCGAGGCGGGCGTCGCGGTCCCAGCAGCCCTTGCGCATCTCGTCCCAGTCGACCGACTGCGTGGTCACCTCGTCGGGTGCGAAGCCGGCCGCCGCGATGATGCGCTTGATCGAGTACCAGTGGCCGTCGTAGTTCCACCACGGCACCTCGCGCCCGGTGGTCCCGGGCGACTCGATGTACATCGCGCCGTCGACGACCGGCGCGTCACCCGCCGGGGCGTAGACGATGTGCGGCACCTGGTCGCGGTACCGCTCGGGAACCCGGGAGGTCCAGAGGTCGTCCTTCTCGACGAGGTGGTCGTCGGTGCTGATGATCCAGGGGAATTCGGCGTCGGCAACCATGTGGGCGGTCTCCTGTGACGGCCCCCCGTGCGGGAGCGCTCCGGGCAAGGTACGGAGTCGCGGGGATGACCGACAGGGACTTTCGACCCTAAAATATACAATCTACAATCGGTGTTTCCGCAGGTCAGAGGCCCCGGAAGACCGCCGGGCGCCTCTCCGCGAAGGCACGCGCCCCCTCCTGCGCGTCCTCGCTGGCGAACACCGCGGCGGCCTCCCGGCGCCAGGCGGCGATGTCGACGCGGTAGAGGTCGCGGGCGTCGACGGCGATCTGCTTGGCCAACGCCACGGCGAGGGGACCGTTCGCCGCGATCGCCTCGGCCAGCGCGAGCGCCGTCGCCAGCACGTCGTCCTTCGGCACCACCCGGTTCACCAGGCCGTGGTGCAGCGCGCGGGCCGCGTCGATCGGCTCACCGGTGAGCGCCAGCTCGAGCGTGACCGCGGGCGGCAACCGGAGCGCGGCGCGGCTCGTCGCGCCGACCCCCACCAGGCCCCGCTTGACCTCGGGGAGGCCGAACACCGCGTGCTCGGCCGCCACCACGAGGTCGCAGCCGAGCATGATGCCGAAGCCCCCGGCCACCGCCGACCCGTTGACCGCCGCGATCACCGGCTTGGGGTAGCAGCGCTCCACGAACACCGTGGTGCCGGGACCGTCGTCGGCGGTGATCGTGTCGCCGGCCGCGAACGCCTTGAGGTCCATGCCCGAGCAGAAGGCCTCGTCGCCTGCGCCCGTGAGCACGATCGCCCGCACGGAGTCGTCGGTCTCGGCGGCGACGAACGCGTCGCCGAGCGCCCGGTAGAGGTGCCGGTCGAGCGCGTTGCGGCGGTCGGGCCGGTTCATCGTGAGGACGAGCACCTGGTTCCGGCGTGCGCTGTCGAGCACCATGTGCGAATCTTCGCGCTTCACGCACCCCGAGGGAGACCGGTGGCATCCGACCAGGACCACGAACCGCTGGCCGACGCGCCGCTGCCGGCCGACGTCGTCGGCCTGCTCGAGGGCATCGGCTCCACCCGCGCCATCCGGCGGTACCGCGACGAACCGGTGCCGCCCGAGGCGCTGCGGGCGATGCTCTTCGCCGCGACGCGCGCCCCGAGCGGCTCGAACCGCCAACCGTTCCGGTTCCTCGTCCTGACCGACGGCCCGAAGGCACAGCAGGCCAAGGCGCTCATCGGCGACGCCGCCCGGCGCATCTGGGGCAACAAGCGCACCAACGACGGCTACGACCGCGGCTCCGGCGTCGTCGAGGACTCGCCCAAGGCTCGCATGGCGGCGACCATGCAGCGCTACACCGACCGGTTCGAGCGCGTCCCCGTGCTCGTGCTCCCCTGCCTCGTGCGCTACCGCGACCCCTCGCCGCTCGAGGGCGCGTCGGTGTACCCCGCGTGCCAGAACCTGCTCCTCGCGGCGCGCGCGCTCGGGTACGGCGGCGTGCTCACCGGGTTCCATGCGATGGTCGAAGCCGAGCTGCGCGAGCTGCTCGAGGTCCCCGAGGGTGTGTTCATGGCCGCCACCATCACGATCGGCAAGCCGGAGGGCGGACACGGGCCGGTGCGGCGGCGCCCGCTCCGCGAGCTCGTGTACGGCGACGGCTGGGGCGTCGTGCCCGAGTGGGCCGTCGATCCGGCCGGCACCACCCACACCCAGGCCGGACCACCGAAGGACACCACGCCCATGGGCGCCGCACCGCAGGAGGCCGAACGTGCCCAGTGACCGCGCACTGCACGCGATGAACAGCTTCCACCGCGGGCTGTTGAAGGTGAGCTTCGGCAAGCTCGGCTGGTCGGCGCTCGGCATGTCGGTGCTCGAGCTCACCACCATCGGCGCCAAGTCGGGCGAGCCGCGCCGGGTGATGCTCACCTCACCCCTGGAGGAGGGCGACACGATCGTGGTGGTCGCCTCACGCGGTGGCGACCCCGTGCACCCGGCCTGGTACCACAACATCCTGGCTCACCCGGAAGTCGAGGTCGTGTACCGCGGGAAGCCCGCGCGCCCCATGCACGCGCGCGTGGCGACGCCCGAGGAGCGGGCCCGCATGTGGCCGATCCTCACCCGGAAGCACAAGAACTACGCGGGGTACCAGGAGAAGACCGACCGCGAGATCCCGCTCGTGCTCCTCGAGCCGCTCAGCCCAGGGGCCTGATCACCTCCTCGGCGAAGCGGGCGAGGCCGTCGATCGCCTCGCTGGTGCGCGACCACGGGGTGACGATCACGCGGGTCACTCCGGCGTCGACGTAGCGCGCCACGTCGTCGGGGCGCTCCACGTCGCCGTGGAGCGTGAGCTGCACCGGTCTGGTGCGACCCTCGGCCTCGCACAGCTCGCGCAACCTCGCGAGCGGCGGGCCCAGCTCGTCGACGCCGTGGTTCATCGGGATCCACCCTGCACCCACGGTCGCGGTACGGCGCAGCGCGACCAGGCCGTCGCCGCCGATGTGGAGCGCCGGACCACCCGGCTGCACCGGCTTCGGCTCGAACGCCACCGGCGCGAAGTCGAAGCAGCGCCCGTGGTGCTCGATCGTCTCCTCGGTCCACAGCTGCCGGCACACCTCGATGGCCTCGTCGACGCGCGCACCCCTCGTGTCGAAGTCGAGACCGACCGCCTCCCACTCTTCGCGGAGCCAGCTCGAACCGATGCCGAGCGCGAGGCGCCCACCCGAGAGCACGTCGACGGTGGTCGCGGCGCGCGCGGTGACGAACGGGTGGCGCAGGCCGATGTTGTAGACGCTGGTGCCGAGGGTGATGCGCTCGGTCACCGCGGCGAGGTGGGCCAGGTACGCGAACACGTCGAAGACCGGGACGTGCGCGGGGATCGGCGGGTGGTCGGAACCCTGGTGGGGGCTGCCCGACGCCGCCACCGGGATCACCAGGTGTTCGGGGAGCCACACCGATTCGAAGCCGACCGCGTCGGCCTGGCGGGTCACGTCGATCCATGCCTTGGGACTCACGCTGCCGAGGTGGATGCCGAAGTCCAACGGACCGTCTCCCGTTTCAGGCCGCGCGCCGCGCGGTCGTGAGGCTCACAACGACGTCCGGGTGTCGCCCACCGCCCCACCGGCGAACGCGCGCACCATCGCGTCGACGGTGAACGACGCGACGAGCACGCCGGCTTCGTGGTGCACGCGGCACTCGGAGTGGGTCATGCCGCCGGCCGCACTGGTGGACCGGTGGTGGTAGAGCAGCCACTGGTCGACGCGCACGTCGGTGTGCACGGACAGCGCGATCGCGTTGATCGCCGTCGACAGCGTGTGGTGCGACTGGGCCTCCCCCACGCCCGCATGGGGACGCAGGGCCGCGGCGATCGACAGGTGTCCGGTGAACTGCGCGAGCAGCCCTGCGTGGAGCGCGGGGTCGTCGGGTACGTCGCGGTAGCGCACCCACGCGTCGAGCTCGGGCGGGCCGACCGGGGCTGCGGGATCGGCGGTGTACGCGGCGTCGACCACACGCAGGTCGCGGCCGGTGACGCCCATGTCGTGCGGCACGCTGTCGTAGGGGCCGACGACCGCAGGCGCGGGGTCGGCGTGCGCGACGGCGTCGGTCACGGCGTCGGCGGCGGGCACGCCGAGGAGGAGGGTCCCCGTCGCGCACGTGCGGCCCTGCTGCTCGACGCGGGCGGTGAAGGCGCCGAACGTTCGGCCGGCGCTCACCTCGTCGAGCACGAATCGCAGCGGGGCGCGCGCGTCGGCCGGCCGCACGAAGGCCATGTGGGCGGAGACGACGCGGCACCCCGGCCGCAGCCGTGACGCGGCCACGATCGCCTGGCCGAGCATCTGGCTGCCCTCGACCACCGGGCGGTCGGGCATCGCACGCGCGACGCTCGACCACGAGCCGTCGTCGTTCGGCATCACGTCCATCACCGCGACGAGATCGGCGGCGTCGCCCCACGTCGGGAAGCGCTTGACCGTGACGTCGCGGGGATCGGCGCCCGGTGCGCCGTCCTCCACCTCGACGACGACGGCTCCCGTGTCGATGCCGGCATCGAAGGTGATGCGCCCGGCGAGCGCCGCGAGCGCGGTCGGCGGCGCCGTCGGCGTGCGGGCCACGACCCCTGCCCCCGGCGCGGCGTCCGGCAACGACCACAGGGTGACGGTGCCGAGGTGCTCGTCGTCTTCCTCTCCCGCCGCCGCGAGCGCGTCGGTGCGGGCGTCGGCGAGGGGGAACCAGAGGGTGGCGGCGCCGGAGGGGTCGTCGAGGCGGAGCGCGCCCACGGAGTCGGCCACGATCCGATCGCCCCGGGCGCCGGCCAGGGCCCGGGCCCGGTAGCCCAGCGGGGAGAGGCCCGGTCGCGAGCCGTCGGTCACCACGGCGGGACCGTACCAATCCCGGGAAGGTGGTTGCACTGAGTGAGCGCTCACTCATAGAGTACGGCCGATGACCGCGCCCGCCCCCGCCGCCCCACCGACGCGCTCGCGCGCCGCCGCGCTCCCGGTCGAGGAGCGACGCGCCGCGATCGTGGCCGCGGCCCTCCCCCTGTTCCTGGAGGGAGGCGCGGGCGTGACCACCCGGGAGATCGCCGCCGCGGCCGGCATCGCCGAGGGCACCATCTTCCGGGTCTTCGACGACAAGCACGCGCTGATCGAGGCGATCGTCGACGCGGCGTTCGATCCCGCGCGGGTCGAGGCCGCACTCGACGGCATCGACCGCGCGCTCCCCCTGGAACCGCGGCTCACCAAGGCGGTCGACATCCTCGTGCGGCGCTCGGAGGCCATCTTCCAGGTCACCAGCGCGCTGGCCACCATGCGCCGCCCGGAGGACCGCACCGCGCGCAAGCCTCCGGAGCTGCGCGCCCTCGTGGGGCTGCTCGAGCCCGACGCCGACCGGTTGCGCTACTCGCCCGAGAAGGCGGCGCGGCTGCTGCGCGGCCTCATCTTCGCGGGCACCAGCCGGATGTTCTCCGAGGGCCCGCCGCTGACCCGCCCCGAGATCGTGTCCATGTTCCTGCACGGCGTCTCCCGTGCCGAGGAGGAAGGAGGCCCCGGGAAGTGCTGACCCGCCTCGTCCGCACCTACGGCCGGCCGTACCGCACACTGCTGATCTGGGTGATCGTGTTCCAGTTCGGCCAGGTGTCGGCCACGCTGATGTTGCCCACGCTCAACGCGAACATCATCGACAAGGGCGTGCTCAAGGGCGACACCGCCTACATCGAGCGCCTGGGCGCAATCCTGCTCGGGATCACCATCATCCAGGTGATGCTCGCGGTGGCCGCCATGTACTTCTCCGCCAAGTTCGCGATGAAATTCGGTCGCGACGTCCGTCAGGGGCTGTTCCACAAGGTCACCCGGCTTTCGGCCCGCGAGGTCGGGCAATTCGGCTCGCCGTCGCTCATCACGCGCGTCACCAACGACGTCCAGCAGGTGCAGATGCTCGTGCTGATGACCTGCACCATGGCGATCGCCGCGCCCATCACCCTCGTCGTCGGCAGCGTGCTCGCCTATCGCGAGGACGGCCCGCTCTCGGTCATCCTGCTCGTGGCCGTGCCGGCGCTGCTGGTCGCGATGATCTTCATCTCCCGCAAGATGCACCCGCTCTTCTTCCAGATGCAGGACCGGCTCGACCGGGTGAACCAGGTGCTGCGCGAGCAGATCACCGGCATCCGCGTGGTGCGGGCCTTCGTGCGTGAGCCCGACGAGAGCCGGCGCTTCGGCACGGCGAACGAGGAGCTCACCCACACGTCGCTCCTTGCCGGGCGGTTCATGGCGTTGTCGTTCCCGATGGTGTTCATGGCGGTCAACCTCTCCAGCGTCGCCGCCGTGTGGTTCGGTGCCGACCGCATCGCCGCCGGCCAGATGCAGGTCGGCTCGCTCGTCGCCTTCCTCACCTACCTCATCCAGATCCTCATGGCCGTGATGATGGCCACGTGGATCGTGATGATGTACCCGCGTGCCGCGGTCTGCGCCGGGCGCATCGAGGAGGTGCTCGGCACGGACTCGTCCGTCGTGCCGCCCACCGACGGCGTCACCGACCTCCCGGGCCCCATGTCGCTCGAGCTCCACCACGCGTCGTTCGCGTTCCCCGGCGCGGAGAAGCCGGTGCTCCACGACATCTCCGTGCGCGTCGACGCGGGTGAGACGCTCGCCATCATCGGCAGCACCGGTTCGGGCAAGACCGCGCTGCTCAACCTCGTCGCCCGCCTCTTCGACGTGACCGAGGGCAAGGTCACCATCGCCGGTGCCGACATCCGCGACATCGACGCCGACTACTTCCACACGCTCATCGGGTTCGTACCGCAGAAGCCGTTCCTGTTCTCCGGCTCGGTCGGCAGCAACCTGCGCTTCGGAAACCCCCAGGCGACCGAGACCGACCTGTGGGGCGCGCTCGAGGTGGCCCAGGCCACCGACTTCGTGCAGTCGATGCCCGAGGGCATCGACTCCCCCATCGCCCAGGGCGGCACCAACGTGTCGGGCGGGCAGCGCCAGCGCCTCGCCATCGCGCGGGCGATCGCCCACCGGCCGTCGATCTACCTGTTCGACGACTCGTTCTCCGCGCTCGACCTCCGGACCGATGCCAACCTGCGCGCCGCGCTCCGCCCGGTCACCCGCGAGGCGGTCACCGTGGTGGTCGCCCAACGGGTGTCCACCATCACCCAGGCCGACCGCATCCTCGTGCTCGAGGAGGGCTGCTGCGTCGGGATCGGCACCCACACCGAGCTCCTGGCCACCTGCCCCACCTACCTGGAGATCGTGGAATCGCAGCGCTACGAGGAGGACGCGGCGTGACCGGCACCGGGAACGGCACGGGCAACGGCCAGGGACCCCGCGACGAGGCGAACGAGCCCACCTCCATCGACGAGATCCCCCGGGAGCTGCGAGCCAACGCCGCGGCGATGCGCCAGGGGCGCTTCGGCGTCGGCATGCCCGTCGAGCGCACGGAGAACTTCCGCAACTCCGCTCGGCGCCTCTTCGACCGGCTCCGGCCCGAGCGCGGCCGCATCTTCGCGGTGCTCGTCCTCGCGGTCACGAGCGTCACCTGTGCGGTGATCGGACCGCGACTGCTGGGCAACGCCACCAACGTCGTCGTCGACGGCGTGACCAGCGGGCACGGCATCGACTTCACGAAGCTGCACGAGTGGCTGCTCCTCGCGCTCGGCGTCTACGTCACGTCGAACGTGTTGCAGTACGCGCAGAGCTACATCCTCGCGGGTCTGGTGCAGCGCTCGATGCTGAAGCTGCGCAACGACGTCGAGGACAAGCTCAATCGCCTGCCGCTGTGGTACATCGACAGCCAGCCCCGCGGCGACCTGCTCAGCCGCGTCACCAACGACATCGACAACGTCGCGCAGAGCCTGCAGCAGACGCTGAGCATGATGCTCACATCGACGCTGACGATCGTCGGCGTGATCATCATGATGTACACGATCTCGCCGCTGCTGGCGACGATCACCATCGTGCTGGTGCCGTGCTCGTTGGTGATCATGAAGTTCATCACCGCGCGGTCCAAGAAGCGCTTCATCTCGCAGTGGTTGCACACCGGCATCCTCAACGGCCACGTCGAGGAGACCTTCACCGGCCTCGCGCTGGTGCAGGTGTTCGGTCGTCAGGACGACGTCCAGGACGTGTTCGACACCGAGAACGAGAAGCTCTACGAGTCGAGCTTCTGGGCGCAGTTCATCTCCGGCACGGTGCAGCCGGTGATGATGTTCGTCGGCAACCTGAACTTCGTGGTGATCGCGGTGGTCGGCGGCCTACGCGTGGTCTCCGGCCAGTTGAGCATCGGTGACGTGCAGGCGTTCATCCAGTACTCGCGCCAGTTCACCCAGCCGCTCACGCAGCTCGCGTCCATGGTCAACCTGCTGCAGTCGGGCATCGCGTCGGCCGAACGCGTCTTCGAGTTCCTCGACGAGGACGAGGAGTCGGCCGACCCCGCGGTGCCGGCCCTCCCCGCCACACCGCGTGGGCGCATCGAGTTCACCAACGTCGCGTTCTCCTACGACCCGGCCAAGCCGCTGATCACCGACCTGAGCCTCCTCGCCGAGCCGGGCGCCACCATCGCCATCGTCGGGCCCACCGGTGCGGGCAAGACCACCCTCGTGAACCTGATCATGCGCTTCTACAACATCGACTCGGGCACGATCACGCTCGACGGCATCGACACGGCGCAGATGCGACGCGACGAGCTGCGGCGCAACATCGGCATGGTGCTCCAGGACACGTGGCTCTTCGAGGGGACGATCCGCGAGAACATCGCCTTCGGCAACCCCGAGGCCACCGAGGAGCAGATCATCGAGGCGGCCAAGGCCACCCACGTCGACTGGTTCGTCCGCTCGCTCCCCGACGGCTACGACACGCGGATCGACGACGAGGGCAACAACGTGTCCGCGGGCGAGAAGCAGCTGCTCACCATCGCCCGGGCGTTCCTCGCCGATCCCACGATCCTGATCCTCGACGAGGCCACCAGCTCGGTCGACACCCGCACGGAGGTGCTGATCCAGAAGGCGATGGCCGCACTGCGCACCAACCGCACGAGCTTCGTGATCGCGCACCGCCTCTCGACCATCCGCGACGCCGACACCATCCTGGTGATGGAACACGGCGACATCGTCGAGCAGGGGAACCACGAGGAGCTGCTCGCCCGCAACGGCGCGTATGCCACGCTCTACAACGCCCAGTTCGCGGGCGCCGTCACCGAAGTGGACTGACACCGCTCCGCCGGCTCAGCCCGCCACATCGTCTCAGGGGGAACCATGCAGGACTTCGCAGGCAAGGTCGCGGTCGTCACCGGCGCGGGCCAGGGCATCGGTCGCGCGCTCGTCGAGCGCTTCACCGACGCCGGCATGAAGGCGGTCGTGGCCGACGTCGTGCCCGGCCTCGTCGAGAGCACCGTCGCCGAGTTGCAGGCCGACGGTCGCGACGTCATCGGCGTCCCCACCGACGTGACGTCGCTCGAGTCGGTGGAGGCGCTCCGCGACGCGACGCTCGATCACTACGGCGCGGTGCACCTCGTGTGCAACAACGCCGGCATCGGCTCCGGCTCCGAGGGCCAGATCTGGGAGCACCACGTCAACGACTGGCGCTGGTCGCTCGACGTCAACGTGATGGGCGTGGTGAACGGCATCAACGCGTTCGTGCCCACCCTCGTCGCCCAGGACGAGGGCCACGTCGTCAACACCACCTCGGGCAACGGCGGGTTCACACCGCTGATCAACAGCGCGGTGTACGCCACCACCAAGGCCGCGGTGGCCACCATCACCGAGTGCCTCTGGGGCCAGCTGCGCGAGGTCGGGTCGAACGTGAGCGCGTCCCTCCTCTACCCGTCCACCCGCACGCCGGGCATGCTCGACACCGGCATCTGGCGCCCCGGCGCGAACCGTCCCGACCGCTACGACCGGCCTGGTGCGCCGCCGCAGGAAGGGCGCGACGCGAAGGGCGAGTACCTCACGCGCATGGACGCCGCCGGCCTCGAGGTGGTGTTCGCGCCCCTGTCCGAGGTCGCCGACCTGTGCTTCGACGGCATCCGCGACGACGTGTTCTGGATCACGGTGCCGAGTGAGGACCAGCAGCAGAAGATCCGGGCCCGGGCCGACTCGCAGATCGCACAGTCGTCGCCCGACTACCTGCTGGGCGGGCACATGATGGCGGTCAAGCCCGACGAGCGCAGCTGACCGCGACCGTCGGCCGTCCTTCGAGCACCGTCACTCGAGGGCGGTGCGCACCGCGGCGGCGAAGCGCGCGGGCGCCTCGACCATCGGGTAGTGCCCCACACCGTCGAGCCTGACGAACGGCGCGTCCTCGCCGGTGGCGTTGCGCCGGGCCCGCACGAGGCGCGTGGCCATCTCGTACACGGCGATGGGGTCGTCGGCGCCCCAGACGACGCCGAGCGGCGACGGGTGGGTCTCGATCGCACCGGTGAAGCGGTCCTGCGCGGCGCGGCGCTCCTCGATGTAGCGGATGAGCCGGGCGAGCACGCGGTTTCCCTCCGAGTGGAGGATCATCTCGGCCTGCGCCGCGACGTGCGCCGCGAGCGGCACCCCGTCGACCGTCGCGTCGAGGTCGGTGGCCGGGCTGAACGTCGCCGCGAGCGACCCGACAAGCGCATCCCGCCCCGGCGCGAGCGCGGGGTCGATCAGCGCGTCGGGCAGCGAGAGCAGCAGCTGCTGACCGGCGGTGAGCTGCGCCATCTCGATGTAGATGCTGCCGTTGGTGACGACACGCCGGGAGATCTCCACTGGCCAGCTGCCGTCGGTCTGGCGGGCGAGCAGCTCGCCACCTACGGTGTCGCCCATGTCGTGGGACAGCAGCGAGAGCTCGGAGATCCCCAGCTCGTCGACGAACGCGACCGCGATGTCGGCCTGGCGCGCGAGGGTGTACGCGAGATCGGGCTTGGCCGTGTAGCCGTAGCCGAGCATGTCGAACAGCAGCACGCGTCGGTCACGCGCCAGCTCGTCGAGCACGCTCGCGAAGTCGAACGACGAGCTGGGGAACCCGTGCAGGACCAGCAGCGGCGCAGCCGACTCCCCGCCGCGTGCGGGGACGTCGATGGTGAAGACGTCGTGACCGGCGAGGTTGCGCACCTGCCCCCGACGCGACCATGCACCGGCCAGATCGGCCGGTGCACGGTGCGGAGTGTCTGCGGCACCGTGGTTCGTCACGGCACCGATGTTAGGAACTACGCAGGCGCCCCGGAGCCGAGCTGGACGTCGGCGTGGTGGCTCTGACCCGACGAGTCGGTCCACGTGATGGTGACGGTGTCCTTCGGCTGGTATGTGGTGAGGGCGTGGGTGAGGTCCTGGGCCGAGGAGACCGTCACGTTGTCCACGCCGGTGATCACGTCGCCGGCCTGGATCCCGGCCTGCTCCGCCGCCGAACCCGACTGCACGCTGTTCACCACCGCGCCGTCGGACGAGCCGTTGGACTGGCCGTTGGACTGGCCGAACCCACCCTGCGACGTGGACGCGGCGACCGCGACGCCGAGGAGGGCCCGGTTGCCGCCGATGTGGATGCGATCGCCGCCCTGACCCGAGGCGATCTTCTTGGCGATCGCCACCGCGTTCTCGATCGGGATCGCGTAGCCCTCGTTGCCCGACGACTGGCCGAAGCCGAAGCCGCCGCCGCCGTTGCCCGTCGACGCCGCCGCGTTCATGCCGACCACGGCACCGTTGCCGTTCACGAGCGCGCCGCCGGAGTCACCCGGCTGGATGTCGGCGTTGATCTGCACGAGGTTGTCGAGCGTCTCGGCGTTCGAGCCGTCCTCGTCGGCGGCGGTGATCTGCTGGTCGAGCGCGGTCACGGAACCGGTGACGACGGTGGGGCTGCCACCCTTGCCACCCGCGTTGCCGATCGCCACGATCGGGTCGCCCACCGAGAGGCTCGACGCCTCACCGAGCGAGGCCGCCTTCAGTCCCGAGGCGTCCTGGAGCTGCACCAGGGCGACGTCGTCCTGGATGTCGTAGCCGAGGACCTTCGCCGACCACGTGGCGCCGCTCGCGGCGTTCTCCGCCTGGAGGGACGTAGCGTTGGCGATCACGTGGTTGTTGGTGAGCACGAGACCGTTCGACGAGATGATGATGCCGGTGCCGGCGGCCTCGCCGCCGGTCGACAGCGTCGAGGTGAGGTTGACGATCGAGTCGTCGACCTTGTCGGCGATCGCGGTGGCGTCGATGGTGCCGTTGGCCGAGCCGGTCGACGAGCCTCCGGTCGGATTCGACGATGTCCCCGACTGCGATCCGACGCTGTTGGGCACCGTGAACGACGATGCGCTGCTGGAGGACCCGCTGTTGCGCTGACCGAGGTCGTACCCGACGACAGCCGGCACGGCGAGGAGGCCGAGCACGGCGAGGCCGGCGATGATGCGACGCCGGCCCTTGCTCATCTCGAGCTGGTGGCCGCGGCGCGTCGACGCCGGCGCCGCCGCG
>Ga0075017_100000406_pt1 | contig 23688 bp, 21 predicted proteins | sample AleBraG_ABR_2012_FD_71475 | JGI IMG/M metagenome (GOLD analysis project Ga0075017, IMG submission 71475) | Freshwater sediment microbial communities in response to fracking from Pennsylvania, USA - Alex Branch Run_MetaG_ABR_2012 | ecosystem: Environmental > Aquatic > Freshwater > Creek >... | reverse complement strand
TCTCGCCCAGGTCAACGCCAAGGTAGTCGGCGTCCTGCTCAACGCCGTCGACCTGAGTTCGCCGGATTATTACTACTACTACGAATATCAGGGCAAATACGCCGCCTACTATCGCGACGAGGAGACCTCAGGACACGAAGACGAGGAAGATGACGGAGAAGAAGACACCATCACACCGTCAACCAGTAGCGCGTAGGTGCACCGCGATATTTGACAACGTCCGAACCCATGAACATTGCTCTCAACTCTCCTGCCCGCAAGCGGCTGGCTGCAGCGCTTGCCGTAGTGTGCATAGGCGCGTACTTGGCGCTGATCTGTCGCGATGTCGTAGCCGATTGGCTGGGGAATCGGGTGGAACTCAAGAGCCTGGAACGCGCCTCGCGGCTCGACCCCGGCAACGCCGACTATCGCAATCACCTGGGCCGCTACTATGATCTGGTCGCCCGCGATCCGGCCACCGCGATCGGCTATTACAAGGCGGCCGTTCAGCTCAATCCTCATTCGGCCCGCTACTGGTTCGATCTGGCCCGCGCGTACCAAGTGATGGGGGACACGAGCAATCACACCCTGGCCCTGGAGCGCGCCATTCAGGCTGATTCCATGACCCCCGATGTGGCCTGGGAAGCCGCGAACCTCTACATCGTCCAAGGTCAGACCGAAAAAGCCTTGCGGGAATTTCGCGTAGTCATGGCGAATGAAAGTTCGCTGGCACCCGCCGCTATCCAGTTCTGCTGGCGGATCAAGCCAGACGTCGACGGATTGCTGCGCGACGTCGTTCCGTCCAATGCGGACGCGTATACGGCTTTCCTGACGCTTCTGCAAGCCCGGCAGGAGACCGCCGGTACCTTCAAGGTGTGGGACGCGCTGATGCGATCCGGTCAGGCGTTCGAAGCCCGTTATGCCTACGATTACATTCAGTATCTGATCCGGCAAAAGGAAGTCGATGAGGCCGTGCTGGCGTGGCAGCAATCCACCACCCGCTTCGGGCGCACGGCTTATCTGCCGTCGTCCGCCAACTTGATCGTGAATCCCCTGTTCAACCTCGACGTCATCAACGCCGGATTCGACTGGCAATACCAAAAACAATCGGGAGTCGCTTTAACTCTTGATCCCAGCGATTTTCATGCCGGCCGTCGCTCGCTGCAGATCACTTTCGACGGGCCTGGAATCAATGACGCCGGCTTTTATCAGTTCATCGCAGTTCAGCCCAACACCACCTACGACTTCAACGCTTATTACAAGAATGGAGAAATCGAGGGGGCAGGCGGACCGCATCTCACGATTCAGGACATGTATACGCGCGCCATCTATTACGACAGCGATGAATTAAAAGAGGCGGGATTCTGGAAATCCGTCTACGGAGAGTTCACCACGGGCCCCGACTGCAAACTGGTCGTCCTTCATGTCCGCAGGCTGCCGGAGGGCAGTCCCATCCGTGGTAAGCTCTGGATCGACGATTTTCATCTTACCCAAAAACGGTCTTAGCCCCTGCCACACAAATCACATAGCGACGTGAAATCGAAACGAAAGAAGACGGAGTTCGACCCGCGGGTATGGTCGGCCCGACTGGACAAGGCGCTATTCTTCGGCACCTTTGGCCTGCTCATGTTTGGTCCGCTCGCCTTCGGCGCGGTCGAGCATTGGTCGATTTCCGTACTGGAAGCCGGCGCCGCTATTCTCCTGCTGGTGTGGTTTGCCAAGCAGTGGCTCGGCGGCGAACTGAAGATTCACTGGAACCCGCTGTTCCTACCCATGTCCGTCTTCGGGGCGCTCGTCCTCGCGCAACTGGTTTTCCGCTCCAGCGCCTATCCGCATGACACGTTTTCTCAGGCTCTGCTGTACACCGCGTATGCCATGCTCTGCTTTTTATCCGGGCAGACACTGTTGCGCAGTTCCCAGGCTCGAAAACTCGCCGTGATTCTGGCCGTGTACGGTTTCGCCGTCGCCGCCCTGGCTCTGTTGCAGGACATCGCTCCCAATGGAAAGCTGTTGTGGCTTCGGCAACCGCACATGGGGGGCTGGATTTACGGTCCTTACGTGAACCACAACCACTACGCGGGTTTGATGGAACTCCTCGTCCCCATCCCGTTGGTGATTGCTTTGTCGCGTTTGACGTTTGAAAAAGAGCGCATCGCGGCGGGCGTAGCCGCTGCCGTTATGACAGGGACAGTGTTTCTTTGCGGTTCCCGCGGCGGCATGCTGGCGATCGTCGTGGAGTTCATGGTTCTGGGAGCTATTCTCGTTCGGCAGAAGAAAAGCGCGCGCATCGCCATCGGAGCCACTGCTTTCGCCGTGGTCTTGATCGCCATGCTCGGATGGCTGGGCGGCAAAGAGTTGAGAGGCCGCGTCAGCAGCATTTCGACCGAAGCCCACACGGAGATCTCCGGCGGCATGCGGTTCTCCATCGATCGCGATACGCTCCGCATGTTTGGCAACAAGCCGGTGCTGGGATGGGGGCTGGGAACTTTCCCGACCGTATACCCGCAGTTTCGCACCTTCTACACCAATTTCTTCGTCAATGAAGCCCACAACGACTACCTGCAACTGCTCGCGGAAATGGGATTGCTGGGCTTCGGTACGATGCTGTGGTTCGTCGTCGTCCTTTACCGCAAGGGGCTTCGCAAGATTGGCAACTGGACTGGCGATGTATCTGGCGCGGTAAGCCTGGCCTGTGTTCTGGGCGCGACCGGCATTCTGGTGCACAGCCTGTTCGATTTCAATCTACAGATTCCGGCGAATGCCGCTCTGTTCTATGTTTTGTGCACGATTGCGGCGGGCCCCCGCCTGCTGCAGAAATCGAAGAAACGCAAGCCCATCACTCCGGCCCCGGCAACGGAAGAGATGCCTGCGTCAGAAGTGGTTTAAGTCAAGGCGTAGTAACCCACCGGTCACACATCCAGAAGAAACCTCGCTGAAGACTAGGGCTTGGTCGGGCTGGCCGGATTGTCGCTCTTCACCAGCACCCATGTGGTGATGCCGGCAATGGCTCCGGCACCCAGACCAATGGCGACGGGAGAGCTTAGAATTCCCCCGCCTGCGGCAGGCACGGCTCCTGGTGGCTGCTGGTGCCTCTTCTTTTTCTTGCCGTTCTGATCGACGTCGTTATCGTTGGCCGTCTCGTCGCGCGTGGTCTGCTGACCCTGCTGCAAGGTGTAGGTTCCGGTACCGTCGTTGATCGTAAGATCGCCCTTGGTAGCCGCAATCCTCACAGTGCCGTCGACGTCGACCACGTTAAACTCAGTCCAGGAGTAGGAGGCGGGCGCCACCTTCACGCCCCCGGCAGTCGTTGCCACTCCCTTCGAAGTGGAAATCGTTACCCCACCGTGCTCGATTTTTACCAGGGCAAGATCAAACTTCACCAGTGAGTCCGAGTGCACGGTAATGCTGGAACCCGGTTCATTGATGTTGGCCACGGAATCGGAACGCGTCTGCAGGAGATCGCCGGAAAAAATAGCAGAGGAGGCCCGGGGAACGTGAGCGCCGTTTACCCAGGCAGCTCCGTTGGTATAGAGCATAGCCGCACTGGAGTCGGCGCCAAACAGCGACACGGGAAACAGGAGCAACAGCACGCAGCTTACCATCTTGCGGCAAACAGACCCGCCCATTCCCACACTCCGTTAATAACTATGTTGGTGACCTTTGCACCAAATCGTACCGTCCTAGTTGTTGTGCGTCAATGCCTTTTGTGTCAGCGCTGCGGATTTTCGGTGGAAAACTTATGAATCGACTGAAGCTTCAGCCTCAACGCCAGCGGTCGACGATATTCCACCAAAGCACCTTCATCCATTCATCCAGGCAGGTCTTGGCCCATTGCCGGTGGGTCCACCAGCGGCTTCCAAATTGCGCACCGTCCCGCGCCGCAGCCACGGAAAAATATTTCTCGTGAATTTCGTGCCGAAAGATGCTGAGAGCGCGCCGCGTGTGGTAATCCGAGGTCACGATCAGAACGCGATTGCCCGCCTCGTGCGCCAGGCACTTTTCTTCGTCGCGGGTCTCCGCTTTCGTCGAAAGTCCCTCAATCGGACAAATGCCAACGGACGCAGCCTCGGGCAGGCTGTGAACGTAAAGCTCGGCAAGCTGGCGGTCGGTAAATCCGAAAATTCTGGCTTCTGCCGGAACATCGATCAACACTCGCTTTCCGTAGCCCTGATCCAGCAGTTCCATCGCCCGCGCCGGACGGAAGTCGGTCTCGCCGGCCAGGACGATGATCACATCCGAGCGCTCCGGAGCATCCACCACCAGCATATTGCCGGCGTTCGCCGCGAACACCAGCAGCGCTGCCACCAACACCATCAAGATCCCCACGCTCCTTGGTCGGCTCACGTTCCTCATTTTTTCTCGCTTCCTTTTGTCGATCCCATTTTGGATTTCTTCACCGAAGCGGGTTACGTCCGTGCGAAAAACGCGCTGTTTCTGCATGCTAAAATTAGGTCGTCTCAATGCATCCTATCTACAGTTCATCCTGGAATATTTCATGACGACTTCGTCTGCCTCCGCAACTCACGTAGAACAATTCAAAGCCAAAATTCAACAGCGTCAGGCCCGGGTAGGAATTATAGGGCTGGGATACGTCGGGCTTCCCCTGGCATTGCTCTACAGCGAGCAGAAGTTCCAGGTCACAGGCTTCGACATTGATGCCCGCAAAGTGGATACACTTTCCAAGGGCGGCTCCTACATCTATCGCATCACCGCCGATGAAATTCAGGCCGCCCGCAGGCAAGGTTTCTCCGCGACTTCCAACTATTCAGAACTCAGCGCCATGGACGCCATCATCATCTGCGTCCCTACGCCGCTCAACGAATATCACGAGCCCGACCTCAGCTTCATCACCGGGACAACGCATTCCATCGCGCCTCACTTGAAAGCCGGTCAGCTTGTCATCCTCGAGAGCACCACCTATCCGGGCACGACCGAAGAGGTGATGATTCCGATTCTCGAGAAGGAAAACCGCGCAGGCCTTACCGCCGCCCGCCAAGAAAATCTCGCGGAAAACGAGTTCTTCGTAGCCTTCTCGCCCGAACGGGAAGATCCCGGCAACACGACGGTCGCACGGCGCGATATCCCGAAAGTGGTTGGCGGACTGAATGCCCAAGCCTCCGAACTGGCCTGTGCCCTCTACGGGTCAATCTTCAATCGCACTGTTCCCGTTTCGTCGCCTGCCGCCGCCGAGATGACCAAGTTGCTCGAGAACATCTACCGCTGCGTGAACATCGCGCTGGTCAACGAACTCAAGCTGCTCTGCCTGCGCATGGGCCTCAATATCTGGGAGGTCATCGAAGCCGCCTCCACGAAGCCATTCGGCTTTCACCCCTTCTATCCCGGCCCTGGGCTGGGCGGCCATTGCATTCCCATTGATCCCTTCTATCTCTCGTGGAAGGCCAAAGAGTTTGATTTCCGCACGCGCTTCATCGAGCTGGCCGGAGAGATCAACAACAATATGCCCTATCACGTTCTGGCGTCGGTGGGCAGCGCACTGAACCGTCACAAGAAGTCGGTGAATGGAGCACAAGTGCTGGTCCTGGGCGTGGCCTACAAAAAAGACATCGACGACCTGCGCGAATCGCCCGCGCTGGCGATCATCGAACTGTTGCAAAAAGACGGCGCCAAGGTCAGCTATCACGATCCTTACTTCCCCGTTATCGGCAAGGGCCGGAAGTATGACCTGCAGATGAAATGTGCCGAACTGAAAAACCTGGGCCAATACGACTGCGTCGTGATCGTCACTGACCACTCCGACTATGACTATCGCGGCATAGTCCAGCAGGCGCAGTTAGTGGTCGATACCCGCAACGCCACTCGCGGCATTGAAAGCAGCAAAATTGTTCATTGCTAATCCGTTGAGTCGGGCTAGCAAAATGCCCGCCAACGGGAAATTGGTCCATACCGGGGTGTAGTTTCTTGCATCCGGACCCACGTGACCACTCGTGTTCTCCACCCATGTACCTCTAAGCCCTTGAGAACGCAGCAGAATGTAGTGTGTACCGAATGCCCGCGATTGGCCTTAGCCGTGCATAAGTCAGGATGGAATAGTACACTTGGTAAAGCCTGCTCCCAGGCATCTCCCAAACGTTCGCATAATTAGGAAAACTTTTCGACCTCCGTTGGTGTTTGGAACACTGAATCACGACTGAACGACGGATACGACCCGAGTTGAGTATGCATTCTGCGTCTCCCGAAGGCCCGTTCTCCCTGCTTCCACGCGGACGAACGCCGTGGTATGAGTTTGTGCTCAGCTACGGTGTGCAGACGGTCGCGATCGCCATTCTGGTGTGGATTCCCGTACTTCATCCCGAGGTGCTGGCGCGGCCCAAGCTGGAGTACGTCGCGCTTGTGCCCACGCCGGTTCCGGTCAACCATGAACCGCAAAGGCAGCTTCCCCGGCCTGTGTTGAAGCCGGTGTTGACCGCGAGGCTCGATCCTCCGCCGAACGCGTTGCGCCTGCCGGCGCCTCAACCGCGTCCCAAGCCGGTCATTGAAGATACGCGCGCGCCGGAAGTGAAGATCGCGGAAAAGAAAGTCGACTTGCCGCCGACCAGCACGCCGATCCCGAAACAGATCGTGCGCACAAATCTGTTCTCCACGGGAAGTTCCGCGCCGCAGACCATCGAGCGTGCGCCCCAGCAAGTGCAAACTGGAGGCTTTGGCGATCCTCGCGGAGTGCCCGCGAGAGCGAGCCAGACGCAAGCCGTCAACATCGCAGCCGCTGGCGGCTTCGACATGCCCGTTGGACCCGGCTCAGGAAACGGCACCGGAGGCAGCAAGGGCGTGAAGGGAGTGGTAGCCAGTACTGGATTTGGCGGCGAAGTCGCCAAACCCGCTACGCGTGCCTCGTCCACCACCGCAGTCCATTCTGCCGGTTTCGGCGATGCCGACGTGGCCGCGCCGCCTACGGTTCAATCGCGTCCTGCTGCCGTAACGGCGAAAGTTATTCCGGCGGAGATACTTTCCAAGCCGGTCCCGGTTTACACTGATGACGCTCGCACGAAGCGGATTGAGGGTGAAGTGCTCCTCGAAGTTGTTCTTCAGGCGACAGGCAAAGTGCAGGTGCTCCGGATCGTGCGCGGTCTTGGGCATGGTCTGGATGACTCGGCGGTTCACGCCGCAGAACAGATTCGCTTCAAGCCGGCGCTCAAGGATGGCCAGCCGGCGGACTCCACCGCCGTCTTGCACATCATTTTCCAGCTAGCATAGGTACGTCCCAGAAGGTCTTTTATGCGAATGGCAGGTTTTTGTTCGGCATTGATCCTGATCCTTTTGAGCGGCGGCCCTTCGGCCTTCTCGCAGGATGCTGCTTCTCCCCAGCCTGCCGCTGCCGCCCCGGCAGCGAACGCGGAGCCCGCTGCTCCGTCTGCAGGCCCTCAAAGCGGCGCGACTGCCCTGCCTCCGACCTTCAATGATGTCCTCGATCATGTCGTGCAGCGCGAGCACTACTTCATGGCGCAGATGCGTCACATGCATCCCATGATTGAGACTTACCTGCAGGATCTGAAGAACGACACCGGTGGAAACGCCATTCCCGTCGGAGATCAGTATTACCTCGGCCGCCTCGACATGTCCGAAGGCCCGGAAGATACTTCCTTCGTCGGCCAGCCCGGCTTCGGCCATCGCCTGCTGCGCAAATTGACCGGGATTTATTCGCTGCATTTCCTGCCCATGGGCTTTGCCCAGATGGTCATTCTCGACAGCGATTTTCAGAGAAAGTACTACAACTTCAACTTCGTCCGCAGAGAGTTCCTGGGAGAAGTTCGCTGCCTCGTCATCGACGTGCAGCCTAAGGAAGGCCAGAAGGTCGCCCGCTTCATGGGCCGAATCTGGGTGGAAGACCAAGACTACAACATCGTTCGCTTTAACGGCACCTACTACCCGCAGCCGAAGATCAATTTCTTTTTTCACTTCGATAGCTGGCGCCTGAACATGCGCCCGGGAACCTGGTTGCCCGCCTACATCTACACCGAGGAATCGAATCTTAAGACGGGCCTGACCAAGACGCTGCACTTCAAGGCGCAGACCCGGCTGTGGGGCTATGACCTGAGGGGCCTGGGCAAGAACGAGGAATTCACGCAGATTCTCGTGGACTCACCGCAGTCGATCAAGGATGAGACCGCGGCGGCCGCCGATGCAACGCCGGTCGTGGCCGAGCGCATGTGGGAGAAGCAGGCCGAAGATAATGTCATCGAGCGCCTGCAGAAAATCGGCCTGCTGGCACCCGCCGGAGACGTGGATAAAATTCTCGCCACCGTCGTGAACAATTTGCTGGTCACCAATAACATCGACCTGCAGGGAGACATCCGCTGCCGCGTGCTGCTGACCTCGCCGCTGGAGTCGTTCACCATCGGTCACACCGTCGTCATCAGCCGTGGACTGCTCGACGTTCTTCCTGATGAGGCTTCCCTGGCTATGGTACTGGCGCACGAAACCAGCCATATCGTGCTGGGACACCGCCTCGACACCCGGCTTGCTTTCAACGACAAGATGTTCTTCCCCGACCAGGACTCTTTCCAGCGTCTGGACTTCAAACGCAATGCGGCCGATGAGGAAGCGGCCGACACCAAGGCGGTTGAACTGCTGAAGAATTCACCTTACAAAGACAAGCTGGCCAACGCAGGATTATTCCTGCGGGCGCTGCAGCAGAAAGGCCCCGATTTGCCCAACCTGATCCGGCCGCATCTGGGTAATTCGCTTGCGCAGGGCAAAGATATCCGAATGTCGCCGCTACTGGCCTCGGCGCCCGCGCTCGATGAGAAGAGACTGGATCAGATTGCGGCATTACCGCTCGGCGGCCGCATCAAAGTCGATCCCTGGACCGATCAGGTGGAACTCACGAAGGCTAAGCCTGTGGCCCTGAGCTCAGCTCGCGAGAAGATGGAGTTTGAGATCACTCCGTTCTTCCCCTTCCTCACGCGGCTGTCGACCGGCGGAGAGAAGGTGGCGCTGACAACCACGGCGCCCGCCACGACCGCACCTGAACAGAAGTAAAGTCTTTGAATGGTGATGGGTTGGAAGGGTTGAACCAGGCAATGCCGTTGCACCGCGCCAGAAGGTGCGCGTGCGGGACAGATTTCCCCCCGGAGTGAACTAGTTCGCGATCGCGCTGCCAACGTTGGAAAACACGTTGTTGGCGTTCGAGCCGATGAGACGCACGGTCCCCACAACAATCACCAGAATCACCGCCAGCATCACGGCGTATTCGGCAATATCCTGACCTTGCTCATCGTTCCAAAGCTGCTGTAGAAATTTCGCCAAGGGCTCCCTCGTAAAGTGAATCGATTTAACTGCTCTGCCCCACGAAAACAGCGACACTAATTCCGTGCCGGTTGCGGGCTAAATTGGGGGTAATGTGCTATTCAAAGTATAGGCCCGGAGCAAGGGTTCGCAATAGCACCAAAGTGCCACCCCACCTGACCCAAAGCAACCGCATCCCACTCAGGCGATGCTTTTCAGGGGCAACGCCTGATTCACCGCAAACAAAGCTAACTCCAGCCGGGTTGACACACCCAGCTTGTCAAAAATGTTGCTGAGATGATGCTTAACCGTGTCTTCGCTGATCTTGAAATACTCAGCAATTTCCTTGTTTGAGTACCCCGCAACCACGGCCGAGACAATTTCCAGCTCGCGCGGCGTAAGACCGAATTTCCTTTGCCGCGCTTCATCATTAGACGACTGCATCAAAGTCCGCAAGTACTGCACTAGGTTCGAGACACTCTCGCGCCCGACCCAGTATTCCCCCGACATCACCGTTTGAATGGCTTTCAGAAGCAGCTGCGTGGCTGAATCCTTCAGCACTACGCCGCGTGCCCCAAGCTGCAGGGCTTCGACGATCTGCGTCTTTTCGGCCGCCGCGGTTAGCAAAATGACCCGCACTGGAGTCGCGTTCGCCGGAACACTGAGGTCGCGCAACGCTTCCAGCCCCGGATGCTTGGGCATGGCGAGGTCGAGCAGGAGAATGTCCGGCTTCAACTGGCGCGCCAGCTTTACCGCCTCGGCGCCATCGGAACCTTCTCCAATGACCTTGAAATCCGCTTCGGCCTCAAGCAGCCTCCGCAAACCATCGCGGAAGATCGGGTGGTCATCGGCAATTACGATACGTACGGTTTGCGGCTTTCTAAAATTCATGAACGAGTTCTCCGTTGCGGGGCACCGAAATTTCTAAACGAGTTCCTTGTCCGGGATTCGATTCTACAGTGAGTTCTCCGGCAATCAAACGCACTCGTTCTCGAATGATCATCGGCCCCTTGCCCATCTCTTCCATTTGCCGCTGGCTGAAGCGTCCAGAAAACGGAAAGCCCTTGCCATCGTCTTCCACTGTCAGGTTCCATTTTTCGAGGTTCGAGCCCAGCCGCACCAGCGCGTGCCGCGCGCCGCTGTGCTTGCGCACGTTCACCAACCCCTCCTGCACAATGCGCAGAACTTCCCGGCATACGCTTTGCGGCATATTTAATTCGTCAATATCGGTAACAAAGCGCGCACTGATGCCGGTCTCCCGCTGAAAGCGCTCCACCGTATCCTGCAAAACGCCAATCAACCGCCCTGAGTCTACATCGATCGCCTTCATCTGCTGCATCAGTTCGCGCAGTTTGAGGACTTCCTCGCGCAGCAGGCTCTGGATGCGGCCCAGTTCTCCGGTAATCGGCTTGCCCGCCTCCGCCTGGCGGCGCACAACATCCACCTGCATTTCCACGGCAATCAGCGACTGCACTGCCCCATCATGCAACTCGCGCGCCACCCGCGCGCGTTCCGCCGCACTGGCGCGGCGCCGCAAGCGATGCAGCAGATACACGTTGTACACCGCCGGGCCCACCTGTTGGAACAGGTTCAGCAGAAAGCGCAGTTCTTCCTGTTTCTCGCCGCTCCACGATGGATCAAACAGGAACACCCGTCCTCTCCAGTCGCTTCCAAACAGATAGGAAACGGCAATCAGCGAGTGGAATGGCTGCTTCTCCCACAATTGCTGAATGGGCAGCGAATCTGCATTCTGCACGGGATTGCCCTCCTGATCGAGAGCCAGAAGGGATCCGCGCTCGCCCTTGCCCATGGAATAGCAAACCGTGCCGGGGAAATCTTCCAGATAGACGGTCGCGTCACGCGGCTTCGTTTCCAACCAGCGGAATTCGGACTGTGCGCCATGGGCGGGCCGGGTTAACTCTCCCACGAAAATCCGGTGGCTGTGCGATTCCTGTGCCGCGACCAGCAATCGCGAAGCCCCGTACATGGATAGCGCTTCGCCGAAAATCTGCTGCAGGGTCCCGGTGAGGCCCGCTTCCACGCGCACTCGCGAAAGGATCCCTGTGATGACGGCTTTTTCTGCACGCAGGTGCTTCTGCTGCTCCGCCAGATAACCCAGCAGCAATCCCATGACGATCAGATAAATCGAGAGCATGAACAGCCGCTGCGGATCGAATTCCCGAACATTCACTTGCAAGCCGGTCAAGGCACGCAATCGCGCGGAGCCGCCGGGCTCGGACCAGAGATGCAGGACGACCAGACTCTCGACCCACAGCAACGCTACTTCAGCGGCTGCCGTGCCTAATGTTTCCCACAAGCCCCAGCGATAGGCAGCCGCCGCCAGGACGAAGAAGAAAAAGAGAAAAAAGGGCGTTCTCGGTCCCTCGGCAAAGATAGAAATCAGGGCAGGCCAGACGACATCCCCGGCATGCACCAGCAGACGAAAAGCCGCGGTCGACTGCTGCCGCCGCCGCAGCAGCATGATAATGAGGATGCCGTTGGCGAGGTAGAAGACAAACAGGCCGTATGCGGCCCAGGAATGCCCCAACTCAGTCGGGTCCATGCGGATCGCGACCAGGGTCGAGATCGCCAGAAAGACTCGGGCAGTGGCCAGCCAGCGCTCGATCCGTCGGGTCTCGCCCGGATCCGGCGGAATCCGCAACCTCCACGAGCTTTGATAGCGTTTCGCGGGAGAATACACTCTCATCACTGTTGAACAGGTGTGGCTTTGTCCTTTTGGTACACCGCATACTATTGAAGAAGTGGAGCTTACCGCAAGCCCGAATCCGCACGGCAGCCCTACCTGAGAGTTCCTCAATCGTCCCGCCCGGCACTAATTGGTTACTCCAGTAACCATCGTCCTGCTCCTCTGTCCTTCTAGAATGGCGACGAGGCTGTGTCTTGAACACAAGGTTCAAAATTTGGTTAGCGGGCGTGGCCGTGGCACTGATTGCGCTCGTGGTCGCTGCCCTAGCCCTGCCTCAGTCTCCCGGCCTCAATACTTTTAGCGACCTAACTCAGTGTTTACTGTTGGCCTCGGGCACGGCATCGTTCGTACCGCTGGCTCGCCGCGCGGCAGGACGCCTGCGGCTGTTCTGGACCCTGATCTGTCTGGGTTTCGCCTTCTGGTTCTCATACCAGCTGATGTGGACTTTCTACGAAGTCATCCTGCATCGCGATGTGCCCGATCTATTCGACGGCGACATCATTCTCTTCGTTCACATTGTCCCCTTGATGGCCGCCCTCGCGCTGCGTCCTCACATTCCGCGCGACGAGTATGCCGCTCGCCTCGGCCGCCTCGATTTCGGACTGCTGATCATCTGGTGGTTTTATCTCTACGTTCTGACCGTCATGCCCTGGCAATACGTCGTTGAAGACGTGGCCGCCTACAATCGCAACCTGAATGCCGTCTACCTGTCGGAGAAAATCGCATTCCTCGTGGCGCTGGTTCTGTGTTGGAGCGGCAGTAAAGGAGCCTGGAGAATTCTGTACGCCAACCTGTTTGGCGTCGGCTTCTGCTACTCCGCCGGCTCCTATATGGCAAATTGGGCGATCGGACGCAATGTCTATTACAGTGGCAGCGCCTATGACATTCCCCTGGCCGTGGCGATGGCCTGGCTGACCTGGATCGGGCTGAGCACCCGGGTGGAAGAACCCGAAGGCGAGGTCTCGCAGGTTTCGACCGCCTACGGAGTGTGGGTCGCGCGCGCTAGCATGATCGCTGTGTTTTCCCTGCCACTGTTTGCGGTCTTCACACTGTCGAATGTTCTGGTTCCTGCCCACATTCGTCACTTCCGCGTCGTGCTGACCTTGGGTGCAGCCTTTGTGATGGGCATCATGGTCTTCGTCCGGCAGCATCTGCTCGATCGCGAATTGATGCGGTTGTTGAGCCGCTCGCAGGAATCTTTCGAGAACCTGAAGCGATTGCAGGCGCAGATCGTGCAATCGGAGAAACTGGCGTCGATCGGGCAGTTAGTGGGAGGCGCCGCCCACGAACTGAACAATCCCATCACTGCCATGCTCGGCTATTCCGATCTGCTGTTGAGCACGCCGCTCACTCCGAATCAGCAGCCGTTGGCGGCCAAGATCGGGCAGCACGTCCGGCGCACGAAAACGCTGGTCGCCACGTTGATCAGCTTCGCGCGTCAGGTACCCGCCCCTAAGACCCCCATCGACCTCAACGCTCTGGCGCGCACGGCGGTCAAACTGATCGAGTCTCAATCGCAGGCTCTGAACATTCAGATTGAAACTCATTTTGAGGCGGCTCTGCCCAGGGTTTTGGGCGATTCCAACCAGTTGTTGCAGGTTTGTATGCAGTTGATGGGAAGCGGTCTGCATACCATCAGCGATGGCGGCGGGAAGGTAATTGTATCCACCGCACGTCAGGCGGGAACCACAGTTCTACTGGTTACTACGGAAGCCATATCCCAAACCGCGCATGAAACCGGCGCTGGTTCCAGCCCGGACGAACTGGCTCTTAGCGCGTGTGAGGGCATTGTGCAGGAACATCGCGGTCAAATCTTCCGCGAGCGTCGCGACGCAGGCTCTCTGCTGCTGCGGGTGGAACTTCCCGCACTGGAAGCCGTGCCAGTCAAACCCAAGGACGCTACGGTGCCGGTACTGTGGCAATCTCGACCGTACGCTTGAGTTGGCCGCAGGCAGCAAAGATATCCCGCCCGCGCGGACGCCGCACGAACGCCGGAATGCCCGCACGAACCAACACCTGCTGAAAAGCCAGTACGCGGGCCTGCTCCGGAGTGGAGAAGTCGATTCCCGGCCCGGGATTCAGCGCGATGAGATTCACTTTGGCCCGCATTCCGCGGAGCAACTCAACCACCTCGCCGGCGTTTTGCACCGAATCGTTTACGCCATCGAGGAGCACATACTCAAATGTAATCCGCTCGCGATTGCGCAGCGGGAACTCCCGCGCCGCTGCCATCAGTTTTTCCAGATCCCATTTGCGATTGAGGGGCATCAAGCGCGTTCGTTGCTCATCATTTGAGGCATTCAAAGAAATCGCCAGCTTGGGGCGAATCTGCTCGAGCCCGAAATCGTAAATGCGGGGCACGATTCCGGCGGTGGAAACGGTCATGCGCGACTCTGCTACCCCGACCTCTTCCACCAGCAATCGCACGGCCTTCATGAAATTTTCGTAGTTCAGGAATGGCTCCCCCATTCCCATGAAAACCAGATTAATGCGATCTTGCGGCGGCGTTACATGCTGGTCGTTGAGCACCGCACATACCTGGCCCACTATCTCCCCCGCCGTCAGATTTCGCTTTACGCCCAACAGTGCCGTGAGACAGAACTGGCAATCCACGGCGCATCCAACCTGGCTCGAAACGCAGATCGTCGCTCGATCAAATCGGGCGCGGTCCAAGGCGCGGACTGCCACCGAATCCCCGGCCTCGCTGCCATCCCCGGCCTCGCCGCCATCGCCCTCCGGCATCCAGACGGTTTCAACGCTTTGCCCGTCGGCGAATGCGATCAGATACCTCACCGTGCCATCCTGCGAGACGAACTTTTTCTCAATCGTGGGCAAACCGATCGAGATCTCCTTCTCCACCAGTCGTTCGCGAAATGGATGGGGCAGTGTGGAAATCTCGTCGACAGCGGACACCCGCTGCCGATATACCGCCTCCATGAGTTGCCGCGCACGATACACTGGCTCGCCCTCGCCTTCCACCAGCGCGGCCAGTTCAAACTTGTCCATTCCCAGCAGAAATTGCGGGTTTCGTCCCATCGTTTGAATTCCTACAGAAGCTGAATAAAATCGCCAACAGCCCGAGATGGATCGTCCATAACCTATTGATAATACGCCATTAAACTATTCTCGCACTCCCAGTCTCCCTGTGTAAGAATAGTAAAGATCCTTCCGCTTCAGAGTTACCAGGGGTTCTAGGTCAGTTTCTCATAGCAGGTACGCATTCATGGTCCAGGAAGTACGCAACATTCGCCGGCAGGTGCTGCCGAATGGCCTCACCATCATCACGGAGCAGATGACGCACATCCGCTCGGCCTCGATCGGTGTCTGGCTGCAAACCGGTTCCCGCGACGAAGATCCCGAGTGGAACGGCATCTCCCACTTTATCGAGCACATGGTCTTCAAGGGGACCAAGCACCGTTCGGCTGAGGAAATCGCCCGCCAGGTCGACTCCATCGGCGGCAATATGGATGCCTTCACCGCTAAAGAGTGCATCTGCTTCAACGTGAAAGTACTCGATGAACACATTCCCACCGCGCTCGACATCTTGAGCGATCTGGTGCTGAATCCTGTCTTTGACGGCGCCGACATTGCCCGCGAACGCGGCGTCATCATGGAAGAAATCAAGATGGACGAGGACAATCCCGACTACCTCGTTCACGAGATTTTCACCCAGAATTTCTGGAAAGACCACCCGCTCGGCAAGCCAATCCTGGGAACAAAAGAAACGGTGAAACGCTTCGAGCGCGAACCCATCGTCGAGGCCTACACCCACCGCTTCGCCCCCGGCAACATTATCGTTTCGGCAGCGGGAAACCTGGATCATGACAAATTCGTCGAACTGGTGACCCGTCACTTCGAGCACATGAAGCCGCAGACGAACGGGTTCCATTCTACGCAACCCAAAATCGTTTCCCGGATAATCCTGCGCAACAAGAAGGCCCTGGAACAAGTGCAATTGTGCCTGGGCGTACCGGCGCATCCCATCGCCCATGCCAAGCGGCATGCCGGATACGTATTGAACACCCTGTTCGGAGGGGGCATGAGCTCGCGGCTCTTCCAGAACATCCGCGAACGCCAGGGGCTGGCCTATTCGATCTACAGCGATCTGAATCCCTACCGCGACACCGGATGTATGGCCGTCTATGCCGGCACTTCGCTGGCTTCGGCGCTGAAAGTCGTCCAATCCGTGATCAGCGAATTCCGCAAGCTCAAGAACGAGCCCGTACCCGCAGATGAACTACGCCGCGCCAAGGACCAGCTCAAGGGCAGCCTCATGCTTTCCCTCGAATCGAGCACGGCCCGGATGTCGAATCTGGCCCGTCAGGAAATGTACTTCGCGCGCTACTACGACCTCGACGAACTCATCCAGAAGATCGAATCCGTCACGGCGGAGGATCTGCTTAGCCTGGCGAATGAATTCTTCAAGCCCGAGCAGGTAGCCGTCACCGCGCTGGGCAATTTGAATGGCCTGAAAATTTCGCGCGACCAACTGGCCTGCTAAGCACATCGTGAGGCTCTGACCAACCCTAACCACAAAGGGCACGAAGGTGCACCAAGGGAAAATGAGATATGCAGGTCGTCGTGTTACTTCGTGTCGTTCGTGGTCAAAAAGTTTCTGGCTGTAATGCTCTGCTGTAACTTCCGCTGCTCCGGTGCATCCCATCTTCTGCCCGCAGGTAGATTCCTGCCTGTGCAGATCAAAACTCATTCGAGGAGACACACGATGAAGAAATTTCTCAGCAGTTTGACGCTCACCTGCGTGCTCGCCGCTTCCATGGCCGCCTTCGCTCAGGACACCATGAAGAACGACACCATGAAGAAGGACGACGCCAAAACCGACACCATGAAGAAAGATGAAATGAAGAGCGACAAGAAAGCCGCCAAGAAGGCCAAGAAAGATTCGATGAAGAAAGACGACATGAAGAAGGACGATATGAAAAAGGACGACAGCATGAAGAAAGACGAGATGAAGCAGAACTAGTCGTCGTTCGGAGAATTTGAGGCGCGGGCCGCCCGGCTCGCGCCTGATTATTTTGGGCTGGACAACCTCTAACGGCGGGCGCCTTGCGGCTCTTCTTCTTCCACATCGGAATTCGCCTCGGCTTGCGTACCCAAAACAGCGCTCGCCGCGCCCACCACGTCAGTGTTCAGATATTTCCGCATGCACCGCAGGCAAGGAACATAGCCCTCCCGCACGGCCTCTTTGGCCGTCAAGGTGCGTACACTCGCCTTGTTGTGAATGAAGTCGCATCCCGCCACATGAAAGACCTTGGCATCCGACGAAACCACGACCAGCATGTCTGGAGGAATGCCGCGCGGCGGCTGCGCCATCCTGGTCAACGGCGGATTGATCATGGCCAGCGAATTGGCCAGCCGCAATCCTCCCGTAAGCAATGCCAGCGCTGCCAGCGGAACCAGCCAGGCCGACCAGGTCGACCAGCGGCTACTCACGCGCGCCGTCTGCGTCAGCCTGCGCTCCAGTCGGCGGCCAAATCCCGCGGGCACCTCTATCATGCGTTCATCGCCGTAGAGCTTTATGACGTTCCGCGTCCCAGCCAGCACCGACGCGCAGCGCGCGCAGGTTTTGAAGTGCTCGTCCATCGCCGCCCGCACGGAAACGTCCACATCCCCCTCCAGGTAATTGGAGATCTCACGCCATACGTGTTCGCAGGGCAATGCTTCCCGATTCACCATGGCTTGTTCCCCTTCTCGAAGGGCACACGGCTGAACCAGCCATGCTCCCATCCGCCGGCCAGCAGGTCGCGCAGCATAAGCCGCGCCCGCAGCAGCCTTGTCTTCACCGACGCCACCGATATTCCCAATGCCTCCGCGGTCTCCTGAATATTCAACTGCTCCATGTCGCGCAACACGAAAACGTCCCGGTATTTCATGTCGAGCGTGGCCAGCGCCTCGGCCAGCCTCTGCCGCACTTCTTTCCGCTCTAGCGCTTCGGAGGGGATCTCGCGCCAGTCGGCGAATTCCCGGGGGGCGTAGTCGCTCCCCTCATCGCGGCGGTCGTCGATGGCTTCCATCACCACGGTGCGCTCCCTTCTCCGCCGCATCAGCGCCTCATTCACGGTAATCTGAATCAGCCACGTGCTGAAGCGCGCTTCGGCGCGGAACTGCCTGATATTGGCCAAGGCCTTAAGCATCGCCTCCTGCGCCACGTCTTCGGCATCCGATTCGTTGTGCAGAATGGCCATCGCGGCGGCGAAGACCCGGCGTTCATAAGGCCGCACCAGCTCATAAAAATGTTCGTTCTCCCCGTGCTGCACGCGCCGGATCAGATCCTGCTCGTGCGTCATGCCCGACTGCCCCGGATTGTCCACGACCACGTTCAATTCGGCCATCTCGCCCGCCGCGTCAGTACTCGGGATCTTTCTTCCAGCCGGTCAGCATGGACACGAAGTTATTCCAGCCGTGCAAAATCACCATGATCAGATGTCCGAACACAAAAGCCAACGTCGCCCACATCGCCAGGAAATGCCACAACCGCGCCCAGTGAAACCCGCCCATGAGGAGTGCCAGCCAGGAGAACTGCACCGGCTTCCAGATCGCGAATCCGGTCACCACGGATAGCACTCCCAGCCCGATCGCGCTCGTGTACGCCTGCTTCTGCAGCGGGTTATAGGCTTCGTGCTGCTCCGGCTTCGGCCCGAAGAAAAAGTAATGCCGCACCATGGGCCACACGCCGGGGATATCGCGATGGGTGAACAGAACCTGCCGGTAGTTTCCGCTGAAGAGCTGATAGCCGACGTAGATCAGGCCGGTGGCCAGGTAAATCCACATGAACGTCAGGTGCCACTGCAACGCGCCACCGAGCCATCCACCAATGGCGAACGACTTCGGCCAGTTCAACAAGTCTTTCTGCGGGATCTTCGCGCCGAAGCTGGGGAACGCGCGAAAAATCTGCAGCCCGCTGCCCACCATCACGAACAGCGAAACCGCGTTGATCCAATGACAGAGGCGCACGACCAGCGGATGTTCATACACCGCTCGCGTCACTGGCTCGCTTTCATCCTTCGTTCTAACGATCTCGACCACAGCACCGCTCATCGCCGCCTCCGGCTCGACTCACAACCGGGCTCACAGCCCGTAGTAGTAGGGATACCCCTGGTCTTCCCAGTAGCCGACCTTGTCAATCACGCTGGTGACTTTGATGTCGGTCAAGTACTTGGCTTGCTTGTAGCCAACTTTGGTGGGAACGTTCAGTCGCAGCGGCGCGCCGTGCTCACGCGTCAGCGGGCGGTCGTACATCTCCCAGCAAAGCAGGGTCTGCGGATGCAGCGCCGTCGCCATGTCGAGCGTCTCGTAATAATCATCGGCGCAGCCCATAGTGATGTAGCGGGCGGATGTGTCCGCTCCTACCATCTTCAGGAAGTTCGAAAAGCGCGTGCCGCCGAAACGGCCAATCACGTCCCAACCTTCGACGCAGACGTGGCGCGTGTTCTGGCGTTGCAACGGCAGAGCCTGAATCTGCGCCAGAGTGTAGTCGCCCGGTTTCTGCACGGCTCCGGCCACGGTGAGCGTCCAGTTTTCGAAGATGACCCCCGGATCGTCCACGTCGTAGCCATTAATGGGAAACTTGTTGAACGGGGTGACCTCGGAATCGGAAAACGTGGGGGCAAGATGCTCGCGGCGGAACAGCGCTCCCGAAGCCCAATCGCTGAAGCCCAGACCTTTCTTCAGCAACCATTCCTGCGAGCCCGGGATGGCGAATGCCCCGAGGGCGAGCACAGGCGCGACTTTCAGCAACTCACGACGCGACACCTGAGCGAACTTCCGCTGCGTCATTCCCGATTCAATGATTCTCCGCTCGGGAGGCGGCGATGGCACGGCGCTGGCGGCCTGACTACCGGGCGGGTTCGATGAAGGTTCGTCGCCCGCCGGCTGGCTGCCTGCGGGCGCGCCATCAGGGTCAACATTCGGCTGTGGTTTGCCGTCTTCTGGTTGCATCACTCACCTACGTGTCACAAAGGTTCTCTCCATGGGATTCGGGAGGGCCCACAAAGTTACGCCAAGATAGCATGGTAGGTGCAAGAATGGGCCAAAGGACCATCCGAGTATTCAGGAAATACTTCTTTTGCTGGCCTTCGACTGCCCATTCAAGGCATACTTTTCACAGGAATCTGAGTAAACGGGCCCAATTTTCTCCATGGTTGATCCAAGGTTGTCTCTGAAAAGCGCGCCGCAGCCGCCGCAAAATTCGACGGCGCAGCGGCCTCCGGAGTTCAAGCAACGTCGCCTCATGCTGATCGCCTTGAGCATGCTTCTGTTTGCTCTGGCAATCGTTCTTTACCGTGATCGTGATTTCTGGTTCCCGGATACGCAGGAAGCGGACGATCAGGAGGTCACCGATCCGTCGGCCGATGCGACTTCTCCCCAACCCGCCGCACCGATCGCCAAGTCAGACCCGCCTTTAATCACGCGAACGCAAACGTCGCGGCGTTCGAAACATGCCGTACTTGATCGCGGTGCGGTCGATGCCTCGTCACAAAATCAGACGGCCGGCGACCTGCCCTTCGCCACCGTAACGCAAAGAACGGTGCTGCCCGCGCTGGAAGTCGAAGTCGTCGCAGGCGATGTCCACAAGCAGGTGCATCCCGGGTCGAATTCCGTGCATGTCGAGTTACAGCCCGAAACTTCGACGCAACCCGAGACCGTGCCACCGGCAGCGGATGTTCCCGAGAGACCGCCAGTCAATGTCACGAATGCCGCTGAGCACGTCGAGATGTCTGCGGACACGGCTGACGTCGTTAGCCGCCCGGTCAGTCCCGGGTATCCCTTGCTGGCGCGGCAGATGAAGGTGCAAGGGTCGGTAATCTTGCAGGCGCTGATCGGGCGCGATGGCCTGATCCAGAATCTGCGCGTCCTCAGCGGGCCTCCCATACTCGCCGGCGCCGCGCGCGAAGCGGTGAAGCAGTGGCACTTCAAACCGCATCTTGAAGGCTCGGAGCCAGTCGAGACGCAGGCCAATATCACGGTGAACTTCACCATCTCAACCAACTGAATTACAGCGAGGGCGATTTGAAATCACCGCTGCGGAACGCATACTCCATTGATCGCAGACCGCTTTCTCGCCGTTTATTCGGCCCTGTCTTCGCAGTCATGACGCTGCTCGCCACGATCACATCGCGATCTTCCCCCGCGTTCGCACAACAGGGGGGAGCAGCTGTACCCTTGAAGGTCACTAGCCCAAGTTTTTCCAACGGGGGAGACATCGCGAGAAAATTCACGTGCGATGGCGCTGACATTTCTCCGCAGCTTTCATGGACCGATCCGCCCGCTGGCACCAAGACCCTTGCGCTCCTTGTAGACGATCCAGACGCGCCCTTCGGAAACTGGAATCACTGGACGATATGGAATCTGCCCGTGGATTCACACGGTCTTCCCGAAGGGGTTAGCAAGAAGTACTCTCTGCCAGATGGCTCCCAGCAGGGTGACAACGACTTTCATAACCCCGGATACAACGGGCCATGCCCGCCTCCAGGAAAGCGTCATCGTTACTACTTCAAACTGTTCGCACTAGATACTGCACTGAAGCTGTTTGTTCTTGACACCCCTCCAGACAAGAAAGAACTGCAAGCCGCCATGAAGGGACACATCCTGGATCAGGCGGTCTGGATGGGTCGCTACGGGCGCTAAATGCGTTCATGGTAAACTTTGCGGAGCGCACAAGGGCGCATCCGGTCCGCGGAAAGGACAGAAGTCCACCTCGTCGTAACCAATTCGTTTCAACGAACTCACTTTCGCCCATTTCATGCGGACCTCGGGCACACGAGAGGAAGTTCGTTATGCCAGTCCGACCGCTCCCCGCCAATCCGAATCTCGACCACCTCAAGTATCAAGCCAAAGATCTGCTCCGCGATCATGCAGCCCATCAGCCCGACGCGGCCCAGAAAATCAGGGAATTCCATCCGCGTTATCAAACCTCCACGGATACCGAAATTTTTAACGCAGAACTCAGCCTCAGCGACGCCCAACTCACCATCGCGCGCGAGAGCGGCTTCCCTAGCTGGCCCCGATTGAAGCGCCACGTCGAAAAGCCAACTCTCTCCGATCGACTGGACCTGAAGCACCATGAAAGGATCGAGGATGCCGCGTTTCGTCACGCCGTCGACCTCCTCGACGCCGGCGATGTTGCAGGCTTGCGCGAACACCTGCGCCGACATCCGAATCTCGCTCATCAGTGGGTTGTTTTCGAAGGCGGGAATTACTTTCGCAATCCGACGCTGCTGGAGTTTGTGGCGGAGAATCCCGTGCGCCACGGCACGCTTCCCAAGAACATCGTCGACAGCGCCCAGGTGATCCTCGACGGCGGAGTGGAGCAAGCCGCGCTGAACGAGACCCTGATGCTGGTCGCGACCGGCAGTGTGCCGCGGGAATGTCGCGTGCAGATACCCCTAATCCATCTGCTCTGCGACCACGGAGCCAACCCCGAGAGTGCGATCGAAGCAGCCGCTCTGCACAGCGAATTTGAAGCACTGCAAGCGTTGCTCGATCGCGGCGCCAAAATCAATTTGCCGGTTGCCGCGGCTTTGGGAGACACGGAACAATTCCGCCGATTATTTCTCGGCGCAAGCGCGCCCGATCGACACCTCGCGCTTGCCCTTGCCTCCCAATTCAATCGCGTCGCAATCGTCCGGATGCTGCTCGACGCCGGCGAAGATCCCAACCGCTACCATCCCGTGGGCGGACACTCGCACTCAACGCCGCTGCACCAGGCCGCCGCCGGTGGCTATGACGAATTGGTCCGGCTGCTGGTGGAACGCGGGGCAAGATTGGATATGAAAGACATTCTGTGGCGAGGTACTCCGGCAGATTGGGCGCAGCACGAAGGAAAATTAGAAACTGAAGCGTATCTCCGCGCGAAGGAGAAAGAGCAAACCGCCGGCGAAAAACCAAGTGCGGACCGACAAACGCGAACCAAGAATAGAGCCCAAAAATAACGAGCGTCCTGAGATCCTCGCGGATCCAGGACGCCCGGGCAGCCCTCCCCCAGAACTGCTCACCGTAGAAATTAATCCTGCGTCTTCTTCTTGCCTATAGCACTTCAGTGCTATCGAATTCCATCGCCACTCAACGTCGCTATCGCGCTGAAAAATCGGCGAGTTGGACATTCTTAGGGGTCTAACGACTCCCGTCTCTCTTCTCTGGAGTTTCTGCGGGGTTTGCCGATGACAAAAACGTTGGCGGCCAAATTTATGTCCGTCGTCCGGGAGCTACTGCATGTTCGCGATCATCGGCATCGTCGTCGTCTTCGGCTGTGTGGTGGCCGGCTACTTGATGGAGCACGGCAATTTAAAAGTCCTGATTCAACCGGCGGAGTTGGTGATCATCGGCGGCGCCGCAGTCGGCACGGTGCTGATCGCCAACCCGCTGCACATCATCAAGAAAATCGCCGGAGGCATTGGTAGCGTTTTCGGCAGTTCGAAGTTCGGCAAGCAGACCTACATCGACGCGCTGAAGATGATGTATGAACTATTCAACAAGGCGCGCAAAGACGGCCTGATGGCGCTTGAGGCCGACGTCGATGATGCCGCCAAGAGCCCCATATTTTCCAAGAATGCGGCCTTCGTCAAGAACCATCATGTTTGCGATTTCGTTTGTGACTCGCTGCGCATGGCGGTCACCGGAGTTGATCCGTTCGAACTCGATCAGATGCTCGATCTCGATCTGGAAGTGCAACACCACGATGCCGCCCAGCCGACGGCCGCGCTCAGCAGCATGGCCGACTCCCTGCCCGGCCTGGGCATCGT
>Ga0075017_100000405_pt1 | contig 23703 bp, 23 predicted proteins | sample AleBraG_ABR_2012_FD_71475 | JGI IMG/M metagenome (GOLD analysis project Ga0075017, IMG submission 71475) | Freshwater sediment microbial communities in response to fracking from Pennsylvania, USA - Alex Branch Run_MetaG_ABR_2012 | ecosystem: Environmental > Aquatic > Freshwater > Creek >... | reverse complement strand
TGCAGGCCTCGCTGCTGATCCGGGGCGCACCGGCGGCGGTGGCCGACGCATTCTGCGGGACGCGCCTGGGCGCCTGCACGGGACGGACGTTCGGCGAGCTCCAGGCCGGCCTGGAGCTCGAGGCGATCGTCGAGCGGGCCCGGCCGGACCGGCACGCATGAGGGTCGTCGCGATCCAGCCCGACGTGGCGATCGGCGAGGTCGAGCGGAACCTCGGGCACCTCGAGGACCTGATCGGCCAGGCGGCGCGCGAGCACAGCCCCGAGGCGATCTTCCTGCCGGAGAGCATGACGAGCAAGAACGTCTATGACCGGCGGATGCGCTCCGTGGCGCGGCCGCTGGAGGGAGCGCCGCTGGAGATGCTCAGACGGGCCGCCCGCCGGCACGACTGCCTCCTCGGCGGCGGCTACATCGCGATCCGCGGATCCGACACGCGCGGGACCTACGCGGTCGTCGAGCCCGACGGCAGGGCGCAGTTCCACGACAAGGACCAGCCCTCCTTCTGGGAGAACAACTACTACTCGGGTGGCCAGGACGACGGCGTCCTCAGCACCTCGCTGGGTACGATCGGGATCGCCAACGGCTTCGAGTGGGGGCGCACCCGGACCGCCCGGCGGATGCTCGGGCGGGTCTCGCTGCTGGCCGGCGGGATGCACTTTCCCTCGTTCCCCAACTGGCGGGCGACCAGACGGTGGTTCTGGGATCGCGACCACCAGGCTCTGCTCCAGTACGCCCGCGAGACGCCGCCGCGGATGGCGCGCCTGCTGGGGGTGCCGGCTGTCCACCCCTCCCACGTCGGCGAGTTCGTGATGGAGACGATGATGGTGCCGGGCCTCGCCTGGCCCTCGATCTGCGTCGGCGAGACGGCCATCTGCGATGCCGACGGGGTCGTGCTCGAGCGCCTCTCCTTCGAGGACGGCGAGGGCTGGATCTGCGCCGAGCTGGACACCGCCGCGGAGCCCCGGCCGCGCGACCCGATGCCGCCGGGTTTCTGGAATTCGCTGCTGCCGGTCTCGGTCCATGGCGTCTGGCTCGCCGGGAACCTCCACGGCCGCCTCAAGTACCGGGCGATGAGGCGCCTGGGGATGCACGGCTGGCAGAAGTAGCCGCGGACGCGTAGATTCGGTCCGTGGGCGAGGCGAAGCTCGAGGCGGCACTGGCGCGCGAGGCACAGCTGCGCGAGCGCCTGCGCGTCTTCGGCCGGATCCAGGAGGCGCTGGGGCGCCTGCGCGAGTTCGGCTCGGTCGCAGCGATGATCGAGCGCGCGCCGGCCGAGGTGGCCCGCTCCTGCAACATGGACCGCGTCGTCATCTACCGCCTCTCCGCCGACGGCCTGATGGTCGCCGAGTCCTTCCACATCGAGGGCGACGCGGGCGCGGGGCAGCGACTGCTGGCCTTCAGCCGTGCCCACCCTGTCCCGCTGGGCGAGCAGATCCTCGAGCGCGAGATGCTGCGGCGACGCCGGCCGATCGTCGTCCACGATGCCCAGCACCACCCCGAGACCCACAAGCCGCTGGTCGTCCCCTACGGCACGCACGCCTATGTGGCCGCGCCGATCATGCCCGAGGGCCGGGTGATCGGCTTCCTGCACGCCGACAAGGGGCTGCAGTGCCCCGGGGACCCCGAGGGCGTCGATGACCTGGACCGCGATGCGCTGTGGGCCTTCGCCGAGGGCTTCGGCCACGCCATCGAGCGGATGCGCCTGCTCGAGCGCTTGCGCTCCCAGGCCGAGGATGTGCGTCGCCTGATCGCCCAGACCGAGGCCGTCGTCACCGCCCACCTCGACGACCAGGTCGAGCTGGTGACGGGCCCCGCCTCCTCCGATCCCCTGGCCCACACCGCCGCGGCACTCTTCGCGGCCACCGAGAGCCCGCTCGAGCTGGCGCTGACCCGCCGTGAGACGGAGGTCCTGCGGCTGATCGCCGAGGGCGCCACGAACGCCCAGATCGCCGCGCGGCTGGTGATCACCGAGGACACGGCCAAGTCCCACGTCAAGCGGATCCTGCGCAAGCTGGGCGCCGGCAACCGGGTCGAGGCGGCCACGATCTACCTTCGTGCGCAGGGATGAGCGACTACCAGCAGACACGGGCCCGGCATGTCCAGTACCTGTTCGGCCGGCTCGGCGAGCACCTCGAGCGCCTCGACTGGTCGGCCGAGCGGCTGCACGAGCACCGGACCGAGCGCCTCAGGGCCCTGGTGAGGGCCGCCAGGTCGGGCTCGCAGTGGCACCGCGCTCGCCTCGGGGATCTCGATCCCGAGACCCTGGAGGTGGACACGCTCAGAGACCTGCCGGTGATGGGCAAGGAGGATCTGATGGAGCACTTCGATCAGATCGTCACCGACCCGCGGGTGACGCTCGCGGCGGCGAACCAGCACATCGCGTCACTGAGCTCGGACAGGTATTTCCTGGGCGACCTCCACGCGGTCGCCTCCGGCGGCACGAGCGGCATCCGGGGAGTCTTCGTCTGGGGCTGGGAGGCCTGGGCCACGATCCAGCTGACCGCCATGCGCCAGCAGCTGAAGGACCGCCTGGCGGACCCCGAGCTCGCCTCGACCCCGCCCGTGACGATGGTCGTCACGGCCAACAACGCGACCCACTCCACGACGGCCCTGGCCGAGACGTTCGCGACCGAGGCCGTCCAGATGCACCGCTTCCCGATCGGCATGCCGATCGAGCGGATCGTGGCCGGCCTGAACGGGATCGCGGGGGACGGCCTGGCCACCTACCCCTCGATGCTCGCCCGGCTGCTCGCCGAGGCCCGTGCGGGGCGCCTGAGGATCAGCCCGCGGCGCATCCTGACGATGGCCGAGCCGCTGCTTCCCGAGATCCGCAGCGAGGCCGAAGCCAGATGGCGGGCGCCCGTTGCGAACATGTGGGGAACCTCGGAGGCCGGGATCAACGCGCTCGGCTGTTTCCGCGGGCCCGGGATGCACATACCCGAGGATCTGCTGATCCTCGAACCGGTCGATGAGGGCGGCGGGCCCGTGCCGGCCGGAGTCACCTCCGCGAAGGTCCTGGTCACGAACCTCTTCAACCCGCTGCAGCCGCTGATCCGTTACGAGATCACCGACGAGGTGACGCTCCTCGACGGGCCCTGCGCCTGCGGCTCGGCGCACCGCCGCGTCGCCGACATCCAGGGCCGGCTGGACGACACGTTCACCTACCGCGACGGGGTCTCGATCCACCCGCATGTGTTCCGCTCGGCCCTGCAGCGGGAGGCCTCGATCACCGAGTACCAGGTCCGCCAGACCCCGTCGGGGGCCGAGATCCTGATCCGGGCCACCCAGCCCGTGGACACCGATCGGCTGGAGCGGCGGCTGCGGGAGGAGCTGGCGACGCTCGGCCTCGAGGAGCCCCTGATCGCCACGCGGCTGGTGGACGAGCTGACGCGCCTCGAGACCGGCAAGCTGCGGCGCTTCATCCCGCTCGCCGGCGGGCCGGCCTGACCCCCTGCGCGCCGGGTATCGACCTGGCCCGGGCCCCGAGGCTCAGGCGCCGGCGCCGGGCAGGCGGGCGCCGTCGATCCAGGTGGCGTGGAAGCCGAGCGGGACCCGCCCGGGCAGTTCGAGCCGGCAGACGGGGCCCTCGCCGAGCGCCCGGGCGTCGAGCACCTGGACCTCCGAGCGCTGCTCGCGCTCGTCATGGACGTAGGAGATGAGGTAGCCGTCGTCCTCGCCCGTGGAGCCGGGCCGGGGGGCGAACGGCGCCTCGCTGCCCCAGCGCCCCTCGCCGAACCAGTGGGTCTCGCCCTGCCCGGTCTCGGTATCGAACTTCGTCAGGCCGTCGAACAGCAGCGTCTTCTCGGGGGAGATGTGCATGTTGTAGGCGTAGCGGGTGCGGCGCCCCATGCGATCGAGGCGAATCGACGGGAACTCGCAGTTCTCGTCGTCGAGCACCTGCTCGGATGTGCGGCCGCTGTGCAGGTCGAAGCGGTAGCGGTGGACGTGCGCGTCGAGGCGCAGGTAGCCGAGCATCTTCGCCAGCGGGCTGGCGTCCGCGGGCAGGGGCTTGGGCTGCTTGACGCGGCAGACGTCGAGGACCACCGACCCCGTCTCCTCCCAGGCGTTGATCGAGTGGTAGATGTAGCACGGCGCCGCCTCGAACCAGCGCACCTCCTGCGGGGCGCCGAAGCGGGGGATCAGCCCGAAGCGGGCCGGGAGATCGCGGTCGAAGACGAGCCTGTGGCGCCCCGCGGCCGCGGCGGCCCGGTCGGCGATCAGCGGCAGGTCCATCAGGATCGACCAGTGCTCGGTCGCCGCCATGTCATGCGGCAGCCTCGGCCCCGGAAGCTCGATCCCCACCCGGTGGCTCACCACACCGTCGGGGCTGACGACGCCGTAGCGCAGGTGGGGCTGGTGGATCCCGTAGTCGAAGAACAGCAGCTCGCCCGTGACCTCGTCGACCTTGGCGTGGGCGGAGAGCTCACCGGTGAGCGATCCCGAGAAGTCCTCCTTGCCGATCGTCTCGAGCGTCACCGGGTCCAGCGCATAGGGCTCCCCCGAGCGATACCACAGTGCCAGCAGCCTGTCTCGGTGGAACAGCACGTCGGTGTTCGCCGTGTCCTTCTCCCGCCCTTCGGGGTTGGCGGCGAACGGCTCCAGGATACCCTGGTAGATCGCCCGCTCGGCGTCGCGCTCGGTGACGAAACCGTCGGTCCTCACCCAGCGGTTGCGGTAGGTCGCCTCGCCGTCGGCGAAATGGACGGCGTGGACCATTCCGTCCCCGTCGAACCAGTGGTAGCGGCCGATCGGGTGGTGCTGCGGATTCGGCCCGTTGCGGACATAGACGCCGTTGAGGTCATCCGGGAGTCTTCCGTCCAGGACGCGCAGACGCAGCGTCCGCTCGTCGCGCACGGGCTCATAGGGGCCGAGGAGGTATGGGTTCCGCTCATCGGTCTCGACGGGCGGGACGCTGGCCGAACGGTCGAGGTGCAGGGACATCGAGCTCTCCTCCGGGCTTGCCTGTGCTCGCTGCGGCAATCCTAACGGCGCCCGGTCGCCCGGCACAAGCCGCGACTGGCAATCTGTCGGCCGACAGGCCGAGGGCTCACGACGGGGGCTCGATCGGGAGCCCGAGGGTCATCCAGTCGTGAATGCCACCCCGGTAGAAGAGGATAGAGCCGGCAGGAAAGCCGAGCGTCAGAAGGGTTCGGATCGCATCGGGCGTCGCGGCGCACTGTGGCCCGTTGCAGAAGAAGACCGTCGCCGTCTCCCGGTCGAGGCGAGCGAGTTCCGCCTCGATCCGGTCGTGGGGGAGGTTGAGCGCACCGGGAATCGTGCCCGCTCGATAGAAGTGCGCCAGCCTTGTATCCACGATCGGGCCGTTGTTCTCGATCCGCTCAAGGACCTCGAGCTCACCCACTGTGCGGACCCCCGGCGCCAACTCGATCGGCGTGATCGCGCCCCAGGTGGCATCGACCGTCACGAGCCCCGGCTCCTCGGGGCTCTGCCTGGGAACCATCATCGCCCGCTCACGTCTGGCCATGCGCTCGATGCGAGGCGAACGCTTCGCCTGCCCGCCACCGGTGTCGATCGGGCGCTCCATGCCCTCAGGAGTGCCCGAACCTGACGTCGGGGAGTGCGCGGCGCATCCACCTGGGCAGATACCAGGCGCGGGCACCCATCAGCCGGAGCAGGACCGGGAGCAGGAGCAGTCGGACCAGCGCCGCATCGAGCAGCACGGCCACTCCGAGGATGATCCCCATCTCCTTGGGCGGCAGCGGCCCGGAGAGGGCGAATGTGAAGAAGACGGCGACCATGACGGCGGCGGCGGCGAAGATGACCCGCCCGGAGTGGGCGATCCCGCCCACCATCGCGTCCCTCGCACTGTGGCTGTGGTCCCAGTGCTCCTTGGCGGAGGACAGCAGGAACATCGTGTAGTCCATCGAGATCGCGAAGATCATCGCGAAGAAGAAGACCGGTCCCCAGGCGTCCAGGAAGCCCTGGGGCTGGAAGCCGAGCAGCGAGTGCAGCGCTCCGTCCTGGAAGATCCACTTCGAGACGCCGAACGCCGCCCCGGTGGCGAGCAGGTTGGTGAGCACGCCGGCCGCCGCGAGCAGCGGGGCCTGCAGCGCGAACAGCAGCAGCAGGAAGCCGAGCACCAACACCACTCCGATCACGAGCGAGGTCTTCGCGGAGAGCAGCTTCTGCAGGTCGTGGTTTTCGGTGACCGCGCCGCCGAGCAGGGTGCCGGCGGGCACCTCGCCGCGGAGGCGGTCGATCGTGGCGCCGACGGCGGGGTTCGAGGGGTCCTGACGGGGGATCGCCGTGACGAGGACAAGGCCGCCTGCGCCGGGCTGGGTCGGCATGACCTGTGCGATGCCCGGGTCTGCCTTTGCGATCGCGGTAACCCTCGCGGCGTCGGCTGCGGGTGTGATGAGCTGCAGCGGGCCCGTGGCCCCGGGGCCCATGGCGGCCTGGACCTGGTTGTAGCCGATGCGGGAGGAGTCGCTGCTCGGTACGACCTTGATCGAGGGCATCGAGGTCTTCAGCTGCGTCACGGGGTAGGCCAGCGCCAGCAGCACCGCTAGCGCGGGGAGCCCGTAGCGCCAAGGGTGACTCCAGAGGCGCTCGCCCCAGGCCGCGAAGCGGGGCGAGCGGTGCTCGCCGCTGTGCGCCCATGGCAGCGCGAGGTTGTCGACTTTCGGCCCGAGCTTGGCCAGCACCGCCGGCAGCAGGGTCAGGGTCGCGGCGAGCACGAAGATGACGGCGAGCATGATCCCGAGGCTCATGCTGCGGAAGGCGGGGCTCGGTACGAGCATCACGGCGGTGAGGGAGATGAGAACGGTCACGCCGCTGAACAGGACCGCCTTGCCGGCGGTGTCCATCGTCACCGCGGTCGCCTCGACCGGGTCCAGCTTCGAGCCGAAGAAAGCGGCGCGGAAGCGCATCACGAGGAACAGCGCGTAGTCGATGCCCAGCGCGAGCGCGAACATCAGGGCGAAGTTCATCGCCCAGATCGAGATCGGCGAGATCTTCGTGCCGAGGTAGAGCATCCCTGCCGCCGAGAGCAGGCCGACCATGGTCAGCATCAGCGGCAGCCCGGCGGCGATGAGCGAGCCGAAGGCGAGCAGCATGATGCCGAGCGTCACGGGCCAGGAGATGACCTCGGATTTGAGCATCGCCGAGCGGTTGGCGGCGTTGAAGTCAGACCACATCCCGGCGGCGCCCGTCAGGTTGACCACGACCGCGCCCGTGGAGAGCCCGTGCAGGCTTCCCTTGAGTTTGTCGGCCGCGGCGACCATCTCGTTCGGGTTCCTGGCGGCCCCCGCCTGCACGATCGCGGTGTGTCCGTCGCGGGAGATGGACAGCCCGGCCGTGGGCGCGACCACAGTCCGGACCGCACTGCTTGCGCGTAGCGTTCGTTCGACGCGCATGATCGCCGACCTGAACGCCGGCGAGGCGACGGTTTCGGTCGGTGAGTAAACGACGGTCATCAGCCCGTAGCTGCCCAGGCCCGCGAAGTTCCTTTCGACCAGCTTGCGGGCCTGCACGGACTGCGAGCCGCTCGCTTCCCAGCCCGCGCCCGACAGGGCGGTCTCGACCTTCGGCGCGAAGAACCCGAGCACGACGGCGACGAGTGCCCATCCGATCAGGACGGTGCGGAAGTGCGTCGCCGTGTAGCGCCCCAGGCGTCCAATCGGACCGACATCCGCAAGACGGCGGACTGGCGTCCTCGGGATCGTGACGGGTGCGGGCGCGGTGGTGGTGCTCATGAGCGTGCCTCCAGGCGGGGATGGATGACGAGCGAACTGCGGCGCGGCGAGATCTCGCCCCTTCATGCGGGCAGCATAGCACAACTACACACTTGTGTGTGGTAATAGCTGTTAGCTGACCCAGGGGGCCCGAGGGGCCTACTCGGCGCCCCCGACGAGCGCCGTGAGCTCGGCGAGCTGGAGCTGAAGTCCTCCGCAAACCTGTTCGCAGAGCGCGAAGACGCCCTCGTCGGCGATGCTGTAGATCGAGTTGTTGCCCTGCTTGCGCCTGGCGAGGATTCCGGACTGAAGCAACATCCCCAGGTGCTTTGAGGTGTTCTGCTGGCTCGTCCCCAGGCGTTCGGTGATCTCGGTGACCGTGAGCTCCTCGTCGCGCAGGAGATCAAGGATTCTGATCCGGTTGGGATCACCGATGACCCGCAGTCGCGCGGCGATCATCTCGGCGAGGTCGATCGGTATCGGGCTGGGTAGCTTCATCGATTGCTCTCCTGTCTGATCTTGGCCGCCCGCCGACGGGCCGGCGACATCAAGCGAGCGGATCGGGCGGTGGACCTACCATAGCAAACAAGTGATTGGTTGTTTGATTGTGTTGAGAGCCTGCCTTGGGCTCCATCGCCACACCGCAGCGGGGCGCGGCTCACCCCTCGGCGGGGCCCGCGCCGGGCGGCGGCTCACCCTCCGGGGCGCCGTCCTCGGCGATCCCCTCGACGAACCCGGCGGCCTTCTCGCCGGCCTTCTGGATCTGCTCGTGGTACCTGCCGCCGGTCCGCTGGTCTGCGGCCTCGCCGACCTTCGCGACCGTCTCCTGGATCTGGTCCTTGTGCTCGACTACCGCCTCCTCGGCCTTGCTGCGGAGGTCCTTGAGCCTGTCCGATAGTCCCATTGGCGCCTTTCGAAGATGACCTGTCGCCGTTGATGCTAGCCCGCCCGTCGCCGCCGGCGCTGGACCGGCGAGCCACGAGCGGACCGCCAGCGCCGTCCGCTCCCCGCTGAACATCGCCCCCTGGATCGAGGCCGTGTCGCGATGGTCGCCGCAGACGAACAGCCCCTCGCCGAGGGCCACGCGCCGGCGCGGATCGAGCGGCGGCGTCTGAGCCGGTTGGCCGTGCGGGATGACGTCGGTCCGCAGGTGCTCCCAGTCGCCGGCCATCGAGCCGAACCAGCCCGCCAGCTGCTCGCCGACGCGCCCGGCCAGCCCCCGCTCCAGTGCCCGCGGGCCGGGCACCGCGGCGGCTACCAGCGAACGGCCCGGGGGCGCGTAGGAGGGCTGGACCTCGCTCATCACGACGACGTTGAGCACCGGGCCGCCGCTGCTGCCGTCCAGCAGGAGCGTCGGACCCAGGTGCGGGGGCTGTGCGCTCGCAAACCAGCAGCAGGCGGCCGCCCGCGATCCGGGATCGGGCACCCGCGCGCCGATCAGCTGGTGGGCCGCAGGGCCCTCGGTTGCCACGATCAGGGCCCGGCCCCCGACCCGCTCGCCGTCAGCGAGCACGGCGGTCCTGCCCTCCAGGCGAGCCACCCTGGCCCCCGTCCGCACCGACCCGGCCGGCAACCTGGCTGCGAGCTGGGCGGCGATTGCACCGATCCCGCGGCGCGGCAGCCCGGTGGCGCCGCGGGCCAGCATCTTGAGGATCAGCTCGAAACGCCGGCTCGAGACCTCGAGCCCGGGATCGAGCTGGATGCCGGCGAACAGCGGCCGCCAGAAGGAGTCGATGAAACGCTCCGAGAAGCCGGCTCGCCTGAGGCGCTCGGCCGTGCTCACGTCGGGATGGCGCAGCAGCTCGCCGACGGGCCGGCGCAGGACCTCGCCGACCAGCAGGGCCGCCCGCAGCTTGTCGACCGTGGTTCCCACCGGGGCGCTGAGCGTGCCGAGGAGCTCGGATGGTCGCCGGCGCGGGTCGCTGAGACGGTCCAGCCCGGCACCCGAGCGGACCACCGCGCCCGGCTCGAACAGGCCCAGCTCGAGCGCCTGGAGATCAATGCGGGCGCGCACCTGGGGGTAGGCGGTCAGCAGGATCTGAAAGCCGCGGTCCAGCAGAAAGCCGTCGAGCTCGTCCGTGCGCACCCGTCCGCCGATCCCGTCGGAGGCCTCGAGGACGATCGACTCGACGCCCGCGAGGGCCAGGTCCTGGGCGCAGGTGAGGCCCGCCAGGCCGGCGCCGACGATGACCGCGTCGTGCCTCACCCGGCGTGGACGGCGGCGGCCGCCGTCAGCGGATCCCCGGAGAGGTGGCGGGCCCCGATCCGCTCGGCCAGCTCCCCGTCGATCCCGGCTCCGCCCAGGGCGAGCGGGGTATCGCGGGCCAGCCCGGCGAGCGTCGGCGCCGCCTCGGCGGCCCGCTCGGGCACGCATGCCGCGATCACGACCAGCGCCGGGGTGAGCCGCTCCGCCGCCCCGGCGATTGCCCGGGGCGGCGTGTCCGGCCCCAGGAAGCTGATCCGCCAGCCGTGCCCGCGCAGCGCCAGGCCGAAGCAGATCAGGCCGATGTCGTGCTGGTCGCCCGGAATGCATGAGAGCAGCGCCAGCGGACCGCCGCCCCCGCCCCAGCCGCGTGCCAGGCCGAGCAGCCTGCCCCGCAGCAGGGCGCTCGCGAAGTGCTCGGCCGCGATCACCTCCTCGCCGCGCTCCCAGCGCTCGCCGAGGCCGCGCAGATAGGGCAACACGACGTCCCGCAGGACCGTCTCGGTGGCGAAGCGGGAGAACAGCCAGTCGAGCGCCGAGTGGGCCGCGGTGTCGTCCAGCCGGTCGAGGGCCCGCTCGAGCTCGTCCCCGTACTGCTGCGGGATCGAGACGTCGGCCGGCTCCTTCTCGAGCGCCCCGGAGAGATCGGCGCCCGTCACCATCGCCGCCTCGGCCGCCGAGAGCCCGGCGTCGATGTGCGAGCGCATCCGCTCCACACGCATCAGGTCCTCGGCGCCATAGAGCCGGTAGCCGGCGGGAGTCCGGGCGGGGCTGAACAGGTTGTAGCGGCGCTCCCAGGCGCGCAGCAGCTCGGCGCTCACCCCGGTCCGTCGGCTGAACTCGCCGATCCGCAGGTTCCGCTCGGTCGCCGCCGTCGTGCTCATACCCTCACACTATACAGACTCCGGACAGACCTTATACAGAGTCTGGTAGGATCGCCTTTCACGAGCCACACCGACAGGAGAAGACGATGGCCAGATACAAGGCAGCCGTTGCAACCCCCCGACCGATCGACGAGGTATTCGCCTACCTCAGCGACTTCGCAAACACGCTCGAGTGGGACCCTGGCGTGGTCGAGGCGCAGCGCCTGGACGACGGCCCGATCGCCGCCGGCAGCGAGTTCCGGATCGTCTCCGAGTTCCTCGGCCGGCGGACCTCCCTGCTCTACCGCGTCGTCGAGTTCGACCCTCCGCGCCTGGTCACGTTCCGGGGCGTCAACTCGACCGTCGTCTCGCTCGACCGGTTGACCTTCGAGGACTTCGGCGGCGGCACGCAGGTGACCTACGACGCGGACCTCACCCTGAAAGGCCCGCTCAGGGTCGCGGACCCCCTGCTGGCCCTCGCCTTCGGCCGCCTCGGAGATCGGGCCCTGAACGGCCTGCGCCAGACCCTCGCCCGGGTCGTCGAGGACGATGCTCCGCTGCACCCGGCCGAGTCCCTCGCGGCGGCCTCGTAGGGTCCCTCAGGAGGCGGCCGTGAAGCGAAGCCGGGCGTTGGCGAAGCGCTCGAGACAGTCCGTCCCGAGCGCCGCCGCCGGCGTCAGGCAGCCGGCCCGGGCCGGCGTCGCTCCGTCCTCGGCCAGCAGCATCCCCGCCTCACCGAGCAGGCGGGCCGTCGCCAGATAGCCGGGGTGCCCGTCGGCGTCGAGCAGGACGGTCACGAGCCTGCCGCCTGCCGTCCGCCCGATCGCCTTCATCTTCCATTTCCAGCCCTCCATCCGCTCGCCCGTCGGGCCGAATCCGGACGACGGGCCGAGACGGGCCAGCGCGGCGGCCACCGGCCGACGCACCGAAGGCCGGCTGCGGGCCAGGGCCCGCGCCCCCACCTGCGAGGCGGCCATCAGCCCGGCGATCCCCCAGCGGGCCGGCAGCGTCACCGCCCCGCCGCCGATCACGACCGCCTCGCGGTAGCGGAAGGGCTCGGCCGGACGTCCCTCGGCGGCCGCGATCAGCGCCGCCGAGCGGTGGATCACGCCGGGGTTGATAAACGCCGCCGGGGCCATCGGGGCCAGGACCGCGCCGTCCTCGCCCCTGCGCGGCGCCAGGGCAATCGGGCTGACGCGCCTGACGGCGGCCGCGACCGCCGGATCGGTGATCAGGATCGCCGGGTCCTCGATCGCTCGGGCATCCTCGGCACCGGCCATCGCGGCGACGCTCTGGAAGGTCCCACCCGAGATCGCATCCGAGGGCCGCGGCAGGCCGGGCGGGGAGATCATCGACACCTCGACATCGACCGACGCCAGGCCTTCGCCGTGCCGCGTGCGGGCCAGATGGTCGGCCAGCGCGACCATCAGGTCCGGCGGCAGCGCCTCGAAACCGGCCGTCTGGACGATCTTCACGCCCGCCTCGCGGGCCGGGCCCTCGAAGTCGGCGATGATCTCGCGCACGAACGGCAGCTCGCCGGTCAGATCGGCGTAGTGGGTGCCGGCCGCCACGCAGGCCTCGATCACCGGGCGCCCGTAGCGCGTGTAGGGGCCGACCAGGTCGAGCACCACGCGGGCACGTCCGGCCATCGTGGCCAGCGAGCCCGGGTCGGCGACGTCGGCCCCGATCGTCTCGGGTGCGCTGGTGCCGAGGTCCCCGAGGACCGCGGCGACCTTGGCCGGATCGCGCGCCGCCGCCGCCCAGCGCAGCCCCGTCTCGGGCGCCCGCTCGGCGAGGTAGGCGGCCACGCCGCGGCCGGTGACGCCGGTTGCGCCGAAGACCACCACGTCCAGATCGCGCCCGCTCATCGGCCGCAGACCATAGCGCCGCGCGCCCGTTGCCCGTCAGGCCGAGGGGATCCGCCCCCCCGCCGCCCTACTGCGACCGCGCCGCCCTCATCGCCCGTCGCCGAGGTCCCCGGGCCCGTCGTAGCGCGCCACCGTGAATAGCTCCTCGCCCGCGGGTCATGCAATCGCCGGCGCCTCGGGCAGGCGCGCCAGCGCCGCCTCCATTTCGTCCTCCGAGAACTCCGGATCCTCGAGCTTCCCGCCAGGTAGGCGTCGTAGGCGGAGAGGTCGAAGTGGCCATGGCCGCAGAGGCCGAACAGGATCACCCGCTGCTCCCCGGCCTCGCGGGCCGCATCGGCCTCCTCGATCACCGCACGGATCGCGTGAGCCGGCTCCGGCGCCGGGATGATGCCCTCGCTGCGGGCGAAGCGGACGGCCGCCGCGAAGGTCTCGTTCTGACGGTAGGCCCGGGCCTCGACGGCCCCCGCCCTGACCAGTGCGCAGACCATCGGCGAGTCGCCGTGGTAGCGCAGCCCACCGGCGTGGACGGGGGCCGGGACGAAGTCGTGGCCCAGCGTGTACATCGCCATCAGTGGAGTCAGGCCGGCCGTGTCGCCGTAGTCGTAGCGGTAGACGCCCCGGGTCAGCGTCGGGCAGGCCGACGGCTCGGCCGCCACGAAGCGCGTCTTCGCCTCGCCCGCCAGAACCCTGCGCAGGAACGGGAACGTCAGCCCGGCGAAGTTCGAGCCGCCGCCGACACAGCCGATGACCACATCAGGTGCCTCGCCGGCCATCTCCATCTGCGCCATCGCCTCCTGGCCGATCACGGTCTGGTGGAGCATCACGTGGTTGAGCACCGACCCCAGCGAGTAGTTCGTGTCCTCGCGTCCCGCCGCGATCTCGACCGCCTCGGAGATCGCGATGCCCAGCGAGCCCGTGGGGTGGGACTGTTGGGCGCGGCCCGACTCGGTCAGCGTGCTCGGCGAGCGGTGGACCGTGGCGCCCCAGGTCTGCATCATCGAGCGCCGGTAGGGCTTCTGGTCGTAGGAGGAGCCGACCATGAAGACCTCGCACTCCAGGCCGAACAGCGAGCATGCGAACGCCAGCGAGGAGCCCCACTGCCCGGCGCCCGTCTCGGTGCTCAAACGGGCGATCCCGGCCCGCATGTTCTCGTAGGCCTGAGGCACGGCCGTGTTGGGCTTGTGCGAGCCGCTGGGCGAGACGCCCTCGTACTTGTAGTAGATGTGGGCCGGCGTATCGAGCTCGCGCTCCAGGCGGCGGGCCCGGAACAGCGGCGTCGGGCGCCAGATCTTGTAGGCCTCGCGCACCTCCTCGGGAATCTCCACGAAGGGCTCAGGCGAGACCTCCTGTTCGATCAGCGCCATCGGGAAGATCGGCGCCAGGTCGGGCGGGCCGGCCGGCTCGAGCGTCTGCGGGCTCAGCGGCGGCAACGCCTCGCCGGGGAGGTCGGCCAACAGGTTCACCCAGCGCGTCGGTATGTCGCGCTCGGACAGCAGGAACTTCACCGGCTCCTCACTCATGGGCTCCTCCTCGTAGGGCTCGACGTCCTGGCTGCTGCGATCATCGCATGCGCCCCGCCGGCTGGCAATCGCCCCGGCCGGCCCCGACCGGCTCGCTACAGGGGGATCGGCGCCCGCAGCACCGAGTCCCCCGAATGGGCCGGCCCGGCGGCGGCCTGCTGCAGCGAGATGTCGAGGTAGCGGTAGCGGGAGGCGGCCACCGGCAGCGGCACGTCGAGCTCGGCCCGTCCGTCGGCGCCGACGCGGAAGGAGGCGACGGCGACCAGGCTGCGACTGTCGTTCATCAGCCACAGCTCGTAGTAGTCGCCGGGGCCCGTCGCCGGCAGGTGCTGGGCCGTCAGGACCATCCTTCCGCCGGCCGTCATCCGGGCCAGCGCCCGCTCGGAGGACGGGCCGCCCGCCAGGGCGTGCAGCACGACGGTCGGCCCGCTCGAGGCCGAGGGCCGCTCGATCAGCACGCCGATCCCGATGCCCGCGCCGAGCAGCAGCGCACAGGCCGCCGCGACGAGCCCGGGATACCAGCGGCCCCTCGGGGCCGGGCCGCGGCGGGTGCGCGCGGCGGCCGGCCGCGGGCGCTCGCCGAGCGTCTCCCAGGCCTCGCCCGGCAGCGACTCGAGCATGCCGGAGATCACCGCGAGGGACTCGACCCGATCGCGCAGCGCGGGGTCATCGCGCATCCGGTCCTGCAGGCGCCCGCGCTCCTCGGCGCCGAGCTCGCCGAGCACGAAGTCCGCGATCTGCTCGTCGAGCTCGCGGCTCATCGCTGCTGCTCCATGTAGGTGCGCAGCTGCTCCAGGGCGCTGACCATCCGCGTCTTGACCGTCCCCAGCGGAGTGCCGGTCTGCGCGGCGATCTCACTCTGGCTCATGCCGAGCTCGAAGCGCATCCGCAGCAGCTCGGCATGGCCCGGCGAGAGGGTTGAGAGCAGGTGGGCCATCTGCCAGCGCTCGGCCAGCCGCGACGCATGGTCCTCGTCGACGCTCGAGCGGTCGAGCAGAGCGGTGGCGACGACCGGGTCGCGGGGTTCGGGGACACGGCGGCGCAGCGCGTCGATAGCGCGTGAGCGGGCGATCGTCATGAGCCATGTCAGCACTGAGGCGCGCGAGGGATCGAAGGACGCACCCCGCTGCCAGGACTCGAGCAGGACCTGCTGCAGCACGTCTTCGGCGGCCCCGCCGTCGTCGAGCACCTGGCGCAGATAGCCGAGCAGGATGCGGCCGTACTCGGCCTGGATCGCCTCGGCTGCGGCCGGGTCACGGCGGGCGAGCTGCCGCTGCAGCCGCCGCTCGGCCCGACCGGAACCCAGGACGCGCGAATTCACCCCTTCAGCTTGCCGCACCGCGGCGGACGGGCGTAGTGCGGTCGCCATCGCGATCGTGCTCACAGGTGGTTGTACGGGCGCGGCGGGCCCAGCGGTTGACCGGACACCAGCCAAACCGATATCGAGCCGCCGCCCGTAGAGCTGATCGATACCCCAAGCCACACAGGAGGAAAAATGAAGAAGATCACCGCGCTCTTGCTCGCTCTCCTCGCCCTCGCCGCCCCGGTGGCGCTGGCAGGCGGAGCATCGGCCACGCCGGCCACGAGCAGGAACCTCGTGCAGACCGCCGTCGCGGCCGGACAGTTCAAGACGCTCGTCAAGCTCGTCAAGCTCGCGGGTCTGCAGGGCGCCCTCGAAGGGCCGGGCAAGCTGACCGTCTTCGCTCCCACCGACGCCGCCTTCGCGAAGCTCCCCAAGAGCACGCTCAACGCGCTGCTCGCCAACAAGGCGAAGCTGAAGTCGGTCCTGCTCTACCACGTCCTCAAGGGCGAGGTCCCGGCCGCCAAGGTCCTCAAGCTGAAGTCGGCAAGGACGCTCGAGGGTTCTACAGTCAAGATCAGAGTCTCGGGTGGCGTCGTGTACGTCGACTCGGCCAAGGTCCTGAAGACGAACGTCTATGCGAGCAACGGCGTGATTCACGTCATCAACAGCGTGCTGGTACCCGCGAAGTAGGGCACCGGCCGAAGCGCCGGGATGGGCAACCCCCGGCGGCCAGCGCCGGCCCTGCGTCTCTCCCCCCGGGGCGCAGGGCCGGTTGGCACTCCCATCAAGATGATCCCGACACTGCTCGACACCATCCTCGACCGCACCGTCCTGCCGGGCTACACCCGCGTGGGCTACCAGCTGCGCCGCCGCCTGTGGGATCAGGGCGAGCTCGGCGACATGCGGGGCAGGACCGTGCTCGTCACGGGCGCCACCTCGGGACTCGGCCTGGCGGCCGCCGAGGGTTTCGCCCGCCTGGGCGCCCGCGTCGAACTCCTCAGCCGCGACCGCACAAGGGGCGAGCGGGCCCGCGCTGCCGTCGCCGCCGGCGCGGGCGGCGAGGAGATCAGGCTGGGCATCTGCGACCTGGGCGAGCTTGACTCGGTCCGGTCCTTCGCCTCGCAGCGGCTTGCCTCCGGCGGCCCGCTCGATGTCGTCGTCAACAACGCCGGCGTACTGCTCGGCGAGCGCAGGCTCTCCCGCGAAGGGATCGAGCTGACCTTCGCGACCAACGTGCTCGGGCCGTTCCTGTTGACGAACATGCTCAGCTCCCTGCTGGGCGAGAGTCGCTCCGGACGGATCATCAACGTCTCATCCGGAGGCATGTACACCCAGCGCCTGCATGTCTCGGACCTGCAGATGGACAAGGAGCCGTTCGACGGCCCCGTCGCCTACGCACGGACCAAGCGCGAGCAGGTCGTCCTGACGGAGCTGTGGGCCGCACGGCTCGCCCCGATGGGTATCGCAGTCCACTCGATGCACCCCGGCTGGGCCGACACGCCGGGAGTACGGGCCTCCCTGCCTGGCTTCTACCGGGCCACCAGGCCGCTGCTGCGCACGGCCGCCGAGGGTGCCGACACGATCGTCTGGCTGGGTGCCGCGCCGGCGGAGCGGCTCGGCACCGGCGGTTTCTGGCATGACCGCCGGCGCCGGCCCGTCCACCGTGTCCCCTGGACCCACGAACAGCCGGCGGAGCGCGAGCGTCTGTGGGAGGAGTGCGCCCGCCTGAGCGGCTGGCAGGAGCCGCACGGAGCCGCGTGAGCGCCCAGGAGTCCGTCTGGGACTACCCCCGCCCGCCGCGGATCGAGGTGTCGGCCCGCCGCCTGCGCATTGTGCTGGCCGACGCCCTGATCGCCGAGACCTCGCACTCGCTGCGCGTGCTCGAGACCAGCCATCCCCCCGTCTACTACATTCCGCTGGCCTTCGTCGCGCCCGGCGCGCTCGAGCCCTCGGGTGGTCCCGCCAGCCTCTGCGAGTGGAAGGGCTCAGCGATCTACTACGACGTCATCGGGCCCGGCGCCAGGCGGGTCAGGCGAGCCGCCTGGGGCTATCCCAACCCCTCCCCCGGCTACGAGCAGCTGCTCGGCACCGTCGCCTTCTACCCGGCCGGCATGGACGAATGCACGGTCGACGGCGAGCGCGTCACGCCCCAGCCGGGGGGCTTCTACGGCGGCTGGATCACGAGCGGGATCACGGGCCCCTTCAAGGGCGGGCCGGGCACCCTCGGCTGGTAGGCCGAACCTCAGCCGTGGCGGCGCGCCGGGCGCCGTGCACGACGTTCGGACCGGCGCAGGGCCTGGGCCGGGCGGTGCTTCGGTTCAGGGGCGAGGAAGACGTCGGCCGGATAGCCCCGTTTTGAGACCTTGCCGTCGATCTCGATCAGTTCGCTCAGCGAATGCCGGTAGGTGATCCCGTAGTTGACGGCGATTTCGTGCAGCACGGGGTCGTTCGCGTAGAAGAAGCGGTCTCCGTCGCGCAGCGCTTCGAACTGCTTGCGCCACAGCGCCGACTGCAGTTCGCCCAGTTCGCTGCCGGGGGGATGGGGCTCGGACATCATCCCGACGAAGGCGTCGAGGTCTTCGACGGAACCGTAGATCGCCTTCAGCCGCGCCGCCAGCGTAGTGCGGCGCGTCTCACTGACGGCCCGTTCCCCGGAGCCCGGCAGGACCGGTTCGCCGTAGAAGTTCCTCAGCGACGTGACGTCGAGGATATGGGGGTCTTCGATCGCGTTCGACGGCGGGATCAGGGGGTCTTCGGTCGGGAACTGTTCACTCGCCTCGCCGGTCACTTCGGTGAACGTGTGCTGCGGCGCCAGCCCGACGGCTTCGCGCAGTTCGTTGTAGGCCGGGATGCCGTTGTCGCGCCCGCGCTGGACGTCGGCGGCGCCCAGATCCTCGACCGCGCTGAAGCAGTTCGGCGTGGCGGCTTCTTCGAAGCAGGAGGCCGGTTCGCTGCCGGCCGCCGGGATCTCGAACAGGACACTGCGCAGGGAGTCGTCGATCTGCTCGTCGTTGGCGTAGCCGGGCTCGTCGGTCAGCCCTTTGAGGATCGGCGCAAGCCCGATGGCCGGGATCAGGCCCGGGTCATAGAAGGACGCGCCCTGGGGGATCGTCAGCACCAGCATGTGCTTGGGCGCGGGCGCCGAGGTGACGCCCAACGCTTCCAGGCCGGCGAGCTTCGCCGAGCCGAAGGCCGAGGCCTTGACTTCGACGTGCTCCGCCCCGTTGACCATCGAATGGGCCCGGAAGCCGACGGTCGCGAATTCGTCGCTCAGCTCGGGGTCGACGTTCGGGTCGTAGCCGCCGTAGGGGGCCAGCGTCACGCCGACGGCCGGGAGAAATTCCGTGTAGGTGATGTACTGCTCCTCGGCCGCGACGATCCGGCGGGCGATCTGGAACTGTTCTTCGTTGCTCAGCGAGCGCGGCAGCTGGCTGACGATCCGGTTGTGCTCCCTGGCGAACAGCGTCGTCAGGGCGGTCAGCTGAACGTTCTCGTTGGCCCGCACATCACCTGCCACGACGGCGTTCTGCGGAGCCGCGGCCAGCGCACCTTCGGTCACCATCGGCGGCGCCGTGGACGGATTGCCGCGGGCCGAGGCCTGCGGCAGGAACTTGCCGGGCAGCAGCAGGTGCGAGCCGGCCTTGGAGGGTTCGCCGTTGTCCGGCCCCTCGCGCATCCATTCGAGGCGGGCCGGGCTCGACCCGTAGAGCGAGGAGTTGTCGATGAAGGAGGGGACCTGGTTGATCTGCCGGCGGGGGTTGCCCGGCCCGCTGCCCGTGCCCGGCGCGATCGCATTGCGCGTGAACGGGATCGACCCCAGCGTGTCGCTGAAGCTCTCCAGCGGATCGCTCGAGTCGAAGGGGATCGAGGCTTCTTCGCTGCCTTCAAGGGCGTGGCCGATCGAGTGGTCGACGTACTGACCCCACACCCAGACCCACTGGCTGAGGTTGCGCGGCGAGAACAGGTCCTGCCCGCGCGGGTTGAAGATCCGGTTGCTCACATACCGCGGGTTGGGGCCGGAGACCATGGTGCCGACGCCGTCGCCGTAGCGGGCCGGGGCGAGTCGCAGGTAGGGGCTTCCCGCCTCGCCCCAGGCCGGGTGGCTGAGATTGTTGGCAGAGCCGTCGAGGCTCTCCGCTTCGAACGCGAAGGCGAGGGCCGGTCCGGCCGCGACACCCAGGGCGAGGGCGCAGACGAGCAGGGCAAGCAGCCCCGCGGTGGGTTGCGCCAGGGCTCTGCCGCAACCCGTCGGTAACCGTCGAAGGCGGTCGCGCCCGTCCCTCATCGCTGTCCTCCCACGCAGTCTCCCACCGCAGAGCACCTCCGCGGTCCAGGTGCCAGTCTCGCATCGCTGTGGCGGCGGGTCAAGCGGCAGCATCCGGCCAGAACCGGCCCGCCGCGACGGTCAGGGCCCGGCCGCCCACCTCGACCCGCTCCAGGCGATCCTCGCTGCCGAGCGCCCGGGCACGCAGCAGCGAGGGACGCAGGATCTCGGCGCCCTGCTCGATCTCGATCTCCTCGCCCCAGGCGATCCGCCCGTGCCGAGCCAGGTGGACGGCCAGCGGACCGGCCGCCGAGCCCGTCGCCGGGTCCTCGGCTACCCCCAGACCGGGCGCGAACATGCGGCTCTTGAAGCTGCGCCCCGAGCCGGCGACGCAGCTGACACCGATCTCGCCCAGTCTGCCGACGGCGCCGATGTCGGGCTCGAGGGCGGCGAGCGCCTCGCGCGTTGCCACCTCGACGTATACGTGCCTGGGCCCGTTGCAGTAGACCTCGACCGGCAGGCCGGAGGCCTCGAGGCCGAGCGCCGCCAGCAGCTCGCCCGGCGCCTCGAAGTCCTCCCAGCTCGGCAGCGGCTGGCCCATCCAGCCGCTCGCCGTCCGCCCGTCGCGCTGCTCGAAGACGACCTCGACGGGGCCTGAGCCTGTCTCGAGGACGACCCGGTCCTGATCGAGGGCCCCCGCCAGAACGGCCGCCGAGCCGAGCGTCGGGTGTCCGGCGAAGGGGAGCTCGGCGGCGGGGGTGAAGATGCGGATCCGCCCGTCGCCCTCGCCCTCGGGCGGAAGCATGAACACGGTCTCTGAGAGCTTCAGCTCCCGTGCCAGCGACTGCATCCGCTCGCCGCCGAGGGCGCGGCCGTCGAGGAAGACGGCGAGCTGATTGCCCTGCAGGGGCCTCGCCGCGAAGACGTCCAGGACGAGGTAGCGCAGCCCGCAGTCCTCTCCGCCCGGAGCCGGGAAGGGGTCGAAGCGCGCCAGCGCGCCGATCGCGCTCACGCCGGCAGGTCGCTCAACCTCAGACGGGCAGCGCCGACCTCGATCGAGTCCCGCCCGGCCCGCACCGCCGCCGGCACCTGAAGGGCGATCTCGACGATCTGCTCGACGCCGCTTGCGCCGGCCGCGGTGAAGCGCACCTGGCCGCCCTCGAGCTCGAGCCGCGGCTCCTCACCACCGGTCGGCCCGACACCCAGAACCTCCCCCCAGCGAGCGGCCGCGGTCGCCGGATCGCGGACCGCGACGGTGATCGCCTGGAGTCGACCGGGGGCGCCGCGGCCGACCCGGCCGGTCCACTCCGGACCACCCCAGCGCCAGCTCCCATAGGGGACCGAGCGGTCCAGCGAGACGATCGTGCCCGGCACGTCGGCCGGGTGCAGGTGGGTGCCCGCGATGTCCGGCAGGTCGATCTGCCAGACGATCCTCACCCCGAGTCGCGCGACGCGCTCGCGCGCCGATGCGAGGTCCTCGAGGTCGAACAGGGCCATGTAGCCGCCGTCGCCGCCGGCCCGCTCGAGCTGGCGGCCGGCCGCCGTCCCGGCGGCGATCGGCGAGACGATCTCGAGGAAACAGTCGCCGATCGCAAAGACCACGTTGGCGAGGCCGAACTCACCCACGCCGGGATCCCGGAACGGCTCGCCGAGTCCCAGCTCCTCGCGCAGCCGTGTGGCCAGCGGCTCGAGCTCAGCGGCGACCAGAACCGCCTGGCGCAGCCTCACTCGACGGAGCTCCTCGGCCATGGACGAAGGCTATCGCGCCCGGTCGAGAGCTCACTCGCCGCGCTTGTGGACGATCCGTTCGGCGGCGTAGGTCAGGACGATCCCCACCAGCAGCGAGACGACGATGACGATGATCAGCGGAGCTTTGCCCGAGCCGAAGATCCAGTTGACCTTCACCTCTTTGAGGTTGAAGACGGCGAACAGGGTGATCAGGATCGCCAGTACGACCATCCCCCCGGTGCGCGCCATCTCCCGCGTGCTGCGCCGGGCGCCGGACTCCGCGGCCTTCGGGGACCTGGCTGTGGGCGGGGAGGACATGCAGTCGGGATCGTACCCCTCCGCGGCATGGGCCGTGCCCGAATCCGCCGGCCCAGGAGGGCACGGAAGGGCGGCGAATACCATGGAGCGATGACCACTTCCCGCGTGCGAGCGAACCTGGGAGCCGTGGCCTTGCTCGCCCTAGCGCTGACCGGCTGCGGCTCGAAGACCAAGACGGTGACCGTCGAAAGCCCGGCGCCCGCGGCCGCGTCGAGCACGGCGACGAGGACGACCCGGACAGCCTCGACGGCCGCCACCACGACGACGCCGCCGCCAACGAGCTCCCCGGCTCCAACCCGCACGGCGCCAGAGCCCTCATTCACCGAAGCGGAAACCCACGCCGAAGGCGCCGCGGCCGCAGCCGCACTCGTCAGGGCGGCGGGCTACACGCCGAAGGACACGGCCGAATACCACTCCGACCAGACCCTCAGGGTGCTTGTGGCGAGCAGGACGGGCTCGGCCGAAGGCTACGGCCAGCGCGCCTTCTTCTTTCTCGACGGCCGCTACCTGGGCACCGACACGAAGGAACCCAGCGCCCAGCTGAAGGTCGTCTCCCAGAGCGACACCGAAGTCGCGATCGCCTATCCCCTCTATCGCAAGGGCGACTCGATCTGCTGCCCCGGCGGCGGGCAGCAGATCGTCCACTTCGCGCTCAACAACGGCAAACTCGCGGCGCTGGACCCGATCCCGCCGGCGAGCTCCAGGACTGGCCTCGGCCGCAGATAGCCGGCCGGCTCTCCGGGACGCCGCGCGCCGCCCCCGGGCGGCCCGCGATCACCTCTATGTTGGAGGTCGAACACGACCACCGCGAATGAGAGGGCCGAGGATGAGCGAACGCATCGAGGGACGGGCCGAGGAACTGCTGCGGGCCCGTAACTTCTGTCACGTCTCGACGCTGCGCAGCGACGGCTCCGTCCACACCGCCCCCGTCTGGGTTGACGTGCAGGACGGCCGGCCGGTGCTGAACACGGCCGAGGGGCGCGCATGGCCGCGCAACCTCGAACGTGACCCACGGGTGACGCTGACGGTCCAGAACATGGAGAACCCCTACGAGTACCTCGAGGTCAGGGGAAAGGTCGCCGAGCGCACGACCGAGGGGGCCGACCAGCACATCGACGCGATGGCCAAGAAGTACATGGGCGTCGAGGAGTACCCGCTGCGCCAGCCCGGCGAACAGCGTCTGATCATCAGGATCGACCCCGAACGGGTCAAGGTCTGGGGCGGCTGAGCCAGGCCCGTCCGGTGCGTGGGGCGCGGCTCAGCCGCGCCCGCGCAGGCGGCTCCACAGCGAAGGCCGGCGCGGCCGCGAGGCCAGCCAGTCCTCGCGCAGCCTCAGTTCGCCCCGCCTGCGGGCCCCGAGGACACACTCCGTGTGGGCGTGGCGGCGCCGGCGGCTGTCGCCTTCGGGCGCGATCAGCATATGCTCGCTGAGAGCGGGAAGCAGATGACCACAGATCGGACAGCGATACGTCGATGGCTTGAGGTTGGCGGCGCGGCGCACCGCCCACCATTCGGCGCTCGCAAGGCCAGGCATCGCTCCATTGTTGCGCCCCTCGCAGCGACGCTCGCCGCGACCGCCGCCGTGGGGCTCGGGATGGTGCTGGCGCGGGCCGGCTCGGAGCGCCGGACGCAGCGCCGCCGGCGCGAGGAACGACGCCTGGGACTCGGGCCCGAGGAGCGCCTGGCGGCAGGCCTCGGGCGGATGGCCGTCGCCCAGGCCGAGCTGGCGATCGAGGCGATCGAGGACGAGGCGCCGACCTCGCGGGGCCACTCGGTCCACGAGGCCCGCAAGGCGATCAAGCGGCTGCGGACGATCGTCCGGCTGCTCGAGGACGAGCTCGGCCCGAGCGCCTGCGCGCGCGAGCAGGCCTCGCTGCGCGCTGCCGCGGCCGCGCTCGCGGGGGCCCGTGACGCCGAGGTGATGCTGGCCACGCTCGAGGGCC
>Ga0075017_100000404_pt1 | contig 23706 bp, 18 predicted proteins | sample AleBraG_ABR_2012_FD_71475 | JGI IMG/M metagenome (GOLD analysis project Ga0075017, IMG submission 71475) | Freshwater sediment microbial communities in response to fracking from Pennsylvania, USA - Alex Branch Run_MetaG_ABR_2012 | ecosystem: Environmental > Aquatic > Freshwater > Creek >... | reverse complement strand
CGCGGCGGTGGCGGCCTGCGGGCCATCGATCGCGCCCCTGAACTTTTCCGTGCCGCCGGAATTCAACGCCGGATCGCCCGGCGCAGGAACGGCCGTCACCGGATCGGCCGGCGCCGGATGGCTGGGCACCCTGCCACCCGCTCGCGCACGCGGCAAGGGCAAGGCATTCGTCGACTGGCAGAACGATGTGACCGCCGCGGATCTCGGACTCGCCGTGCGCGAAGGCTTCCGCTCCATCGAGCACCTCAAGCGCTACACGACGACCGGGATGGCCACGGATCAGGGCAAGACCTCCAACCTCAACGCGCTGGCGATCGCCTCGCGGCAGCTGGAGGTGCCCATACCGCAGGTCGGGCACACGACTTTCCGCATGCCCTATCTGCCGGTCAGCTTCGGCGCGCTGGCCGGTTATGCACGGGGCGAGCTCTTCGATCCGGTGCGGCGCACGCCGATCCACCCCTGGGCCGCGGAGCGCGGCGCCGTCTTCGAACCGGTGTCGCTCTGGCAGCGCGCCCGCTATTTCCCGCAGCCGGGCGAGGACCTGCACCGCGCCGTGGCACGCGAATGCCAGGCGGTACGTTCCGGCTGCGGCCTGTTCGATGCCTCGACACTGGGCAAGATCGAGGTGGCCGGCCCCGGTGCGGTCGAGTTCATGAACCGCATGTACATCAATGACTGGACATCACTCGCCGTCGGCCGCAGCCGCTACGGCGTCCTGCTGCGCGACGACGGATTCATCTTTGACGATGGCGTCGTCGCGCGTACCGCGGCGGACCGCTTCCACGTCACGACCACGACCGGCGGCGCGCCGCGCGTACTGGCGTTGATGGAGGATTACCTGCAGACGGAATGGGCCGATCTGAAGGTCTGGCTGACCTCGACCACCGAACAGTGGGCCGTGATCGCCGTCCAGGGCCCGAAGGCGCGCGCGGTGCTCGAGCCGCTGGTGACGCAGGCGGACCTTGCCGCCGCCGCCCTGCCGCACATGGGCGTCGTGGATTGCCGGGTCTGCGGCGTACCGGCGCTGCTGTTCCGCGTCAGCTTCACGGGTGAACTGGGCTTCGAAATCAACGTGCCGGCCGGTTACGGTCTCGAAGTCTGGAAGGCCGTCTGGGACGCGGGACAGGCGCACGGCATGTGCGCCTACGGGACGGAGACCATGCACGTGCTGCGCGCGGAAAAGGGCTACATCATCGTCGGCCAGGATACGGACGGCACGGTCACGCCGGATGATGCCGGGCTGCGCTGGGCGATCGGCAGGAACAAGGCCGACTTCCTGGGTCTGCGTTCGCTCGCCAAGCCTGCCCTGCGGGACCCGAACCGCAGGCAGCTGGTCGGATTGCTGACCGCGGACCCGGAACGGGTGCTCGAGGAAGGCAGCCAGGTCGCGCCCACCGCGGGCCTGCGTCCGCCGATGAGCGTCGTGGGCCATGTGACGTCCTCCTATCGGAGCGCCACGCTCGGCCGCTCGATCGCGCTGGGCCTGGTGGCGGCGGGGCGCTCGCGCATCGGCCAGACGCTGTACGTGCCGACCCCGGAGGGCGAGCAGGCCGTGACCGTGACCGCGCCCGTGTTCTACGATCCCAAGGGAGAGCGACTCAATGCCTGAAGCGCCAAGCGCCGGCACCTGCTGGCGCACGACGCCGCCCTTCACCCGGTTCGCGCTGCGCGTGAGCCTGCAGGAGGCCGCGCAGGCACTGGCGAGCCCGGCGGCCGGGATACCGTTGGCCACGACCGCATGCCGCTCGGCCCTGCGCGGCGACTGGGTTGCGCTCTGGCTGGGACCCGATGAGCAGCTGCTGCTCGGCACGGAGGACGGTGCGGAGGCCTTCAGGGCGCGGCTCGCAACGGCCCTGCAGGGCATACCCCACAGCCTGGTCGACATCAGCCACCGCCAGGTCGCCATCGACCTGTCAGGCCCGCACGCCGCGGCGCTGATCAACACCGGCTGTCCGCTCGATCTCGACCGGGCCGCGTTCCCCGTCGGCGCCTGCACGCGCACGGTCTTCGCCCGGGCCGACATCGTGCTCTGGCGCCGCGGCATCCAGGAATTCCATGTCGAGACCTGGCGCTCCTTCGCGCCTTACGTGACCGGATTACTCGCCAAGGCCGAGGCGGAATTCCTGGACTGAGCCGGCCCGGGCCAGCCTCCGCAGCGCGTCCTCCGCAGCCTCAGAGCTTGTATCCGAACGTGATACCGATGACCCGTGGACGGAGCGGTGTCTGCGCGACAATGAACTGCTGGGCACTGATGAAGGTGCTGGCATTCGAGTCGGCCAGGTTCTCGCCATACACGGTCAGGCTCCAGCGATCCCTGGCGACGCCGAATGAGGCATCGACGGTCGAGTAGGCGGGGTTCTCAAACCTCAACCGGGAGGTCGTGAGGCCCACCTGCTGGATCGTGGGATTCGAACCCGCCTGCGTGTAGGAGTGGCCGCTGTGGGTGCCGCCCACCTGCACGAAGGGCGTATAGCCGTTGTAATTGAACTCGTAGCGGGCCCGCAGGCTGTACTGGATCGGCGGCGCATTGGCGGCCGGGGAGCCGATCGGGCCGTACGGGTCCGTGATCGGCACGCAGCTGGTCCCGGTGGTGCTGCACTTCTGGGTGATCGGCTTGCCGAAGTTATTGCTCAGCGGATTATTGTCGATCAGCTTCGGCGAATTCGTCTGGCTGCTCTGGTTCCAGGAAGCGGCAGCCTGCACCGTCAGGCCCTGCCACAGCCGGGCCACGATCGAGGTCTCGATACCTTTGATGAGGAAATTCTGGCCATTCGTATCGTAGAAGATGTTGCCGACCACGCCGGGATCGAAGAAGAACACCTGGACGTTGTCCCAGTTCTCGCGGTACACGGCGCCATTCCATTGCAGCCGGTGGTTGAAGAATTCCGTCTTCCAGCCGATCTCGTTGTTGGTCAACGAATCCGATACGTACGCCGCGATGTTCAGGTACTGGTTCACCCCATCCGTACCCGGAGCATGCGCCGAACCGCCGTTCTGGTTGAAGCCGCCCGGGCGAAAGCCCTGCGAAAAGGTGTAATAGACCATGATGTCTGGCGTGACATGCCAGGTCAGGTTGCCGCGGCTCTTGAAGCCGGACTCGGTGTCGCGCAGATTCTGTGCGTCGAAGTTGAAATTGTCGGCCAGGCAGCCGCTGGGCGGCACACCCCCCTCGAAGCAGTAGAACGTGCCACTGGTGCTGCCCAGCAGGGAGTTCTTGAACTGGAAATGGCGCGTGCCGAGCGTGGCCGTCAGCACCTTCGGGATCAGGTCGAAGTCGACCGACAGAAAGAACGCCGTCTGCTTGGTGTCACGCACCTGGTCCTGATAGAAGGAGGTGTTGGGACCCTGGACACCCGGATTCTGGACGGTCGCCCCGGGGGCCGTGCCGACGTTCGCGAAGCAGCCGCTGTTGCCTGGGGTGCCCGGCGCGCCGTTCGAGGTGCAGGTAGGAACGCTCTTGTAGTTCCAGGCGGTCTGGTCGTAGAGCTTGTTGTCCTCCCAGTACACGCCGGCGATCGCACGCAGCCGCCAGTCGTCGGGCGTGCTGAGGCGCAATTCGTGCTGCTGATGTTCGTTCTTCTCGACCGAGCGCCAGGTGGAGCGGGGCGAGAAGCAGGTCGAGGTGAGGTTCAGGTCACCGAGGCCATTATTCAAGCCCTGCAGCAGGCCGCCGCTGCCCGGACCGTAGCACTGATAGTAGTCGGCATACAGGCCACGCGCGTAGTTCGTGTAGTCGCCGATCTGCTCGACGTTGCGCACCAGGTAGCCGCCGGTGTACACGGCCTTCAAGGCGCCGAACTTGCCATTGACCGTCCATGCGGTGTTCTCGAACCTGTCCCTGTCGTCGGCCCTGTTGAACAGCGTCACCTCGAGCGGCTGCAGCGGCGCACCGTCCGAAGCATTGGGCTGCTGGTAGAACACGCCCTGCGCATCCATGTTCTGGAAAGTCTGCGAGATCAGTGCGTTCCAGTCCTCGTTGAACTTGTACAGCACCTCGGCGCGTATCCCCTGATAGGTCACCGGGTTGATGGCGTTTTCGACCACGCCGTTATTGTTGATGGACGGGCTGCCGGGCGGGACGCAGTAGCCGGTGTTCGGCAACCCGTCCGGGCACTGTCCACTGGCGTTGGCCGGGAAGTTCGCGTAGGCGATGCCGCTGTCGGTGTTCCTGCGCGTGAAGGTCCCCGGCACATTGTTGATGTAGCCGCCGCGCTTGTCATCGTAGATCACCGCACGCACCGCCAGCGTGTCCGCGATCAGCGGCAGGTTCGCCACCACCGTCACATCGGCATTCGGGTCGCCGTGGGCGGTCCAGCCGTAGCCGGCCTTGACGCTGCCCTCGGTCACGTCGAGCTTCGGCTCGTTGGTGATGTAGCGGATCACCCCGGCCTCGGCGCCGGCGCCGAACAGCGTGCCCTGCGGCCCCTCGAGCACCTCGATGCGGTTCAGGTCCGCGGCGTAGATATCGAGGTTGCGGTTCGGCAGCTGGCCGGACTGGTTGTCGAGATAAATGGCCACGTTCGGCCACACGCCGGTCGAGCCGCTGCCCTGGCTGCCCTGCGATCCGGCGCTCAGGCCGCGCATGAACACCTCGTTCTGGCCCGGCCCGTTGGCCGCGGTCGTCACATCCGGCAGGAACTTGATGTAGTCATCGAGCGTCGAGACGTTGAGCTGCTGCAGCGCCTGACTCGTGAAGGCCTGCATCGAGATCGGCACGTCCTGCATGTTCTCGGTGCGCCGCTGCGCGGTGACGACGATCTCCTCGAGCGAGTCCGACGCCGCCGCGGCGCTGTCCGGCGCCGCACCGGCGGCGGAGGCCCCGCAAGAGGCGCCGCCGAGTATGGCCGCTATGGCATATGAGATTTTCGGATTCATTATATTTATCCCTCTGTCTGCGATTGAACGCGCAAGCTACGATGGAACGCGCACTGCACGAATGCAGACGCGCCAGGAGACTTCAAACCGTACCAAAGCCGCGCCACAGGCCATGACCCCCGTCGCACTATTTCACGAAGCCGCCGGGCGGCGCAAGACGGGCGGGACAGGCGGGCGTTCGGCATCGTTCAACGCTGGTTTTCCGCCCAGCCCTCCGCGACGTAATAGGGCGCCGACGCCGCCGCCAGGGGCGGCCGGCCGAGGATAGCGTCGGCCAGTTTCTCCGCCAGCATGATCGTGGGCGCGTTGAGATTGCCGGTGGTGATCGAGGGCATGATGGACGAATCCACCACGCGCAAGCCGTCAACACCGATGACACGGCCCTGCGGGTCCACAACCGCCAGCGGATCGGTCGCGGATCCGATCCGGCAGCTGCAGCAGGGGTGATACGCGGTCTCGACATGCTGCCGGATGAATGCGTCGATCTGCGCGTCGCTCTGCACGCCGGCGCCCGGCTGCAGCTCCCGGCCGCGGTAGCGGTCGAAGGCGGGCTGCGCGAACAGCTCGCGGGTCAGGCGCACGCAGGCGCGCATCTCCTCCCAGTCCTCCGGGTGGCTCATGTAATTGAACAGGATCCGCGGAGAATCCTCGACGGCGGCTGATTTCAGGCGTACCCAGCCGCGGCTCCTGGACCGCATCGGACCGACGTGCGCCTGGAAGCCATGTTCCTTCGCCAGCGAGGATCCGTCGTAGCTCACGGCCATCGGCAGGAAGTGGTACTGGATGTCCGGATAGCGGATCCCGGCGCGGCTGCGGATGAAGCCGCCGGTCTCGAAATGATTGCTGGCGCCCAGTCCGTCGCGACGCAGCACCCAGCGCAGGCCGATCAGGAAGCGGCTCAGCGGGTTGAGCGCGGAATACAGCGTGATCGGTTCAAGGCAGGCCATCTGGAAGTAGAATTCCAGGTGGTCCTGCAGGTTTTCACCGACGCCCGGCAGCTCGTGAACCACCGCAATGCCGAGCCCGCGCAGCTCCCCCGCCGGGCCGATCCCCGACAGTTTCAAGAGCTGCGGCGAGCCGATCGGTCCGGCGCACAGGATGACCTGCTGCCGCGCCCGCGCGCTGCGCTCGACACCACCGCGGCGGTAACGCACGCCGACCGCCCGCCGGCCCTCGAACTCGATACCCTGCACGAGCGCGTGCGTGCGCACGGCCAGGCCCGGGCGGCGCATGGCCGGCCTGAGGTAGGCGTTGGCGGCGCTGCTGCGGCGTCCGGTGCCCACGGTCATATCGAGCCGCCCGAAGCCCTCCTGCTGGAAGCCGTTGAGATCCGGCGAAAGCGGGTAGCCCGCCTGGCGCGCGGCGCTCAGCCAGGCCTCATGCAGCGGATTGCGCAGGCTCCCATACGAGGTCTGCAGCGGGCCGGCCTCGCCGCGGTAGTCGTCGCCGCCCTCCGTGCGGTGTTCCGCGCGCCGGAAATACGGCAGCACCTCGCCGTAGCTCCAGCCGACCGCGCCCTCGTCGCGCCAGCGCTCGAAGTCGAGCGGGTTGCCGCGCACGTAGACCATGCCATTGATCGACGAGGACCCGCCGAGCACCTTGCCGCGCGGGGTCTGCAGCCGCCGTCCGCCCAGGCCGGGTTCCGGCTCCGTCTGGAAGCCCCAGCTGTAGCGCGGCATGTTCATCGGGATCGACAGCGCCGTCGGCATCTGAATGTAGATCGACCGGTCGGACCCGCCGTACTCGAGCAGCAGTACGGTGTGGCGGCCATCCGCGCTCAGCCGGTCCGCCAGCACGCAGCCCGCGGAGCCGGCGCCGACGATCACAAAATCAAAATCCTCCCTGGACACGATAGCTGCCGGGTACGCCGCGTCAGTATGGCGCGTCGACCGCGCTCATCGCGACGTAGACGCTCTTGAGCTGCGTGTAATGCTCGATGGCCGCACGACCGTTCTCGCGACCGAGGCCGGAGAATTTCACGCCGCCGAACGGCAGTTCGACCGGCGTGACGTTGTAGTGGTTGATCCAGCAGGTGCCGGCCTGGAGTGCGGCGATCACGCGGTGCGCGCGCGTCAGATCGCGCGTGAACACCGCCGCGGACAAGCCGAACTCAGTGGCGTTGGCGCGCTTGACGACCTCCGTCTCGTCATCGAACTCGAGCAGGCACATGACCGGCCCGAAGATCTCCTCGCGCACGATGCTCATGTGATCGTGGCAGTGGTCGAACACCGTGGGCGCGACGAACCAGCCGTGCGCGAGCGCACCGGCGCTGAGGCGGCGCCCGCCCACGAGCACGCGCGCGCCGTCCGCCCGGCCCTGCTCGATGTACCCGAGCACCTTGTGCATGTGCGCCTCGGAGATCAGCGCACCCACCTGCGTGGCCGGATCGAGCGGATCGCCGACGCGCATGCGCCGCACACGCGGCAGCAGGCGCGCGACGAACTGGCGCATGATCGAGCGATGCACGAACACGCGGGTGCCGTTGGAGCACACCTCGCCCGCCGAATAGAAGTTGCCGAGCAGCGCTCCGGCGACCGCGTCATCGAGATCGCTGTCGGGGAAGACGATGATCGGGGACTTGCCGCCCAGCTCGAGCGTCACCTGCTTGAGCGAGGGGGCCGCATCGGCCATCACCGCCTGACCGGTCGTCACGGAGCCGGTCAGCGAGACCTTGCGGATGTCGGGGTGCCGGCTCAGCAGCCGCCCGGTCTCGGCCGGACCCTGCAGCACCTGAAACAGGCCCGGCGGCAGGCCGGCCTCGGCGTAGATCTCCTGGAGCTTCTGCGCGCTCAGTGGCGTCAGCTCGGCCGGCTTGAACAGCATCGCATTGCCGCAGGCCAGCGCCGGCGCCGATTTCCAGCAGGCGATCTGCAGCGGATAATTCCACGCACCGATGCCAGCCACGACCCCCAGCGCCTCGCGCCGCGTGTAGCCGAAGGCCGCCGGACCCAGCGCCAGGTGCTCGCCGGCGATCGTCGGGGCCAGGCCGGCGAAATATTCCAGGCAATCGGCGCCCGAGGCGACGTCGACGACGCGGGTCTCCTGAATCGGCTTGCCGGTATCGCGGCTCTCGAGCAGGGCGAGTTCGTCATTGCGCGCGCGCAGCAGTTCCGACGCCCGCCGCAGCACCCGACCGCGCTGCGTGCCGCTCAAGGCCGCCCAGGCAGGCTGCGCCGCCTGCGCCGCCCGCACCGCGGCATCGACCGCCGCGGTACCGTCGACGCGCAGGCGCGCCAGCACCTCCCCGGTCGCGGGGTTGAGCGTCACGATACGCGTCGCGGCAGCAGCGCCCGCCGCGCCACCCGGCATTCCGCCACCCTTGCCGGCCGCAGCGCGTGCCTTGCCAGGCATAGGCGGCTGCCGCGCCCGCAGGTGCGCGTCGACGAAGGACGTGAGCAGCGCCCGCGCGCTCTCGCTGTCCGCTTCGGTCCAGGCCGACAGGGCGGCGCGCAGCCAGACGCCATCGATCATCGCCGCGATCATGGCCGCCAGGGTCCTGGCCTCTTCCGCCGCAACCAGCTGGCGCAGTGCGAAGCGCAGGTTCGACAGCATGCGACGCTGGTAGACGGTCTGGACCCGCTTCAGGCGCGGCACGTGCAGCACCTGGCCCCAGAAGGCCAGCCAGGCGCTGCCGGTCCGCTGCTCGAATTCGATCGGTGCCAGGCTGGCATCGATGACGGCCTGGATGCGGCTGCGCGGCGTGTGGGAGCGCGCCAGGCGCACCCGTACCTGCTCGGCCACGCGGGCGGCGAGCGCGCGGAAGGCGGCCTCCAGCAGCCCGTCCTTGTCGCCAAAATAATGCAGCACCAGGGCCGGCGAAACCCCGGCGCGCTCGGCAATCTCGGCCAGCGTGCTGCCGACGTAACCGACCTGCGCCAGGCTGTCGATCGTGACCTGGATGAGCTGCCGGCGCCGCTCGGGGTCCCGGTCGGCACGCGCACCGCGGCGGCGAGCCTGTATGGTTTGCTTGTTCAATGTCACCGCTGCCCGCCCGCGCCGGTACGCCAGAATCCGCCACGCGCAGGGTTAAATGGCCGTTCAATCTGTGTCAGAATCGCATCATGCCGAGCGGACGAAGTGCGGGTCAAGAGCGTAGCCTGACGGGCACGCGCGCATCGATCTGGCCCAGGCTGTGCGCGGCCGCGTTGCTGGCCAGTGGCGCCGCCGGCCCGGCAGCGCAGGCGCAGGCGGCAGCCGCCGCGCCGCTCGAGCCTCCCGCCTGCCAGACGGTGCGCCTCTCGGACATCGGCTGGACGGATGTGACGGCGACCACGGCCCTGTTTGCCAACCTCGTGCGTCAGCTGGGCTACCGGCCGCAGATCACCGTGCTGGCCGTCCCGGTGACCTTTGCGGCGATGAAGAACCGCGATATCGACGTGTTCCTCGGCAACTGGATGCCGTCGATGGAAGCCGATCGCAAGCCGTTCCTGGCCGACGGGTCGGTCGAGGTCATCGGCGCCAACCTGACCGGAGCGAAATACACGCTGGCGGTGCCGGCCTATACCTACGCGGCGGGCCTGCGCGATTTCTCCGACATTGCGCGCTTTGCCGGGCCGCTGAAATCCTCGCTCTACGGCATCGAGCCCGGCAATGACGGCAACCGGAATGTGCTCAGCCTGATCCGCCAGAACGCCTTCGATCTCGGCGGCTTCAAGCTGGTGGAGTCCAGCGAGCAGGGCATGCTGGCCGAAGTCGAGCGCGCGTTCCGCGAGCGCCGGCCGATCGTGTTCCTCGCCTGGGATCCTCATCCGATGAACATGCGCTTCGACCTGCGCTACCTCAGCGGCGGCGATGCCGTTTTCGGGCCGAACTACGGTGCCGCCGCCGTGTATACGACCACGCGTGCCGGCTACAGCGCCGAGTGCCCGAACCTGGGGCGGCTGCTCCATAATCTGAAATTCAACCTGCGCGGCGAAAGCGAACTGATGGGCGCCATCCTCGACCAGCACCAGGTGCCCGATGTGGCGGCGGGCGCCTGGATCCGGAGCCACATGGCGCAGGTCGGCCCGTGGCTCGAAGGGGTACGCAGCTTTGACGGCCGGCCCGCCCTGCTGGCGCTGCAGGTGACCGCCGGGCCGGCACCGGGCCATGGCTTCGAGCGCTGGGTGAGCGCGCGCAAGATTCCGCTCGGCGATACCGTGGCCGTGGGCATCGAGTACGTCAAGACGCACGGCACCGGCATTTTCGACGCGGTGGCCGCCACGATCCGCGGCAGCGTCAGCGGCGTGCTCAGCCTGCTGATGGCCATACCGGCGGCCTGGCTGGTCCTGGCCTTTGCGGGGCTGGCCTGGCTGCTGCGGCGCTCGCTGAAGCTGGCGCTGTTCGTCGCCGCCGCACTGCTGTTCATCATGAACCAGGGCTACTGGACGGCGACGCTCGAGACGCTCTCGCTGGTGCTGGTCGCCGCATTCCTCTCGACGCTCATCGGCGTGCCCATCGGCATCGCGGCGGCGCACCGGCCGCGGCTGTTCCTGGCTCTGCGGCCCGTGCTGGACCTGATGCAGACGCTGCCGACCTTCGTGTATCTGATCCCGACGCTGGTGCTGTTCGGTCTGGGGGTGGTGCCAGGCCTGATCTCCACGATCATCTTCGCCCTGCCCGCCCCGATCCGCCTGACGCATCTGGGCATCTCATCGGTGCCCGTGGCGCTGCGCGAGGCCGGCGAGGCCTTCGGCGCAACGCGCCTGCAGCTGCTGTGGAAGGTGGAATTGCCGAGTGCCGGACCCATGATCATCGCGGGCATTACGCAATGCATCATGCTGAGCCTGTCCATGGTGGTGATCGCCGCACTGGTCGGTGCCGGGGGTCTGGGCGTGCCCGTGGTCCGGGCGCTCAACACCGTGCAGGTCGGCATGGGGTTCGAAGCGGGCTTTGCCATCGTGCTGCTGGCCATCATTCTCGACCGCATGAGCCGCCCGGCGGGCAAGGGCCCGGGTTGACCCCCGTGACGGCCGGCTCCTGATGCACTGCGCCCTCGACTTCCAGCACGTGGACATCCTGTTCAGCCGTGAACAGGGGCGGCGCGCCCGCCGCGCTCTGCGCCTCGCGCTCGCCGCGCTCGATGGCGGGGGCACCCGCGCCCAGATCGCGGAGGAATTCGGGGTGGTGGTCGGCGTGGCGGATGCCAGCCTGCGGGTCGAGCCCGGCCAGATCTGCGTGCTCATGGGACTGTCGGGTTCGGGCAAATCGACGCTGCTGCGTGCGGCGAACGGCCTGAACCCGGTGACCCGCGGACATGTCCTGGTGCGCGACGGCGCGGGCAGCGTCGATGTCGCCAGCTGTACGGCAGGAAAACTGCGCCGCCTGCGGCGTGAACGCATTGCCATGGTGTTCCAGCAGTTCGGGCTGCTGCCGTGGCGGACGGTGCGCGACAATGTCGGCTTCGGGCTCGAGCTGCGTGGCGAAGCCGCCCCGCGCCGCCGGCAGATCGTCGATGAGAAACTCGAGCTCGTCGGACTGTCGCAATGGGCCGAGCGTTCGGTCGCCGAGCTGTCCGGCGGCATGCAGCAGCGCGTCGGCCTGGCCCGGGCGTTTGCCACCGATGCCGACATTCTGCTGATGGACGAGCCGTTCTCCGCGCTCGACCCGCTGATCCGCACCAAGCTGCAGGACGAACTGCTGGCACTGCAGGCGCGCGTCAGGAAGACCATTGTGTTCGTGAGCCACGATCTGGACGAAGCGCTGCGGCTGGGCAACCAGATTTCGATTCTGGAGGGCGGGCGCATACTCCAGACCGGCGCCGTGCAGGACATCGTGCTGCGCCCCGCCCATGCGCGCGTGGCTGAATTCGTGCAGCACATGAATCCCCTGCACGTGTTGAGCGGCGCGATGGTCATGCGCCGCAGCACGGACATGGCCAGGCCGGCGGCGGGTTCCGGGACGGAGCTGTGCATTGATGCGGCCGGGCGGTATGTGGTGACCCGGAATGCGGATGGCCGGGCGGTCAGCGTCCACGTGGCGGGTGAGCCGCTGCTCCTGGCCGCGGTGACCGGAGAGAACACGCGCGCAGCGCCCGCGGGCATGCTGATCGCGCCGGCCGCCATGAAACTGCAGCAGATCGTGGAGCTGTGCGCGCTGAGCGGCCACCCGGTGCTCCTGGAGGAGGACGGCCGGCTGTGCGGCGCCTGCGGGGAGCCGGAGATCCTGCGGGCCCTGGCGGGTGCGGCCCCGCAAGCGGGTGCGGCCCCGCAAGCGGGTGCGGCCCCGCAAGCGGGTGCGGCCCCGCAAGCGGGCGCGCGCCGGTAAGCTGGCGCGCGCATGTAAGTCAGTGCCGCAAACGGATCAGCCCCGCCCGCGTGCGGTGACGATACTGGAAGGTCGAACCTTCAGGAGTGCATCCCATGGACGAACCCAGCGCCTCAGTGTCGAAGGGCCGGCGCCCCAGCGGCCGCGATGCCAAGCGGGCCGCCCGCTCGGCCCGGGCACACAATTTCGTCCCCTACATCACGCGCCAGATCCCCTGCTATGAGGTCCTGAGCGCCGCAGGGCTGGAACTGCTCGAACACAATGCCGACACCATCCTGGAGGAAATCGGCATTGATTTCCGGGACGATCCGGAGTCCCTGGCGCTGTTCCGATCCGCCGGCGCCGACGTGCAGGGCGAACGCGTGCACTTTCCACGCGGCCTGTGCCGGTCGCTGGTCCAGGCCACCGCCCCGCGCCAGTTCACGCAGCTGGCGCGCAACCCCGCCCGCAACGTGGTGATCGGCGGCGGCAACACCGTGTTTGCACCCGCCTACGGCTCGCCCTTCGTGCGCAATCTGGACGAGGGCCGCCGCTACGCGCGCCTCGAGGACTTCCAGAATTTCGTCAAGCTGGCCTATGTGTCGAACGCACTGCACCACTCGGGCGGCACCATCTGCGAACCCGTGGACCTGCCCGTCAACAAGCGGCACTTCGACATGGTCTACAGCCATATGAAGTTCAGCGACAAGCCCTTCATGGGCTCGGTGACGGCTCCGGAGCGCGCACGCGACACCATCGAGATGGCGCGGATCCTGTTTGGCGCGGAGGCCACGGATCCGGCCACCGGCCGGCTGCGCACCATGACCATCAGCCTGATCAACGCCAACTCGCCGCTGACCTTCGACGCCACCATGCTCGGTGCGCTCAAGGAATACGCGCGCGCCAACCAGGCCACCATCGTGACCCCCTTCATCCTGGCCGGCGCGATGTCGCCGGTGACCGTCGCCGGCACGGTGGCGCAGACGCTGGCCGAGGCGCTCGCCGGCATGGCGCTGACGCAACTGGTCAATCCCGGCGCGCCGGTGGTGCTCGGCAGCTTTGCCTCCTCGCTGTCGATGCAGTCGGGGGCGCCGACGTTCGGCACGCCGGAACCGGCCCTGGTGCTGTATGCGATGGCGGCCCTCGCCCGCCGCCTCGGGGTTCCGTTCCGGTCGGGGGGCGCGCTGTGCGCCTCCAAGATCGCCGATGCCCAGGCCGCCTTCGAATCGGCCCAGACGCTCCTGCCCACCTGCCTCGCCGGCGTCAATTTCGTGCTGCATACGGCCGGCTGGCTGGAAGGCGGCCTGGCGATGGGCTACGAGAAATTCGTCATGGATGCGGACCAGGCCGGCATGATGCACACGCTGCTGGCCGGCGTGGACCTGTCGGCGAATGGCCAGGCCATGGATGCGCTGCGCGAAGTCGGGCCGGGCAAGCATTTCCTCGGCTGCGCCCATACGCAGGCCAATTTCGAGACGGCCTTCTACCGCTCGCCGCTCGCCGACAACAACAGCTACGAACAGTGGGAGGCGGAAGGCGCCGCCGACATGGCCCAGCGGGCCAACGCCTCGTGGAAGAAGCAGCTGGCGGAATACGAGGCCCCGCCCCTGGATCCGGCCGTCGATGCAGCCCTGCTCGACTACATGCAGCGCCGCAAGGCATCGTTTCCGGATTCCAACGTCTGAGCCCGGGCCCGGCCGCGCCCCGGACCGGCCGCGCATCGGGAGCTCAATCGGGCCACTGCGCCGCCTGCGGCAGTCCGTCATTGATCTGGTAATAATCGGACTTGTCCGCGACAAAGATATGCCGGCAGATCTTCAGACTGGTCGGCGCCTGCAGCGTGCCGGCCATGATGCTGGTCGCCGGTAATCCCGATTCCGGGCCGTCGTCCGGGAGGCGGCGCCAGAACAGGTTGGCGCCGCAGCGTGCACAGAAACCGCGCTCGGCGCGGGCCGAGGAACGGTACCAGCGCAGCGTCGAGGCACGGGTCAGGATGAGGTCGGCGTTCAGTGCCTCGGTGGCCGCCACGTAGTGACCGCTGGTCATCCGGCACTGCGAGCAGTGGCAGGCGACGACATCGCGCAGCGGCCCGCGCACTTCGTAGCGCACGCCCCCGCACAGGCAGCCGCCGCGGGCGCCGGGCAGGCCGCTCATCGGGCAGGCCGGCTCACCGCGGGGCCCTGCCCGGTCGCTCGCGCGAGCGCCGCCCGCGCAGCGGACCGTTCTGCGCGGCGCTGGCCGCCCGCGGCCCGGGCAGCGCGACGGCGCGCCGCAGCTGCGGGAAACCCGCGGTCTTGTGCGGAATCGCCATGGCCTCGACGAAGTGCTGCTGAAAGCGCGGCTCCATCGCGGTCTCGATCTTCTCGACCCGCCGCACCAGCCGCTCGATCTCGCGCCGTGCCTCAGTGTCCAGCAGGGCGATGCGCGCACCCGCGCCGGCGGCATTGCCGGCCGAGCTCACCTGCGCAAGATCGCAATCGGGGATCATGCCAAGCACCATCGCGTACTTCACGTCGATGTGCGCACCGAAGGCCCCCGCCAGGCGGATCCGGTCCACCTGCTCGACGCCGAAGTATTCCATCAGCAGCCGGATGCCTGCGTACAGTGCGGCCTTGGCCAGCTGGATCGCCCGCACGTCATTCTGCGAGATCTGCAGGGTCGCGGCGCCGCGGTGCAGGACATAGGCGAAGGTGCGCGCCGTGGGCACGATGCGCGCACTGCGGGTGGCCAGCGCACCGTCGATGACGCCGTCCTGGGTGATGATGCCGGCCAGATACATCTGCGCCACCACCTCGATGATCCCGGAACCGCAGATGCCGGTGATGCCGGTCGCCGCGGTGGCCGCTTCGAAGCCGGGCTCGTCCGACCACAGATCGGAACCGATGATCCTGAAGCGCGGCTCCAGGCTCACCGGATCGATGCGCACGCGCTCGATCGCGCCCGGCGCGGCGCGTTGTCCGCCGCTGATCTGCGCGCCTTCGAAGGCCGGTCCCGTCGGACTGGAGCAGGCCAGCAGGCGGTCCCGGTTGCCCAGTACGATCTCCGCGTTGGTGCCGACGTCGACCAGCAGGGTCACTTCCGCACGCAGGTCGGGCCGCTCCGCCAGAATCATGCCTGCCGTGTCGGCGCCGACATGACCGGCAATGCACGGCAGCACGTACACGCGCCCGGCCGGATGCACGGCGAGGTCGAGCTGCGCGGCCCGGACGGTCACGGCCTCATCCGTGCACAGCGCAAAGGGCGCCCCGCCGAGTTCCACCGGATCGATACCCAGCAGCAGATGGTGCATGATCGGGTTGCCCACCAGCGCCGCTGCGAGGATTTCGTCGCTGCGCACGCCCGCTTCCGCCGCCACCTGGGACACCAGCTCATTGAGGGCGGCACGCACGGCCGCCGTCATCTGCCGGGCGCCTTCCGGATGCATCATGGCGTAGGACACGCGGCTCATCAGGTCCTCGCCGAAGCGGATCTGCGGATTCATCGCACCGCTGGTGGCCAGCACGTTCCCGGTGAGCAGGTCGCACAGGTGCGCCGCGATCGTGGTCGACCCGACATCGACGGCCAGTCCGAAGGCGCGCTCATGCAGCCCCGGCCATACGGCGATGATGTCCCGGCGGGCATGGACCGCCACGGTGACGCGCCATTTGCCGCGCCGCAGCTCGCGCTGCAGGCACTGCAGCAGCGACAGGTCGCATTCCAGCTGTTCGAGCTGCCACTCGCGCTGCAGGGCGATGCACAGCCGCTGCAGGTCGCTGGCCGGATTGTGCATGTCCGGCTCGGCAACCTCGACATAGTGCAGGCTGACGACCGGATTGAGCGTGATGTCACGTTCGTCGGCGGCCTTGCGCACGACCTGGCGATGCACCTGGCTGCTCGCGGGCACGTCGATCAGCAGGTCGCCCAGGATCAGGGCCGAGCAGGACAGGCGGCGGTCGGCCGCCAGCGCGCGGCGTTCGCCGTAGCTGCGTTCCGCCTCGCTCAGGGCCGACAGGTGCGCGGCGCGCGAATGCACGCCCTGCTTGGTGAACTCGCCCTCCATGACCGTGATCTGGCAGCGCCCGCACAGCGCCCGCCCGCCGCAGACGGAATCGACGTCCACGCCCAGCGTGCGCGCCGCCTGCAGCACGGAAGTGCCGCAGGGAAAGCGGCCGCGCCGGCCCGAAGGCATGAATACGATCAGCGCATCGGCCGCCGCCGGCTCAGCGGGTGGAGTGTCCATGAGCGGGGGGGGGGCAGGCCGCCGTTCAGCCGCGGCGGCGGTGGCCGCCCTCGCGCCGGCCGCGGCCGGCCCCCTCGGCGCCGCCGGCGCCCGGCGCCGGCGGTTCGCGGAACTTGCGGATCCACTGCGCGCAGTTGGCATCATGACCCATCATGACGTCGGCGCCGAGGCAGGCCTGCATCACTTCGGCGTGCAGCGGATTCGTGATGGCCGAGGTCAGGCCGGCCCCGATCGCCATGGTCAGGAACGCCGCGTTGATGCCATTGCGGTTGGGCAGGCCGAAGCTCACGTTCGAGGCGCCGCAGGTGCTGTTGACCCGCAGCTCGGTGCGCAGGCGGTGCAGCAGCTGCATGACCTGGCGACCGGCCGTGTTGATGGCCCCGATCGGCATGACCAGCGGATCGACGACCACGTCGCAGGACGGGATGCCATGATCCGCGGCACGCTCGACGATCTTGCGGGCGATCGCGAAGCGCACGTCCGGATCCTCGGAGATACCGGTTTCGTCATTGGAGATCGCCACCACCGCCGCGCCGTACTTGCGGACCAGCGGCAGCACGGATTCGAGCCGCTCCTCCTCGCCGGTCACCGAATTGACCAGCGCCTTGCCCTTGTAGACGGCGAGGCCCGCCGCGAGCGCCGCCACGATCGACGAATCGATGCACAGCGGCACGTCGGTGATGCTCTGCACGAGCTGGATGGTGCGCGCCAGGATGGCCGGTTCGTCCGCGAGCGGTATGCCGGCGTTGACATCGAGCATCTGCGCCCCCGCCTCGACCTGCGCGCGCGCATCGGCCTCGACGCGCGTGAAGTCGCCGGCGGCCATCTCCGCGGCCAGGATCTTGCGGCCGGTCGGATTGATCCTTTCGCCGATCATGACGAACGGTCGCTCGAAGCCAATCACCACTTCGCGGGTGGCGGAGCTGATCACGGTGTCGGTCATGGTGCGAGCCTCATATCAGGTGCGGATTCCGGGGCCGAGGGCAGCGTCGGCGCGTCGCGGCCCGGATACCAGGGTACGCGGCCGCCGAGCACGCCCGAGCGCTCGACGATCTCGCGCAGCGAATGTTCCTGCCGGTAGGCCATCAGGTGCACGCCATGGACACCGGGCGTTGCGCGCAGCTGCTGCACGAGTTCGACGCACAGCATCCGCCCCTCGCGCTCCGCCTGAGCGCCGGCGCCCGCCAGGCGCCGGATGATGTCATCCGGGATGTGCACGCCGGGAACATGGCTGCGCATCCACTCGGCCGCCGCCGCCGAGCGCAGCGGCCCGACGCCGACCAGCACGAACACGCGCCCGGCCAGGCCGAGGTCCTCGAGCTGGCGCATGAAGGCGCGCAGCAGCGGCAGGTCGAAGCAGTACTGCGTCTGGATGAACTGGGCACCCGCCGCCACTTTCTTGGCCACGCGCTGCGCGCGGTAGGCCAGCGGCGCCACCGAGGGATTCTCCGCGGCACCCAGGAACACGCGCGGCGCGAAACTGATTTTCCTGCCGCTCAGGAAGCGGTGCTCGTCGCGCAGCGTGCGCGCGGTCTCGAGCAGCGTCACGCTGTCCAGGTCGAATACCGGCTTGGCCTGCGGATGGTCGCCGGCCTGCACGCCGTCGCCCGTGAGGCACAGCAGGTTGCACACACCCATCGCCGCGCCGCCGAGGATGTCGCCCTGGATGGCGATGCGGTTGCGGTCGCGGCAGGAAATCTGCATCACCGGTGCGTAGCCGACGCGCGTCAGCAGTGCGCACACGGCCAGGCTGGACATGTGGCAGTTGGCCCCGCTCCCGTCGGTCGCATTGATGGCATCGATGGCACCGTCGAACACGCGCGCGCGCGCGTACACCTCTTCGGGATCGGCCGAGTCGGGCGGCGCCAGCTCCGCGGTCACCGCGAACTGACCGGCGCGCAGCACGCGTTCCAGCCGTCCGGGCGAGGTGTGGCCGGGGAGGATCGGCAGCGGGTAGCCCGGTACCGGCTCGTCCGCGAATTTCACGGGCGGGACGCCGCGGCCGCGCGCGCCGCGCCCGCCGCCGCGCGTTCGCGTGCCACGCGCAGCCAGGATGATTGCCCCTGCAGGCGGCGGTCGAGCGCGTGGTTGGCGGCGGCCAGTGACTCGAGGCCTCCGGGAATGCGCGCGGCGCCGGCCACCGCCTCGACCCAGACGCAGCGCATCTGCGGGCGTACCTCGCAGCAGCCGTCGGCACGCACGCCGCCACAGGGCCCGTTGCGCATCTGCTTCGGACAGTTCATCGGGCACGACATGCCGGTGGCGCTGAGCACGCATGCGCCGCACATCTGGCAGTCGAACAGCAGGCCCTTGACGGCACGTTCGACCGCCGCGACCGGGCGTTCGAGACGCCGGTAGCCGAGCCGGCTGAACAGCGGATGACAGCAGACGAGCAGCGCTTCGAACGCACGATAGAACGCCTGCAGTCCGCGGGCATGCCGCACCGACCAGTGGCGGCGCGCGTACATCAGGCGGCCCCGTCGGGGTTCTCTAGCCCGTGAGCCCGGATCAGCTGCTCGAGATCGTCATCGCTGTAGCGTGCTTCGAGCCGGGCCGCCTCGGCCTCGGCCTCGGCCTTCAGATCGCCGGACACGGCGCGCGGCGCGCTGCGCTTCCAGTCCGCGAGGTACGCGGCCGACCCTCCCTTGCCGGCGCGCATGGCGGCACGATCCACGGCCTCCTGGAATCGGTGCGTCAGCTGGACCTTGGCCGTGTCCCGCCCCTGCTTGACCACGACCTGCGCCGGGATGTCGCGCCAGGAAATGATGATCAGCGCAGCCATGCGGTCCGCCCGGTGCTGGCCCGGATCCCGGGTTCGGCGACACGCCGCAGGCTGTGCTGCAGCTCGCCATACCCGGTCACGCGGATTTCGAATGCGAGCCCCAGCCGCCGTGCGATCAGGGCGGCCTGGCCAGCGGCATCGCCCTGGTCCGCCGGCGCCTGCCGCAGATAGACGACGCGCCGGTAGTTGCGGAAATACTCGCCGGTCAGCTGCGGATGCGCGTCGATCCCCAGGGTACGCACCACCAGCCGGTCGAAATGACGCACCAGGAAATCAGTCAGGTAGAAGGTGCCGGGCTCCGCCTCGCTCATCTGCGTGAACGCCTGCGTGCCGGCGAAGAACTCATAACAATGCGCGCCCGGCAGGCGTTCCACGCCTTCCGCGGCCAGCACGGCGTCGAGCTGCCCGCCGGTCCCGCAGTCACCGTAAGCCACGAAGATGCGGTCAAAGCGCCCGCGCGCGGCCTGGATCGCCAACCGCACGCGCTGCGGGATCTGCCGCGGCGTGTTGTGCAGCTCGGGCGGAAGGCACTGGACCTCGAGATGGTCCCAGCCATTGATACGCCGCAGCGCCGCAATCTCGTGCGCCAGTGCGCCGCAGGCGATGACCAGCGCACGGTGACGGGAGCCGCTCATGGCTGCGCTCATGGCTGCGCTCAATGGGCCTTGGCGGCTGTGCGACGCGTCGCCAGCAGTGACTTGGCCGTCTCGACGGCAATGGCCGCATCGCGGCAATACGCGTCCGCGCCCACCGCCTTGCCGAATTCCTCATTGAGCGGTGCGCCGCCGACCAGCACGATGAAGTCCTGGCGCATGCCTTTTTCCTTCAGTGTGTCGATGACCACCTTCATGTACGGCATGGTGGTCGTCAGCAGTGCGGACAGCCCCAGGATGTCCGGCTTGTGCTCTTCGAGCGCGGCCAGGTATTTCTCCACCGGATTATTGATGCCCAGGTCGATGACCTCGAAACCGGCGCCTTCGAGCATCATGGAGACGAGATTCTTGCCGATGTCGTGGATGTCGCCCTTGACCGTGCCGATGACCACCTTGCCGATCGGCTCGACGCCGGTCTCCGCGAGCAGCGGACGCAGGATCTCCATGCCGCCTTTCATGGCATTGGCGGCCAGCAGCACCTCCGGTACGAACAGGATGCCGTCCCGAAAATCGATACCCACGATGCGCATGCCCTCGACCAGGGCGTCGTTGAGCACGCGCTCGGCACTCCATCCGCGCTTGAGGAAGATGCGCGTCGCCTCCTCGACCTCCGCCTTCAAGCCGTTGTACAGATCATCATGAACCTGCTCGGCAAGCTCCTGATCGTTCAGGGTATTGAGGTCAAAGTCGCCATCCGGCGTATCGCTCATGCTGCAGTACTCCCGCACTCTGGCGGTAATGGTATGCGGCGGGCGCGTGCCGCACTGGTCGCTTAGCGACGGCCGCATATCCACAGGCGACACGCCGCCGTTACAACTGCTTGATTTGACTCATGCCCGCGTGACTGGACTCATGCCCGCGCGGCCGCGGACGCGGCGCCATGGCTGGGCTCAGGCCCTGGCGCGCTCGCGTACCGCCGCGTGCGTGTGGCGGATCTGGCGCTCGGCGCTGGGCGGGCAACCGAACTGGTGCCGGTAGCACTTGGAGAAATGCGGCGGCGACTGGAAGCCGCAGGCCGTGGTGATGTCCATGATCGGCATGGCCGTCTGCAGCAGCAGTTCGCGGGCCCGGCGCAGGCGCATCTGCAGGTAGTATTTCTTGGGCACGCAGTTCAGATGCCGCTTGAAGAGCCGCTCGATCTGCCGGCGCGACACGCCGGTCGCCGCGGCAATCGCGTCCAGCGGCATCGGCTTCTCGATGTTCGCCTCCATCAGCTGCGCCACCTTGATCAGGCTCTCATGGCTGACGCCCACCTGGGCGCGCAGCGGCACGTACTGCCGGTCGCGATCGTTGCGGACGCGATCGACGATGAACTGTTCGGAGGTGAGCTGCGCGATGCGGGCGCCGAGCTTCTCCTTGATCAGGTGCAGCATCAGATCCAGGGGGGCGATCCCGCCCGAGCAGGTGTAGCGATCGCGGTCGATCGTGAACACCTGGTTGCTGATCAGCACGCGCGGGAATTCTTCGCTGAGCGCCGACAGGTTCTCCCAATGGATCGTCGCCCGGTATTTGTCCAGGAGTCCGGCGCGTGCCAGCGCATAGCCTCCGGTGCACAGCGCACCCAGCGCCATGCGCCGCTCCGCGAGCCGGCGCAGCGACAGCAGCAGCGGCGCGGAAACGGCGTCGCGGACTTCGATGCCGCCGCACACGAACAGGATGTCGGCCCGCGCCACTCGGTCCAGGGGCACGGTCGGCGCGAGCGACAAACCATTGCTGGCCGCCACCGGCGCGCCGTCCAGGCTGACGATGGACCATTCGTACGCGGCCCGGCCGCTCAAGCTGTTCGCCATGCGCAGCGGCTCGACCGCATTCGACAAGGCGATCATCGAATACCGCGGTAACGTCAGAAACGCGTAATGGGTCCTGGCGGTCGCGAGACCGGAATCCACGGCCTTACTCCTGTGACACCGGACCCTGAGGACCTCGAGCGTGGGCCCGTGTCCATCAGGTCGGTTTCAGGCTGTATTCTTGTCCAAATGCGACGCGTACGCAAACACCCCGCTTCGCGCTCGGCCCGCCACCCGCGCTCAGCGCGCGGTGCACGCAGGGCGCGGTGCGCTCAGGGTTTCGGCCGGCGTCCCGACCGCGGCTTGCGGCCTCCGGGCTCGCCATCCAGCAGGGATAGCCAGGACTTTACGTCCTCTTCGCCCAGAGTGTCATTGACGTCGCGGTGCGCATAACGCTCCAGGGTTTCCTCATACCCCCGGTCACGGCCGACGCCCAGACGGTTCAGTGCCGCACGCCACCATTTGACGTGCGTCAGTTTCGCACTGACGATTTCCGGTTTGTCCTCAAGGCTCATCGCTTGCCTCATCCCCTCCAGGTTCGACAGGGATGCCATCTTAAGGCAGCGGAACATGTGATCGGTATGCAGCAAATTACTGATGCCGCGCTGCAGGCACCTCATTATGTCCAATCGGAGTTCAGCCCAGCAGATGGTCGAGAAGCCAGAACTCGTAACCGACCAGGACCATGTAGAGCAGTGCCGTTCCCGCCAGCAGCGGGCCGGCCATCAGCCGCCCGAATACCGGAACGCGTGTCAGCACCACCAGGATCGTGACGGCGCCCGCCGTCAGGGCCAGCTTCAGGAACGCAAAGCTGCGGCCACTGCCGATCACCAGCGGCTGCATCAGCGGATTGATCTCTACCGCGCCATGACCGACCAGCACCAGTGTCAGGAAGGTATCGGCCATGGACAGCAGCAGCACGATCAGGGCCGCGGCAAACCAATGGGGTGCATGCCAGTCGACGGTGCCCAGCGTCGCCGCTTCCGCGCGTCGCGGATTGCGGCGTCGCGCCTGCCACGCGCCGGTCAGCAAGGCGCGAACCGTACGCTGGCGCCGTTCCGAGCCGCCGCGCCGATCAGACTGGCCGGCGCGGCGCTCGGGCAGCGCCGGGAGCGGATCGGCCAGCATTGGCGCCGCACGCCGCCGGTCGGATGTGCCCGCACGCGCGGCAGCGGCGACGCCCGCATCCTTCGGGTCCGGCATTGCCGCCGCTCAGCCCGCGGCGACCAGGCGCGCGGCCTCGGCCGGCGAGTCCGTCGCGGGCTCCGCTGCCGCGCCGAACACCGGGTCGACGATCTGACGCTCGGTGCGCAGTTCATCGATGGAGCTCAGCGGCGCCGGGACGCTGACGCCGAACCCCTGCATGAAGTCGACACCCAGAGCCTGCAGCAGTGCCCGTGACTGCTCGCATTCCACGTGCTTGGCAACGGCATGCACGCCTGCCACGCGCGCGGCCTGGGCGATGGCGGCCACGCGCGCCTGGCGCCCTCGATCGGTCACCAGCGCACGCGTCAGCCCCGGATCGAGTTTGACGAGGCACACACCGGGCTGGAGCAGCAGGTCGACGCCGGACTCGCTCAGCATGAAATTATCGATGACCAGGCCGGCACCGATCTGTTCGAGCTGCGCGCCCAGCTGCGCGATACAAGCGGGCTCACGCCGGCAGAACTCGTGCTGGGCCTCGAAGGCCACCAGTCCACGCGGCAGCTGCGCCTTGTCCATGCACTGCCTGACGAAACCCAGGAAGTGCGGATCGCGCAGCGATCCGGTCGAGAGGTTCACGGAGAACTGCGCCGGCTCGCCCGACCAGATTTCCCGCCGCTGCGCCAGCCACACCAGCAGATCACCGACCACGCGCCGGTCGAGCACCGCACCCAGTCCCACCGACTGCGCGCCGGCGATCAGCGCCTCCGGGGCTGAGCCGGCAGCGCCCTGACCGGCGGCGCGCATCAGCACCTCATAGCGGCGAATGCGCAAGCCGGCCTGAATCGGCGTCAGCCGCTGCGCATGCAGCTCGAGCTGGAAGGATTGCAGCTTCTCGAGGTAGCGGTCGGCTTCGATATCATCGACACGCGGGCTGTTTTCGGCTGCACGCGTGGCCTCGGGGGACCGCATGAGCTCACCCGCCTGCACCAGCTGACCCGCCGGCGCAGGCCGCGCCTGGGA
>Ga0075017_100000403_pt1 | contig 23719 bp, 26 predicted proteins | sample AleBraG_ABR_2012_FD_71475 | JGI IMG/M metagenome (GOLD analysis project Ga0075017, IMG submission 71475) | Freshwater sediment microbial communities in response to fracking from Pennsylvania, USA - Alex Branch Run_MetaG_ABR_2012 | ecosystem: Environmental > Aquatic > Freshwater > Creek >... | reverse complement strand
GAGGTGGAGGCTGGCATGGCCCGAGGCTATCGGTGTGACCACCTAGCCTGAGAGCGTGAGCGACTCGTCCGTCCCCATCTCCCTCCTCCCCAAGCCGCCCGTCGAGCTGCTGGACATCGTGGGCATCGGCTCACCGCTCGTCGACGTGGTGGCGCGGACCGATGAGGCGCTCTTGGAGCGCTTGGAGCTGCCAAAGGGATCGATGACCCTGGTCGACCTCCACCAGGCCGAGGCCATCTACGCCTCCATGCCCGCCAGCATCGAGATCTCAGGCGGTTCGGCTGCCAACACCGCGGTGGGCGTCGCTGCCTTGGGAGGTCGGGCTGGCTTCATCGGCAAGGTGGCCTCTGACGCCATGGGTGACGTGTTCACGCACGACATCACGGCCGCTGGCGTCGATTTCGAAGCGGCGGTGGCCAACGGTCGCAGCCAAGGGACAGGTCGCTGCTTGGTCCTCGTCACCAGTGATGCGCAGCGGACCATGGCCACGCACCTCGGCGTCGCCAACACCTTCGCTCCCGGCGACGTCGACGGCGAGCTGCTGGCGCGGACCAAGATCACGTACCTCGAGGGCTACCTCTTCGACTTGGACCCGGCCAAGGAGGCCATGCGAGCCGCCATCGCCACCACCCACGGCGCGGACGGGGCCGTGGCGCTGTCGCTCTCGGACTCGTTCTGCGTGGAGCGGCACCGAAAGGACTTCTTAGCGCTGCTCACCGATCAGCTCGACCTCCTCTTCGCCAACGAAGAAGAGGCGAAGGCGCTGTTCAACGTGACGAGCCTGGCTCCAGCCCTTGACGCCCTCGAGGAGACCGGCGTGCTCGCCGTGGTCACCCGAGGACCGGCCGGCTGCACCGTGGTCACCCCGGCGGGGCGCCTCGACGTGGCCGCTGCGCCGACCGAGGCCGTGGTGGACACCAACGGAGCAGGGGACCTGTTCGCGGCCGGCTTCCTCTACGGCATGACGAACGCCTTGGACCCTGAGCAGAGCGCCCAGCTGGGCTCGCTGTGCGCGGCCGAGGTGATCTCGCACCTCGGGGCTCGTCCCCAGGCAGATCTACGAGAGCTCGCTCGTGAAGCCGGGCTGCTCGACTGACGCTTGAGCTGCGGCGTCTGCGAGAGCGTCGGCCGCTCGCTCCGCGTCGAGCCGGGCATCGAGGTCGGCGGTCTTCGACTCCTCGTCCTTCATCCAGAGATAGGCCACCGGGATCATCGCGCCCAACATCAAGAGGTCGCCCCCGATCCACATGAGCGCGCCGCCGGTCTTGATGTCGCTCAAGATCGAAGGACCCCACGTGCGCTGCTGGGCGGCGTAGGCGCTGAACTCGATGTGGCCCGACATCACCAGGGCAAGGCCGGTGAAGGTGTCGATCGGTACGGCCAAGGCCAGATACACGAGCCGCAGCCCCGGAGCCAGCGGATGGCGGCTGGGTTCGATGCCCACCACGGGTCGCCAGAAGAGGTAGCCGATCACCAAGAAGGCCACCTGCTCGAGGCGGTGCACCCACATGTGAAGGAGCATCTGGTTGAACAGGCTGGTCAGGTGCGTGGCCGGGATGAAGACGGCGTAGGCCGCGAACCCGACGGCGGGGTGACCGATGACCTCGCCGAGCTTGGAATCGACCACGGCGGTGAAGCCTCGACCAAGTGCTCCGGGGACCGTGGCGAGAGCGAGCTCCAAGGGTGCGGCCATGGCGAAGAGCCCGGCGGCAACCATGATGAGCAAGAGGTGCTGGACCATGTGGGCGCTGAAGAGGGTCATGTCATAGACGCCCGGGAGTGCCTCAGTGGCGAGCGCCACGAGGGCGATGCCGACCCCGAAGGCCACGGAGCGCTTCGAGGACCATCTGGCCTCATGCTGGCGGTTCCAAGCACGGACCCCCAAGCCGTAGGCAGCCACAACGGCGATCAGGGCCAGGTTGATCGACCACGAGAGGCGGGTGCTGTAGAGATGGGTCCAGCTGAACGGGGCAGGCATCGCCATCCCGTCGCCCATCCGCATCTGCATCTGCATCGCTGAGGCAAGGAGCACCTCTGCAAATCTAACTGCGACCTTGGCCGGTCCTTCGGCGGCTCGGTAGGCTTGGCTTCGTGCGCTCCTCGTCCAGACCGTTCAGGGTCCTCGCTCTCAGCGCGGCCATGGTGCTCTGGATCGCTGGTTGCCTGGCCGCCGGGTGGTGGCAAGCGACGAGAGCCATGGACGGCAACGCCTTCAGCTACCTCTATGCCATCGAGTGGCCCATCTTCGCGTTGGCGGGCGTGGTGATCTGGTGGCTCGTGCTCCACACCGCTCCGGTCACGCCAGCTGAGCGCGAGGAGCGCAAAGCCTTTGAGGCAGCACAGCGCGCCCGGCGCCTGGCTGGACAGCTCAAGGGAGAAGGCGGTGCCGCGGACGAGGACAGGAACACGCGACCGGCGAAGGAGCTCACGGGCGAAGGCGAACCCGCTCGAGAGGGCGGCTGACGTGGACCCGACGCTGCGGCGCTATCAGGTCATGAGCTACGTGGTCGGCACCATGCTGCTGATCTTCTGTGTCTTCATCATCTTGCGGCACGGCTTCGGCATCGGAGCGAGCGCCGAGATGGTGGTGGCTCAGATCCACGGGATCTTGTACATCGTCTACCTGGTCACGGTCGTCATGGTCTACCTCGCCTACCGACCCTCAGTGAAGCGTCTGGTACTCATGATCCTCTCGGGGATGATTCCCTTCATGGCGTTCTTCGTGGAGCGGAACACCGTCGCTGAGCTCGGGCACCAGCCGGTCGCACCCCTGGGGGGCTGACCATGGCCGCTCACGAGTGGCTGGAGCGGCGGGTCATCAACTACGCCCACCAAGGTGGGAGCTTCGAGGCTCCGTCCTCCACCTTGGCCGCGATCGAGCATGCGCTCGCCGCCGGCGCCACCGGCATCGAGCTCGACGTCCACGCCACCCAAGATCGCCAGGTGGTGGTGTGCCATGACGCCACCGTCGACCGGACGACGGAGGCGCACGGAGCGATCGCCACGATGACCCTCGACGAGCTCCGCACCCTCGACAACGCCTTCTGGTTCATCGAGGGCACCGACGTCGACCACGATCAGGACGCCGAGGCCTATCTGCTTCGAGGTCGAGCACCTGCGGACCTGTCGCTGCGGATCGCCACCTTGGATGAGGTCCTCTCGAGCTTTCCTGGTGTGGTGCTCAACCTCGACATCAAGCAGACCAGCCCAGAGGTCGTTCCCTATGAGCGCCTGGTCGCCGACGTGCTCCGAGCGCACCGACGATCCGATGACGTGATCGTGGCGTCCTTCAGTGACAAGGCGATGGGCGCGTTTCGTGCGCTCAGCCCCATGACCCCGACCTCAGCGGCGACGCTCGAGACGGTGTCCTTCGTCAGAGCGCTCCACAGCGGCGACGTGCCCCCGAGGTTGCCTGTCGTGGCCTTCCAGGTCCCCGAAGCCTTCGCCGGGGTGACGGTGGTCGATCAGCGGTTCGTCGAAGCAGCGCACCACGCGGGAATCGCCGTGCACGTCTGGACGCTCAACGAGCGCGACGAGATCCATCGGATGCTCGAGGTGGGCGTCGATGCGGTGATGTCTGATCGACCGAGCTTGGTGACTGAGCTGCTGGGCGAGCGGGCCTGGGTGCCACGCCCGTCGTGAGAAGTGGGAGCTAGCCCCGACCGCAGTTCGGCTTCTTGCCGTGGTTGGCCTTCTTCTTGGTCCGGAGCTTGCGCTTGACAGTTCTCTTCGACATAGGACTGAAGATCCTAGCCCACCAGGGCTAGGTTCCCCACGAGGGTCGGTGCGCCGACGCAGCGACGAGGAGGCTCCGTGCGAGAGGGATGGCTGCTGAGTGAAGGTGAGGTGGTGGCTTCAGCGATCGAGCTCACCTCGCCGTTGGCCGCCCTCTTCCCGGCTCAGAGCAAGCGTGCGCCCGATGCTGCCTCGGTGCTCCATCCACGGGGCCTCGTGCTGACCGCCGGAGTCCGAGGCAGGGTCAGCTTGCTCTGCGTCGACGCTCACCATCAGATCAAGGAGATCCGGCCGCTTCGCCCGTGGCGCCTGACCAAGGTGCCTCGGATCACCACGATGGCAGCGGTGCTCCCCTCAGACGCCGTCGAGCGGCTGGGACTCACCACCGGGCGGCCTCTCGAGTTCCGAGAGGCCCAGTGACCGGTCTCCTCGAGCTCGTGGCCACGCCGATCGGGAACCTGGGCGATCTCTCGCCGCGAGCGATCGAGGCGCTGGCCCAGGCGGACCGGATCCTCTGCGAGGACACCCGGCGCACGCGGAACCTCTTGAGCGCCAGCTCGCTCTCGGCGGGTCGACGCCTTGAGGCCTTGCACGAGCACAACGAGGAACAGAAGATCCCACGAGTCCTCGAGCGGCTCGAGGCCGGAGAGCGCATCGCGCTGGTCTGCGATGCGGGCACGCCAGGGATCTCTGATCCAGGCTCACGACTCGTTGCCGCTTCGGTGGCGGCAGGGATCAAGGTGAGCTCGATCCCTGGCCCCTCTGCCCTCTTGGCGGCGCTCGTCATCAGTGGCCTGCCGACGGACCGCTTCGTGATGGAGGGCTTCTTGCCTCGGCGAGGATCACTTCGCCAGCGTCGACTCGCTGAGCTCAAGGCCGAGCGCCGCACGGTGGTGCTCTTCGAGTCGCCCCGACGCATCGGGTCCACGGTGGCCGAGCTGGCTGCCGTCCTTGGGGGAGAGCGCCCGCTGGTCGTGGCTCGGGAGCTCACGAAGCTCCACGAGGAGATCTGGCGAGGCAGCGTGGCCGAGGGCGCAGCGCACTTCGCGTCCACCGAGCTTCGAGGTGAGGTGGTCGTGGTGCTCGGCGGGAACGTCGAGCCCGAGCGCGAGGCCTCCGAGACGGACATCGTGGCCGCCCTGGCACAAGCTCGAGCCGACGGGCTGAGCACGCGTGACGCAGCGGCCGAGGTGGCTGAGCAGCTCGGTGTTCCACGCCGAAAGGTCTACGACCTGGCCATAGGAGCCCCTGGGCCGAAGAGGTGACGAGACAAGGCCGGTACGCTGAGCAGGTGGACCGCTTCTACGTCACCACCCCGATCTACTACGTCAACGACGTCCCGCACCTGGGTCACGCCTACTGCACCGTCAACGCTGACGCCCTGGCGCGGTGGCACCGCTCGCTCGGGGAAGAGACGCTGTTTCTGACCGGGACTGATGAGCACGGGGCCAAGGTGGCCGAGTCGGCTCACGCTCACGGAGTCTCTCCTCAGGAGTGGACAGACCGGACGTCGGCGAGGTTCAAAGAGGCCTGGGAGGGCCTCGCGATCTCCAACGACGACTTCATCCGGACCACCGAGCCCCGCCATCACAAGACCGTCCAGGAGTTCCTGCAGAAGATCTACGACAACGGCTACATCGTCAAGGACACCTACGCCGGGCCCTATTGCGTGGCCTGTGAGGACTACTACACGCCGGATCAGCTCGTCGAGGGAAAGTGCCCGGTGCACGGGCGAGAGGTCATCCAGATGGAGGAGGACAACTACTTCTTCCGCCTGAGCGCCTTCGAGGACCGCTTGCTCGAGTGGTACGAGGCCTTCCCCGACGCGGTGCGTCCGAGCTCGAAGCGCAACGAGGCCCTCAGCTTCATCAAAGGTGGGCTCAAAGATGTCTCCATCACCCGCACCAGCCTCTCGTGGGGTGTGCCGGTGCCCTGGGACGAGAAGCACGTCTTCTACGTCTGGTACGACGCGCTCATCAACTACCTGACCGCCCTCGGCTACGACGACGACCCCGAGCGGGTGGCGACCTGGTGGCCGCATGTCCACCACCTCATCGGCAAGGAGATCATCCGCTTCCACTGCGTGTGGTGGCCCGCGATGTGCATGGCAGCGGGCATCGAGCCGCCGGCGAGCATCTTCGTCCACGGCTGGCTGCTCGTCGGCGGCCAGAAGCTCAGCAAGTCCATGGCAGGCGACGTCGACGCCCCGGTCAAGCTCACGGAGATCACGCCGGCCTCGCTGACCTCAGACTTCGGGGTCGACGCCGTTCGCTACCACCTGCTTCGCGAGACACCACTTGGCAGCGATGGCGAGTTCTCGCTCGAGTCGATGACCGCTCGCTACAACGCAGATCTGGCCAACAACCTTGGCAACTTGATCGCTCGAGTGGCCACGGTCGTCGGGTCCAAGTGCGCGGGTCTCGGTCCCGCGCCTGACCCTGCGAGCCCGCTGGCCACGGCGGCGGCGATCGCCGTCACCGAGGCAGCCGCGGCGTGGGACCGCTTCGCTCCCCACGAGGCGCTCGAGGCGACGTGGAAGCTGATCGGAGCCGCCAACGCGGAGCTCGAGGCGACCGAGCCGTGGAAGGCTGAGCCCGGCACGGTCGATCTTGTCTTAGGGAGCGCCCTCGAGACGCTCCGCATCGTGGCCCTCTTGATCAGCCCGGCGATGCCTGGCACGGCAGAGGAGATCTGGCGGCGCTTGGGACTCGCGGGCAGCCCCAGCGACGAGATCCTCCCTGCCGCCGCCACCTGGGGCGGCTATCCGGGCGGGCTCGCGGTGAGCAAGGGCGAGCCTCTCTTCCCTCGGAGGAAGGCTGAGGCGTGAGGCCCGGGTGGGTTGACTCGCACTGCCATCTCCAAGAGCACTACTTGCCTGACGATCCTGAGGCCACCGCGTTCCAAGCTCTCAGGCGAGCGGCGGACGAAGGAGTCTCGGGTGTCGTGGTGGTCGGCACCGATGAGGTGACCTCACGCCAGGCGATCGAGCTGGCACAGGCTGTCGCCTCGGGTGCCATGGGCCATGGCCTCCCAAGCGTCAGCGCGTCGGTGGGCTTGCATCCCCATGAGGCGTCCTCCTCTTTAAGCTGGCTCGATGCGCTGGTGGCTGAGGGGCCCGAGCACGTCGCTGGCCTCGGCGAATGTGGGCTCGACTACCACTACGACCACGCTCCTCGAGCGCTCCAGCGCGCCAGCTTCGCCCACCAGATCGCCCTGGCGACCGAACATGACCTCACCCTCGTGATCCATGCCCGAGACGCTTGGGACGACCTCTTCGACGTCCTTGACGCAGAGGGTGTCCCCAAGCGCTGCGTGCTCCACTGCTTCACCGGAGGTCCCGCCGAGGCGACGCGGTGCATCGAGCGGCACCTGGCGGTGTCGTTCTCAGGGATCGTCACCTTCAAGAACGCCCGCGAGGTCCGCGAAGCCGTCAGAGAGGTACCCCTCGAGAGCCTCTTGGTCGAGACCGACAGCCCCTTCCTCGCCCCCGTCCCTCATCGCGGAGCACAGAACGAACCGTCGTACGTCGGCTTCGTCGGAACGGCCGTGGCGCACGCGGGAGGATGGAGTCCTGAGGAGGTGGCGAGGGCGACCGCTCAGAACGCTGCAGGGCTCTTCGGCCTCTCTCTCAGCGGCTGAGAAAGCCCCTCTGACCTGGGATCTTCTATCGCGATCCCCACTATTGTGGGATTTCCGCGCGAGAAACCACCTCTGACCTGGGGAAAGCATTCGTGATCGCCGCACTCCATTTGCGCTTGGAGCGACCTCTGCCTAGCGTACTGGGACGCCCCTTCGGAGTGGAGGCTCCGGGTGGGTGGTCCTTATTGGCGGAGAAGGGTGGAGTTCTGAGCCCCCAGAAGACTGGATTCGGGCGCCACGCCGTGGCGTTGGCGGCAGGAATCAGTTTCATCGCAGCCCCCTTGGTTCTCCTTGGTGGTGGCAGCGTTGTCTCTGCACAGGGATCGACGTCCCATGGTCCGAAGGGCCTTGGTTCCAAGTCGGCGACCCCTGGAACCTCGCTGCGTGACATCGCGCTGGCCAACAACACGATCGCTGCCCCGACGACCACCACCACGCTGGCCCCGACCACGACGACGGCCCCTCAGGTGGCGGCCGCTGCACAGGTCGCACCGGCCTACGTGGCTCCGACGACCACGACCACCTACGCACCGCCGGCGCCGAGCTCCTCGGCATCGGGGATCGCCACTTGGTACAACTGGAACCCAGGCCAATGCGCCAGTCCCACGCTCCCGCATGGGACAGTGGTGCAGGTGACCAATGATGCCAACGGTGAGACGACGAGCTGCACGGTGACGGACACCGAGGCTGCCGGTGGCGCCCACGTGATCGATCTCGACACCTCGGTGTTCGAGGCCATCGCAGGGTCTCAGGGCCTCAGTGCCGGGACGCTCGAGGTCACCGTCACCTGGTGAGCCCGACCCGAGCGGTCACCACCCGGCTGCTCGAAGAAGCCGGCCTCTCGCCCAAGCGGAAGTTCGGCCAGAACTTCGTCGTCGACGACAACATCACCGCCAAGATCGCGCGGCTCGCCGACCTTCGCGCAGGGGATCGAGTCTTGGAGATCGGCCCTGGTCTTGGGGCGCTGACCGAGGCGCTCTTGGGTGTCGGCTGCCAGGTCACCGCTCTCGAGATCGACGACGCCTTGGTGGCGATCTTGGAGCAGCGCTCAGAGCTGCAGGGGGCCCAGATCGTCCAGGGTGACGCGCTTGAGGCAGATCTGGCGGCGCTGACGCCGCTCGACGCGGCCCCCTGGGCGTGTGTGGCCAACCTTCCCTACAACGTGGCCACGCCGCTCGTGCTTCGGATCCTCGAAGACGTGCCCTCGATCACCAGGCTCCTCGTGATGGTCCAGGCCGAGGTCGCTGATCGCCTCGTGGCGGGACCGGGCGACGAGGCCTATGGCGGGGTGTCCGTGCGGGTGGCCTTCCACGCCGAAGCGTCCATCGTGGGCAAGGTTCCCCCGAGCGTCTTCTTTCCTCGCCCGAGGGTGGAGTCCGCCTTGGTCGCCATCGAACGTCGAGGACGCGTCGCCGTCGATCCCCAGGTCGCCTCAGAGGACGAGATCTTCGCTCTGGTGCGCCTGGCATTCGGTCAGCGGAGAAAGATGCTGCGGCGATCCTTGGCCGGCGTGGTCGATGAGCAGGCCTTTCTCGATGCCGGCGTGGCGTCGACCAAGCGACCCGAGGAGCTCGACGTCCATGCGTTCGCCGCCTTGGCCAGGGCTGCTCGATGAGCTCGTGGCATGAGACGGCCCCCGCCAAGCTGACCTGGAGCTTGGAGGTCGGCGCTCGGCGCCCTGACGGCTACCACGATCTCGTCGCCGAGATGGTCTCGCTCGATCTGGTTGACGAGCTGGAGATCACCGAGCCGGGGGAGGGGATCGAGCTGGTGGCGGAGCCCTGGACCCGGTCCGAAGGGCTTGCGCTCGGGGGTTCGAACCTGATCGCTCGGGCGCTGGCGATGTGCGAGCGCCCCGCGGCGGTCTCGCTCACCAAGCGGATCCCGCTCGGCGGCGGACTCGGCGGCGGTTCGAGCGACGCTGCGGCGATCTTGCGCTGGGCCGGCGAGACCGACCTTCGTCTCGCAGCGAAGCTCGGAGGCGACGTACCCTTCTGCCTTGCCGGCGGGCGGGCTCTCGTTCGAGGGATCGGTGAGGTGGTCGAACCGCTCGAGCACGTCGATCGAACGGTCGTCTTGGTGCTCCCGCCCTTTGGCATCGACACCGCTCGTTGCTACGCCGTCCTCGATGAGCTTCGTCTCGAAGGTCGTGGCCACCATGAGCGCAACGACCTGACGGCGGCCGCAGAGGCGCTCTCGGCGCCTCTGGCTCGCTTCAGCGACGCTGTTGGCGCCTTGACGGGTTCGAGGGCGGTCTTGGCTGGCAGCGGGTCGACGCTGTTTGTCGAAGGGACGCTGGCATCGCTGGGCCTGGTGGGGATGGACGAGCTCGTCGTCGATGGGCTGTGCGCCCAGATCATCGAAGCGTCGACGATCCCAGCCCACCAAGCCCAGAACTCTGTTCCCTGAGGTGCGCTCGGAGCGGTGCTCCGAGCCGCCTTACTTGCCCGCAGCTCTCCGCTGCCAGCGAGTGGCCTTCAGCATCTTCTTGTGCTTCTTCTTACGCATGCGCTTGCGGCGCTTCTTGATGAGGGAACCCATGAGGTGGACCAGGCTACAGGTCTACGACCGAGGTGCGCTACACGACGAGCTCGTCGGTGCCAGGCGGTCCTTCTTGCCAGGTCGAGCCCTTGAGCACCGTGGCACGCACGCGCTAGAGCGTTCGGGCGCGGTCATCGCCGGGAGCGAGCTCGAGGCACGCTGCGCTCGAGCTGTTCGAGGAAGAGGGCCTTGCGAGGGCACTGGGTGATCGCTGCGTGGGCCAGTCCCAGACCTCGGGGATCGAGCTCGTCTGGGGTGATGATGGGATAGCCCCACTCGTCGAGCTCGATGAGCTCAGGGGCAAGCTCTGCACAATGACCGAAGCCGTCGCAGCGGATGGGGTCCACCCGCAAGGTCACCGCCATTCGAGCGGCCCTTCTTGGTTCGGGAGCGCCAAGATGGTGCGGCTTGACGCGTGAACGCAGGGCCGACCTCCAAGGTGGGCCTTCATATCAGCGTTGAAGACGTCGAGGGCAGAGGCGATCATGCGCACCACCCCGTCTGGATGGCCACATGCTCCTCGACCTCGAATGACGCTGAGCCGCTCTCTGAGCCGGCGCTCAAGATTTCGATCGGGTCGTCCTGCGGCGAGCACCTCGAGATCGTCGGCAAGCGCGGGGAGACCGAAGGCACAGGGCCCGCACTGCCCCGCGCTCTCGTTGGCCATCCAACGAGCAATACGGGCGGTCTCGGCGATGCCGCAGCACTCGGAGCCGAAGACGAGCACCACGCCAGCACCCACGCTTGAGCCGAAGGGCTTGAGCCCCTCGGCCGAGTAGGGGGCATCGAGCGCCTGTGCGGGCACGAAGGTGCCGCCATAACCACCCAGGAGGACTGCTTGGACCTTTGAAGCGGGTGTGGCCAGTTCCACGATCTCTCCGAGACGCGTGCCCAGCGCGACCTCAAAGACGCCTGGGTCGACCACTGAGCCTGAGATCGTGACGAGCTTCGTGCCACCGACACCGCCGACGCCGACGTCGGCGAACCACGCTCCACCATGGCGTGCGATGAGAGCGATCGATGCCGCTGTCTCTGCGTTGTCGACGACGCTGGTACGTCCTCTGATCTGGAGTCGAGCGGGCTTCGACGCACGGAAGGTGGGCATGGCGGGGCCGCCATCGAGCCACCGGACCAGCCCGGCCTCCTCGCCTCCGACGTAGCGGCTGGGGAGCAGCTCGACGGAGATCGGCACGCTGTTGGACCCTCGGCTGTGGCGCTCCACGATGGCGTCGGTGAGCGAGCGAGCGGCGTGCGGGTTGTCCCGAGCGACGGCCAAGGTGACCGAGCCGGCGTGGATGAGGAGCGCAAGGACCTCTGCGCCGTCCACGATGAGGTGCGGTGCATAGGCGGCGAGCACAGAATCCTTCTGGGCGGCTGGCTCTCCCTCCATGACGTTGATGACGAGATGGCTGGCTCGACGAGACTGCGGTATCGAGGCGAGCTTGGTTGCCGTCGGGAAGCCACCTCCTCCACGACCGGTGAGCCCGGCAAGGCGGATCTCTTCGAGGAGCTGTGCTGACCACGAGTCGACGTCACGCCGCTCGGGCAGGGTGAGCGGCCCATGGAGCGACTCATGGGTGGCCAGGTCGGCTCGGTGGGCGTGAGCGGTGCCGGCGAGAAGGCGAGTCGACGGGCTCATCGGCCTCTCCGGGTGCTGGCCACGGTCCTGCCCGGCGGCGAGGTCGGCGCTCGTGGCGCGCTCTGCTGCTTGGAGCTCGGCAGCGAACCTTGAGAGCGAGACGATCTGGGCACCGCGGTCAGCGCTCCGGAGGGATGGGGTCGTGCCCAGATGCGCCATGCCACCGATGCCAGGACGACCGAGACGCAGCCGATCAGCAACAGATCCATCCAACCGAAGCTCACGTCGCTGCCGATCAAGAAGGCGTGGAGCAGAGCGATCGGCCACGAGAGATAGGCGACCCAGTGGACCAGCCGCCATGCCGTGACGCTGATGCGCTGACGAGCCAAGCTCGTGATCACCACGGCCAGCAGGAGGTCGATCGCGACCGCCCCCAAGGCGACGTACAGGGTCTTGTACGCGGACGCCCCGGGGATGAGGATCGCCAGCACGCCGATGTTGACGTAGCTGTCGAGGACGGTGGTCCCCACGTGGATGCCCAAGAACACGACGGCCAAGAGCGCCAAGCGACGATGGAACTCGGCGACGGCGAAGCGGGGGAGAGGGCGACCACCCACGCGGGTGGCCGTCATGATCCCAAGGGCCATCACGCAGGTGAACAAGAGGAGCGACACGATGCCTGAGGCCCGTGACAGGTACCAGAGGACCGGTGTGCTGACGGCGATCACGAGGTCGCCTCCTGTGTGCTCGGCCAGGCGCCGAGTCGCTCGACGTCCCCGTTGCTCCTGACGAGACGTGCCGCGACCGCTCTTTGGGGCAGCTCGAAGAGGGCGTCTTCGCCCCACACGACCCCGGCTGTTGCCAGGGCGTTGGCCTCGGTGCAGGTGGGGGCGACGACGGTGACCAGCGAAAAGGCGGTGCTCGCCGAGCCACCGGTCGTGGGATCGATGATGTGGTGGACCACGTCGTTGCCCCGGTGCCAGCGACGGACCGCTGTCGAGGAGGAGGCAACCGCTCCCGAGTGGATCGAGATCACCTCTTGGACGTCGGTGAGCTCATGGGTCCGGGCTGATGCGACGATCCCGACCTGCCAACCGCTCTCTGGCGCCGGACCAGCTACGCGCAGGTCACCGCCAAGGTCGACCAGGACCCCCGTCTGGAACTCGAGGGCCAATGACTCTGCTCCTCGATCGACAGCTCGCGCCTTTGCCGTAGCGCCTAGGTCGAGGTGGACGCCTTTGGCCAAGCTCACCGTGGACGCCTCGTGGTCGATGGTGATCGATGCGATGCCCGGTGCGGGGTGCACGGCCTCTGTCACGAGGGCGTCGCCGCGCTGGTCCACAAGATCGAAGTCCCGGTCGTAGCCGAGAGCGATGAGCGAGTCAGCCACCGTGGGATCACACGCTCCGTTGGTCGTCTGTGACGCTTCGAGGGCGACGCAGATCAAGTCGAGGAGGGTGGCAGAGACCGTGAAGGGTCCCTTGCCGGCTGCGTCATTGAGGCGAAGGATCTCGGTGCCCGGCCTGAAGCGGCTGGCTGCTGCTTCGATCTCGGCCAGCAGCTCATCGAGGCGCCGGCGAGCTGGTTCGAGGGCATCGTCATCGACGACGCCGAGCACCCCCGAGGTCCCCCAGAGGCTGAATCGATCGAAGCGGGGCTCGTGGCGAGCGACGTTCTCGACGGTCATCGTCATGAGCCGCCTGAGCTGACTTGAGGTCCCTGCGAGGGAGAGGGTGCCTGTGGCGCCTGGGCCCCTGTGGTGCCGGTGGACTGTGCCGCTCCATCGTCATTCGAGCCGGTGAACCCCGTGAACCCTGTGGAGCCGGTGGTCGACGAGCTCGTGGTGGCGGGGGAGCCCGCCTTGGCGTGCGATTCGTGGGCGACGAAGGCAGCGAGGGAACCCACAGCGAAGACCGCCGTGCCGATGGCCAGCTGGGTCAGCTTCTTGATCTGACGATGACCGGTCTCTCGTACCTGCGTGCTGTGTCGGCGGGTCATCGGTCCTCGTTCGTCGTCGCTTGGAGCACATCGTGCCAAACGGGCCTAAGAGTCCTGCTCACGGAGGATAAGAACTCGTGAAGAACCACAGGAGCTGGGTCTAGAGCGTGGGCAGCTCGAAGCGGAGCACGGCACCGCCGTCGTCGGCGTTCGAAGCGCTGACAGAGCCCCCCTCTTCTTCGGCCACTTGCGCCACGATGGCCAGTCCGAGGCCTGAACCGGGCATTGAGCGGGCCTCGCGTGAGCGGTAGAAGCGGTCGAAGATCTTCGGCAGATCTTCCTCGTTGATGCCCTGGCCGTGATCTCTCACCACGACGACACCTTCTGAGCAGGTCACCTCGATGACACTGTTCTCGGGGCTCCACTTGATCGCGTTGTTGATCAGATTTCCCAAGGCCAGCCCGACTCGTTCTGGGCGGGCGAAGACCATGCACTCATCAAGGTCCGCCTCGATCTCGAGACCGCGAACCCGACCGTGCGTGGCACCGATCGACACGAGGTCATCGACAAGCTGGTCGAGTCGGAAGCGCTCAGGAGGCGCGGTGTGGCGCTCTCCTCGAGCAAGCTCGGTCAGATCCCCGATCAACGTGGTCAGCTCGTCGAGCTGGGTGACGACGTCATCGAGGAGCTGGCCCCTCGTCTCGGGATCAAGCTCATCGACGCGGCGAAGCACCTGGGTGTTGGTCTTGAGACTGGTCAGAGGGGTGCGCAGCTCGTGTGAAGCGTCAAGGACCAGCTGGAGCTGCTGCTCTTGCGAGCGATGAAGCGCACCGAGCATGCGGTTGAAGGTTCTGCGAAGGCGACCGAGCTCATCTCGTCCGCCCTCGTCGAGGCGCCTCGTGAGATCGGTGGATTCGGCAACCTCTTCAATCTCCTCGGTGACCTGGTCGAGGGGTCTGATGGCGGTTCGAGCAACGAGGAAGCCGAGGGCAACGGCGAGCAGCACGCCGAGAACCGCCACGAGAAACAGCCAAAACTCAAGGTGGCGAAGCTGCTGGTTCACACCGACGAGAGGGACCGCAACCTGGAGCGCTGTGGTCTGAGTCGTTTGGAGGGCTTGTCCTCCGGCCTCGTACGGGGCGCCGGCGGGCACGGGATAGATGAGCTCGCGCAGAGCGATCCTGCTCACCACGATGGTCTCAAAGGTTGGTCCCTGCTGACCTTTAGCGACAGCGATGACGCGAGCATCGACCGGGAGGTTGACGAAGCGTGAGGGTATGAGCACTTGACCTTCGCTGTTCGCGACCTGGGTGACAGCTCCGTTGGTGGCGTCGGGATTCAGGCCGTTGGGAGAGAGGACGGCTCCGGCTGATTGCGAGAGGGTGTCGTCGACTGAGCTGACGAGTGAGTTTCGAGCGACGACCCAAGCCACTGAGCTTGCGGTGAGCACCGCAATGGCCACGGCCAAGGTTGCCGCGATGACCAGCCGAGAGCGGAAGGTCATGTGAGTCTGAGCGCGTACCCGACGCCTCGCACCGTCTGGATGAGGCGCTGGTCGCCTTCTTCCTCGGTCTTGCGACGCAAGTACCCGACGTAGACGGCGAGCGAGTTCGTCCCTGAGTCAAAGTCATAGCCCCAGACCTGATCCAAGATCAGCTCTCGGGTGAGGACCTGTCGTGGGTGGCGCAGGAACATCTCGAGGAGATCGAACTCGATCTTGGTCAACGTGAACAAGCGCTCACCTCGCGTCGCCACACGCGTGTTGAGATCCAAGCTCAGGTCCTCGAAGCGGAGCAGCTCGGTGTCATCAGTCGGGGCTCTCCTGCGCAACAGGGCTCTCAGACGGGCGAAGAGCTCGGCGAGGTCGAAGGGCTTGACCAGGTAGTCGTCGGCTCCGGCATCGAGGCCTTCGACCCGGTCTCCGACGGCGTCTCTTGCCGTCAGCATGAGCACGGGGGTCGAATCGCCGGAGGCCCGCAGGCGCCGACAGATCTCGAGGCCGTCGACGTCGGGAAGCTGGAGATCCAGCACCACGGCGTCGGGGGCCGCATGAGCGAGGGAGCGCAGTGCTGCGACGCCGTCGTCAGCCAGCTCGACCTCGTAGCCCTCGAGGACCAGCGCTCGACGAAGGGAGTTGCGGACAGCTTGGTCGTCGTCCACTACCAAGATGCGCACGGTTGCCTCCGTTGAGGGTGGGCTGATCGGGTCGAGCCTACCGAGGTGTCTTGGCCCCGAGGGGGCGATCGTCATGAACCGCCGGTGCTGACCTGCGCTGATGAGCTCGACGAGCTCACCGACGTCGAGCCGCTGGACGAAGATCTCGGAGCGGTCGTCGTGGTCGTGCTCGGGGTGCCCGTCGTGGCGCTCGTCACCGCTGAGGTCGAGGTAGTCGAGGGAGTTGTGGCAGAGGTGGCAGTCGTGGTGGTGGTCTTCGATCCTGTCGCCGTTGCATGCCCCATCACGCCCACGAGGCCGACCACGCCCACCGTGGCGATCAGTCCCGTGCCGAAGGTTGCACGGCCGAGGCGACGAAACGCCGTGTCGCGAACCCGCGTGGCGTGTGTGGTCTTCTCTGCGTTGCTCTTCGACACGGTTGCTCCTTGTTCCTCGACGGCTCCATGGTGCCCGGGGCGCCTAAGCCCGCTCCAAGATCGGCATAAGGAGAGGTGAAGAATGACGAGGTGCCTCGGCTTCTGCTGTGATCTGCTAATCAAGAGCGACGTAGTGGCGGGTAGTTCAATCGGCAGAACGCCGGACTTTGAATCCGGAGGTTGGAGGTTCGAGCCCTCCCCCGCCAGCCCCGCCTTCGCCGCGTCGATCGCTGTGAGGGCTCGACTGCTAGGAAGGGAGCCGTGAGCGGTTCGCTGAGTGCCATCGTCCTCGCCGCCGGAGGCGGCACGCGCATGCGCTCGACGCTGCCCAAGCCGCTCCACCGTCTGTGCGGTCGACCGATGGTGCTCCACGTCATCGACGCCTTGGCTGAGCTCGACGTCGAGCAGGTGGTGGTGGTGGTGGGTCACGGTGGCGACCAGGTGGTCAAGACCGTCACCGAGCTTGCCCCCGTTGGTCTTGAGGTGGTCTTTGCCGAGCAAGCCGAGCAGCGCGGCACGGGAGACGCCACAGCCGTGGGCCTCGCCGCACTTCGTGGCGGCGTGGACGACGACGAGGACGTCGTGGTCTTGCCGGGGGACACGCCTCTGCTGCGGCCCACCACGCTCGCTGAGCTCGTGCACACACATCGGACTCGCTCAGCCGGCGTGACCCTCTTGACAGCAGAAGCCATGGATCCCACGGGCTACGGGCGGATCGTGCGGAGCAAGGACGGCCGCGTGGCAGCAGTGGTCGAGCAGGCCGACGCCAGCGTCGAGGAGCTGTCGATCACCGAGGTGAACACCTCGATCTACTGCTTCAGCCGTTCGCTGCTCGGCCCCGCGCTTCGGAGGCTCACCCCGCAGAACGAGCAGAGCGAGCTCTACCTGACCGACGTGGTCGCGGTGCTGCACGATGCGGGCTACCCGACGCACTCGCTCACCGCGCTCGACGCCATGGAGGCTGCCGGAGTCAACGACCGCGCGCAGCTGGCCATCGCCGAGGCAGAGCTCCGTGATCGGATCAACGAGCGGTGGATGCGGCGAGGCGTGACGATGTGGGACCCGGAGCGGACCTATGTCGATGCGACCGTCGATCTTGCCGGCGACGTGACCTTGCTGCCGGGCACGGTGCTGCGCGGCAGGTGCCGCATCGGCGAGGGAGCACGGATCGGTCCGAACGCGTTTCTCGAAGACACCGTGGTGGCCGAAGGCGCCGTCGTCGAAACCGTGAGAGCGACCAGAGCCTCGGTCGGAGCAGAGGCGCTGGTCGAGTCGTTCTCGGTGCTCGGACCTGGTGCGGTGGTCGCCAGTGGGGAGCGGCTGGCGCCCTCAAGCACACGTGAGGGCTGAGCCCTCGGTCGGTCTCTGCGGGACTTGGTAGCGTGCGAGGCGTGGAGGTCATCCCCAAGCGAAAGTTGCTGCTGGTCTCTGGCCGCTCTCACCCCGAGTTGAGCCAAGACATCGCCGGCCACCTGGGCATCGAGCTCGTCGGGGCCAACCTGCGCGAGTTCGCCAACGGCGAGATCCACTGTCGTTACGAAGCCTCGCTGCGAGGCTCTGACGTCTTCATCATCCAGACCCACAGCGGTCCGGTGAACGATGCGCTCATGGAGCAGCTCATCATGATCGATGCGGCTAAGCGCGCGTCGGCCAAGCGCATCACTGCGGTCATCCCGTACTACGGCTACTCGCGTCAAGATCGCAAAGCCACAGGTCGCGAGCCGATCACGGCCAAGCTGGTCGCCGACATGCTGACCGCAGCGGGCGCAGACCGCGTCGTCTCGGTGGATCTGCACTCAGGGCAGATCCAGGGCTTCTTCGACACCCCGTTCGATCACCTCACGGCCGCGCCCGTCCTCGAGGACTACCTGAAGGCGAACGCACCCAGCGACATCGTGGTGGTGGCTCCCGACGCTGGTCGCGTCAAGGTCGCTGAGCGCTACGCCCAACACCTCGGCGCTGACCTCGCCTTGGTGCACAAGACCCGTCCTCGCGGCACCGTGAACCACGTCGAAGCCCTCCACGTGGTCGGTGACGTCGAAGGACGTCACTGCGTCCTGATCGACGACATGATCGACACTGCGGGCACGATCTGCGCAGGAGCCGAGCTCTTGAAATCCAATGGCGCCAATGAGATCTGGGCGATGGCAACCCATGCGCTGCTGTCTGATCCGGCCACCGAGCGCCTGCGGAACTCACCCTTCGCTCGTGTGGTGGTGACCAACACGCTGCCCATCAAGCCTGAGAGGTTCTTCGACGGTCTTGAGGTGCTCAACGTCGCAGCCATCATCGGCGACGCTATCGACGCCGTCTTCGAAGACACCTCAGTCTCGGAGATCTTCGGCGGAGAGAACCTCGCCTGAGCGACTCACCAACGCCCTCGTCGATTCGATAGGTTCCGATGGACGGAGAAGGTCGGGGGATCATGCACGCACGCAGACGGTTCAGGCACCTGGGGGCTCTCTCGGTGGTCGCCCTGCTCTCGATGACGATGCTCTCGGCATGTTCATCGTCATCACCGTCGAGCGGATCCTCTGGCAAGGTCCTGACGGTCGGCACCTACAAGGGCATCAAGGGTCAGTTCACGACCATCCAGGCCGCCGTGAGCGCCGCCAAGCCCGGCGATTGGGTGCTCGTCGCACCCGGTGACTACAAAGAGGCCGATGACCTCAGCGCCACGCCCACTCACGTCGATCGCGGCGGCTTCGGCGGCGTTCTCGTCACCACCTCAGGGATCCACATCCGCGGCCTGTCCCGCTCCGGGGTGATCGTCGACGGCACCAAGCCGGGCGCACCCGCGTGTTCCTCCAACGCGTCCGACCAGCAGTACGGCAGCGTCCAAGACGGCAAGGCCATCGGTCGCAACGGGATCGTGGTCTACAAGGCGAACCACGTCAGCGTCGACAACCTGACGGTCTGCAACTTCCTGTCGGGAAGCGCAGACTCCGGCAACCAGGTCTGGTGGAACGGTGGGGCCGATTCGGACAAGATCGGCCTCCACGGCTACACGGGCTCGTACCTCTCGGCGACCTCAAGCTTCTATGGTGGCGAGTCCACGGCAGCGACCTATGGGATCTTCTCGTCTGCGGCGGCCGGTGACGGTGCGCACTGGACCCAGTTGTACGCGTCGAACATGAACGATTCGGGGATGTACGTGGGCGCGTGCATGCAGGTCTGCGGGATCACCATCGACCACGTGGACATGGAGTACTCGGCTCTCGGCTACTCGGGAACCAACTCGGGCGGGGCGATCGTCATCGAGGACTCGCTCTTCGCCAACAACAAGGACGGCTTCGACACCAACACCCAGATCCGCTCGGACCCACCCGCACCCCAGAACGGCGCCTGCCCGAACAACGGGATCTCACCGATCACCCACACGCACAGCTGCTGGGTGCTCCGACACAACGTCTTCGCCAACAACAACAACCCCAACGTCCCCCAGAGCGGTGGCGCGTCCTACGGCCCCGTGGGCACAGGCATGACGCTCTCAGGCGGTCACAACGACACCGTGATCAACAACGTCTTCAAGAACAACGATGCCTGGGGTTTCCTCATGGTTCCTTTCCCCGACTCTGACTCTCCGTCGTTCAATCAGACCTGCACGGGGGCTGGCGGGGTCGAGACCCCAGGGCTCGGCTGCGTGTTCGACCCGATCAACGACAAGCTCGCCAACAACACCTTCGTCTCCAACGGAAGCTTTGGGAACCCCACCAACGGCGACTTCGGTCAGCTGGCGCTCAACGCCAACGAGCCGTCGAACTGCTTCTCGGGCAACCACACGACTGGAGCAGTCACCCCAGCGAACCTTGAAGCGAAGTACCCGACCTGCGGCGTCAAGCGCGCTGCCCCGGATGCTCCGGCAGATCTGTTGAACCAGGCGCTCTGCAACACGGGCTTCAGCAGCTGTCCCGCCGGCACGATCTACCCGAGGGTGACCCAGATCGTGATGCACCCGCTGCCGAAGAAGCTCGCCACCATGCCGAATCCCTGCCAGGGCGTGCCCGACTCGCCGTGGTGCAAGGGCGGCTCGCTCTCCTAGGCAAGAGGCTCGACTCCGAGCCGTGGCGTTGCCGAAGCGTCCAGGGCACAGGGTGCCAGCCGCACGACGAACTCCGAGGTGGGGCGTCTCGGATCATCACCGTGGCGGCGTTCGGCGCCCCCGGAAGGTGTGGCTCGACGGGGACGCGTCACCCGCTGGCTTGAGGTGCCCGATTTACGGATAGAATGATCGTCCTGCTCGGGGGCATCCCCAGAGCACCCTTACGTCCGTCCTTCCCGAGGAGAATGCCCGTCATGCCCGAGATCACCCTGACTGCCGAGCTGGGACGCACGACCGGCTCCAGCGACACTCGTCGGCTCCGTCGCGAAGGCAAGATCCCTGCGGTCGTCTACGGCCACGGCATGGACGCGGTCAGCGTCGCGGTCGACGCCAAGGCGCTGCGCATCGCGCTCAACGGCGAATCGGGCACCAACCAGCTCATCGAGCTCGACGCCGAAGGCGAGAAGTTCCTGGTGCTGGCCAAATCCTTGCAGCGGCACCCTGTGCGCGGCACCCTCCAGCACGTCGACTTCCAGATCACTGGACGAGACGAGACGGTCACCGTCGACGTCTCGGTCGTGCTCACCGGTGACGCAGTCGAGATCCGTCACGCCGACGGCACCGTCGACCAGCAGCTCTTCAGCATCTCGGTGAGCGCTCGGCCGGGGTCGATCCCGACCCAGCTCGAGCTTGACATCTCAGAGATGGTCATCGGTGACATCCTGCGTGTGGCTGACCTGAAGCTTCCTGAGGGCGTCGTGGCCGAGACGGATGCAGAGTCGGCCATCGCACTTGCCCACGTGGGTCGCGCGGCACTCGTTGACGAAGAGGTCACCGAGGAAGAGGCCGAAGCCGCCCCCGAAGAGGGCGACGAAGCCTCAGAGTCCTGAGTCGAGCGGTGACCTGGCGCCGCAAGGGCGCGGCACGTCGCCGAGGCACGCCGGTCGACCTCTTGGTCGTCGGCTTGGCCAATCCCGGTGCGGAGTACCAAGGAACACGGCACAACGTCGGTGGCGACGCGGTGCGCGTCCTCGCCGAGCGATCGAGCGCACGACTCAAGATCGAGCCGCGCCAGCGTGCTGAGCTCTGCGAGATCACGATCGGTGCCGCGCGCGTCGGGCTGGCCGTTCCGACCACCTACATGAACGAGTCAGGCGACGCCCTGCCTTCGCTCCTCGAGCGCACGGGGGTGAGCGAGCTCTCCCGTGTCCTCGTCGTCCATGACGAGCTCGACCTCGAACCAGGTCGCCTCCAGCTGAAGGTCGGTGGCGGCAACGCAGGCCACAACGGTCTGCGCTCGATCTCCTCAGCGCTCGGCAGCGGTGACTTCCTGCGCTTGCGCATCGGCGTCGGCAAGCCACCTTCAAGGCAGGCGGGAGCGAACTGGGTGCTCAGCCGGGCACGCGGCGACGATGCGATCGCTCTTGGCGTCGCCCTTGAGCGGGTCGCCGATGGCATCGAGCTGCTCGCCAGAGAGGGCGTCGATCGGGCGATGGCGACGCTCAACACCCGTGCCTGAACCGCTCGCAGGGCTCGGGAGGCGACTCGGGGTCACGGAGTCGATCCGTCGTGTGGTCGGCGTCGACGGAGCGACGCTGGCCGTCGGACCATCTGGCCAGGCTCTGGCCGTGGCCGCACTGGCCGAAGAGAGCGATGGACCGTTGCTCGTGGTGACGGCCTCGCAAGCCGACGCGCTGACGCTGCGGGACGATCTCGCCTGCTTCCTTGACGGGAACGTGCCCGGCCAGCGTGCTGGAGCACCAGACGAGCGCGTCGTGCTCTACGGGGCGTGGGACACGCTGCCCCTGGAGCGAGTCAGCCCTGAGATCTCGACGATGGGTGGTCGGTCCGAGCTCCGCTGGCGCCTGGCTCACGGCCACGCCCCTGACGTCGTCGTCGCTCCCGTGCGAGCGCTGCTCCAGCGCCTCACGCCGGGTCTCGCTCTCCCGATCGTGGTGCGACGCGGAGAGCAGCTGGATCTCGAGGATCTGGCTGTTCGGCTGGCCGCAGCGGGGTATCGGCGGGAGCACCAGGTGGAGCATCGGGGGGAGTTCTCGGTTCGTGGCGGGATCGTGGACGTCTTCGGCTCCACGCTCGAGATGCCGGTCCGCCTGGATCTCTTCGGCGATGAGGTCGACCGACTCGGGAGCTTCGACATCGCTGACCAGCGCACCATGACCGAGCTCGATGAGGTCTGGCTCTTCCCGTGTCGAGAGTTCGTCCCCGATGAAGAGCTCCGTCTCCGTGCCGAGAGCTTGGCGAGCTCTCTCTCGTGGGCGTCGTCGCCCTTGCGCCGGATCGCCGACGGTGAACTCTTCGACGGGATGGAGGGGTGGCTCGGCATGCTGGTGCCCGAGGAGGCGGTCCTCACCGATGAGGCGTCCTTTGCCGGTGTGGTGCTGGTCGAGCCCCGGAGGATCCGCGATCGGGCGGTCGATCTGCTGACCGAGGAGCACGCCTTGATCGAGACCTTGGTAGCGACTCGCTCGGAGGGGACGAGCTCGGTCGATGACCTCACCGCAGGGCTGCACGTCGAGTTCGATCGCCTCTTGGCCAAGAGCTCGGCACCCGTGCTCGCACTCCCCGCCACGGCGTCGTCGCCGAATGAGCCCCAGCTCACCGTGGGCAGCTTCGACCAGGTGGTGGGCGACCCTGCGCGGCTCGCCGCCCACCTCTCGGCGCTGGTCGCCAAGCAGCTGTCGGTGGTGGCCTTGGGTGCGACCGAGCAGAGCGCTCGACGCTTGGCTGAGGTGCTCGCCGCCGAGGGACTGGACGCACCCGTCGTCTCGACGATCCCCTCCACCCCAGGCCTGGTCATCGCGATCGCCTCGCTGCATCGTGGGGTGCTCCTCGCCGAGCAGGGCCTCGCGATCCTGGCTGAATCCGACATCACCGGAAGGCGAGCTCCCCACCGGGCGGCTCGACCACAACAGCGGGTGACCGATGGCTTCTTCGACGATCTTGCCGTCGGCAGCTTCGTGGTCCATCGCCAACACGGGGTAGCTCGCTTCGCAGGCGTGACGACGAGGACCTTGGCCGGGGCGACGCGCGACTACCTGATCTTGGAGTTCCGTGGGGATGATCGGCTGTACCTGCCTGTTGACCAGATCGAGGCGATCACGCCCTACACGGGCGGGGAGTCGCCCTCGCTCTCGAAGATGGGGGGTTCTGACTGGCAGCGCACCCGAGCCAAGGCGAAGGCGGCAGCCTCTGAGGTCGCCGATGAGCTGGTGGCCCTCTATCGAGCGCGCTTGGTCGCCACCGGTCACGCCTTCAGCCCCGACACGCCCTGGCAGGCAGAGATGGAGGCGGCATTCTCGTTCGTCGAGACGCCAGACCAGCGACGGGCTATCGCCGAGGTGAAGGCCGACATGGAGGCACCGCGCCCCATGGATCGGCTGGTGTGCGCCGACGTCGGCTTCGGCAAGACCGAGGTGGCGGTGCGTGCGGCGTTCAAGGCCGTCCAGGACGGCAAGCAGGTAGCGCTCCTGGTTCCGACCACGCTGCTGGCCTCGCAGCACCACCAGACCATCACCGAACGCTTCGGCGGCTACCCCATCAGGGTCGAGCTTCTCAGCCGATTCCTCTCTGACGCGGAAGCCGCTGGCGTCGTCGCTGGTCTTGCCGACGGCACCGTGGACGTGGTGGTGGGGA
>Ga0075017_100000402_pt1 | contig 23753 bp, 15 predicted proteins | sample AleBraG_ABR_2012_FD_71475 | JGI IMG/M metagenome (GOLD analysis project Ga0075017, IMG submission 71475) | Freshwater sediment microbial communities in response to fracking from Pennsylvania, USA - Alex Branch Run_MetaG_ABR_2012 | ecosystem: Environmental > Aquatic > Freshwater > Creek >... | reverse complement strand
GCGAAGTTGTTGCGATCGGGATTGATCAGGCTGGCGGGGAAGGCGCCTGTGTACGGGCCGGTTTGCCCCGGCTGAACAGGCGCGACCGCTGTAAAGCGTGGCGCGACATCGAGGTTCACGATGCGGTTGTTCAGTTCGGTGTATGGAGAGGCATATTCGTAGCGCAGGCCGAGGTTGAGCGTCAGATTGCCGCGGACGCGCCATTCGTCCTGCACGAACAAATCCCAGGAGTTGCCACGGAAGTGAAAACCGGTCGACGTGTACTGGATGGAAGATTGCTGCGGGAGGCCAAGCAGAAAGTTGGCGAAATCGTAGCCGCTGAGGGCGTTGCCGAACGCGAATGTGCCGCGCGGATTGCTGTTGGTCTGCGGGTTGGTCTGGAGCCAGCGGAAGTCGCCTCCCCAACGCCAGGTGTGCTTGCCGCGATTGAGGATCATGGAGTCAGACAGGGTGAAGGTCTGATCGCTGCGGTGGAGCGGGTTCGTGTCCTGCAGGCCGGTGTAGTCCTGGAAAGAGAGATTCGGAACGCCCCAGTCGAAAGGATTTTGCGAGATGCCAGTGATGCCGGCATTGCCGGCGACGTTGGTCTTAAAGGCGTAGAGATTCTGCGTGGAGACGCGATTGCGGTTGAAGTCAAAACGCAGGTTGTTGATCAAGCGGCCGAAACTGCGGACGTAACCGACCGGGATGTCGAAACTGCGCACTGACGTTGTTCCGCCGAGCGTGGAGAAGGGGTTGGTCAGGACGTTGTCGGCGGTGTGGTAGTGAAATCCGAAGTTCAGATTGTTGCGCGGGCCACGACGGCCTCGCGGAGGTCCTGCTTGTGCCGCGCCGAGCGTGTGGTTGATCCGCAGGTTGATGTCGTTCGAGTGATTGCTGACGGAAGTGATGTAGTGCAGATTCTGCGCCTGGGCCTCGAGGCCGGGCGTGGGTAGCGGAATGAAGGCGAGTAGTGCCTGAGCTGCAGGATCAATCTGAGTAACGGTGTTGCCGTTCGCTGTGCCGGGGCCAGCGAGTTGCACGGGCAGTCCTTTGTTTGGCCCTGAGGTATAAAGTGTGTCGGCAAAATTGCCGGCGCGCTCTTCGAGCGTGGGCACGGTGGAGAAAGAGTCGTAGGGGCTCTCGTTGTGCGTGCCGTTGTAGTTGAAAAAGAAAAAGGTTTTGTTCCCGCCGTGGAAAATCTTCGAAATGTTCAGCGGGCCGCCGAAAGCAACACCGAAACGGTTCTGTACGTATCCCGGCTTGGCGACGGGCAGGCCAGTGAGGGAGTATGGCGTGGCGTCGAGCCCGGCATCGCCCACGTTGTAGTAGACCGAGCCATGCGGGCGATTGATATCGAAGCGGCCACGGCCGCCCAATCCGCCGAAAAAGATGCCGGGGCCGCCGGGACCGCCGCCCGGGCCCCCACCTCCTGGTCCACCGCCCGGGCCGCCACCGGGGCCGCCGCGAAAGCCGCCGCCTTGCTGGTCGCGAAACTCCTGCATGCGCTGCTGCATTTCGTCGCCGCTCATGCCGCCGAAGCTGGGGTTCTCGGTGGTGCCGGAGACGGCGACGGATTCGGTCGCACTGTTGGGATCGATGCCCGGCACCGGTATGCCGGGTAGCGTGACACTGTCGGCGGAGGAATCGCCGTTGTTCGCCGCTTGCAAGACGGAGAGATTCTGGAAGCGCTGTCCGCCCTGTCCGAAAGCAGAGCGCCGTTCGGTGGGAGTAGAGGTAGCGGTTGGAGGTTTCTGCACGCGCGAGAGCAGGGTCAGATCAAAGTCAGTGGCTGCGGGAACCGCGGCGGCATTGACCGCGACCGTCATTTCAATGGGAGTAAATCCCGCCATTTGGACCTGGAGCAGGTAGTCGCCTTCCTCGGGGAGAGCGAGAGAGTAACTTCCATCGAGGTCGGTTGCGGTGCTTGCTTTGTTACTCGATTGTTTGTGGGTGGCGGTAACGGTCGCGCCGGGCAGCGGCGTAGTACCCGACTTGACGACGCCATGAATGGACAGCGATGAAGGTGGGATCTGCGTAAATCCAGGCACGCAAAATAATGCACAGGCACATCCGACCAGCAGAAGGAAAGCGCGAATTGCGGCGCCGACGATCTGAACTCTAGAATAGGAATGCGCAATGAAGGCCGACATTTCAGTGGTCTGCTAGCGATTAGAGCATCCACTATGGTCACAACCGGTAAAGAAAAGGTCAACCGGGGTAAAGTTACGTAAAACGCGAAGTGCTTTGTTGACCAGTATTTGCGCGTGCCTGATTCTGTTGTCAGGGAGGGCGCTTCGGGCTTACATCTGACCGGCACGTGCGTCGAAATCTTGTCGTCGCAAACCGCAACTGAGCACGAATGACGGTCATCACTTAGGTGGTAGATTCTTAGCGAGCACTTATATGGAAATACCAGGTCTGCGAAGAAAACTGTTGGGAAATGCGTGTTGTTCAACCATTGGGATCACTCTCGTTTGTGGCCTCGTAGGCATGGGTCTGGCCTGCAACCGCGGTGGTGCGACGGCGGACCGCCAGGCCATGGCGGCGACGACTCGCGCCATGCCGGTTGCGGTTGCGAATGTGGAACGCAAAGACGTGCCGGTGTATCTGAACGGGCTCGGCTCGGTGACGGCGTTCAATACGGTCAGCGTGCGCAGCCGCGTCGATGGACAGCTAGTGCAGATTAATTTCCGCGAAGGCCAGCAAGTGAAACAGGGGGAACTGCTGGCGGTGGTGGATCCGCGTCCATTTGAAGTGCAGTTGAGTCAGGCGCAGGCGCAGCTTTTCAAAGATCAGGCGCAGTTGCGAGATGCAAAGCTGAACTTTGAGCGCTTTAAGAGTTTGCGTGATTCAGGCGCCGTTTCACAGCAGCAAGTGGATACGCAACAAGCGACTGTCGATCAACTGGAGGGAGCGACGCGGGCGGATCAATCTCAAATAGACAACGCCAGACTGCAGATCACGTATTGCCATATTACGGCGCCGGTGGCGGGACGGGTCGGCTTGCGCTTGGTGGACATTGGCAACATGGTGCATGCCGCCGATCAGAATCCGATGCTGGTGATTACGCAACTGCAGCCGATCGCGGTGATTTTCACGTTGCCGGAAGACAATCTGCTGGCGGTGGAGCGGAGATTGCGGCAGGGCAGTCCGGAAGTAGAAGTGTACAGTCGCGACGGCCAGACCAAGCTCGCGACGGGCAAGTTGCTTACGATCGACAACCAGATTGACGCGACTACGGGGACGGGGCGTTTGAAGGCGGTTTTTGACAATAAGAACGACGAGCTGTGGCCGAACCAGTTTGTGAACGCGAAGCTGCTGCTCGAGACGCGCAAAGGGAGCACGGTGATTCCGAGCGCAGCCATTCAACGTGGTCCACAAGGGACGCTGGTCTATGTGATGAAGCCCGACAAAACCGTGGAGGTGCGGCCGGTGACGATCGCGCTGACGCAGTCGACGCAGTCGATCATCGAGAGTGGGCTGACTCCCGGCGAGGTCGTGGTGACAGATGGGCAGGACAAGCTGCAGAACGGCAGCAAAGTAGAGCCACGTAGCGGTGCCGGGGGCGGCGGCCGGGGTACGGGAGCGCCCGGCAACAACAGTGCGCCCGGCAACAGTAATGCGCCCGGCAGCAATGGTGCGCCTGGCAACAAAGGTGCCCGAGGCGCGGGAAATCCTGCTTCATGAGCCCGTCAAAAATTTTCATTCTCCGGCCGGTGGCAACGTCGCTGATGATGATCGGCTTGTTGCTGGCGGGTCTGGTGGCGTATACGCAGCTTCCGGTATCCGCGCTACCTCAGGTTGACTACCCCACAATCCAGGTGGTGACGTTCTATCCGGGAGCCGATCCTGATGTCATCGCGTCTTCGGTAACGGCTCCATTGGAGCGGCAGTTCGGGCAGGTGCCGGGCCTGACGCAGATGACGTCTACGAGTGCGCTCGGAAGCTCGGTTATCACGCTGCAGTTCAGTCTCGATCAGAACATTGACGTTGAAGAACAGCAGGTGCAGGCTGCCATCAATGCCTCCGGGACGTTCTTACCACGCGACCTGCCGAATCCTCCCATCTACAGCAAGGTGAATCCGGCAGATGCGCCGATTTTGATTCTCGCGCTGACCTCGGACACGTTGGAGCTCTCCAAGGTGCAAGACCTGGCGGACACGGCGCTGGCGCAGAAGATATCGCAGCTCTCGGGCGTTGGACTGGTTTCGATCAGCGGCGGGCAGAAGCCGGCAGTGCGAATTCAGGCGAATCCGACGGCACTCGCCTCTTACGGGTTAAGCCTGGAGGACTTGCGAGCGGCGCTTTCGACGGCGAACGTGAACCAGGCCAAGGGCGTGCTGGATGGGCCTCGACAGTCGTTCACGATTGCGGCGAATGATCAGTTGCTCTCCAGCGCGCAGTATAACCAGATCGTAGTGGCGTACAAGAACGGTGCGCCGGTGCGGCTTTCGGATGTCGCGACCGCGATCGATGGGGTGGAGAATACGCATCAGGCGGCGTGGATCAACACCACACCGGCGGTGATTCTGAATATTCAGCGGCAGCCGGGTGCGAACATCATTGGCGTTGCGGACCGGGTTAAAAAGCTGCTGCCCCAGTTGCAGGCCTCGTTGCCATCGGCGGTGAAGGTACAGATTCTTACCGACCGCACCGAAACCATCCGGGCATCCGTGAGCGATGTGCAGTTCGAGTTGATGCTCACCGTTGCCCTGGTAGTGATGGTCATTTTTCTTTTCCTGCGCAATCTCGCGGCGACGACGATTCCCAGCGTGGCGGTGCCCCTTTCACTGGTGGGTACGTTTGGGGTGATGTACCTGCTTGGCTACAGCCTGAACAATCTCTCGCTGATGGCGCTGACGATCTCCACCGGATTCGTAGTGGACGACGCCATCGTGATGATCGAGAACATCACGCGTTTCCTGGAGGAAGGCCATTCGCCACTGGAAGCGGCGCTGCAAGGCGCCGGACAGATTGGGTTCACCATTGTTTCTTTGACAGTTTCGCTGATTGCGGTGTTGATCCCGTTGCTGTTCATGGGTGACGTGGTCGGCCGCCTGTTTCGCGAGTTTGCCGTGACTTTGGCAGTGACCATTCTGGTGTCGGCTTTTGTCTCGCTCACTTTGACACCCATGATGTGCGCCAAGTTGCTCAGGAGTCATAGCGGGCACGAGCAAAGCCGCTTCTATCGCACGAGTGAGGACATCTACAACCGGGTGATTGCGTTTTACGGACGAACGCTGCAATTTGTTCTGCGTCATCAAACAACCACTTTGCTTGTGACGGTCGGCACACTCGCGCTGACTTTGTATCTCTACGTAGTCGTGCCCAAGGGATTTTTCCCGGTGCAAGACACAGGGATGATCGTGGGCATTTCGGAGGTGCCGCAGAGCTCTTCGTTCGATGCGATGGTGCAACTGCAGCAAGCGCTGACGCAGATCATCTTGAAGGATCCGAATGTAGCGAGTCTTTCTTCGTTCATCGGAGTGGACGGGACTAATACGACGCCGAACGCGGGGCGGATCCAGATCAATCTGAAGCCGCGCGATGAGCGGAAGAGACTGGCATCGGAAATTATTCGCGATCTGCAACCACAGTTGGCGCAGGTGGAGGGCATCACCCTGTTTATGCAGCCGGTGCAGGACCTGACGGTGGAAGATCGTGTGAGCCGCACGCAGTTTCAGTATTCGGTGGAGGACGCGGACGCCAACGAGCTAGCGCAGTGGGCTCCCCGCCTGGTGGAGAAGCTGCGTGCGTTGCCGGAACTGCGCGATGTGGCGAGTGATCAGCAAAGCAATGGACTCGAGGCCAACCTGGTGGTGGACCGGGACACGGCGTCGCGCCTTGGTATTCTCCCGCAGGCGATTGACGACACGTTGTACGACGCTTTCGGACAGCGCCAGGTGTCGACCATGTTCACGCAGTTGAATCAGTATCATGTGATTCTCGAGGTCGGCCCGGAGTACAGGCAGAATCCGGAAGGGCTGAAGAACATTTATGTGAAATCCGCCAGCGGCTCGCAGGTACCGCTCTCGGCGTTCTCTCGTTTCGAGCAGCAGAATACGTACGTGGCGATTAATCACCAGGGACAATTTCCGGTTGTGACCATCTCATTCAACCTGGCGCCGTCGGCCTCGTTAGGCGATGCGACGAAGGCGATCGAACAGGCGGAACGGGACATCCAGTTGCCACGCAGCATTCACTCGGCATTTCAGGGTACGGCGGCTGCATTCCACAATTCGTTGGCGACGGAGCCATGGCTGATTTTAGCGGCTATCGTCACCGTCTACATCGTGCTCGGTGTTTTGTATGAGAGCTACATTCATCCGCTGACAATACTTTCTACCTTGCCTTCGGCCGGTGTCGGCGCGATTCTGGCGCTGTTGTTGACTGGAAACGATCTGAGCGTGGTCGCGCTGATCGGCATCATTCTGCTGATCGGAATCGTCAAGAAAAACGCCATCATGATGATCGACTTTGCGCTGGAAGCGGAGCGCGTGGAGCACAAGCCTCCGGAGGAGGCGATCTACCAGGCGTGCCTGCTGCGCTTCCGCCCGATCATGATGACGACGTTCGCGGCGCTATTTGGCGGCATACCCTTGGCGCTGGGTCGCGGCACGGGATCGGAATTGCGGCATCCGCTCGGAGTCACGATCGTTGGCGGACTGCTCCTGAGCCAGGTGTTGACTCTTTACACGACACCTGTTGTCTACCTGTGGTTTGACCGGTTAGCGCGCCGATTCTCGCGGTTTCAAATTGGAAACTCGATTGAGGAGCCAGGGGAGGCCATGGCGGATTGAACCATGAATATTTCAGCGCCATTTATCAAGCGGCCAATCGGAACGTCGTTACTGGCGTTGGCACTCCTTCTTTCGGGAGCGCTGGCGTTTAACTTCCTTCCGGTGGCGCCGTTGCCGCAGGTGGAGTTTGCCGTGGTTCAGGTGAATGCGGGATTGCCGGGGGCGAGTCCCGAGACCATGGCCTCTGCGGTCGCGACGCCACTGGAACGGCAGTTGGGGCGAATCGCTGGGGTCAACCAGATGACGTCGAGCAGCAGCCTGGGCTCGACTAACGTGACGCTGCAGTTTGATTTGAACCGAAACATTGATGCCGCAGCGCGTGATGTGCAAGCGTCGATCAACGCGGCGCGCAGTCAGTTGCCTTCGAATTTGCCGGGCAATCCCAACTATCGCAAAGCGAATCCCTCCGATGCGCCCATTATGATTCTGGCACTGACTTCCGACACGATGACGTTGCCTGCGGTGTATGACGCGGCGGATTCCATCCTGGCGCAGAAAGTGGCGCAGGTGGAAGGCGTGGGGCAGGTCATTGTCGGCGGAGGCGCCAAGCCGGCGGTTCGCGTCGATGCCAACCCAATGCTTCTGAACAAGCTCGGCATCGGGCTCGATACCGTGCGAACTGCGCTGGGGCTGGCGAATGCCAACCGGCCGAAAGGAGAACTATCGGGTCCCATCAATACGTGGACAATCGACGCGAACGATCAGATTTTTCGAGCTTCTGAATATCGCAAATTGATTGTTGCCTCTAAGAATGGCGCGACCGTGCGACTGGGGGATGTAGCGACTGTAACGGATTCCGTTGAGGACGTCCGTAATGTTGGATTGGCGAATGGCAAACCTGCGGTGCTGATGATTGTCTCCCGACAACCGGGGGCCAACATCATCGCAACGGTCGATCGCGTACGAAGCACCCTGCCGTTTCTCCGGTCTTCTATTCCGCCAGCGATCCATCTCGACATCGTTCTAGACCGTACTACCACGGTGCGGGCTTCGATCGCGGACATTGAGCGGACACTAGTGATTTCGGTCGTACTCGTAATCCTGGTCGTATTCGCTTTTCTGCGAACGCCGCGCGCGACGTTGATTCCAAGCATTGCGGTTCCGCTCTCCCTGATTGGCACGTTTGGCGTGATGTATTTGCTCGGATACAGCCTGGACAACTTGTCGCTGATGGCGCTGGCCATTTCCACCGGCTTTGTGGTCGATGACGCGATCGTGGTTTTGGAGAATATAACGCGTTATCTCGAGCAGGGCATGGCGCCGGTGCAGGCCGCGTTTCGCGGTGCGCGGGAGATTGGCTTTACCGTGCTTTCCATGAGCACGTCCTTGGTGGCGGTATTCATTCCTATTCTGCTCATGGGCGGCATTGTCGGGCGTCTGTTCCGCGAGTTCGCGGTGACACTCAGCGTTGCGATTACCGTATCGTTGCTCGTCTCGCTAACCACGACGCCAACGATGTGCGCGAAGTTCCTGCGTTCGCAGGACAAAGAGAAACACGGACGAATCTATCGGGCGAGCGAAAGCGCCTTCAATTGGATTCACGATACCTACCGCGTCAGCTTGAGCTGGGTGTTGCGGCACCAACCACTGACGCTGACGGTCACAATCCTGACCGCGGTTCTGAGTGTTTACCTGTACGCGCGAGTGCCCAAGGGGTTCTTCCCGCAGCAGGATGTGGGCCGCATTATGGGCTCGGTGCAGGCGGCACAGGATATTTCCTTCCCTGCAATGCGGGAGAAGATGACTCAGTTTGTCACCATCGTGAAGCAGGATCCAGCGGTGGAGAATGTGATGGGATTTGCCGGCAGCGGGAACACCGGGCGCATGTTCATCACGCTGAAGCCGCTGAACGAGCGCAAAATGAGCGCTGACCAGGTGATTGGTCGCTTGCGCCCGAAGCTAGCGGTCATACCGGGAGCAACGCTCTTCATGCAGGCAGCCCAGGACTTGAACACTGGCGCACGCATGTCACAGGCGCAGTTCCAATACACGCTGCAGGGAGAGAAGCTGGAAGACCTGAACGAATGGGCCCCGCTGCTGTTGCAGAAGCTGCGCGATTCGAAACAGTTGCGCGATGTGAACACCGATCAGCAGGACAAGGGATTGGAAGCGGAAGTGGTGATTGACCGCGATACCGCCTCGCGGCTGGGCGTCGCGATGAGCGATATTGACGCCGCTCTCTACGATGCGTTTGGCCAAAGGCAAGTGTCGGTCATGTACCGGCAGTTGAACCAATACCACGTTGTGTTAGAGGTGGCGCCGGAGTTCTCGCGCAGCGAGGCGGCGCTGGAGAGCATCTATGTCCGCGCGTCCAGCGGGCTGCCGGTTCCGCTGTCCGCCTTTGCGCATTTCGGGCCGTCGAATGCACCGCTTTCGGTGAGTCACCAGGGGCAATACCCCTCGGTTACGATCTCCTTCAATCTTGCGCCCGGCGAGTCGCTGGGAGACGCAGCGAAAATTGTGGAGTCCGCGCAAAAAGCAATCGGGTTCCCTTCCACCATCAGCGGGGGTTTTCAGGGAACGGCGGCTGCGTTTCAGTCCTCTTTGAGCAGCCAGCCGTGGTTGATTCTGGCGGCGCTGGCTACTGTCTACCTCGTGTTGGGCATGCTGTACGAGAGCTACATTCATCCCATTACTATTCTTTCGACGTTGCCTTCTGCGGGAGTTGGAGCGCTGTTGGCGCTGTTGCTCAAAGGGATTGAACTCAATGTGATGGGCATAATTGGGATCATTCTGCTGATTGGGATCGTCAAGAAGAACGCGATCATGATGATCGACTTCGCACTCGAAACTGAGCGTAAAGACGGCAAGTCTCCGACAGAAGCGATCTATGAAGCCTGCCTGCTGCGCTTCCGGCCCATCATGATGACGACGATGGCGGCGCTGCTTGGCGGATTGCCGCTCGCGCTGGGTACAGGAACCGGTTCAGAACTCCGGCGTCCGTTGGGAATCACCATCGTGGGCGGCCTAATTCTGAGCCAGGCGCTCACACTTTACACGACGCCAGTCGTGTACATCTACCTCGACAGAGCAAGACTGTTCTTGCGCCGGGTTCTCGGGCGGCAGCCGGACCCCACGACTGGGGCGCTGCCCACGCCTAATCCGATTGGCTGATAACTCCCTCCGTCGCGCCGCGCATTTACTGGGCGTAGTCGCCCCTGCGCTAACGTGGCGTGACCGCGACTAGTTCGCTCTCCACCGGGACGCCACGAGCGATTTTGGCGCGCACCAGGACGAATGGCCTGCAGTACACGGTTGCCTACACCTGGTCGCACACTCTGGATAATTCCAACAGCGCGTGTCCGTAGCAATTTTTGGCGAGTGAGCGCACACTGATCCGGCCGTCATCGGATGGCAGCCATTACCGGCACGAGGGTTCAGCTCGCCGGTGGCGCTGGGGAAGCGGCAGCGGGTCCGAATACGGCGTCAACCGTAGTGACGATTTGATCCATGGCGCCGTCGATATCCATGGTGAAGCGCGCGACGTCCATCTGGGCAAGCTCGGGGTAGGTCTTGGCTAGTGTTTGCCAGGCGAGTTCGCCACCGAGGTCCACGCGCAGGATCTCGTTGTAACCATGGCCCAGATAGCGCACCCGGCAGAGCAAGTCTCCCAGGTGGACCAGGCAGACCAGAGGTTGCGGGGATTCTTGGACATCAAGATTGTGGTGGGCGCGAGCGACCTCGCAAAGTTCTGCAGACATATGCCACTGTTCGGCGAGCAAATGTCCACTTTCGCAGTGGGTGAAGCCAAGAATTTCTTCCTCACAAACGTGGAGCGCGCGGCGTGTTTCGCTGGCGGACTCGAAGCATTCGCGAAAACTGGTGGTGTACAGCAATGAGTTCACCAGAATACCCAAGTCGTGGATTAGTCCGGCCAGATAAGCTTTTTCTGGCTCCCCATGGCCGATGGTTTGCGCGATGCGCTGCGTGACCAGGGCGCAACCGAGAGAATGGCGCCAGAAGGCGACCGGCTCAATCACCCATTTATCTTTGGGCAGAGTCTGATTCATACACAGTCCAAGCAACACGGAGCGCACGCGCTGTATGCCCAGGGTTATGACGGCGGAGCGGACCGTTTCTACCGTGCGTCTTCCGAAGAGCGGGGAATTAGCCAACCGAAGGCACTGCGCTGCGATAGCTCCGTCGTAGGAAACCAGTTCCACGACCTTTTCAAAGAGCACGCTCTCCGCCGGCAGACGGAGAAGCTCCAGCAGTGGTTGCAAGACCACAGGGGCGGTTGAAATGGAATCCAGCTTCGCCACTTGCTTTTGCAGTTCGTCGAGCTTAGACAGATTCATTTCTTACCTCCACTGGGCTGGCCGGCTGGGGCCTTGCAGTACGCCGTAGTTCCCGGGAAGTGGACCAGTCGAAACGTATCGTCCATGTGGAACAGCGATTCTGAGGTGCCGAGAAACAGGTAGCCGTGGGGGAGAAGGTTGGCATAGAAGTGTTGTATTACCCGTCTTTTCGAGGCGAGATCGAAGTAGATGAGTACGTTGCAGCAGAAAATCACGTCCATGCCTTTGAGGAACAGCATCTTGCTGTCGTCGTTCAGGTTGACGCGGTCAAAGCGGATCGAGGCCCTCAGCCGTTCGTTGACCTGTAGTTTCTTGTCATCGCGCACCCGGAAATATTTCTTTCGTAAGGCTTCTGTGGTATTGCGGAGGGCGTATTCGCCGTAGATGCCGGCCTTGGCAGCGGAAAGGGAGTCGTCGTTCAGGTCAGTGGCGAGGATGTCGAAGGTCCAGCCCGCCAGAAGTTTCTCGCTTTCTTCGAGAAGAAACATGGCCAGTGTGTACGGTTCTTCGCCAGTGGAGCAACCGGCACTCCAAAAACGAAGACGCTTGTAGCCCATGGCGCCCTTGGTCTGCACGATCTGTGGCAGGATCACCGTGCGCAAGGCGTCGAGTTGCTGAGGGCTGCGGAACATGCAGGTTTCGCCGATGGTGATTTCGTTCAGAAGCAGGCGGAGTTCGGCCTCATGATTGGCGCGGGTTGTGAGGTGCTCCACATAATCAATGGGTGTTTTGGCGCCGACGGCACTCATGCGCCGCCCGCAACGTGAAATCAGAAGATAAAGTTTGTCTTCCGAGTGATAAATGCCCGAGGTCTTATAAATCAACTCGCGAATCTTGAGATAGGCGGCATCGGTGGAGGCCGACGGTGGCTTCGCCATGAGTGCTTCGGTCGCGGGTTTTGTCGCCATCCGTTAGCTCTTCGCCGGATCAAACCCGAGAAATGTGTTCTGTCCCTAGCTCACTTCGCGGGGCCGCAGGCCGCGCTCATGGAGCGATGGTCGCAAACGCGGCGCACCAACTCTGGCCCGATGCCGGAGAGGGGAAAGATGCAATCTGCCTGGCCGGCCGCGACGACGCTTCCCGGCATGCCCCACACCACGGAACTGGCCGCGTCCTGCACGATTACTTCTCCCCCTGCATCCCGGATGCGGCGCGCGCCGCGGGTCCCGTCCGATCCCATACCGGTCATGACGACGGCCAGCGCATTCGGCCCATAAAGCCGAGCGACCGAGGAAAAGAGCACATCTGCAGCCGGCCGGCAACAGTTCTCGGGAGGATCTTGGTTCAAGCCTAGCGTGATTTCTTTCCCCTCGCGCATCAGCACCATGTGATGATTGCCCGGTGCGATCCAAGCCTCTCCCGGTTGCGGCGCCTTGCCCTCTGCGCCTTCGTGCACGGCAATGCGTGACAACTTGTGCAGACGTTCCGCAAGCAACCGGGTAAACACCGGAGGCATATGCTGCACCACCACGACCGGGACCGGAAAATCGGATGGTAGATGCGGGATCAATTCGCTCAAGGCGTTCGGTCCGCCCGTGGAAGTGGCGATGGCCACGATCTCGATCCGTGAACGAAGGCGGGACGACGGCAGAGGTCGCGCTAGTACGGGCTGCGCGTGCTGCACCCGCAGGGTGCACAGAGACTTGATCTTCGGAATGAGATCGGCGCGAACTTGCTCCCGTGCTTCTTCGGGGCTGCGTGCGCCGGCCGGCTTGGTGACGTAGTCGCTGGCGCCGCGCGCGAGGGCTTCCAGGGTGGCGTTCGCGCCGCGCTCGGTCAGCGAACTGAACATGATGACCGGCAACGCGGGATTGTGTTTTCGAATCTCGATCAGCGTCTCGAGACCGTCCATACCCGGCATCTCGATATCCAACGTGATGAGGTCTGGCTGAATCTCAGGGATTCTGGAGAGCGCCAAATGACCATTGGGTGCCGTGCCTGCCACTTCGATCTCCGCGTCGGAGGAGAGGACACTGCGGAGCAGGTTCCGAACCACCGCCGAATCGTCTACGACCAGCACACGGATGGGATGCATGAATTCTTTCTTCCTCTCCACGGCGACGACGGACAAACGAATGCATTTACTAGTGGGAACCCGCCGTCGCCGACTTCGTTCGGAGTGCGGCAGGCGCGCTCGATTGCCGAGCAATGTCGCCCACTTTGAACCGACCGACCAGTTCGCGCAGCTCGGCGGCCATGCGCGCCATGTGCTCGGTTGCGGTCTGTGCTTCTCCGATATTGGTGGAAGTGCTCTGAGCGGCTGAGGCTACTCCCGCGATATTGCTGGAAATGGTCGTCGCCCCTCGTGCCGCTTCAGAGACATTGCGCGCCATCTCGCCAGTCGTCGAGCTCTGCTGTTCAACCGCGGCGGCGATCACCGTGGATATGTGGCTGATCTTGTCAATCACTTCCTTGATGTTGCCGATGGCAGTGACGGCGCTCGTGGTATTGGTTTGAATCACCGAGATTTTCTGCTTGATCTCTTCCGTGGCTTTGGCTGTCTGCTTGGCCAGTTCTTTTACTTCATTGGCGACCACCGCAAAACCTTTGCCCGCCTCGCCCGCACGAGCCGCTTCAATGGTGGCATTGAGCGCGAGCAGGTTGGTCTGCTGCGCGATGGAGGTAATGACTTCGATGACCTCCCCGATTTCGGCGCTGGAATCGCCCAGCTTGCCGACCGTCTGGTTGGTCGATTCGGCGGCCTGCACGGCTTGTTCTGCGACGCTCGCCGCCTCCGTTGCGTTCTTGGCGATTTCTTCGATGGTGGACTTCATGTCGTCGGCGCCGGAGGCGATGGTTTGGAGATTGTCGTTGACGTGTGTGCCAGCCTCCGACGCAGCCTGTGCCTGGGCGCTGGTCTCTTCCGAGTTGGCGGCAATCTGGTTGCTGGAAGCGGATAGTTCCTCGCTCGCGGTGGCCACCAGTTCGGTGTTGATTGCTATCTGCTGCATCACATCCTGTAACTTGTCCATGAACAAGTTGAACCAGGAACCGACCTCGCCCACCTCGTCCTGGTTGGCGATCTCCAGCCGTTCGGTAAGGTCGCCTTCTCCTTCCGCTATGTCCCGCAGCCGGCAATTGAGATGGGCGAGTGGAATCGTAACGCGTCTTTCCACCAGGAATGCGAGATACGCGGCACAGGCGGCGGTGACCAGAAAGAAAATGAGGCCGAGAGCCCTTTGCCACTGGGACCACGTGGTGACCGAGTCCAGTTCACCCTGAAAGTCCGCCGACAGATTCGCCTTCAACTCGTGTAACGCGTTTTCCAGGTCTTTGTTCTCCTGGGCCAGTTGCGCTGCGCCGTCCTGGGTTTGTTTCGAAATGGTGCCATGGCTCTCGATCATGGCGGTGTAGACCTCTTTCGAGCGTCCCGTGAAGTCCGCTTCGCGGCGCAGCAGGGTCGAGACTTGTTTCTGCCGTGCCGCACTGAAACCGGTGTGCTCCTGGATCGAGTCGAGTGCGCTGGTCATGGCCCGGGCGGACTCCTCCGATTGTTCGAGCGCGCCCTTGTCCTGCAGCAAAACAGCGTCGTAGTAGTGCTTGAGAAGTTTCTGGAAGTCCGCTTCCGCCTCCTGACAACTCAGCGCCGCTGGAAACAGGGAGGTAGAGGCGGTGCGCATGTGGGCCTGCGTGCGCCATGCGGTCAACTGCACCATCAGGAGCAGAGCCACATAGCCCGCGGCCAAAACGCCGATGGCCAGCCGGATCGTAGTGCGAATGCTTGCCTTCACCATATTGCATTACCTCCGAAATACGTCATTGCTGGAGCGGGCGTCTCCGACTCTCTCTGCCGGCGACTACCTCACTTGCAGCGTCTTGGCGCCCTCACTGCCCGCTCCGGCACTCACATAGCCAATCGCGCCCTTGGTCTTCGCCACGTACGCCGTGACTTCTGCGTCGGAACCCAAGGTTCTTGGCATGGAGCCTTTGCCAGTGAACACCAGGCTGCGATAGTAGGTTTGTAAGACGGAGTCGCTCTTGCCGAGATACTCCTTGAGGAAGGCTTCGTGCGCCGCTCCGCCCTTGGCGAGCACGGGCTCAACATGGGAACCGTCGCGCAGGGAACTGGTTTCCTGCAGGAACACGCTCTTGACTTCGTCCCCTGAGATCGAGTCCGCCTTGACGCTGGCGTTGGCGATGACCTTGACGTTGCCGGCTTGGGCATTCCCGGAGGCGCAGACCGCGAGTGCTACCGCAACCAAGAGAGATTGTAGGTTTTTCATTGCGTTCTCCTTCTTCATGGTGTTGTGGCCTCTCCTAGAAGCTGAATCCAATCTTGGCTGCCAGCATGTTCGTCTTTGGCTGCAGCCCCGCTGGATTCGTACTGTTGTAGTAGCCGAGCCCGTTTCCGTCGATGAAATGGCCTTCCAGCTTGGCGTAGAAATAGGAGTTTAAGTCATAGCGGCCGGATACTGCCCAGTCTTTGGAGAAATAGGCCGGCAGCGCTGTGTCCCTGGAGCGATCCAGGAAGTGGCTGTAATAGCCTCCCACGTGGAGTCTTTCGTGGATGCGATAACTGGACATGGCGTACCAGCATTGAGCGTCAAACCGCGATGGGATGGTGGCAGGCCCAAGGCGGAATTCCAAAAACGCCGGCTGGCGCTTGTATTCTCCCGCCACCATGAATCTTCCTCTCTCGAACCTCGCGTAGATCACCGGATCGGTTGCATACGGGACATGGATTGAGCCAGCCGATGCCTTTCCGTCAAGGTTCATTACGATCGCGCTCACTCCCACCTGAAGCCCCTTTAGCGGGGTATCCCACCGCAAGTCACCACCGAAGACATTGCCGCCCGGTGCGGTGTTGAAAGTCAGCCCGCTCAATTCCGTGATGTTTTTCATGTAGCCGCCATTCATGTCCAGGGCGCGATACCCGGCGTATCCCCGATAAGAGAGCGAGCCCCGACGTTTCCCCAGGTTAATGCGACCGTAAAAATCGCCGCCGTAATGAGATAAGAGAAAGCTTTTGTTGTCGGTTGGGTAGACGGACTCGGGGAGGAGCACCCAGAGATGCACGGCGTCCACGTCCTGCGAATCATTGAACAAACCATAGACGGTCTTCACTTTGCCGGCGGCAAACTTAGCTTTGTCACTGATGGTGTAGTCCCCGGTTGCCCAGTCGACCTGCAGATTAGGCCCCCCAAAGTCCCCGAATTGACTTGCGTGTAACTGGATTCCGATGCGCAGTTTGTCTGACAGTGAATCATTGAAGCTAATGGCGCCGTCCGTCCACCGGGCACTTCCGGCGCTGGTGTTCATGGAAAAGAGGTTGTTGTTAGAGGAATATAGAAAGCCCTGACTAACAAATCCGTGGACTTGAATACCTGAAAATCTTGCGCATGCAGAGTGACGGCCCCGGCGCACAAAAATAATAGCGGTAACAGTATTCGCTTCATCGGACAGCTCCTTAGTGAAGTATTTGCACGCATCGTGAGTCGCCTTACTTGACTTCGAGAGTCTTCACGCCTTCGGTACTGGCATCGGCGCTCACGTAACCGATAGCGCCTTCCTGTTGGCTACGTAGGCCACCATTTCGGCGTCGGAGCCGACCGCCGTCGGCATCGATGCCTTGCCCGTAAACAACAAGCTGCGGTAGTAGGCCTGCAATGCCGAATCGTCTTTATGCAGGTACTGTTTCACGAAACTTTCGTGCACCGGACCGCCCTTCTCCAGCACGGGCTCGGCGTGGCTTCCGTCCGCCAGAGAGCTTATCTCTTTCAGGAACACGCTCTTGAGTTCGTCCGCTGAGATTGCGTTCACCTTGGCGGTGGCGTTGGCGATGACCTTCACACTCCCCGCCAGGGCGTGGCCAGAGGCAAGCGCCAGCATGGCGGCGGCCATGAGGACGTGTTTCAGATGCTTCATCGTCTTCTTTTCCGCACCCCGGCGGGTGATACCAGCTTCAGAAGTCAGAACGGATGGCAGCGGTCCAATGGTGATCTTCATACCAGAGTTCTCCATTTTTTGATGTTCTCGACATCATCCTCAAAACGTGAAACCGAACCGTGCAATGGCCAGCCGGGTGATTCGTTGCAGGCCGTTCGGGTTGGTAGCGGGGAAGAAAGCTCCAAGATGTCCGTCGATGTAGTGGCCTTCGAGCTTCAGGTAGAAGAAGCGGTTGATGTCGTAGCGCGCGTTTACGACGGCGTCATTGCTGTAGAACTCGGGCTGGCTCGGGTCGTAATGGGACCAGCGAAAGGACTCAACAAAGCTGGTGCCGACGACGCGCGAGAAATACGATCCCGTGGTGACCTTGTTAGTAAGGTGGTAGGCCCCCATAACGTACCAGGCATTTCGCGGAGAACCAGAGGGCAGCACGGGCACGCCGTTGTTCGCGATCCAGTGTGGGTCGTGTTTCCCCTCGGCGGCCAGATCGAGCTTGCCCCGCTGGAAGCGAAGAGAGAAGATCTCGCGGCCCACGGTACCGTCGATTTTGAGGTTCAGGGGGACGCCGTAGGGATTGATGGGCCAGTATGCGTGCGGCGAGAGCACGCGGGACCGGTCAAAAGAGACGCCCGCGGTTAGGCCTCTGATCGGGGTCTCCCATTTCAGATCGCCACCGTAGGTGTACCCGGACGCGGGACCCTCTTCGATGCCGTACAACTGCCAGGCCAACAGCGGAGTACCGTCGTTGCCAGCGACGCTGCGCCTCCCGCCGTACAACTGGAGTGTGAATCGGTTTCGCCCGGGCTTGACGCTTCCGTAGACTGCCCCGCCGAGGACAGGGACGTTGTAACTGCGGTATTCCGCCTCATAGATGGACTGCGGCAGTAGAGCCCAGTTGTAGAGCACGTCCGTATCTTCCATCTCGCCAAACAGGGCCAAGGGAGCTTTGAGTTTGCCGCCGCGAAACCCGAGCCACTCCTTCACGCGGTAGTCGGCAAATGCCCAGTCCAGCTGTACCGTGCCGCGCCCAAGGTCGCCCATAATGTAAGAGTGGATCTGGGCTCCGATGTGTAGGTTGTCGCGGATGGCGGTGCTGACGTTGAATGCGCCTTCTGACCAACGCGCGCTGCCGTCGTTGCTGTGCAGGGTGAGGTAGTTGTTGCCGGAGCCGTAGATGAAGCCCTGGGAAAGGGTTCCGTGCACCTGCAAGCGGTGCCAGAAAGCGTGGGTCAGGCCCATTCTCTCGCTGCCGCTTTCGCCCGAGCCGGAATTGCCGGCAGTGTCAGCAGGGGCGGAGGGGCCGCTGCTGGGCTGGTCGTCGGCGTCCCCGAATCCCAGCGACACGGAGTTGCGCATCTGTGCCGTGCGGGCAAATTCTTTGAAGACCTGTCCCTGCAATGCCACCGGAATCGCCAGCAGAAGTGCAATCCAGCCCAGATTCCTTCCGATTCTCGCCATCGCGGCTTCTCCTTGTTCGGGTTGGCGCTCGCCAACAGCATTCCGTGCAGACGGAACCGTGAGCGTTCCTTTTGTTTCATCGACTCCTGACGTGTGTGTGTCGAGCGCGTCGGATTATTACTAAGGTGATGAGACCCTTTAGTTCGCTCTCGGGTCGTCGTCCTCGGTGACGATCCGGCACAGCCGATCGGCATCCAGAACATGCAGAAGCTGGCCTTCCAGTTTGTGTACCCCCAGAATTACCGAACGCAATCTTGGTGAGAGAGTCTCGGGAGAAGGCTCGAAAGTATCGGGCTCGACTTCGACGACGTTGCCGACTTCATCGGCGAGCAGACAAACTTCGCCGCCGGCGGCGCGCACCACCAGGCACACCGGCGTGATGCTGGCGGGACGGTCGGCGAGTTCGAGTTGGCGGCGGAGTTCGAGCACGATCACGACCTGCCCGCGCAGGTTCATGAGACCACTTACTGCCGGAGGCGCCAGCCGCACCGGCCGGAGCTTGCGGTAGCCGACTACTTCCTGAATGTTTTGCGACTCAACCCCAAACAGTAGATGGTCGAGATAGAACGTGCAGAATTGGCTTACGTTCGACATTGGTTTACCTTCCACCCGCGGCGCTTTCTGCCAGCTCACATGCCGTGCCGCGCAACAGGGCAGGCACGTCGAGCAGTTCAGTGACGCGATCGGCGATGACCGCCGAGAACAGCACGCCAGCGCGGGTCGAGGAAAACCTTGGCTCGAGGGTGCTCTCCACGATGTCGAGTATCTGGTTGACGACCAGGCCGAACGACTTGTGTTCGTGCTCCAGCACGAGGACCTGCAGGCTAGCTGCGCCCGGCGAGGCCAGGCCTTCCAGTTCGGATGAGGCCTCTCCCTCGATTGCCTGGCTGCTGTGAAGCAGCGGCAGAATCTGCCCGCGATATTGGGTGACCCAATGCCGGCCCGAGCGTTCGACACGGGCCAAGGCGATATTTTCCAAACGGGCCAGCATGCTGAGAGGCACTGCCATACGCGCTCCGCCGTTGCCTGTAAACAGCACCAGTTTCTGCTTGTGAGCAGAAGACTCGGAGGCGGCAGACTCGACTTTCTCCCGGGCGCGCCCATGCCCCTCGGCCAGAATGCGTGAGCGTTGTGCGAGCCCCACGACGTCGAGGATCAATGCCACCTCACCGTCGCCCATGATGGTGGCGCCGGCGTAGACGCTGATGTCCTTTAACTGTTTGGCGAGCGGCTTGACAACAATTTCCTGGGTGTCATTGACCTCGTCCACGACGAGACCGAAGGGTTGGCCATCCGCCTCGAGCACAACGATGTTGACGCTTCGTGCCGCGATTACTTTGTGTTCGACCGCCGCCAACAACTCGACGACTTCGCGCGAAGCAGGTTCCACCTTGGCGAAGGAGTCCATGGCAGCGGCCGACTCGCCTTTCACTGAGAATGCGACGACGTCTCGCACCACTGCATGGAAGTGCTTGTGTGCAGCCTCCAATTGGAGAATTTCCTCTATGCCGAGATACCCTCGCAGGCCAGCGGCCTCCAGCCATTTGCCGAGATCACATTGGGTTGGGTCGCCGGCTTGCTCGATGGTTATGGTGGTGGTGCCATCCAATACGTGGCGCAGACGTTCCAGCCAGCGCTCGTGCATCGTGCGAGCCTTGGTGAAATCGAGTTGCCCGCTGTTAGCGGAATACGAAGATTTCAGGGTCTGCATTTCTGTGGCGTTTGTGTTGGCATGGAGCTCGCGGCACAGGTAGACGAGCGGCAATAGTCGCCCGCGCAGGCGATACACCGGAGCCCCGTGCACCGTCTCTATGGTTTTTCCGGCGCTGCCTTCCATGCGCACCAGTTCGAGCAGGCTGACCTGCGGGATGGCGTAGCGCTCCTGGGCGCAGTTGACGATGAGCGCGGGCACAATGGCCAGGGTGAGTGGGATCTTCATGCGCACCATGGTGCCTTGCCCGGGTTTGGACTGTACGTCAACCGAGCCGCCAATCTTTTCGATGTGGGTTCTAACCACGTCTAACCCGACTCCGCGGCCCGAGACGTTCGTTACTTTCTCCGCGGTGGAGAACCCGGGCAGGAATATCAGGTTCGCGATTTCGCGCTCGTTCAGGCGTGCCGCCTGATCGGAAGTGATCAGGCTTTTCTGCAGCGCTTTGCTGCGGATGCGTTCCACATCGAGTCCCGCGCCGTCATCGGAAATTTCGAGGTTGACCTGGCCGCCTTCGTGAAAGGCGCGCAAGAAAAGGCGCCCTTCCGGATCCTTGCCCGCGGCCTGGCGAATTTCAGGACGCTCGATGCCGTGATCGACGGCGTTCCTCAGCAGGTGGGTGAGGGGATCCTTGATGGCCTCGATCAGCGTCTTGTCGAGTTCGGTCTCCTCGCCTTCCATTTCGATGCGTACCTGTTTGCCGCAGCTCAGGGCTACGTCGCGCACGGTGCGCGGAAACTTGTTCCAAATGTTGCCGATGGGCTGCATGCGCGTCTTCATCACACCTTCCTGCAATTCGGTGGTGATGATGTTCAGCCGCTGCCGGGCAGCCAGAAGGCCGCTTTCTTCGATCGTATTGGTGAATTGCAGAATCTGATTGCGCGCCAGGACCAGTTCACCCACCAGCGTCATGAGCTGATCGAGCAGGTTGACATCAACCCGGATAGTGCTGTCGGTTGACGTTTGCGTAACGGGTGCAGCCGATGGAGCCTCGGCAGCAAGGATCGCTGGCGTTTCAGCGCCCGGGATGGCCCGCGTTTCGCTGACCCGGGCGGAGGGCGGCGTTTCAAGGACAGGCTGCGGCGCCGGTTTCTCTGACGAAGGTGTCGTTTCGCGTTTCGTTCTCGGTACAGAAAGTTTCTTGACTGACCGTGCCGACCGGCCGGCCTTCTTGGACGACCTTACAGCAGGGTGAACTCTCTTGCTCTTCGCCGTCGGAGTGGCAGGCGCGGGGGCAGCAGGCGGGGGCGCCGGTTGTGCAGGCTGGAGCAATCGCGTGAGGTTGGCGATGAGCTGGCTGTGGTCGCCATCTCCCTCGTTTCCCTGCGCTGCAATAGATCCGAGCATTTCCCGGACTGCGTCCACCATCGCTAATAAGGCGGTGGCAATTTCCGGGCTCAAGTGAAGCAACCCGTCGCGCAGGCGGGCGAGCAGGTTTTCCCCAACGTGGGTCACGGCTTCGAGCTTGTTGAAGGCAAGGAATCCGGACGTGCCCTTGATGGTGTGAATCGTGCGGAACACGCTTTTGAGGATTTCCTGGTCGTTGGGATGTTTCTCCAAGTCGACTAGTTCGCGGTCCAGCCGATCCAGGTTTTCGTGGCTTTCGACCAGAAACTCTTTGACAATGTCGTCGTTTTCGCTCATGGTTAGTCAGCTTTTCCATCGGCAAACCTGTCTAGTCCTTGAATTGAATTGTGACCGTCTCCCGAGCCCCCACCTTCGCGTTAGAATATGTCCGTCCTCATGCTTCTGCGAAGCATGGAGGGAGCATCTTCAATGGATAGCGCAGTCCTGATTGACCGGTTGCAGTTCGCCTTCACCGTTACTTTTCATTACCTTTTTCCACAACTCACCATGGGCTTGGCGCCACTGATTGTTGTTCTCAAGTGGCTGGCCCTGCGCCGTAACGATCCTGTTTGCAATGAAGCGGCGCGTTTCTGGGCACGCATTTTCGGGATCAATTTCATTATTGGCGTGGTGACCGGCATTCCGATGGAATTTCAGTTTGGCACCAACTGGTCCCTCTTCTCTCGATTTGCCGGCGGAGTAATCGGTCATACCTTGGCCATGGAGGGCATGTTCGCTTTTTTCTTAGAGTCTGCGTTTCTCGGCCTCTTCTTGTTCGGTGAGCAACGACTCAGTCCGAAAGCGCATTGGTGGACAGCGGTTGCGGTATCCCTTGGTTCGTGGCTCTCGGGCTTCTTCATCATCGCAACCGACGCATGGATGCAACATCCAGTGGGCTATGTCAAGGCGGCGGACGGCTCAGCGCAATTGAGCAACTTCTGGGAACTCGTTCTGAATCCATGGGCGTGGTGGCAGTACGCTCACAACATGAGTGGGGCGGTAATAACGGGCGCGTTCGCCATGGCGGCGGTGGGCGCATTTTACTTGCTCTCAGGCCGACACCGGGAACATGGGCGGTTGTTCGTTCGGGTTGGGGTGGTGGCGGGTCTGATTGCTACCGTTCTGCAACTGTTTCCCACTGGCGACGCCCAGGGCCGATTGGTTTCGGAGTATCAGCCCGCAACGCTGGCGGCTATGGAGGCCCTGTTCGAAAGTGGACCGGGAGCCCCGTTGGTCATTATTGGCCAGCCGAACGTGCCGGAAAGGAAAATCGACAATCCTCTAGCGGTACCAAGAATGCTCAGTTTTCTCACCTATCGCAGGTGGGAAGCCGAGGTGCGCGGACTCAACGCATTCCCGCCCGATACCTGGCCTGACAATATTCCGCTGCTCTACTACAGCTACCACATCATGGTAGGTCTCGGGAGCATCTTCATAGCGGTGATGGTGATTGCGGCATTTCTGTTGTGGCTTGGAAGATTGTTCGAGAGCCGGTGGATGCTCTGGGTCCTGCTGTTGAGTTTGCCTTTTCCCTACATAGCCAATACTGCCGGATGGATGACGGCGGAGATTGGACGCCAGCCCTGGCTGGTGTATGGCGTGATGCGAACCTCCGACGGCTACTCAAAGCTAGTGTCTGCCGGCAATGGCCTGTTCACGCTCATCGGCTTCATGGGAATGTACACCGTGCTCGGCATCCTCTTCTTGTTCCTGGTTCGCCGCGAGATTGAGCATGGCCCGGCCGGCCGGCCTGCGGCGAGCCACTAGAGGTTTCCATGGAAACAGTCTGGTTCGTTATCGTGGCCGCGATGATTGCGGCATACGTCATCCTCGACGGATTCGATCTTGGCGCCGGAGTCATCTATCTCTGCGCAGCCAAGACTAGCGACGAGCGCCGTGCTGTCTTGCGTTCCATTGGCCCCGTGTGGGATGGCAATGAGGTGTGGCTGCTCGCTGCCGGGGGGACGCTCTACTTTGCCTATCCGTTGCTCTATGCTTCGGCGTTCAGCGGTTTCTACCTGCCGCTGATGATCGTTCTGTGGTTGCTGATGATGCGTGGCATTGGCATCGAATTGCGGACACACCTGGAAAACCCTGTCTGGCAAGCATTCTTTGATGCGACCTTCTCGATCTCCAGCGGGTTGTTGACGTTCTTTTTCGGTGCGGCGCTGGGCAACGTAATCCGCGGTGTGCCGTTGGGCGCCGACGGCTACTTCTTTGAACCCCTGTGGACCGACTTCCGCCTGGGTCCCCAACCGGGCATTCTCGATT
>Ga0075017_100000401_pt1 | contig 23781 bp, 19 predicted proteins | sample AleBraG_ABR_2012_FD_71475 | JGI IMG/M metagenome (GOLD analysis project Ga0075017, IMG submission 71475) | Freshwater sediment microbial communities in response to fracking from Pennsylvania, USA - Alex Branch Run_MetaG_ABR_2012 | ecosystem: Environmental > Aquatic > Freshwater > Creek >... | reverse complement strand
TGAAGCTGCGCCGGACCAGCGGACTTTTTCGCAGCCTCCGGGGCAACTGGCAGGACCGACAGTTCCGAATTTTCGCGGTAAGAGCGTGCGCGACGTGATCGAGTTGTCCGCCGCTCTGGGTATTCCCGTTGAATACGTTGGCCGCGGCGTGGCGCGGGCGCAGATTCCCTCGCCTGGCGCCTTTCTTCCGATCGGCGAACGTGTACGGGTACAGTTTGGATACTGATCCTGTAGCCATGACAGTACGCGAAGTTCTCTCGGGAGTGCCGATCACCTCCGAGCCTCCGGAGAAGCTGTGGACCGCGCCGGTTCTGGGCCTGGACTACGATTCGCGCCGCATACAACCGGGTTATCTATTCTTCGCCTTCGCCGGCGCGCGCGCCGATGGCCGCGCTTTTGCGCAAGGGGCGGTGGAGAAAGGGGCGGCGGCCGTGCTGAGTGAACTACCGGCGCCCGCAGGCTTTGCCGGTGTCTGGATCACCGTCGCGCACGGGCGCCAAGCGCTGGCAACGGCGGCCCGCAACTTTTACAGAAAGCCGGATGAGCGGCTGGCTGTGACCGGGGTCACGGGCACTAACGGCAAAACGACCACATCGTTTCTGATTGATTCGCTCTTGCGGCACGCGGGGAAGATCACGGCGCTGATCGGCACCATCGAGTACCGGCTAGGCAAGCAAGTTCGCCGAGCGGTGAATACCACGCCCGAGTCCCTGGATCTGTTCCGCATTTTTGAGGAACTGGAGAGCATCGGCGGCACGCACGCCACCATGGAAGTCTCCTCGCACGCGCTGGCGTTGGGACGCGTGCATGGCATCCACTTCCATACCGCTGTTTTTACCAACCTGACGCGCGACCACCTGGATTTTCATGGCACGATGGAAGCCTATTTCCAGGCGAAACGCCTGCTGTTCGCCGAGCCGAAGGTCGCGATCGTCAACACGGACGACGAGTATGGACGCCGGATCGCTCCGCAGCCGAAAACGATCACATACGGTTTCGAGAAAGGCGCAGATTTGCGCGCTTCGGGGTTGGAGATGACGTTTTCCGGGCTGCAGTTTACGGCCCACTATGCAGGCGAATCGATTCCGCTGACGTCTCCCCTCACCGGGAGGATCAACGTATACAACATTCTGGCTGCCTGCGGGGCAGGGCTCAGCCACGGACTCGACTGGAAAACGATCGCTGAAGGAATACAACAAACGCCGCGCGTGCCGGGCCGTTTTGAAACCGTGGAAGGCGGCCAGCCGTTTCTGGTAGTAGTGGATTACGCGCACACCGACGATGCTCTGCGCAACGTAATTGCTATCGCGCGGGCGCTGCCGCACAAACGGGTGATCACGCTATTCGGATGCGGCGGCGACCGCGATCGGAGCAAGCGCCCGTTAATGGGCATGGCGGCTGGCGAGGCCAGTGATTTTGTAGTGCTGACGTCGGACAATCCCCGCAGCGAAGATCCCCTGGGGATCATCAACGACGCCTTGGTGGGATTACGACGCTACGATACGCCGCACGTGATTGAACCGGATCGCCAGAAAGCCATCTACGCGGCACTGGGCGAAGCGCAGCGGGGCGACGTCGTGATTCTCGCCGGCAAAGGGCATGAGCCTTACCAGGTGCTGAAAGATCAGACCATTGCATTCGACGATCGGGAAGTAGCGCGACAGGCGTTGCGCAGTTTGGGGTACAAGCAGGGCTGATGCAGTTTTCACTCAGGCAAGTGGCGGAGGTTCTCGGCTCACCCGTGCGGTCCGAGGCGCGCGTCACCGGCTACAGCGTGGATTCCCGCACCATCCAACCGGGCGATCTGTTCTTTGCTTTATCCGGGCCAAACCACAGCGGCAACGATTTTGTGGAAGAGGTGTTGCGCAAAGGCGCGGTTGCGGCCGTGGCGACTCGTCCTTTTCCCGGCCAGGTAATCGTAGTGCCCGACACCTTGAAGGCACTCCAGCATCTGGCCGCGTGGGGCAGGCAGGCATGGGGCGGCGACGTGGTGGGTGTCACCGGCAGCGCTGGAAAGACGTCTACCAAAGACATCACCGCGTCGCTGCTGGGAGCAAAACTACAGGTGGGCAAGACCGAAGGCAATCTCAATAACCACGTCGGCCTGCCGTTGTCGATTCTCCGGCTTCCTGAGGGTGTGGAGGTTGCGGTGATCGAACTGGGCATGAACCACGAAGGGGAGATTCGCGAACTCTGCAAAATCGCTAGACCCAAGATCGGCGTGGTGACCACAGTCGGCTATGCGCACATGGAGTACTTCGATTCGATCGAAGAAGTGGCGGCCGCCAAGCATGAGTTGATCGATGCGCTGCCGGCGAGTGGCACCGCTGTATTGAACGCCGACGATCCGCTGGTGCGGGCATTCTCCTTTTCGGGCAAAACGGTTACTTACGGCGTGGACAACCTGGCGGACATTCGGGCAGTGGACGTGGAATTGGAAGCCGCGGGCGCGCGCTTTCGCGTGGATGACGTACACTTTCAAACCGCGCTGCTGGGCCGTCACGGCATTCGCAATATTCTCGCCGGCATCGCCGTGGCCGGCCTCTACGGAATTCTCCCGGCTGAGCTGAAGGAAGCAGTGGCCGCTCTCCGGCCCGGAAAGATGCGCGGAGAGCGTCTTAGTTACCGGGGTGCTTTGATTTTGAACGATTGCTATAACTCGAATCCCGAAGCCGTGCGGGGCATGATCGACGTGCTGCGGGATACCCCGGGGCGGCGCAAAATCGCCGTACTGGGCGAGATGCTCGAACTCGGCCGTTGGTCCGAGAGCCTGCATGCCGACCTAGGCCGCTATGTCGCGCAGAGTGGGATTCCTGTGCTCGTTGGGATACGCGGCGCAGCCCGGCATATGGTCGATTCGGCGACTAAAGCCGGACTAGCAGTCGACGCCGCGTATTTTTTTGACGATGCCGCCGCGGCGGGCCTGCACCTTCGGCGAATCGCCCGCGAGGGAGATGTGATTCTCTTTAAGGGTTCCCGTGGAACCCACGTCGAACAAGCTCTGGAGAGCTTCCTGGGGTCCGACTAAATGTTCTACTGGCTGTTCTACGAAAAGCTGTACCACTCCTTCACGCCGTTCCGCGTGTTCCAATACAACACGTTTCGCACGGCACTGGCCAGTATCACGGCGCTGGTGTTGTGCGTGGCGCTGGGTCCGTGGTTTATCCGCAAACTGCGCGCGTTTCAGATCGGCCAGTACATCCGGGAAGACGGCCCCCAGGGACACATGAAAAAGGCGGGTACGCCCACCATGGGCGGCATCATTATCATCATCTCCATCGTGGTGCCGACGCTGCTCTGGGCCAACTTGCGCAACCCCTACGTCTGGATGTCCCTGTTCGGACTGCTCAGCTTCGGAGTGATCGGCTTTCTGGACGACTATGCCAAGGTGAGCCGCAAACGGAATCTGGGCTTGACCGTGAAACAGAAATTCGGCTTGCAGGTTTTGGCTGCCTTGGTGGTCGGCTTTTTTCTGCTGGTGTTGCACTCGCAAAAGGCGTATTCCACCAGCATCAACGTGCCGTTTTTTAAGTCGTTCAAGCCAGACTTGCTAATCCAGGCTTTCGTACACAACTGGTACACCTATCCGCTGGCGTTTATCGGTTTCTACGGGTTCATGGTGCTGGTGATTGTGGGCTCGTCGGATGCTGTGAACCTGACCGATGGGTTGGACGGGCTGGCGATCGGCCTGATGATCATCGCCTCTGGCGCGATGACGGTGCTGACCTATGTCACCGGCCACGCCAAGTTCGCCGAGTACCTGGATCTGGCCCGATTGCCGGGCGCCTCTGAGTTGACCATCTTCTGTGCGTCGATGGTGGGCGCGTCGCTGGGATTTCTATGGTTCAATTCGCATCCGGCTGAGATCTTCATGGGCGACGTCGGCTCGCTGGCGCTGGGCGGAGCCATGGGCGTGGTGGCAGTTTTGATCAAACAAGAAATCCTGCTGCTGTTTATTGGCGGCGTATATGTGCTGGAAGCGCTGTCGGTGATCTTGCAGGTGGGCAGCTACAAGCTGCGCAAGAAGCGCATTTTTAAGATGGCGCCCATCCATCATCACTTTGAAGCGCTGGGCTGGCAGGAATCGAAGATCATCATCCGGTTCTGGATTATTGGCCTGGTAATGGCGCTGTTCGCATTGACCACTTTGAAATTGCGATGAGGGACTTGAAGGGAAAACAGGTGCTGGTTGTCGGCATGGCGAAATCCGGCCATGCCGCCGTCCGCCTGTTGTTAGCTCAGGGAGCACTGGTCCGTGCCGTGGATGAGAAACCGCAGGGCATGGTAGAAGGGCTCACGGTGTTGCCGCAAGCCGCAGAGTCCTTTGAGAATGCCGACCTTATCGTGCTCTCGCCCGGAGTTCCCGCCGATCTGCCGCTGCTTCCCGCCGGTGTTCCCATCATCGGCGAGTTGGAACTGGCAGCGCCCTATTTGCAAGGCCCGGTGATCGGCATTACGGGCACCAATGGCAAGACGACGACCACGGCGCTAACTGGGCACATTTTGCGGGAAGCGGGCATCCCTGCGCAAGTGGGCGGAAACATCGGCACGGCGCCGGCGGACATGATCGGGACGTCGCGTCCGGATCAATGGAACGTGCTGGAGCTTTCCAGTTTTCAGTTGGAGACGATTTCGACTTTTCGGGCGCAGGTGGCCGCTTGTCTTAACCTCACGCAGAACCACCTGGACCGCCACCATTCGCTGGAGAAATACGTAGCGGCGAAGGCGCGGCTGTTTGAGACGCAGCAGCCGGATGATACCGCGGTGCTCAACGCGCAGGATCCCGCCAGCGCGGCATTGGCAACCAACGTCAAAGGCAAGTTGCTTTGGTTCAACTCCGAAGCGGGCGCCTGGCTGGATGGAAACACGCTGCGCCTGGAAAGCGAACCTTTGCTGGATGTGGGGGAGCTACGGCTGCGCGGCCGGCACAACCATGAAAACGTGATGGCCGCGGCGCTGATGACTCGTGTGGCCGGAGCAACGCTACCTCAAATTGCGGCGGCCGCAAAGACCTTTTCTCCGGTGGAGCACCGGCTGGAGTTTGTGGCCAAAGTGGACGGCGTCGACTATTACAACGACTCCAAGGCAACCAGTGTCGACGCCACGTTGAAGGCCGTGGAGGCCTTTGCGGGCGGGCTGTGGATCATCCTTGGGGGCAAAGACAAGGACAGCGACTACCGGCCTCTGAGGGAGCCTTTGCACCAGAAAGCCCGCGCCATTCTGGTCATTGGTTCCGCCGCGGAAAAAATCATGCGTCAACTGGCTGGAGTGACATCCGTGCGTCCGTGCGGCACGCTCGCGGCAGCCATTGGGGAAGCATATATCGACGCAAAGCCAGGCGAGACGGTGTTGCTCGCGCCCGCCTGCGCCAGCTTCGATCAATTCACCAGCTACGAACATCGCGGACGGGTGTTCAAACAACTGGTTCAGGAACTTGCGAAAGACAATGGCACAACGGCTTAAGACGGACTGGGTATTGTTTCTAACCATCGTAGTGATGGCCTGCTTTGGCTTGGTGATGGTCTATAGCGCTTCATCGGTGGTGGCGGAGCTGAAGTACAGTAACGGTGCGCACTTCTTTGTCCGGCAATTTGCCTGGGCGGTGATTTCGTTCTTTGTGCTGATGCTCTTCAAGCGGACCAACTATCGTATCTTTTGCACGCCCGCATGGGCCTTCGCGCCCTTGGGTATTGTGCTGATCCTGCAGATTATCGTGGCCATTGTCGATACGCAAACGCACCGCTGGCTGCGCCTGGGCGTACTCGGATCGCTGCAGCCATCGGAGTTAGCCAAACCCGCACTGGTGGTGTTTTTGGCGTACTTCCTGACGTCTCGACAGAAGACTGTGAACTCCCGCTACACGCTGCTGCCGGCGGCGTTGGCTTTGGTGGCGCTGGCGGCCGCCGTGGGATTGGGAGACTTGGGGACGGCAATCGTTTTGCTAGTGCCGGCCGCAGTTTGCTTCTATGTAGCCGGTCTCGAGTACCGCTATGTCACGGCAGCATTGGCGGTGGGGCTGGTGTGCTGCGCCGGCCTGATTGTCGCCAAGCCGTACCGGTTGGCCCGCATCGTGTCTTACGTCGATCCCGAGTATCGGTTGCTGGACACCGTCGATCCCGGAGCGCACGTCAAAAAATACATCAGCCAGTCCAACACGACGCGCGATGCGGCGTATCAGCCGCGCCAATCCAGAATCGCCGTGGGCAGCGGCGGTGCGCTTGGTTTGGGCCTGATGCAAGGCTTGCAGAAGATTTTCTACCTGCCGGAAGCGCACACCGACTTTATCTTCGCGGTGATCGGAGAAGAGCTGGGCTTTCTGGGTTGCAGTGCCGTGCTGGCCGGCTTTCTGCTGATTTTCTGGCGCGGCCTGCGCTTGTTCTGGGTGGCGCACGACGACTTTGGCCGCTATCTGGCGCTGGGCATCACGTCTTCCATTGTGATTCAGGCCTTTATCAACATGAGCGTGGTGTTGGATATGGGACCCACCAAGGGAATTCCCCTGCCCATGATCAGCGCGGGCGGAAGCTCGCTGCTGAGCACGCTGATTTGCCTGGGTCTGCTGTTAAGCATCAGCGAGAATGCAGGCTAAGACCTACCTTATGGCGGGCGGCGGAACAGGCGGTCACGTAATTCCAGCAGTAGCGGTGGCGCGCGAATTGAGGTCCCGCGGGCATCGGCCGGTATTCGTGGGCACGCGCACCGGCTTTGAAGCCAAGCTTGTACCGTCGGCCGGGTTTCCGCTGGAGTTCATCGAGATCGGCGGGCTCAAACGAGTCGGCTTTGCGCAGACCCTGCGCACGCTGGGACAAATACCGGTCAGCTTTGCGCGCTGCGTCGGTCTGATCAATCGCTACCATCCCGCGGCGGTTTTCAGCATGGGCGGTTACGCCGCCGGTCCGGTCACGCTCGCCGCCTGGTGGAAAGGCGTGCCGATCGCGATCATGGAGCCGAATGCGGTTCCGGGTTTGGCGAACCGGCAGATCGGCCGTTTTGTCCGGCGCGCGCTGGTGAGTTTTGCAGAGACGCGCCGCTATTTTCCGACGGGGCGATCAGAAGTCACTGGCCTGCCGGTGCGTCCGGAGTTTTTCGAGATAGCGCCCAAGCCGCCGGGGGAAACCTTGAACGTGCTGGTTACGGGCGGCAGCCGAGGATCGCGCACGTTGAACAATGCGGTGCGCGAAGTGTGGCCGCTGTTTCGCGAGGCGCCGTTTCGGGTCGCGTTGATCCATCAAACCGGCACGGATGCGTATCAGCAAGTCGCCCAGGAATTCGAAACCGCCCAACTTGCGGGAGAAGTTACGCCGTTCATCGCAGACATGCCGGCAGCCTTTGCCCGGGCGGATGTCGTTGTTTGCCGGTCGGGCGCGGGCGCAGTTGCCGAATTGGCCGCGGCGGGAAAGCCATCGATTCTGGTGCCGTTTCCGTTTGCAGCGGATGACCATCAATTGAAGAACGCCGAGCAGTTCGCCAAGGTGGACGCGGCGCGGCTGGTGTTGGACGGAGAGATGAACGGACGCCGGCTATATGACGAAATTGCCCGGCTGGCGGCGGAGCCGGAGCGGCTACAGCGCATGGGAGAGAACGCACGCGTTTTTGCGAAACGAAATGCGGCAGGGCGGGCGGCGGACGTATTAGAGGAAATCTCTTGACATGGTCGCTCAAAGCCGAAACAATAGAGGATTAAAATGTTCTTTCGCCCGCAGCATCTCCACTTTGCCGGCATTGGCGGCATCGGCATGAGCGGAATTGCCGAGGTGTTGCTGAATCTGGGCTATACGATCAGCGGTTCCGACATCAAGTTAAGCCCGACCACCGAACATCTGGCGAAGCTGGGCGCGGTGATTCATGAGGGGCACGCGGCGGAAAATATCGAAGGGGCCAAGGCATTGGTAGTCAGTTCGGCGGTGGACGCGCGGAATCCTGAGGTTGTGGAGGCGCGGCGGCTGGGCATTCCAGTGATCCCGCGCGGCGAGTTGCTGGCGGAACTGATGCGCCTGAAATATGGCATCGCCATCGCCGGCAGCCACGGCAAAACCACCACGACGTCCATGGCCGCGGCGGTGCTGAGTGTGGCCGGACGCGATCCCACGGTGGTGGTTGGCGGCAAAGTAGCCTCCATGGGCGGCTCAAACGCGCGGGTGGGGCGGAGCGATTTTCTGGTGGTGGAGTCGGACGAGAGCGACGGATCGTTTCTCAAGCTGAGCCCGATTCTGGCGATCGTTACGAACATCGATCGCGAGCATCTGGATCACTATGCCTCTCTTCAGGAGATCCGGGCGGCTTTTTTGGAGTTCATTCAGAAGGTGCCGTTCTATGGCGCGGCCATTCTGTGTCTGGACGACGAGAACATTCAGCAGTTGCTGCCACAAATCAACCGGCGCACGATTACGTATGGGCGAAGCCCGCAGGCCGATTTGTCGATCACCAATGCGGAATGCGGCAAGCGGGAGAGCCATTTTGAGGTGCGTCAGCACGATCGCGATCTGGGCAAGTTTCACTTGCGCGTTCCAGGATTTCACAACGTCCTGAACGCGACAGCGGCGCTCGCCATCGGGCTGGAACTGGACATCCCGGTGAACGTGATTCGTACAGCGATTGAGAGCTACGCGGGCGTAGATCGGCGCTTTCAGACGCGTGGAGAAGAGCGGGGCATTCAGGTTGTTGACGATTACGGACACCACCCCACGGAAATTCGCGCGACGCTGGCGGCCGCACGACTGGGAGAGTATCGCCAGATTCACGTGATCTTTCAACCGCACCGCTACAGCCGGACGCATGCGCTGCTGGACGAGTTCGCCAAGAGCTTTCATCAGGCGGATGCAGTGTACGTGTTGGAGATTTACGCCGCTTCCGAGCAACCAATTGCGGGCGTGTCGGGAGAAGCGCTGGCGCAGCGGGTTCGGGATTTTGGGCATCGGCAGGTGGAGTTTACCGGCACGATCGACAACAGCGTGGAAGCAGTGCTGCGCAACGCCCAGGCAGGCGATCTGGTGCTGACGCTGGGCGCCGGCAATGTTTGGCAAGCCGGCGAAAAGCTGCTGGCGAAACTACGGGAGGGACGCTGATGGCTGCCAAGAAGCCACTCAATTGGCGTCCGTGGCTGAGGTATGGGACGATCCTCGCGGGCCTCTTTCTGCTTTTGGCATCAGGAATTTTCGCCTCCCAACAGATGGAACAATTCCTGATGCGAGACCCGCGTTTTTTTCTTCCCGGCCCGGCCGACTACGGATTGGAGAGCCCCAATCTGGAGATCGCGGGGATTCAATACGCATCCCGCGCCGGCGTATTGAACGTGTTTTCGCGCGATTTTGGCCGCAGCCTCTATTTGTTGCCGCTGGCCGATCGCCGCAAAGCGCTGCTGCGCATCAATTGGATCAAAGAGGCTTCTATATTGCGCTTGTGGCCGAACCGGGTGGCGATCCGCATCACCGAGCGCCAGCCAGCCGCGTTTCTGGACGTCCCGAAGGAAGGAATCTCGCGCTGGTCGCTGATCGACAGCGATGGCGTAATTCTGGAACCGCCTGTGCGCTCCAATTTCAAACTCCCAGTGATCACCGGCGTAGCGACCGCCGAGCCGGCGAGCCTGCGAGGCACGAGAGTTCGCCGCATGCAGCGAATGATGAAGGAACTAGGCAGTCTGGCGGATCACGTCTCAGAGGTGAATGTGAAGGATCTGGACGACCTGTGCATCACGGAGTCCATCAGCGGGCGTGCGGTGGTGCTGATGTTGGGCGACCGGAACTTTGCCGCGCGGCTGCAGCATTTTCTCGATCACTATCCGGACATCGTGCGCAAGATGCCGGCGGCCACCAATTTCGATCTCAGACTCGACGACCGCATTACCGCCGTGGAGGGAGAACATAGTGGCCTCTAAGCCGCAGTTTGCCGTGGGGCTGGATAGCGGCAGCGCCTACACGCGCGCAGCAATTTGTTTGTTGGAGAACTCGCGCCTGCGCTTTCTGGGGCATGGCGAAGTGGAGTCCGTTGGTTGGAGCAAAGGCCGGCTGGCGGATCCCAGGGCGCTCTCGGCCTGCATTCAGAGAGCAATCCAGCAGGCCGAACAGGAAGCCGGTATCTCGGCCGACGCCATCGTCATCGGCGTGGGTGGGGCCAGCGTGGAAGGGCACAATGGGCGCGGTCTCTACGAATTTGGCCGCCGGCGGCCGGTGACGCCGGAAGACATGGCCTACGCCGTGGAGCGTGCGGCGCGCGTGCGGCTGGAAGACGACCGCTGCCTATTGCACGTTTTTCCGCAGGATTTCACGCTGGACGGGCGGTCCGGATACCGTTTCCCCAAGGGCAGTTCCTGCGAGCGGCTGGAAGCCAATGTACACATCGTCACCATGTCGGCGCAGGAGCACGAGTGCCTGCTCAACGCGGTGCATGAAGCGCACTTCGCCGTGGAAGAGACCGTGTTTGAGCCCGTGGCTGCAGCCTATGCCGCGGTGCTGAACGACGATCGCAACCGAGGGGTGGCGGTGATCGATATTGGCGCCCACTCCACCGATTTGGTGGTGTACGACGGCGAAGCGATTCTTCTCGCGGCCAGCATCCCGGTGTCGGCGGATCATTTCACGCGCGACGTGGCGTACGGATTGAAAGTGCAGTACGAAGATGCCGAGCGGTTGAAGCAGGAATATGGCTGCGCCATGTTAGGCCTCACCTCGGACAACAGCCTGATCGAAGTTCCTTCGGCGGAAGGCCGCGTTCCACGGGAAGCGCCCCGGCGGCAGTTGAACGAAATTCTGGAAGCGCGCGCGGAAGAGTTGTTTTGCTACGTCGGCGCGGAGCTGGTGCGCATTGGGATGGACCAGAAGCTGCTGGAAGGCGTGGTGCTCACCGGCGGCGGCGCGCTGCTGAACGGGATGTGTGACATGGCGGAGCGTATGCTCAATTGCCCGGCCCGCAATGGTCTGGCGGCCGGCGTTCAGGATTGGCCGGCGGAACTCGATAATCCGGTTTGGACCGCCGCGGCCGGTCTGACCATGTATTCGGCGCGCTTGAAGTCGAAGCGCGATTGGAAGCCCAAGCCGCCGGGTCTGGTTGGACTATTGCTGCGATAGAAATCGGGGACAGGCAGCTCTGTCCACCGAGAACATTTTAAGGATGAGCGTTGCGGTCGGGGACAGAGTAGCCAGCCCCCGATTTCTAGGGAAAAGGAGAAACGAATGGACGCCCTGAAATTTATGATCCAGGAAGAGACTCTGCTCGGCACCAAGATCAAGGTGATCGGCGTGGGCGGAGGAGGTCAAAACGCCGTGGCCCGTATGATGACGGAAGGCCTGAGCGGCGTCGAGTTCCACATCCTCAACACCGACGTGCAGGCGCTGCAGTCCTCACCGGTGCCGAACAAACTGGTGCTGGGCTCCAAGATCACCAATGGGTTGGGCGCGGGGTCGGACCCGGCTCTGGGCCGGCAAGCGGCGCTCGAAGACACCGAGCGCATCATTGAAATTCTGGAAGGCGCGGACATGGTGTTTGTCACGGCCGGCCTGGGCGGCGGCACGGGCACAGGCGCAGCTCCGGTGGTGGCGTCGCTCGCCAAGGAGCTGAATGCGCTGACGGTCGCGGTGGTCACCAAGCCCTTTAGCTTTGAAGGCCCGTTCCGCGCCAAACAGGCCGAACGCGGTCTCGCCGACCTGGGAGCCACGGTCGACACGGTAATTACCGTACCCAACGAGAAGCTGCTGCAACTGGTTCCCAAGGGGACGAGCTTCTTGGAGGCCTTCCGCGTGGCGGATGATATTTTGCGACAGGCGGTGCAAGGTATCGCCGACATCATCACCACTCCCGGGCTGATCAATCGGGACTTCTCCGACATTCGCGCCATCATGCTCGGCATGGGTTACGCGATGATGGGCACGGCGTCCGCCAAGGGCGAGAACGCGGCCATTGAAGCCGCCCGGGCCGCGATCAATTCGCCGCTGATGGAAGAAGGCGGCGTGAAAGGGGCGCGCGGCGTGCTGATCAACATTACCGGCTCGATGCAAATCGGTTTGCACGACGTGAATGAAGCCTGTTCGTTGATCCGCAAGGCGACCGACAATGAGGACGCGCAGATCAACTTCGGCGTTGTGTTCAACGAAGCCATGAAGGACGAAGTCAAGATCACGGTGATCGCCACGGGATTCCAACGCGACACGCTGCCGCATCTATCGCGTAAGGGCGAGATGATGGAGCACCCAGTGCATGCCATGCCTGCCATGCCGGCGCCGCTGGCTCCCGAGCCGGCACCGGAGCCGCCGCCAGAGCCCATAATTGTGGCCCGGGCGCCTGTGCCGCCACCTCCCGTGGAGGAAGAAGCGCCGATCCAGGATTTGGATGTGCCGGCGTTTCTAAGAAGGGATCGCAGGCTGTATCAGTAGAGCGAGTCTGCACAGGCTAAAGCCTGTGCCACAAAAAAGTGGCATAGTCTTCCGTCTGTGCTTCAGAGATCCGTTCGGCCGTTCCAACCGAGCCGCTGCTTGCCAGCGTCCGCCGATCGTCTCCTTGCTCACCACCTTGTGATCGGCGCGGGCAGGAACGATTACTGCCATGGAAATCAGTGTCGCCAGCTCCCGACGCTCAAGCCATAATATAAAGCGTGACTGCTTACCGAATTCGTTGTGCGGAGGTCTGGGGCGGCATCGATCAGATTGACCGGGATATTGTCACCGGCGGTTTGACGGCGAGCGTGTATTCCAAAGCGAGCGGTGGATCGCGCGGCGGCGACATTTATTACTTCAGCGTGTGCGGCGGCGATCAACTGACCCGCATCGTGCTGGCAGATGTGCAGGGCCACGGCGAAAGTATTGCGCAAGTCAGCGCGTGGCTTTACGATCTGGTTCGCGATAGCCTGGAATCGCTAGACGCCACCGGCGTGCTCACTGCTTTGAACACACGCATGCTCGAATATCACAACGATCTGACGGCTACCGTGGCCATTGTCAGCTATTATCTGGGTGACCGTACGCTGTATTTTTCCTATGCCGGACATCCGCCGGTGCTGCTGCAAAAGCGAACGGGCAGAGTCTGGAGGCCGCTCGATTTGAATCATCAAACCGGCCTAGTCAACCTGCCTCTCGGCATGTTTCCCAAGGTCGGCTACAGCCAGGAAACCACTTCCGTTGAGGCCGGCGACCGGGTGTTTGTCTACTCGGATGGCATCACTGAGTATCCGAGTGCGCAAGGCGAGCCAGTTGGGCCGGAGTGGCTGATCGAACATCTGGAGGCGAGAAGCGATCGCAGTACGGCTGAGCTGAAGCAGACGGTACTGGCCGGTTTGGCCGGAGAAAATGCAGCGGGCGCCGATCACGACGACATGACGTTGATGGTGGTGGAAGTGAACTGAGACATGAGTTTCCTGGATAATTTGGAAAGCAACCTGAAGGCGCTCGAAAGCCAGGAGGAAAGAGACCCCGAGAAAGTGCGGCGCGATCAGGCGCAGCGCGAAGCGGAAAGAACCGCGGCCTTGGGCCGTGCGCCGCATGTCGAGGCCCTGAAGAATTCGGCGTTTACCGCGGAGCTGTTGACGCAATGTCGAACGATCGGGCGCGAGCAGCGAGTGCTTGTGCAATTTACTTGGATCGGCGAGAGCCTGCGGCTGGACGCGAAAGCGAGGCGACTGGAATTGATTCCGGCCGCCGAAGGGATCACAGCAGTGTCTTCCTTGGACGGCGCAGAGGTGAGGCGGGCAGCGGTGAATCTTCAAGCCGACGATCCGAAGGCGCTGGCCCGGCGTTGGCTAACAGGAGAGTGACCTGGGTTTGGTCGCGGGAAGCCGGTTAACCGGCTCCGCAAAATGAGCAACTTGCTATTCTGGCCGCACAAGCGCCAAGGGACACCGCTGTGGTCGATCTCAAGCGAAGGAGTTCGGACTCGAGCCCGCAGTGTCCCCATCCGCGTCGGGATCCACCGACTGAAGTCTGTGCCACCTACAGTTCGCCGCGCCGGGCGGCTTCGGTAATGTGTTCGGCGGTGCGGTAGGCCAGGGCTTGAATGGTCGCGGTGGGTTGCTGGCGGGCGGACGTGACCAAACTGCTGCCGTCGGCGATGAAGAGATTCAGAACGCCGTGAGCACGGTTCCAGCGGTCGACCACGCTCGATTGGGGATCGTCGCCCATGCGGCAGGTGCCCATCAGGTGGCGTGAATACGTTGTGTCCAGGCTATCGGAATCGAGCCAGACTCTCTTGACGCCGGCGGCCGACAGAATCTCTTTTTGCCGCTCGGCCAGAAATTTCATGGTCTTGATATCGTCCGGGTGATTCCGGAAGGTCACCCGGATGGCGGGCAGGCCCCAGGCATCTTTGATTTCGTCGTCCAGCGAAATGCTGTTCGTTTCCACGGCCAGGCAAGTGGAGTGGGCTAGAGTTCCGGTGACGTGCGTATAATACTGACTCACTTTGTTCTTCCACTCGGCTCCCCAAGAAGGCTCGCCCGGCGGCAGGCCAGACAACGCGAATCGCGCCAAATAATAGTCCATGCGCGCATCCAATCCACCACCGCCGTAGAAGCCGCGCTTGGGATCGGCGGCGTAGAAATCGTGGAGCACGCGCGAGACAGCCACACTTTTGTAGTCGTTCACCGGATGATCGCACAATCCCAGCACCAGCCCGCCCGCGTCGAACATGAGGTACTTGCCAACATTGCCGTGTGCATTGGCCAGCCCGTGGGGAAAGAGGTTCGATTTCGATTGCAACAGCAGGCGCGGGGTCTCGGCTCCGTTGGCGCAGAGAACAATGGCCTTGGCCCGTTGGAAGATCTCGCGCCGCTGCTGGTCAAAGTAGATGGCTCCGGTGACGCGCCCATCTTTTCCAACTTCGATTTTTCGAACATAGCTTTGAGGCCGGAGATCGCAGCGCCCGGTTTTCACGGCGGCGGGGATCAGCGCCGCGAGCGTACTGGACTTCGCGTTCATTTCGCAACCGAAGCTCTCGCAGAAGCCGCAGTGAGTGCAGGCGGCGCGGCCACGGTAGGGTTGCGAAAGAACCGCAACCGGAGCGGGAAACGGATGCAACCCGAGCTTCCGTGCGCCGCGTTCAAAGAGAACGCCCGACGATTTAACGGGCATGGGCGGAAGCGGGTAGGGCTTGGAACGCGGGCCGTCAAACGGATTCGACCCGCTCTGGCCTGAGATGCCCAGTTCCTGCTCTGCTTTGGTGTAGTAAGGCTCTAACTCGTCGTAGGTGACCGGCCAATCGCGCAGGTCCGCGCCCTCTACCGGCCCGAAGACCGAGCGCTCCCGAAAATCATCGGGATGAAAACGCCAGTAGTTCGCGGTGAAATGCACCGACCCGCCGCCCACCATGCGCCCGTATTCCACCGCTGGCCGGACCTTGGACTTCTCCTCGGACGTGGCACGAAACGTATTGGGTTGCACGCGATGGTCGTTGGTGAGGCCGTTCCTAAAAGTGACGCTGATTTCGTCGTGGATGAAGTCGGCCGCCTTGTGCCAGGGCCCTTGCTCGAGCACAACCACGCGAAAGCCGGCGGCGGATAATTCCTTGGCCATGACGCCGCCCGCCGCGCCGGCCCCGACGACGAGGAAGTCGACCGGGTCGGATGGTTGATAGATCACTCGACTTTCCCCTCCGCGTCATAGAAGCCGAAAGGCGGCTGGAAATGCATCGCGGAATCGCGTCCGGCCGACTTGCCGCCGAATTCAAGATTGCCGAAATAAGCGAGCGCTGTGTGGGTGCGGAGCTTGTCGAAGAAGTCGGTCTTTTCGATGGTCTTGAGCAACGCGGTCTGTTGAGCCGCGGACAGATCGGCGAACCGGGCGCTGGGAGGGGACATCCGCCGGGTCCGCGCGGCGACGTCGGCAAGTCCTTTGCGGTAAAGTTCCAACTGATCGTGGTCATAGCCGGCGAGCGCGGCATCAATGAACTCGACGGTACGGGCCTGCTCCGCTCCCGGCGTTTCGGTTTCCGGCAGAATGGCGTTGGTCAAGGCCCGAACCTCGTCTGCTTGGGCGGGGCTGAGAACGGCGAGGTGAGGCGCCCGGCGGGATGCCTGAGCGTTTAGCAACTCGGACCAACACAGTGACGCCAGCACCCACTCCCTGCGGCTGATCGGCATTGGCCGGAGTGTAACACAGGCGGTAAATCAATTCGAGATTGCGCGCTTTGTTTCGGCGCTAAAGTAGAGTTCTGGACGCTGCGTTTGAGGATGGCAATGACGAGTTCCGACTGGACTGTACCCAGTTTTCCGTAGCGCGTCTTACGGATCCGGACGATGCTCTTGGGTACTGGTTGACCCGGCCAGTCGAGGAGCGTTTGCGGGCGCTGGAACGCCCGCGTAGGATTTCATATGGCCATACCGTCGCTACCGGACGACTTCACTCAACTCGAACGGCGTTGAATACCTGCTAATCGGCGGCTACCCGGTGAACATTTACGGATACGTCAGGACCACCAACGACCTGGACGAATGGGTTAACGTGAATCCGAAAAACGCCATCAGAATCGAGCGCGCGTTGCGCCAATTTGGGTTTGCAACCGCACAACTATCACCGGATCCGTTTCTCGCCCCGAACAATATAGTCCGCATGGGTTTTCCTCTAGTCCGAGAGCCATCAACTTGCAGTTCGCTTTCAAAAAGCCAGAAGGGACTCGCTCAAGCCAATCATGTCACGGATCATCGGTGAACGCATCCGCGACTACATGGAAGGTATCAAGCAGGATTCTGCAACTCCAGATAGCCGCGAATCTCGTCCAGAAAGGAGTGCAGGAGCGGCTGGTCCACGAGCGCTGGTGATGCGCGGCACCGCGAACGAGTTAACCTGGGCCGATCAGTTGCTCAATGTCAAGTGAGTAGCCGCTCTCACTGCCCATCCTCAATCAGATTCACGCGCAGCCGCGAGCTGTGATAGACGCGCTCAGTCGCTTTGATAAAATCCGCCGCCTTGGCCTGGGGAATTGTCAGAAACTGTTGCGGGTTCCGATCTACCAGCGGGAACCAGGAGCTCTGCACCTGAACCATGATGCGATGGCCGGGACGGAAGGTATGGCAGACGTCCGGCATGGAGTATTCGATCCGCTCCGGCTCGCCGGGGTGAAATGGAACCGGCTTGGACATAGACTTCCGGAACTTGCCACGGAACGGCTCGCCTCGCACCAACTGCTGGTAGCCGCCCATTAGGAGCCCCTTCGGATTCGGGTTGGGGTTAGGAAAATCGAAAGGATAGACGTCGATCAATTTCACGACGAAATCTGAGTCCGTCCCCGAGGTCGATACCTGAAGATCCACTGCGACCGGACCGGTGATGGTCACGTCGTGCGTCAGCGGCTCGGTCTGATAGACCAGAACGTCGGGACGCGTGGAAGCAAAGCGCTGGTCGTAAGTCAGGTAGTCGTTGGGCATGCCCGGTCCCACGCCGGACAAGATCGGCACCGGCTTGGCGGGATCGCTGACGTATTCGTCGAAGCCCTGCGCCGCGGGCGTAAACGCCAGCTTGCTCTGCGGACTCAAATACAGCGACCGTTCCACGGACTCCTTGGGCGGCCAGGCGGCAAATCGCTTCCATTGATTGGTTCCGGTTTCAAACAACCATGCTTTAGGAACGGTCTTGTCGGGAGCGGTCTTCAGCCCATCACCTTTACTCTTCAGATTGGAAACGAAGAACGGCAGCTCGATCTGCTCGCGAAAGAACTCGGCCGTATTCGCTGAAAAATCGAGATCGCCCAGCGTCTTGCCGTCTCCCCGGGCCCATCCGCCATGGCGCCAGGGGCCCATAACCAGCGTGTTTCCGCCGCGCGCGCCGTCCTGCTCCACCGCATGAAACAACTTCAGCGGCCCGGCCAGATCCTCCGCATCGAACCAACCACCGACAAACAGAGTGGCCGGCGTCACATTCTTCATGTGCGGCGCTTGCGCCCGCGCCTGCCAGAATTCGTCGTAGGTGTCGTGCTTGAGAATCTCATCCCAATAAGGATTCTTGTTCTTCAGGTGCAATTCGTTGGCGTTGAGCAGCGGGCCCATGCGCAGATAGAAGTCATAATGATCCGCCGTTCCAAAATCGAAGCGCGGATTCTGCGCCGGCCGCGCCGGTTCCCCGGGGCGGGGCTGAAAATTTGTATAGAAGCCGAAGTTGCCCGCCAGGTGAAACGCCCCATTGTGATAGGCGTCGTCGCCATTGCCGACATCGCCCATGGGCGCCTGCGGCGACACCGCCTGGAGTGCCGGATGCGCGTTCATCAGGCTGAAGGCGGCAAAAAATCCATCATAAGAGATGCCCCAAATGCCCACGCGCCCGTTATTGTTGGGTACGTGTTTGATGAGCCATTCGATGGTGTCATAAGTATCGGTCGAATCATCGGTATCCTGCGCGCCGGCAAATTTGGTTTTGTGCGCGGGGATATCGGAGAACTTCCCTTCCGACAGATACCGTCCGCGCACGTCCTGATACGCGAAGATGAACCCTTCCTTCTCCGCTGCTTCCGAAGGACCAACGACATTCGGATAGTTGTCCGCTCCGTACGGCCCCACCGAATACGGTGTGCGGCGCATCAGAATCGGATAAGTAGTGGACAGGTCTTTGGGCGCATACACACTGGTGAACAGCTTGACGCCATCGCGCATGGGGATGTGGAAGTCGTACTTGGTGTAGTGCGAGCGAGTGTAGTCAAGCTGCTTCTTTTCGATTTCAGCGGGAGTTTGCGCCAGCACGGAGGCGGCCAGCAGAGTGAGGGCGAAAAAACGGACCATGCGCGTCAGTGTAGCAGCCGCCATGGCGGCTCATCTCTTCGTTGCTTTGCGCTTGTGCGCCTGGATGCCGGCCTTTAAAAACTTCAGCGCTTTCTTAGGGCCACCCGTGGCCGTTATTTTGAATTTCTTACCGCGCTGCTGGTTATAAGAGACGAAGAACGCCTCAACCTGCGCGAGCAGAGTCTTATTCACGTCGTCGATTGTTTGCAGCCCATCATGATTGTACGAATGAACGGCGACTCCCAGAATGCGATCGTTGCGCTCGGTTTTCCGTTCCTGGGTCTGTTTCGCCTCAATAATTCCAATAACACGAACCTCCATGAGGCAGCCGACGTGCGCCGGCGCGTCCATCAAAACCATAATGTCCAGGGGATCCCCGTCCTCTCCCAAGGTCGACGGAATAAATCCGAAATCGAAAGGGAACAACATTCCCTCGGGAAGCAACCCTCCCAGCATGAATAGGTTTGAGCCGGCATCAAGCTGGTTCGGGAGTGTGGTTAGGTCGCCCATGAGTCTCTATTCCCAATGTAGCGCCCGCGCCGGATCGATCCGCGCTGCCCGCCGCGCCGGCAGGTAACAGGCCGCCGCCGCTACCAACAGCAGAATCAACGTTACGGCTGCGAGCGTCAACGGATCGCTGGGCTGCGCCTGGTACAGCAATGAAGTGAGTACGCGCCCCAGCAGCAACGCCGCTCCTATTCCCAGCACAATCCCCAAACCCGCCAGCAGCAGCCCTTGCCGCAGCACCATCCGCAACACTCCGGACGCGGGCGCGCCCAGCGCCATGCGGATTCCGAATTCCCGCACCCGTCGGCCCACCGAATACGCCATCACTCCGTACAGCCCAACCGCCGTCAGCGCAACGGCGATCAAACTGAATGACGCTAAAAGCTCCAGCGCCATACGCACCAATCCCTGGCTGTTGCCGACGCTATTCTCCAGCGTCTCCATCCGGGCCAGTGGCAGATTGGCATCCAGTCTGCGCACCTCGGATCGTAACCAGACTGCCGCCGCAGCCGGATCGCTCGCGGTCCGCACGGCCAGAATCTGGTTTGGATCGTAGCTTTGGAACAACGGAACGTAGACATGTGGCTCCGGGTCCTCGCTGGGACTCCGGTAGGTGAAATTGCCGAATACGCCCACTACTTCACGTTTGGTGTCCCCAATTCGAATGTGCCGGCCCAAGGCCGGCTGCCCTGACCAATACCGTTTTGCGAAGGTCTCGTTCACCACTGCCACGGGGTTAGCGCGTTCATTGTCTTCCCGGCCGATATCGCGGCCGGCGATCAGTGGAATCTGCAAGGTAGCCAGAAAGCCTGGTCCCGCAGTGTCTGTGACCACGTTCATTGGTTCGTCGGCGTGCGGAGTATACCCGTCCACCGATAGCCGCCGGGAGTTCCCGCCTCCATCCTGACGCAGCGGGACAAAGCTGGTGAGTGTGGCCGACTTCACGCCGGGATGGCCTTCCACCCGCTCGAGTAACTGACGATAGAAATCCGCTCCCCGCACGGCGTCGTAGCCGTTCAGGAATGGATTGAGATTCGCCAGCAGCACCGAATGCGTGTTGAATCCCGGGTCGGCGGTGAGGGCGGCTTGCAAACTTCTTCCAAACAGTCCAGTGCATACCAGCGCGACCAGCGAGAGCATCACCTGAAACACCACCAGTCCGTTCCGCAGCTTCGACCTGCTGGCGGTGCTGCCGCGCGCCATGCTCTTCAACAGTAAACCGGCGTCGGCACGCGAACCTTGGATGGCCGGCGCCAGGCCAAACAGCACGGCAGTGACCACAATCAGCCCAAGGGAAAAAGCAAACACCGGCGCGTTCAGAGTCAGATCCAGGTTGAGACGAAAGTCGGCGAGAGAAGGCAGCAGAACCCGCAATGTATCCGCAGTCCAGAAAGTCACCAGAAGTCCGGCCACTCCGCCCATCGTCGCCAGCAGCAAACTTTCCGTCAACAACTGACGGATCAACTGTGCCCGGGATGCGCCCAACGCCAGCCGCAAGCCCACTTCCCCGGCTCGCGCGGTCGAGCGCGCCAATAACAGGTTCGCCACATTGGCGCAGGCGATCAACAATACAAACCCAGCTACCGCCATCAGCACTGCGATAAAGGGAATAATGGACGCCTGAATTCCCCGCTGTGCTTGGCTGAGCGGCATGACAAGTTCATCCCATTGGTTGTGATTTGCCGGATGCAAAGCCATATACTGTTTGGCCAGCACGTGCGTCTCGGCTCTGACCTGATCCAAATCCGTCTTGCGCCTCCCCATGATCTGCACGTTCGCCTGTTGAGCATCGTCACCCGCGCCCACCGCTTTGCTCATCATCACCGGCACCCACAACTCCTGGCCCAAACCACCGTAGACTCCGCCGAACCCGGCCGACGCCACTCCGATCACCGTGAACGGTTGCCCGTTGATCAAAGCAGTCCGGCCTAGAATGTTGCCGTCGCGGTGGAATTTTCTATCCCAGAGCGCATAGCTCAGCACCGTCACAGGATTGCGGCCGGGCACCGCGCACTCTTCATCGGTGAAGGTCCGGCCCAGCACTGGCTTTACCTGCAGAACATCAAAGTAATTTGCGGAGGCGATTCCGCCGGCTACCAGTTCCGGCTTCTCCCCGTCGCTGACGTTCATCGGCAACAATTCATGCGCTATCAGTCCGCTGAAAGCCGCCGTGTGGTCGCGAAAGTACAAATACTCTTCGTATTTATTGGAAAGGCCGTTCCGGTCGCCTTGCCTTGCGCCCAACGTTACCAGTTGGCCCGAATGACCCACGCCCGGCAGCGGGTCCAGCAGAACCGCTTTCAGCCAGGTGAACACGGTGGCGTTGGCTCCAACCGCCAGGGCAATGGAAAGGACCGCTGTGAGCGTAAAGCCCGGCGCCTTGGCCAACATGCGGAACGCGTAACGAAGATCTCGCATGCGACCTGCTTAGCAAGCACTGGGCCACAGGAATCTTGCGGCAAAGGCGCGTGCGTCTTCCGGGGCCTGTCCGCTTGTGGGACAGCGTTGTCCCTGATTGGCCGCCTGCGAGATTGCCGATCGAACGCCATGAATCACTGAGCCTGAGAATCGGCCCCGAACGTCAGTGAAGGGACCAAAAACCGAAATCTGCCAGATGTTGCCGGCTCGTTTTCGAAATCCTTCGCTCGCGCAAAGTACCGGACTGATTCGGAGCACTACGTTCGAGGTGTCGCCGACCGTACATCGTCGGTCCGCAACGCTGGCCCGGCGTATAGCCTCTTCGACTAGCCAACCTGGAGCATTGAAACCACTCACCGTAAGTGCTACTGTCACACTCGGAGGTCTTTCAAACGCCATGCACGTTCGTCTCAAACTCGCCCTCGCCGCCCTCGCCTTTTGGAGTGGTTCCTTCGCAGGCGCTGCCACTATTTTGTTCAGCAATCTGGTTCAGCCGGGCAATCAATACGGGCCAGATGGAGTCGGCATCGGCCACACTCCGTCGTTCACCAATCCTGGCGATTACTTGGTCTACGGCGTACCCTTCACGCCATCAACCACGGCCCAACTGACCATGATTGAAGCTCCTTTCGGCGTCATCAGCGGGACGAACCAGATTCAAGCTTTCCTCATGACTGACTCCGGCGGGGCGCCGGGGAGCGTCATCGAGTCATTTGCGCTCTCCAACCTCCCCGGACCGGGTGCTCCATTCCCTTTGGACACGATCAATTCTTCCCTCGATCCCCTTCTGTTGGCCGGGCAGAAATACTGGTTCGTAGCTACTGGCGGGCCGAACACTTTCGCTGTGTGGACCCTGAATTTGTTTCAAGGGAACAGTACGGATGGAGGCGCTTCGCAACTGGTCGTGGGTGGCGTCACGCAACCCTGGACTGTCGGAACCGGCACCCGAACCGGTGCATTGGAGGTCTTTGGCAACGCCGTGCCGGAACCTACGACCGCCGCCTTTGTCGGTTGCGCCATCATGTGTCTGGGCATTTGGCGCAGGCGTTCTAATAGTAGTTAGTGCTGTTGCGTTCCCCAACCTGGCTCTGGCCCAACTTACTGAGCCTGGATGCTCCAATTGTGGCTCTAATCTGGCAACTGCTATTTGCCCGGTCGTTTCATGTGCGTGTTCCCTGGCCCGCCACTCTTTTGCTGGCGGCGTGCGTCTGGATGATCTATGTTGCCGACCGCTTGTTAGACTCTCTCACTTGTCAGCCACACACAGCGCGCCACCTGTTCCACCGCTCGCATTTTTCCAGCTTTGTTCTTGGACTAGGCCTGTGCATTCTCGCGAGTCTCGCATTGCTGTTGACCAAAGTAGACGCCGGAGTGCGCGCCGCCGGCCTCCCCATGACCGCGGCCATGGCGGCTTATTTCGCCCTGGTCCACGCTGCGCCCGCAGCCTGGCAGAAATATTGGCCCAAGGAATTGGCGGTGGCGATTCTCTTCGCGCTGGGAACCTGCTTGCCCGTCTATGCCGAAGCCCCGGCTGCCGGACCCGCTATGCTGCCGTCCCTCGCGCTCTTTGCAAATGTGTGTTGGATGAATGCCGTGGCGATTGACCGGTGGGAGCGCAAGCAGGCGCCCGCCTGGCTGGTCCCCCTGGCGCTCACGGCAAGCGGTCTGGCGCTGGCGCTCTCCATTTCCGGTCATCCCTGGCTCTACTGCGCTGCAGCTTTTGCTGCCGCCTCGCTTGCCTGGCTCATCCAGCGGCGGGAACGGATTTCTCTAGACAAACGCTGCGTGCTGGCGGACGCCGTGTTGGCCGCTCCAGCATTGTCGGCACTTCTAATGCTATGGCGGTGAGGGATCCGCAAACAGCCGTGGCCTTTGCCGCCTTCCTTGTCTGACTCAGCCAGCGGCGGAGGCGCGTTCCTGGACAAACGGCGCGCGTGGCAGATGCTGTATTGGCCGCTCCTGCTTTGTTGCTTGTGCTGTTGAGGTGGTCTCCCAGCGGCGCGAGCACACAAACGCCGCGTGTTAGTGCTGGTGACGTGATGAGGATGATCCGCCAGAAAGACGGGCACGAGAACAGACGTGTCGAGAAAAATGCTCACCTAACGCCGCCCGAGAACCGATAGATCCCGTTCTCGCCGGATGGCATCGAGGGTGTCACTCACAACGGGTGG
>Ga0075017_100000400_pt1 | contig 23783 bp, 23 predicted proteins | sample AleBraG_ABR_2012_FD_71475 | JGI IMG/M metagenome (GOLD analysis project Ga0075017, IMG submission 71475) | Freshwater sediment microbial communities in response to fracking from Pennsylvania, USA - Alex Branch Run_MetaG_ABR_2012 | ecosystem: Environmental > Aquatic > Freshwater > Creek >... | reverse complement strand
TGCGGTAGGAGAGCGGAATGTCCAGGTTTTCGTAAACCGTCAGCGAGTCCAGCAGATGATAGCTTTGGAACACGAAGCCAAAATACTTCTTGTAGACCTCCATCCGCTCGTTTTTCTTCATCCGGTGGATGGCATGCTGCAGCAGATAGTATTCGCCGGTCCAACTGCTATCGTGCATGCCAAGCAGGTGCAAGAGCGTGGATTTGCCCGCTCCGGAGGGACCCATGATGGAGACGAAATCGCCGGGCTGAATCTCCAGGTTGACCCGGCGCAGCACAAAGGTCTTGGTGGGGCCGTGCTCGAAGTACTTCTCGATGTTGCGAAGAGTGACTATCGGTTCTGGCATTTGAGAATCATCTGGACCTGATTACGCAGTTGTTGGCGAATCTGTTCCCGAACTTCTTGGCGCACAACCGTCTGCTGAATCCGAATGGCCCGCCCGAGCGAGGGCTGCGGCGTCAGATGAACCTCAGAATAGCCCAGTAGGATCATCGAAATCAGCGCCACAGCCAAAGCATCAAAATTACGCATCAAACCACCTCCACGTTCTCCTCGACGATGCGCCCGTCGAACAAGCGAATATTGCGGTCGGCATAACGCGCGTACCGCGGATCGTGAGTCACCATGCAGATGGTGGCGCCGCCCCGGTGAAGTTCCCGGAGCAGATCCATCACCGCTTCTCCATTGGTTGAGTCCAGGTTTCCCGTCGGCTCGTCCGCCAGCAGGATGGATGGGTCGCCCGCCAGCGCGCGCGCCACGGCTACTCGCTGCTGTTGACCGCCGGAAAGCTGAGAAGGATAGTGTTTGACGCGGTGTCCCATGCCTACGCGCTCCAACGCATCATGGACACGCTTTTTGCGCTCGGCCGACGGCATGCCCCGATACGTCAACGGCAGTTCCACGTTCTCGTAGACGGTGAGGTCGCCGATTAAGTTGAACGCCTGGAAAATAAAGCCGATCTCCCGATTGCGGATGCGAGCCCGCTCAGACAGCTTTAAATTTTGCACCGGGTTGCCGTTCAGGGTGTAAGTCCCGCCACTGGGCGAATCGAGCAAACCCAGAATGGCCAGCAGCGTCGATTTGCCGCATCCGGAAGGTCCGGCGATCGAGATGTACTCGCCCTTTTTAATTTCCATGTGGATGCCGGCCAGGGCATGCGTCTCCACTTCATCGGTGACGAAGACTTTGGTCACACCGTCAAGCTGAATTAAAGCGTCGTTCGGCATAGGGTTCCTATGGGGTTTCCTTTAGTTGAGTCGAATGCGATTGTGCGCATCCCAATTCTGCATATCCGAAAGAATTACTTTATCGCCAACGTTGAGCCCGTTGACGATTTCAATCGTATTGACGGAACTGCGGCCCAGCGTCACGCTGACCCGCTGCGCTTCTTTCTCATCCGGATCCAGCTTGAACAGGCCGACCTTCGCGCCCGCCTGCCCAATCACCGGCCGGCCAACATAAACGACGTTGGCGAGCTTCTCAATGGTAATGGTGCCGTCCACGCTGAGGTCGGGAACCGCGCCTTCCGGCAGTTGGCCCTCCAGGCTGCAATCCACCGTAATGGTCCCGTTGATCGCGGCCGGATCCTTGCGCACCACTTTGCCGGAAATGATCCCGTTGCGCGTATCGATGGAGGCAACCTGGCCCAGTGTCACATCCTTGGCCTGTGTTTCCGGAATCTGTAGTTCCGCTTTTAGCCGCGAAGGTTGAGCTACTTTGGCCAGGATGGTTCCGGGCGCCACGCGCTGTCCCACTTCGAGCGGCGGTAGAGGCGCGCCCGCGCCCAACTGCTGCAATACGCCGTCGACGCCGGCGCGGATCACCAGTTGCTGCACCTGTTGGCGCTTCAATTCATAGGCCGCCTTCAGCTTCTCAATCTGCACTTTTTGCGCGTCCAGTTGGGCCTTGATCGATTGATCGCTGATGTCGAGCTGTTCCTTGGACAGTTGATAGCGCCCTTGCAGTTCCTCCCACTTGGCGACGGAGATCTTGGTTTCCAGGTCCGACTTCAAGCCCAACTTAGTGAGCTGCTTGTCACGATCGGCCTGCAGTTCGGCTTGCGACATGTCGGACTTGACTTGTTGTGTCACCGATTTCTGAGCCAGTTGCGAACTTTGCAGGGTGACCTGCAAATTGGTGTAATTGGCCTCGGCTTGCTTGACCTGCCATTCCAGGTCATTGGCCGCCAGCGCCATGTCGGCATTGCTGATGATCATGAGAACGTCGCTGGCGTGCAATTTCGACCCGGGCAGAAAATTGATCTTTTCAATGCGGCCTTCAAACTGGGCCGGAATCCAGATGTAGTCTTCCACCACCAGCTTGCCCAAACCGCGAACCTCACGGACCATGGGCCCACGCTTGACGGTATCCACCCAAACAGTGGCCCGGTCGACGGTCGGCGCAGCCGGCTTGAGGCGCGAAAGTCCCCAAGTGATGAGCGGAATAGCCGCTAAGACAACAACAATCGCCGCGACACGCTTAATCAGCTTGCGCCGGGCGACTTCTTTACCGCGAGGTACGTCCATGAGAGTTCTCCGGATCCTTGGCAATCCCGATTCCAAGACCTATCTTACTGAAAACTAGCGTCCAGGACGGGGAAAAAGCGACTTGACTGTCCGCAATTGGGATCCGCGATGTGTGTTTTCATGGCGGCTTAATTAATCCGGGCTCAATCGCGGGGTCTGACCCCTCTGCCTCCCTCTGCCTCCGCGTGGCTCAATTCGGGGTCTGACCCCTCTGCCTCCGGTTTTCTGGGTGCCAGAGGTGTCTGACACCGACTTAGGATGCCGACCGGGCTATTGGGCCCGCCGAGCGGGCTCGCCTTTCAATCCGGTTTCATTCAGGATGATGATATCCACTCGCCGGTTCCGAGCCCGCCCTTCTTCAGTTTCGTTGTCCGCTAGCGGCGCATTGTCGGCGTAGCCCCCGATCGACAGGCGAGTTTCCGGAACGTCGAATTCGGTGGTCATGACCGTCAGCAGGGCTATGCTTCGGGCCGAAGACAGTTCCCAGTTGCTGCGAAAGCGCGCGTTATGAATGGGAATGGAATCGGTATGTCCCTCCAGCCTCACCGGATTCGGAATTCTGCGCATCGCACTCGCCACTTTGCTCAGACTATCGCGCGATTCGGCGGCGATTTCATCGGTGCCGGAGGGGAACAGAGCGGCCTGGCGGAAACTGACCACCAGCCCGCGCGCGGTCATATTGATCTCGATCTTCCCGCTCTTGATTTCCTGCTCCAATTCTTTCGACAAGACCTTCAACGACGGCAGCAACTCGACAATCTGATTCTTCTTTTCGGCTTCGTTGGCGCGGGGTTCGCCGCCCGGGCCTTTCATCGCTCCGTTGCCTTGACCTTTCAGTTCCACGGCGCCACCCAGCACGGCGGCCACCACGGCGCTGGCATGCGAACCCTCAAGAGCACTCTTCACGGAATCGGAGACACGCTGCGCCTTGGACTTGTCCGCCTGCGAACTGGCGAACATCACGACAAAAAATGCGAAGAGCAGAGTGATGAAATCGGCATAGGAGATCAGCCAACGTTCGTGGTTTTCGGGTTCCTCCGGTTCTTGTCTGTGGCGCGCCATCTTCTGTTTGCCTGTCAGGTTTGGGTAGCGGGTTCAGCCGCCGCCACCGGCTCCTGAACGGGTTTCTTGCTGCCGCGGGCCGGAGCAGCCGCGATAAACGCTTCCAGTTTGCTACGGATCAGTTTCGGGTTCAAACCTTCTACGATGCTGATCACTCCCTGGAGAATCAGTTCTTTGATTTCCATCTCCTGGGCGATGCGGGCTTTCAGCTTGGTCGCGGCCGGCAGCAGAAAAATATTCGCCAACCCCACACCGTAGACCGTGGCCACAAATGCCACCGCGATGCCGTGGCCCACTTCGTCGATGTTGGCGAGATTCTTCATCACCTGAATCAAGCCCAGCACCGCACCGATGATGCCGATGGTCGGTGCATATCCTCCGCCACTTTCGAACACCTTCACTTCGCTGTGGGCGCGGCGCCGTTCCAGGTCCATCTGCAGACCCATCATCTGGCGCAATTCCTCGAGATCGGTACCGTCGATCGCCAACGTCAGCGCTTTTTTAAGAAACGGATTGGCGATCTCGGCCGCTTCCATCTCCAGCGACACAATGCCGTTTTTTCGCGCCTTTACCGCATAGTCGATGATCTCTTCAATCAACTCCTCGGGCGGTTGCGACTGGGCGAACACCACGCTACGCAGACGCACCAGCGCGCCCGTGATGGTCGAGAGCGGAGTGCTAATGAACACCGCTCCACAGGTGCCGCCCAGCACAATCATGGCCGCGGTGAACTGGGCGATGTCCCGGAGTTTGCCGCCTTCCAGCGTGAGCCCGCCCAGAATTCCCGCCAGGGCCAGCGCCACACCGCCGATGGTGGCAAAATCCAGTCCATGTTTCGGCTTTTGTATTTCGGCCATGGCTTATGTTCCAGCTTCATCGCCATGGTGGACTCTCAGCCCAATCTGGCGCCGGAATTCGATTACTTTGGCGAGCAACTCTTCGGCCGTCTCTCGGACCATGAATCTCTGCCCGTTGTCCATCACGACGACCGTGTCCGGCGTCGACTCGACATGCTCGATGCGGTCCGAGTTCAAAAGAAACGTTAGATGGTTTAGTCGGGTAAGCCGGATCATCCTCGCACCAAGGGCGAATCTAAGAAGCTTATCGGCCTCTCTGGTTGCTCCTTGACCACAAACGGGAACCGAATCCCCCCGGCCCGGGTTTATACTGAAAGTGAGTCGACGTGAACTCCTCATCTGGCCAGCGAGTGAACATCGATCCCCGTATGCAGAAAGTAGGTTTTGTCCGCATGCCGCCCTTTTCCTCTTTGAGGCTGTTTCCCTACCTTTTCGTTGTCTTTACGCTTTCCGGACAAGCCCAGCAGGCTTCCAAATCCCTGGCTGGCAACGACTCGAAGGCAGCAGCCTACTATCACTACTCCTTAGGTCATCTCTACGCCGAATTGGCAGGCGCCTATAGCAATCGGGGCGACTATTTCAACAAATCGGTGGAGAACTACAAGGCCGCCCTCAAAGACGATCCTGGCGCGTCCTTTATCGCCGAAGAACTCTCGGACCTCTACGTGCAATCGGGACGGCTGCGCGATGCGGTAACCGAAGCCGAAGAAACGCTGAAGCAGAACCCCGACGATCTGGGGGCCCATCGCATTCTCGCCCGCATCTACACCCGTCTTATCGGCGACGCCCAGCAGAACCGGATCGACGAAAACATGGTCCGCAAAGCGATCGAGCAGTATCAAAAGATCGCCGACAAGACTCCCCGGGACACCGAAAGCTGGCTGATGCTGGGCCGCCTGAACAAAGTTCTTCAGAGTTCTACCGAAGCCGTTAAGGACTACAAAAAAGCACTGGAGATCGACCCCGATAACGTCGAAGCCATGACCGGGCTGGCCATGGTTTACGCCGATTTGGGCGATACCAAACAGGCCACCGACCTGCTTCGCAAGGCTTCCGAAAAAGATCCGAATCCGCGCAGTCTGGCGCAACTGGCCGGCGCCTATGAGCAGATGAAGGATTACGCTCTGGCCGCCGAGACCCTCCGCCGCGCCGCCGATCTCCAGCCGGGCAACACCGACATGAAGAAGGCGCTGGCCCAGGATCTGCTGCTGGCCGAGAAGCTGGACGAAGCCCTCAAGATCTATAACGAACTGATCGCCGAAGACCCCAAAGACGACGCTTCCTATCTCCGCATCTCGCAAATCTACCGGCAGAAACACGACTTCGCCAAGGCCCATGAGGCGGGCGACAAAGCCAAGGAAATCGATCCCAGCAATCTGGAATACCAGTACAACGAAGTCAATCTCCTCGACGCCGAAGGAAAAACGCCGGACGCGATCAAAGTCATGAAGCGCATGCTGGAGAGCACCGAGAAGAAGACCTACACGGCGGGCGAAAAGAACAATCGCGCCACACTGCTGGAGCGTTTAGGCTTCCTCTATCGCAGCAACGAACAGTATCCGCAGGCAGTGGACACCTTCAAGCAAATCGTGGATCTGGATCCCGACGCATCCCCTGGCGCACATGCCCAAATCATTCTGACCTACGGCCAGGCCAAGGATTTCGCCAAAGCCGAGAGCGTGGGTGAAGCGGCCCAGAAAAAATTCCCCAACGACCGGCAGATTCGGGCCGCGCGCGCCAGCATTCTCTCCGACCAAGGCAAGACCGACCAGGCCATCGCCGAAGCCAAAAAGCTGCTGGATGGAAAAACCGATCGCGAGACCTATCTCACCATGGCCCAAATTTATGAAAAGGGCAAGAACTACAAGGAGATGAGCAAAGCCCTGGACGCCTCTGAGAAACTCTCCACCACCAAGGAAGAGAAAGAAAACATCTACTTCATGCGCGGCGCCATGTTTGAGCGGCAGAAGAATTACGCCGCCGCCGAAGCGGAGTTCCGCAAAGCGCTTGAATCCAATCCCAACAACGCCGCAGCTTTGAATTACCTGGGCTACATGCTGGCCGACCGCAACGTGCGTCTGTCCGAAGCCCGCGATCTGATCCAACGCGCTGTGGATCGCGAACCGGGCAATGGAGCCTATCTGGATAGTCTCGGTTGGGTGTACTTCCGTCTGAACCAGCTACCGGAGGCGGAAGCGCAGTTGCGAAAAGCGCTCGACTCCATGGCCAAGGACCCGACTGTGCATGAGCACTTGGGCGACGTCTACGCCCAAGAAGGCAAATTGCGCGAGGCCATCGGCCAATATCAGAACGCCCTCAACCAGTGGCAAACCAGCGCTCCGGGAGATGTGGAACCCGAAGAAGTGGCCCGCGTCCAGAAAAAACTGGACGAGGGAAAAGTGAAGCTGGCGCGCGAGGGTAAGCCCTAGGCCTAGAAAGATCACCCACACCCACGAGCTCTACCCTCTCGCTCTACAGTAAGCCATAATACAGTTCCCTGTCCGTTCTAAGTGAGATTCTTCCCGGACTTCCGATACTCGTATAATGGACACCTTGATCGAGTTCTGTTAATGTTGCGCCAACTACGTAGCTATCGTCGTTTTCTGCCGATCACAGTGGAGATGCGTTGGCTAATTGCGGTTCTCCTCGCCTGCACGCCCCTGGCGTGCTTCTCCGCTGAATTCGGCTTTGCCAGTTGGTACGGATATCCGTTCCACGGCCGCCAAGCCGCGGACGGAAGCATTTACGACATGGAGCAGATCACCGCCGCCCACAAGACTTTGCCTCTTGGGTCCTGGGTGCGGGTCACGAACCTGGTAAACGGCAAGGTGATCGATGTCCGGATCACCGATCGCGGTCCTTTCATCGATGGACGGGTCATCGACCTCTCGCGGGCCGCTGCCCGCGCCATTGATGTCATCGATCCCGGCACGGCGCCGGTGCGGGTGGAAGTGCTGGAAGGCGGCGTGCCGCTGGTTAATTCTTCCGTTGCCAAGGTGGTGCTGGGAGAAGTGATGCGAGCCAACCTCGAACAGTTGAGCGCGGCTGAGATCCCGGCAAAACTGAAGGCTGTTCACATGACTGCGGCGGTCTCGGGTGGTTACGCGGTTCAGGTCGGAGCCTACGGGGATCGCAACAACGCCGAAAGAATGCGACAAAAGATGGACCAATTGGTTGGTTCCGCTCGCATCGTCGCCCGCCCGGGTACGCCGGTAATCTGGCGGGTAGTGGTGGGCGCGTATGGCTCGTTCTCGGGCGCGGATCGCATAGCCGCACAGGTTCGCTCCAGCGGCACATCCGCCCTTGCCGTCCGAGTGGCCGAGACGGCCGTAGCCGGAAACACCGCGGACGAGTAGTCCACAACGCAACTAGCGAACTGCAGCGGAACCCAGGCGACTGGCCCGGGGTCTGGGCTGTGGGGGCAGAGGTGTCAGACACCTCTGGCTCCGGCTCTCCCAATCGGCCAATCGGGGTCTGAGCCCTCTGCCTCCGATCGGGCCCGGCGCCCCGCCCACAAAACGCACTGCTGTCACCTTGGCGAGGCTCAAGATGTAACCTTTCGCCCGAAACGCAGTAGTGTCAAGTGTGGAGATTCCGGCCGACGAAGCGTTGATGGCCCAGGTCCGCGACGGCGATCTGCGCAAACTCGCTCTCTTATTTGAGCGGCATCATCGCTCGCTCTACAATTTCTTCCGGCACATGAATGGCGATGCGGCCCTGAGCGAGGATCTCACGCAGGAAGTGTTCTTCAGAATCCTCAAGTACCGGCACAGCTACGACAACCATCGTCCTTACGCTGCCTGGATGTACCAGATCGCTCGGAATACCAATAACGAGGCGGCTCAAAGAAAAAGGAGCGAATTGCATCTGGTGGAGAGTTCCGACGAAGAACCCGCCAGCGGGAATCCCGGCGTCGAAGAGACGCTGGGTCGGCGTCAGGAAATCCGTCTGTTGCAACAGGCAATGGACCAGTTGCCTACGGACAAACGCGAACTGCTGGTGCTGAGCCGTTTTCAGAATTTGAAGTATGAGAGCATCGCGGAACTTTTAGGATGCGATGTGGGCGCGGTCAAGGTGCGAGTGTATCGGGCGATCAAGGCTTTGGGAAGAATTTACCTGGAACTGGCGGGAAAGAGGGCCTCATGAACTGCGAAGAGTATCGAATTCGAATTCCGGAACTCTGGGAAGATACGTTGGACGACGAGACGCGCGCCAATGTAGAGATGCATCTGGCTGCCTGTATGCAGTGCCGGAACGAGAATGAACAACTGAACGCCATTTGGCGCGGCCTGGGGAAGATTCCTTCCTACGAGCCGGGCCCCGGTTTGCGCGCACGCTTCTACGAAAAGTTGCAAGCGTATCAACAAGGGTATGTCGAATCGGGGTTGGCCAAGCGCCGGTCGTTTCTGGAATGGTGGAGCGTGCGGCCCGCGCTGCAATTTGGACTTAGCCTGGCAACGCTGGCGATTGGTTTTCTCACGGGTTTCTTTCTGCAATATAGGCGGGAAGACTCACAGCTAGGACAACTGCACAACGAGGTTACGAGTATGCGGCAAATGGTCGCACTTTCTTTACTGCAACAACAGAGCGCCAGTGACCGGCTGAAGGGCGTCAACTGGGCGTATCGGGTGGAACAGCCGGACACGCAGGTGCTGGCGGCGCTGCTCTATACCGTGAATCACGATCCGAACGTGAACGTGCGGCTGGCCGCTGTTGACGCTCTTCACGCGTTTTCCGGCAACACCGTAGTTACTCGAGGTCTGACGCAGGCCATTACCCGGCAGGCTTCCCCCATGGTGCAGATCGCATTGATCGACCAACTCACGGAGATGCGGGATCGGGGCGCAATGCCGGCTTTCGAGAGCTTGCTCAACGACAAAACCGCGAACCCCGAAGTCCGGCAACGGGCGCAGCGGGCGCTAGGGAGGCTGCGATGAAGACTTGGCTGATTGGTTTACTGGCGTTACTGCCGCTAAGCGGGGATGTGGAGGACCGGAGCACGGATTCCAAGACGTTTTCCGGAGTGCGTCTGGTAGTTGTCGACAACATCAACGGAAATATTGAAGCGTCGGGTTACAACGGCAACGACTTGGTGATGGAAGTAACCAGGAGTGTCCGTGCGGAAAGCTCTGAGCGCCTGGCGGCGGCCAATCGCGAGGTGACGCTGAAGACGGACCAGTCCGGCGATACGGTAAAGCTGTTTGTCGATGAGCCTTCACGCAATAACCACGGCCATTCCCAGCGGGATGGGTATACCGTCCAATACAGTTTCAAGCTGCGCGTTCCTGCCGCCGCGCAAGTGAACCTGTCCACCGTGAATCACGGCAAGATCGTGGTAGCTGGAATTGGCGGCGACTTCGACATCAGGAATGTGAACGGCCCGATTGAGATGACCGGCCTGGCTGGATCGGGCCGCGCGCGCACGGTGAACGGACCGGTAAAGGCGATCTTCGCCCGGAATCCGCCGTCGGCCAGCTCTTTCGAGACCATTAACGGCAATGTGGATTTGGCCTTTCACGACGGCCTGTCGGCGGACGTTCGCATGGAGACGATGAACGGCGGAATGTATACCGACTTTGAACTTACGACCGCTCCGGAGGCTGTGCAGCCGCCGGAAAAGCGCAACGGCAGGTTCGTCTACCACCACGGCAATGCGACCACGGCGCGTATCGGCGGTGGGGCCGTGCCAGTGGCTGCCAAGAGCCTGAACGGAGATATTTTCATCAGAAATCAGGATAAGAAATGAAAGCACTAGTTGCTGTTATTGCGTTTTGCTGCGCGCTGAGCGCACAGGAGTCCGGTAATCGGATCACCGTCCCTTTTAGCGACGCATCGCAACCACGCCGTCTGGTTGCGTCCATGATGCAAGGCTGCTTTACGGTGGAGGGCTATGAGGGCAAGGATGTCCGGATTGAGCCTCGCGGAGGCGGCGGGGAGCGGCCTGTGCGGGCGGTTCCGCGGAATGCCGAGGGCATGAAGCGCATCGAGCCCGCTGGCATGGGCGTTTCGGTCGAAGAAGAGAACAACACAGTCAAGATTCACAGTTCCCTGGGGCGCGGCCGCGATCTATTGGTGCGAGTTCCGTTTGCCACCTCACTCAAGATCGAGTGCATGAACGGAGGCGATATCAAGGTGGAGCGAGTAAGTGGCGAAATAGAATTGCAGAACCTGAATGGGGCGGTCACGGCTACCGGCGTGTCCGGATCGGTGATCGCACACTCGCTCAATGGGCGGGTCTTGGTAACTCTGGAGAAGGTGACTGCCGATAAGCCCATGTCGTTTAGCTCCCTGAACGGCGACGTTGATGTGACCCTACCCGGCGACACGCGCGGCAACGTGCGGATGAAAACGGACAACGGCGAAATCTTCTCCGATTTTGACATCAAGGTCAGCGCGAGCGCCGCGGCTCCAGTAGTGGAAGATGGCCGGAGTAAAGGCGGCAAGTACCGTGTGAAGGTGGACGGCACGACCACAGGGGCGTTGAATGGCGGAGGTCCGGATCTGACGTTCAAGACGTTCAACGGCAACATTTACATACGCAAAAAGAAATGAACTTACTCGCGGACATCCGCTTTGGGGCACGTACGTTGACTAAGTCGCCGGCCTTTGTGGCCGTGGCGGCGTTGTCGCTGGCTTTGGGCATCGGCGCCAATACCGCCATCTTCACGCTGACCGATCAACTGCTGCTCCGCTTGCTCCCGGTGCGTCATCCGGAACAGTTGGTCCTGCTGAGCGCGGTTGGCCAGCACTACGGAAGCAATTCGGGGTCAAACCGGATCTCGTACCCCATGTATCAGGACTTCCGCGACCGAAACCCGGTCTTCAGCGGCATGTTCTGCATGCGGGAAGTCGACATGAGCGTGAGCTACGGCGGCCGCACGGAGCGCATCTCGGGCGAAGTAGTCTCGGGGAACTATTTTCCCGTTCTGGGAGTCGGAGCAGCCCTGGGCCGGGTGTTCACGGCAGACGACGACAAGATGCAGGGCGGCCATCCTGTGGCGGTGATGAGCTTCGGATATTGGCAGCGCCGGTTTGGGGGCGATCCAGGCGTAATCGGCCGCAAGCTGATGGTGAACGGATATCCGTACACCATCGTGGGCGTCAGCCAGGCTGGTTTTGCGAGCACCGATCCGGCGTCGGCCCCGGAACTGCGCATTCCCATGACGATGAGCAAACAAGTGGCGGGCTATCTGGACCTGAGCGACCGCCGGTCGCGCTGGGTGACCGCGTTTGCCCGCCTCAAACCAGGAGTGAGTTTGGAAGCCGCCAAGGCGGGTCTGCAGCCCCTGTTTCATCAGATTATTGAAATGGAGGCGCAGCAGAAAGCGTTTTCCAAGGCGGCTCCAGACATGAAGCTGCGGTTCCTGCAGATGTCCATGAACGTTTTGCCGGCTTCGGCGGGGCGCTCGTATTTGCGCCGGCAGTTCTCAACGCCGCTGCTGGTGCTGATGGCCATTGTCGCGCTGGTGCTGCTGATTGCTTGCGCCAACGTCGCGAATCTGCTGATCGCGCGCGCCGCTTCCCGTCAAAAGGAGATCGCCATCAGGCTGGCTTTGGGTGCCGGCCGCTGGCGCATCATTTCGCAATTGTTGGTGGAAAGCCTGATGCTCGCGATCGCGGGTGGACTGGCGGGACTGGCGTTGGCAGTTTGGATCGATCGCGTTTTGATCGGCCTGCTTCCGCCGCGAAGCACACCGCTCAGCATCTCATCGACGCCGGATTGGCGCATTCTCTGCTTCAATCTGGCGCTTTCGCTTCTCACCGGCACTGTTTTCGGTTTGACGCCGGCGTTGCAGGCTACCCGGCCGGATCTGGCGCCGACCCTGAAGGACCAGGCGGGATCCCTGGCGGGCGGGACCTCGGCCGGTCTGCGGAAGTCTCTGGTGGTGGCGCAAGTGTCCTTGTCTTTGCTGTTGCTGATCGGCGCGGGGTTGTTCATTCGCAGCTTAGGAAACCTGAAAGACCTCGATCCAGGCTTCCGCACCTCCAATCTGATCGCTTTCAAGATCGACCCAACGCTCAATGGCTATAAACCCGATCGCACCCGCGCGCTGTACCGCCGTTTGAAGGAAACGCTGGATGGCCTGCCGGGCGTGCAGCACTCGGGCCTGGCGGTAGTGCCGGTGCTGGAGGGCGATGAATGGGACCAGTGGGTAACCATCGATACGTACAAACCCAAGCAGGGCGAATTGCCCGATCCGCACATGAACTTCGTTTCGCCGAGCTACTTCGCCACGATGGAGATTCCTCTGCTGACCGGGCGAGACTTCAAGCCGACCGACAGCGCGGGCTCTCCCTTGGTGGTCATCGTGAATGAATCGTTCGCCAAAAAATATTTTGGTTCGCTCAACGCCCTGGGGCACCGCGTCGGCATGGGCAGCGATCCGGGCACCAAGACCGACATCACCATTGTCGGCGTGGTGCGCGACACCAAGTACGAGAGCATGCGCGATGAGATCCCCACGGAAATGCTTCGCCCGTTTGACCAGATGGATTTTGCCGCGGGCATGACTGCTTATGTTCGTACCGCCCGCGATCCCAATCAGGTATTCGGGATGGTGCGGCGAACGGTGCAGCAGCTTGATCCCAATCTGCCGGTATTCGAGATGACCACGCTTTCCAAACAGATGGACGATAGCCTGGTGACCGAGCGGCTGGTGGCGGCACTCGCCACCTCCTTCGGCTTGCTGGCCACGGCGCTGGCCGCGATCGGTCTCTACGGAGTGATGGCGTACACGGTGGAGCGGCGCACGCGGGAGATTGGTATCCGCATGGCGATCGGCGCCCTGACCGGCGACGTCGTCTGGCTGGTGATGCGGGAAGTCTTAATTCTCTTGGCCATCGGCATCTGCACCGCGCTTCCGGCTGCCTGGATCCTGACCCGTTACGTGCGGGCTCAGCTCTACGGCATCCAGCCGACTGACCCGGCCTCTCTCGCTGTGGCGACGCTGGCCATCGCAACGGTGGCGGTACTGGCGGGATACTTGCCCGCCCGCCGGGCTACTCGGGTGGACCCGATCCGCGCTCTGCGCTACGAGTGATGCCCGCAATGCGGAGATGAGCCTTCTCATTGAGACGGTCCCAGAGCGTGGCGGGATCGGCGTCGAAAACCGTTTCCACTTTCCACGGCAAAATGGTCCAGGCGCCGGCGGCCAGTTCCTGGTCCAATTGGTCCGGCCCCCATCCGGCATAGCCCAGGTAAACACGAAAAGAAGTGGCGTCCTTGGCGGCTTGCGCTTGTTTTTCCAGTAGACCCTGATCCGCCAACAGGTAGACATCGCCTTCGACTCGTAGGGCGCGGGGCAACCTGGTGGTGGATCGCAACAGCGCGGACACGAAGTGATTCTCCACCGGCCCGCCAGCATAGACCGCTCGGCCAAGGTTTTTGGGCGCCGCTTTGGCCGGACGATTTAGGATGAGGCCCATCACTCCATCGTCTGCCACATGAACCAAAAGCACTACGGTGTGAGAGAAGTTGGGATCGGGCAGTTCGGGGTCCGCAAGCAGGATTTTACCAGCGGCGATTTCCTGTCCGCACATGCTTGCCAGCGGGAGCAGCGCCAGCAGCAAAAAGCCAGGGAGCTTCATACGTCCATTTAAACGCGAAAACGGCCGGTAGGTGAACCCACCGGCCGTTTTGGGAAAAACGTGGAAAGGATGACTACGGCCGCCGGAACTTCTTGCCCACGAAGCCCAAGCCCGCGAGGCCGACACCCAATAAGGCGATCGTGGAGGGTTCCGGAGCAGTGTCCACAGCGGGAACGAACAGGGTTCCAGAACCGTAATTCACCGCGTTAATTCCGGTCACTCCTCCGGCATTGAGGGCCGAGTTGGTTACCGATGAGGTGTAAGAGCCCACTGTCTGTAGGCCGGTTGAGTTCGATACCTGCAGAGAGAAACCGGTGAATCCGGAAACTGGCTGAAGGGTGCCTACGCAACCCGACGTCGAACTGCCACAATAAACTGTGCCGCCAGTGTAGTAGAACGTCACGTTCTCGAAAGCCGCGCTATCCCCGTTCGGCGGGTTCACGTTGCCGCCATTATTCGGATAGGCCGGCGTTATGCCGACAAACTGAGTCACCACACCCCAGCCGGCATTTCCACCAACACTGGGAGTGGTGGCGCTTATGACCAAGTTCGGGATGTCATAGATGGTTGCGAACGTGGTGCTCGGCGAACAAGCAGTTGGCGCGCCCCCCGTAGTACACAGTGCGCCGTTAATCGCCGCGGGATTCAACTCATCGTTCGGGGCCAAGCTCAGCGTGTAGTTGAACTGGTATAACCCGCCTCCCAAGTTGACGATCGGACTGACGGAATCATTGTTTACCGTCAGGCCCGCTTGGGACACCGCACTGCCAATTACCGCCAACGTTAAGACCACCAAGAATTGCTTCATTGCCGATTTGATCCTCCTCCGAGAATTACATTACAAAAAATTCAGAACTTTGTTCTCACCAGCAATAAATGCAGGCGGCGCTGGTTGACCAACGCTTACTGTTAAGTATAAGAAGGACTAGAACCAAAAGCAATGAGAAAGAGGCTACAAGTTGATGAAAAAATGAACTTTTGGTCATTTGGTACTAGCGGCTCAGGGCCTTCGCCCTTTCGCTTCCCCGCATCCATGTCTAGTACTAATGCGGTGGACGAACCCAATCTTAGTACTATTAGTACTGCTTGGCCAATTTGGCGAATTCTTGCTTTGATGGGTGCTCTTTGCCAGGATATTCGGTGCCCGCTTTTTGGCCTATTCGTGGGCGGTGTTCAGCATGTGGGTTAACCAAGCGACGATCAACGTGATAGCCAGCAGCAAGCCCAGCCAAGGGAGTGCTCTGCCGAGGTTTCTTTCAAATTTGTCGTAGCGGGTGGTGTGGCCCGGTTGCTGGCTGAGAGCGTCAAACCCGGCGGCGGTGTAGGTGGAGCGCCAGCGTTCGATTCTGGAAGGACTGGTCCCCAGGTCTTCAGCGACGGCATCCATCGGCTCCCCGCGCAGGAGACGGAGTACGGCTGCGGATTTTTCGGCCGGCGAAAACCGGCGGTGCTTATCTCCAGAACTCATACCATCGTCTTTCAGTCGTCCGCTGCCGGGTTTCCGGCAGAATGGCGGGCATGCCCGCTACTAGCGCTTCCGGATTTCGATCGAGAAGCAAGGCCGCGGTGTGCGGCCCGAATTCTCGAGTCAGTATAGCTCGGGCCGAGTCCAGGCGCGGAGGGCGATGAACGGTATCATGGGCATCGCTGGCGATCACATGGACCAGGTTGTCGCGCAGAAGTTGCCAGGCCGCGCGTTGGGCGGCTTTGCCAAAGCGATCGGTTAGCGACTGCGCGGTCACTTGCGCCAGGCAGCCCATTTCCACCCACTGGCCCACTCGCGCCAAATGATCCTGCAGAATGGGATTGCGCTCCGGATGGGTCAAGACGGGAATGACGCCGCGATCGAGAAACTGGCGGAACACATCGTCGGTCGTGGGGGGGATGAAGATATCCGCGAACTCAACCAACAGATAGGGACCTCGATGAATGGTGTATTTGGAAGGAGCACGGAGCGCGTCCTGAATGTTTTCCAGGCTCAGATGAAAATCGCAACCCCGGTAAAGCGTGGGCACGCCACCGGTGGCCGCGGTCAGGTCGGCGATGCGATCGTCCACCAGCGCCGCGTCATACTTGAACTGAAGGTTGGCATGCGGGGAGGCAACCATACCGGTGGTTCCGGAATCGGCCGCCATGCGCAACATGGCGAGGCTGTCGTCACGGGTTTTGGCGCCGTCATCCAGGCCCCACAGGACATGGGTATGAACGTCTATCAATCTTGATTATAGAAGCCACCGGTCATGATTCTATCAATCGTAAGGAAGATCGCAGTGGGTCTGTTGCTGCTGGTGGCGCTGCTGTTTGCCGCGGATTATGTGTCGATCCACGTCCCCATTCCTTCAGGCCGCCCACAGTTCGGGACGTTGGTTGTGAAGCCATACTATGCGGTCCCGATGAAGAACGGCAAGACGGAATACATGTATGAGGATGCACAAACCGAGACGTGCTCGCATTCCTTGTTTCCGCAGTACGGGCATTCGCCTTGCTGGGTTGAATCGGGCAAGCCAGAGAAGCAACTGAAGCTGCCGTGACGTTCCCCGCCCCCGCTCAAACGCTGGGATGCACAACTTCAATTACCCGGGAGTGCTCGCTGGAGGGCTTGAGACGGATCTCGATATGCGGATTAGCCAGGATCTCCGGAAATTTCTCGCCCCATTCCATTAGGACTACCGCATCGCGTTCCAACAATTCATCCAACCCGAGGGTGGCCAACTGGCGCGAGTCCTCCAGGCGATACAGATCGATATGGTAAACGCGCGGACTGTACTCATGAATCAGTGTGAAAGTGGGGCTGGATACTTCCTCCGGCTGGGCGGCGCCCAGTCCCTTGACGATGCCCTTGGCCAAAGTAGTTTTGCCGGCGCCCAGATTGCCGATCAAGAGCACCAGACAGGGCGAAGAGAATTCGGCTGCGAGTTGCTCGCCAAGCGCGATCGTCTCTTCTTCGGAATTAGTCTGATAAGTCCGCGACTTCACGCAATGCCTTGGGCAGAAAGCGGAAAATATCGGTAGCGACAAACGGCTGCTCACCCATCTCGGCGGCGCCGAATTCTCCGGCCCGGCCGTGCAGGTAGACGCCTGCCAATACGCACGCTTCCGCCTGCGTGGGAAATTGCGCCAGCAGGCCGGCGATCATGCCGGTTAAAACGTCGCCAGTGCCGCCGGTCGCCAGGGCCGGCGAACCCGTGGGGTTGATCCAGACGCGGCCATCCGGGGCGGCAATCACCGTGCGGCTTCCTTTGAGAACCAGCCAGGCGTTGCGCTCCATGGCGAAGCCGCGGGCGTATCCGATGCGGTCCGCCTGTACTTCGGCTACCGGCCGTTTCACCAGTCGCGACATTTCGCCGGGATGCGGAGTGAGGATGCGTATGGCGCTGCGGTGGAATTCCTTGCGCGCCAGCGCGTTCAGGCCGTCGGCATCGATCACCATGGGTTGCTCAATCTCGTCGACCAGCCTCCGGATAAACTGAATGGTGTCCGGATGAGAGCCCAGACCAGGCCCGCAGGCAAGCACGGTTTTCCGCTCGACCAGCGTTGTGAGCTGATTGCTGTCCAAACCCCGGCTGGAGATGGAACCGGTTTCGGTCTCGGGGAGAGGCTCCGTCATGACTTCGGGAGCGTAGGAGGCGATCGCACTGATCGCCGATTCCGCGCTGGCGACTGTGGAGAGTCCGGCGCCCATTTTTAAAGCCGCCAGTCCTGCCATGGCAGCGGCGCCGGTCTTGCCCCGCGCGCCGGCGATGGTCAGTGCATGCCCGTAGGTACCTTTGTTGGAATCCGGGACGCGCGGTAGAAGAAGGTGCCGGAACAAGGGCGGCTCCGACAAGGCGAGCCAAAGATTCTGGTCTTTCTCGAGAACATCGGCGGGTGTGCCGATGGGCACCACGCGCAGTTTGCCGCAGCGATCGGCCGCCGGCGCCAACACATGACACAGCTTGGGGGCAGTGAACGTTACGGTATGACCGGCATGGACGCAATCGCCCGGCAAGACCCCCGTATCGCTGGCCATGCCCGAGGGCAAATCCACAGCGACGACGTCGGCCGCGGGAAAGCCGTCGTTGATCGCGCGGATGAACTCAGCGCTCTTGCCAGTGGCTGGCCCGCTCAGCCCGGTCCCGAGCAGGGCATCCACGATCAGCGAAGCTCCGTGCATCTCCGGAGTGATTTCAAACTGAACCGGGCAATCCGGGAACGCCCGCAACATAATAAGATTTTCGGCGGCATCGCCGCGCAATTCGCGCGTGTCCGCCGCCAGAACCACCTGCAGCGAGCGCGGATGAATGCGGGTGTGCAACTGGCGCGCGATGGCGAGCCCATCCCCGCCGTTGTTGCCTTTGCCGCAGAGCACAACAATTCGCTGTTCGCGGAGGTTCGGAAAGGTCTCCGCCAAATACTCCACCACGCGGTGGGCGGCGTTCTCCATGAGGATCAAGCCGGGGATGCCGCGCTCGATCGTCTTAGCATCGATATCGCGCATCTGCTGCGCGGTCAAAACCTTCATGCCGTCTCCTGCGCCACCAAGGTCTCCAATTTCTGCAAATTCGCAGGCTCGCCCATCACCACCAGATAATCGCCGCCGTCGAGCACGGTGGTGGCCGCCGGATTGAATACCATGCTGCCATCCGCTTTTCGCACGGCCAGCACGATGACGCCCAGTTCGCGCCGGATTTGCAGCTCACCCAGCGAGCGCGATTGCATGTTCGGGCCTACGCGCACTTGTTCCATGCTGACGTCCAGGCCGATGCTCTTCGAGGTGAAATCGATGAACTGGAAAACGTGCGGCTTCATCAGCGCTTGCGCCATGCGGTAGCCGGTGAGATCGTACGGCGCAAACACATAATCCGCCCCGGCCAGTCGCATTTTTTGCTCGGCCTGTTCTTCAGTCACACGCGCCGACACCTGCAGTTTGGGGTTGAGCGCCTTGGCGGACAAGATCAAAAACAGGTTGTCCGCATCGCTGCTCAGCGTGGCAATCAGCCCTTTGGCCTTCTTGATGCCGGCGTCAAGCAGATTTTCGTCCCGGTTGGCGTCGCCCAGCACGGCCAGCATACCGGCGCGAATCGCCGCTTCCACATTTTCTTCGTCCTTGTCCATCACCAGGAACGAGGCGCCCGCGCGCCGCAACTCCTGGGCCGAGCCGCGTCCCACGCGCCCGTAACCGCATACGATGTAATGGTCTTCCAGTGAGTCAATCATTTTGCGAATCCGGCGTTTCGAGAAAAACTGATTCAGCTCGAGCTCGACAACGGTCTGGGTCATGCCGCCGATCGCCAGCAGCATGGAAGTTACGCCAAAGAATATCAGAAACGAATTGAAGATTCGTCCCGCGTGGCTTAACGGAAAAATCTCGCTGTAACCAACAGTGGTGATCGTGATCAGCGTCATGTAGAACGCGCTAAAAGGGTCTACATGCTCGATGAGCACAAACCCCAGCGTTCCGAAGGCGAGCGCTCCGACGATCACCCCCACGATCAGCAGTATCCTTCGGCGCAGCATGTTTACTGTTTTCGGGCCAGAAGCACGGTCATGTCGTCCTGCAATTCGGGTGAGCCGGTCCACTGCCGAACTGCATCCATAATCAGCTCCATGATACGGCCTTCATCGCGATCGATGTTCTTGCTCACCACCTCCATCAGGCGCTCCTCGCCAAACATTTCGCCATAGGCGTTTTCAGGTTCGGTAATGCCGTCGGTGTAACAAACCAACAGGTCGCCGGATTCCATTTGCAAGGTGCTCTCTTCGTAGCGGGACATCGGGAACGCGCCCATTACCGTACCATTGACGTCCAGCAATTGAGATTTTTCCTTGCGAAACAGAATGGGCGGCAGGTGGCCGGCGTTGGTGTAGGTCAGTTTTCCGGACAATTCGTCGTAGAGGCTGAAGAAAAATGTCGCATACTTTTCCGGAGCGGTGGTGGCATAGAGTTGCTGGTTCAGCTCGGACACCATGCGAGCGGTGGAGAGCCGGGTTCCGTTCAAGGGAAGCATCGAGGAAGAGCGCAGCTCCATGCGCAGGGCGGATTGAATGCTCGCCATCAACAGCGCGGCAGAGATCCCTTTACCGGCCACATCGCCCACGGCTATGGCGAGCAGGTTCGGTTCAAAGCGTTGGTAGTCATAGTAGTCGCCGGACACCATGCGGGCGGGCTGGCACAATCCGGAGACACGAAGGGTACGTACGATGGGAGCGGTTTTCGGATAGAGTTGGTCCTGCACTTCGCGCGCGATTTCGATTTCGGCCTGCAAACGCTCCTTCTCCTTGGCCACCACCACCAGGCGCTCCAGATTGGCGGTCATCGAGTTGAAGGATTTCCCCATATCGGCCAACTGATCGTTGCCATGGATGGGGATGCGATGCGAGAAATCACCCTGCATCACCCGCTGGGTTCCTTGATAGAGGGAGTGCACGGCGCCGGTGACGGTGCGGGTGAGCGAGACGCCGATTCCAAAGGCAATCAATTCAACCAGAATGAAAGCGACGGAGACCACTAGCAGTGCGGTCATGGCGACGCCTTGCACTTCGTCGGCTTTTTGCGCAAACAAAATGTTGCTGAGAGCCGAAGTTCGGGTTTGGACGGTGAGCACGGCGTACGAATCCTTACCGGGTTCCGTCCAGCGGGACGCTTGCACGCCCGAAAACCAACTCAGGGGCACATCGAAGCGGCCGACAGACGGCGGCATCAAGCTGCCGGATCGTTCCTCTTCGGAGGGAAGCACATCTAGCGATCGTTTTTCGCCCCTCGGTCCCTTTTGCGGGTCCGTCCGGTTCACACGGAGAAAATAGACTTCGCCCAAGCCGGGCACCATACTGCTGAGATATTTGCGCGTCAGCGGCAGGGCCGCCGTGATGCGGGTGCCATTGAGCACGCGGTGCGACCAGGCGAAGTAGCGGCCGCGATGCGTCGCAATCCCGCGGGTCTCTTTCCACTGGGTGTCGGGTGGCTCCATGTCCGATTCCGTTGGCAGACAATGAACCGCGTCGCCTTCCCGCAACCACATGATCATGCCGGGATACCGGTCCCGATCCAGATCCACCACCCTGCGCATCACTTCTTTTCGGAGCGCAGGTTCGGAGCGAGCCACAATCTCTGTGGCGTTTTGCATGGCATCGACTCTTCGATCCAGCTCGGTGACGGCCAGGAATACCGAAAGTTGGCTGGCCAGGAGATAAGCGCTGAGGCAAACCAGCACGACGATCAACGCGACCGGAACCACTCCGATGAACACGTAGGTGATCAGCAGCCGGTTGCGTAAGCGCCAGAGAATGGCGCGCAGTCCCCGCCGCAGTACCCGGATCAACAGCCAAGCGCCTAGGACGACCACAACGACTGTGGTCAGAACCTGGAACCAACCTCCCTGTGTGAAGAATCGTAGGAGAAGATTGATCAGCAGCGAAATCGCGAAGGCGATCTCGAGTTTTCTGGCGCTCCAGCGAAGCACACTACACCCTGGACCGCGCGATTTCCGGTGTCTCCGGCGGCGGCTCTTCGAGCGGCGTCTCCGGCCCTAAGTGATACTTGGTGAGCTTTTCCTGAAGAATGGCGAGAGCCGTATCGGGATCGTCGGCGTAGTGGAACAGCGACAGATCTTCCTCGCTGATCATTCCATATTTGAAGAGCGCTTCAAAGTTCAGGATCTCTTTCCAGTAGCTGGAGCCGTAGAGTACGATGACGATTTTCCCTTCGAGTTTTTGCGTCTGGGCCAGCGTGAGAACTTCGCACAGCTCGTCCAGCGTGCCGAACCCTCCCGGAAAAATCACCAATGCCTTGGACATATACGCAAACCAAAATTTGCGCATGAAGAAGTAATGAAATTCAAAACTGAGTTCGGGCGTGATGTAGGGATTGGGGCGTTGCTCAAAGGGTAGCCCAATGTTCAGACCGATGGTCTTGCCGCCTGCTTGGGAAGCGCCTCGATTGGCGGCTTCCATGATGCCGGGTCCGCCGCCGGAACAAATCACGAAACGCGAAGCCGGACTCTCAATGCGGTTGGACCATTCGGTGATCAACTGCGCCAACTTCACCGCGTCGCGATAGTAATCGCCCATGGGGCCGTCCTCGGTGACGCGAGCCGAGCCGAAGAACACAATGGTGTCCTGAATCTTTTCGTCGCGGAAGTGCGAGAGCGGCTCCAGATACTCAGAGAGGATGCGCAGCGGGCGTGCGTCCGGGCTTTCGAGGAAAGGTCCGTTGAGGTACGCCACCGGGCGGCGACCGTTGTTCCCGTTGTCTGTCATCTTAGCGGAGACGCCTCTTCAAATTGTCTCACTGCTTGTGGAGCGTCTTCTGCAACTCACGTACCGTCTTCCAGATTTCGGGTAATTTCTGAAAGGCGGTAATGGCGCGAAGCCACTCCTTGGCGTCGAAGGCTGGCGATCCGGACATCAACGCGCCGGCCGGCACGTCGCCGCCGATTCCGCTCTGCGCATAAATCACCGCATTGTCATGGATGGTGAGGTGCCCGGACACGCCCACCTGTCCGGCCAGCAAAACGTTCTTCTCGAGAATGCTGCTTCCGGCCAGCCCGGTTTGCGCACAGATGATATTGTCCTCGCCAACGACGGAGGCGTGGCCAACCTGCACCAGGCTATCGATCTTGGCGCCGCGGCGAACACGCGTTTCGCCAACCGTGGCCCGGTCGATGGAGGTGAGCGTCTGAATCTCCACGTCGTCTTCCAAAACCGTGGTTCCGGACTGGACGATCTTGCAGTGCGTTCCCTCGGCCGTCTTGGCGAAGCCGAACCCATCGCCGCCAATCACCACCCCGTTCTGCAGAATCACGCGATGGCCGATGCGGCAGTACTCGCGGACCACGGCATGCGAATGAGCGAGGAAATCGTCGCCGATCTCGGCGCCCTCATAAATCACCACGTGCGGATGAATGACAGCGTTGCGGCCGATGCGCACCTTTTCTCCAATCACCGCGAATGCGCCGATGGAAGCGCCTTCGCCAATTTGGGCTGAGGCAGCGATGGCAGCTTGGGGGTGGATGCCGGGCGCCTGCCGCGGAGGTTGATAGAACAGCGCCAGTGCGCGGGCGAAATCGTGATACGGATTGGCGGAAATCAGGCTGACCGGATGCGCTTCTTTGAGTGGCTCCTTCACCAAAATGGCGCCCGCGCGGGAGTGCTTCACTTTCTGCGCATACTTTCTGTTAGCCAGGAAAGTGAGTTGGTCCGGACCGGCATCCTCCATGCCTGTGACGCCGGAAATCTCGATTTCCGGGTCGCCGTGGACGCGGCAATCCAACCGGCGCGCCAGTTCTCCAAGCTTCATGGGTAGATCTTAGCGTGGTGCCGGCGATGAAAGGCTCACTGGCCGGCTCCGCTTTCGCTGATCAGGAACACCGCGACTTCGGCGAACAGGTTCGGCGCCGCGCTGATTTTGCGGTGGCCGCTCAGGAATATGCGGCGTTCCACCTTCCAGTCCTGCGCGGCCGCCAGCTTCTCAAAGTCATGCACGGTCAGAAAGTGGATGTTCGGCGAATCATACCAATCGTGCGGGAACAGCTTGGTCTTTGGCGCGCCGCCGGTAACCAGATGCGAGACGCGCACCTTCCAATGGCCAAAATTCGGGAACGCAATCACGGCGCGGCGCCCCACGCGCAACATCTCCGACAGAATCTTGAGCGGTTGGCGCGTCTCCTGCAGCGTCTGGCTCAGAATGACAAAATCGAAAGCCGCGGCCGGCAAGTCGCCTAGCGCCTCTTCGATGTCGCCTTGATAGACCGAGACGCCGCGCGCGATCGCGCGC